>BNJV01002698.1_pt1 | contig 320133 bp, 394 predicted proteins | sample 8540591 | NCBI WGS metagenome assembly BNJV01 (sample SAMD00202457, study PRJDB9452) | human saliva metagenome | host: Homo sapiens | reverse complement strand
ATGATTTTTATTATATCACAATATAGATAATATGGTTAATTTAAAGTCCGAAAGCCTGTAAAATAGGCGTTTTTGGGACTCTATCACTCTATTATACCGACTTAAACAGTTCACAAAGTTCCTAAAAAGTTCTTAAAAAAAGTTCACAAAAAAATACCCCTTGGGGTATCTATCAATTTACGAGTTCAGCAGGCAAGATCTAGCACCCTCACACGGTGCTTTTTTTATCTTCAAAAATGGTAGGCTACCGCGCACCTATGGGTGCTCGATGTCCTACCACCTAATTAGATTATAACATATCTTGACCGCTTTTTCATATAAAACAGGGTTCATATTATTGCCAATGATCTATAAACTCAAGTAAGGCTCTCGCCTTGCGCCTGTGATAGTTACTGCTTGAAATAGAAAGTATATCCATTTGTTCATAAACAGACACCTTTTTTTGCCCAATAAAGCTCATTTCTAGGATACGTTTATCAATTGTCGATGAAATACCCTCGATAGCTTTTCTGATTCGATTTACCTCGGTTAAAGCCATGTTTTGGCGCTGATTTTGTTGATCTATGCAACTATCAAGTAAATCGCCTGTCAGATAATCAACTCCAGCTATTCTACATAAAGAGCGATATTGACACAGTACATTTCTAGCAAGCTCTTTCTTACTCCTTTTTTCTTCCTGCCCTATATTCATGTTTTGCCTCCTTTTCAAATACATTTACAAATAGGGTTCAGGGGCTTGTATTTTTGTAAGAGTCAAGCCACTCTTTTCTTGATATCGTATGGTATGGATCAGATTCATCATGATAAAGGGGGTTGATCCCCTTATTTACACGAATATAATCCATTCTATCTTCCACAGTTGGAAAGAATATCATCTTTTTAAAATCATCTGAAATGGTTCTACGTTCCCAGCTATCATCTATATTATCGAATATGATGATACTATCATCTGAAAATGTTCTTAATACCGCCAATGCTTCATGGTCTAGATAGTCCTTACCATTTACATTTATATACTCAATCCCTTTATCTGATTCAGTTACAATGACGATACCGCCCGTTTTCATCTTGTGTATCTGTTTTAGCTCATCAATTTTCTTTAAAAGCTCTCTTTTGTTCAACTCTAAATATCCTTATTGTCTATACTGATAACTGTTTCCAATTCTTCCAGCTTTTCTATAATTGCTTCATTTTCATAAGCTTTATAGGCAAACTCAAGAATAGTCCTCGCTGATTGTTGCCGTGCGTATGGGCTGATTTTAGTATCATTCATGATAGCTGTTAAGACTTCCACAGCGTCCACAGCCACACTATTCAGCCTGCTTGTAGCCTGTTCCATTGCTTGGTTTCTCATCTTGCGGTATGCACTTCTTACCGTGGTTTTAGCCATGTAACGCTGTGCCGTGCGTCTAGAGATCCCCACTTTTTCGCAAGCCTTGCCCATATTTGGGGCAAGCATTAAAGCCGTCAGGAACTTTTCTTCTTTTAACGTTAATTCTTCCATGCCTACCCTACCCCCTCTCTATCGGACATTCTGAGGCAATTTCAGACAATTTTAAAGCCCATTCTCTTCAAAGAAGCGTCCCATAGCCGTTTCATTAATTTCTAAACTCAATTCGGCTGTGACAAGTAACATATTATCGCCATTAATTAAAAATTCGCTGTGATAGGTTTTAGCTTGTTTCTTTAAGTACTCAGCTAACTTCTCGGTACGATCTTTAATATTGTATTTCTCATAGTCAAAGAATGATAAATCTGAATGAGTTTTGGCGATCTCTCCCAGCTTTTTAATTGCTAGTGGTTTGTTCTTGTATTTCTCCAGGTATTCTTCAAACTCTTCCCATGAAATATCCTTTGTGCTTTCAAGTAGCATTAATTCAGCCACATCATCAGCAGTCACGCTATTCTTTTCTGATTTGAGTTCTTCAAGTTGTTTAGTGCGCTCTTGCTCGATATCAGACATGATCTTATCATAGGTTTTCTGTGAGTACGTTTCTCCCTCACTCTTGAGGTCAGCTAGTTCGATTTGAGCTTGTTTGCTCCCTTTCATGCCCTCAGCAACCTCTTTTTTTAGTTTCTCTTGTAACTCAATGTATGAGCGCATATAGTCTACTTTCTTGTTTGCAAATGTTTTAAGTTCACTCTTAATAGTTGTGAATGTCATATTTTTACCTCTTTCTGTACCTAATCAAAAAACCGAGAATGAACCCTCATGAAGCCTATGCAATCTTCACGAAATGTTTCACCCTCGGTTGTTCCGATAGATCTATTTTATTGTTTCAGCCTTTTCGACATAGCACACCTTGCCATGTTGATAGACTAGTGTAAGTTTCCCGTACGCTGGAACTTTTACACTCTCTATTATACCATTTTTTATATAAAATAGGTAGCCATCTTCCATTTTTTCGATCAAAATTTTTTCATGCATTTTTGTTCTCTCTCTTCCTGATTAAAAGTTCACAACCCCATAGGGTGGTGAACAAGTGGTGAACACATTCAGACGCTAGAGCCTCAAGGAGTTTCAAGCGTGTTCTGTAGGTTCACCACTTTTCTCTATATAAATATCATTTTTTTATTAATATCTATTTTTACTTCCTCACACCCTATTAAGTGGTGAACTGGTGAACTAAACTATAGAAAGTATTGATAATACTGGTCTTTACGTGTTCACTACTACTGGTGAACTGGTGGTGAACCGGTGAACTCTTCAATCGATTTAGGTACAAATGAGTCAAATCTTCTTTTATTTGTGATTCGATAGCCACCAACAAGTTTTCCATCAATCCTTTTACGATAACTTTCAACCCCGATTATTTTTATAGCTTCACCGCACCTATTGTTGTTTTTTCCATAGCATTTGAGAAACAATTGTTCCAGATAGTTGCTCTTTGGTACAAATTTATTTACAAGCAATTGATTTATCAATTCTATTTGAAAATCGTCTAGAGACTCATTGCCATTATAGACTTCAACATCTTTCCAAATGAATTTATTCCCCTGCTGGTTAAAATAATCAAGGCTAGTTAATAAGAAACCTATACAACCCTCAATCTTTGGTGATTTATCACATTCAGTAAATGCTTGCCAATACTTTTCAAACGCTTCTTCACGCTCTTGATCTGTTTCACCACTTGGACGATCCTTGTATTGAATTAGTATCTTTCGCCCGTTCATTTCTTCCGAAAGAGAGACAATTCTATTAGTATCAATGCACAAAACGCTGGTAAGGTAAACCAAACCTTGGTTGCCTCCAACGTTACGGGCTACGTGCGTTCTTTCGGTAGCAATGATTTTCAACACACGTTCTAATTTTTCGCCTATGATGTCACCCTGTTCAGTCGCAAGAGCCATTTCTCCACCAGAGAATAGCGCCCACGCATTTAAAGCGTCAAAACCTCTTGAGGTCAGATTATCTAATTCAACATCAATCTTATTGAACAGTCCAGATAAAGCAATATGACGCAATCCTTTACCCGTCCTTACTCCAGACTTGGTAACAAAGAAATTCGTTTTACTTCTCAATCCACTTGCCACTTGCGCTATATAATAGGCTTGCAACTGTGCATTATGGAGACTTTCTGGATCATCAATGACATAGTTCAGAAATTCGCTTGCCGTCGTTTTACTAGCTCTAGCGGTTTCAAAATCCACGGGATAATGCTTGAAATAAGATACTTCATTATTTATAACTTTACGGGTCACCGTGTGAGTTTTTAAATCAATAATAAAGTCATTCCCTGCTATCTGGTAAGGTTCTAACTTCCTTACAGATTCAACGTGACAATGTTTATCGATACCTTTGAGGATATCTAAAAGGAATTCTGTGCTATGTTTAAAACCGTACAGACTGACTAAAGTCATATTATCGATTATCTTAGCTTGTTTGCCATTCACATCATACAATTTTTCATTGTAAAACACGTAGCGCCCTAACAGATAGTCAATAACTAACTTGCTAAATGGTGGAAAAATTGGATCAAATTTCAACGAATATTTTTCTTCATCATCTTTTTTCTTTGATTTCTTAGAAATGATTTTTCCTGAAATGAAATTGATCTCTTCACCATTCTTGTCTGCAATATACATAATTTCACTACTAGCAACAACGAACTCGCGCCCCTCGTGGTGGATATTGTTAAAATTATCTAATTGCAAGATATTTGAGAGTTGTTTTTTATAGTCAGCTTTCATTTTGGATTGTCCAAAATCATCTTCCGACCATTTCATAGATACAATTTTATTGAGAGAGTCTTTAATATTATCGTTCAAATACTCACCCCCTTATAAATTATTTTCATTTCTTCTAGAAAGCACTTTGCAAGTGCCACACGCTTCACAATTGAAGAGAATAGCTGTGTAACCTGCTCGAAGCTATAACCATGCAGGAATAGCAACCGAATAAAAAGCGCTGTATCTTCTTTGGTATAGATTCCATTCGTGATAATATCGAATAACCAGCCATTTAATTCTATTGCTTGATTCTCTCTTGCTTCACTCAACTTACCAGCCTCTAACTTCTGCAATACTGCCAATGGTTCAGGCTTCATAAGTTTTGGATAGATCTTTCTCGCAACTTTCCAATGAGAATTTTTCTGTTGATTATCACAAAGTCTTATCGTTATCCCTTTAGTGCGAAAGTCTGTCAATCCTGCTCCAATTGGTTCAAAATAAACAAATTTAAAATAGTTTCCATTTCGCAGTACCAAAGTTGGATTGTCCTTGAGAAAATCTAATGCTGTTAATTTATCAGAGTGGACAGTAACTTCTATTGTTCTCATTTATCAGCCCCCAAAAAGATCAAAACATCACTTACCTTATAATAGGCTTTTCGTGTATCCTCTAGAGGGGGCTGGTAGCGCTTCAAGCCATTTCTTTCAAACCGTTTTAGTGTGTTGTCCTTTATATCTAACTCATCTTTTAATTGTTTTGCTGTCATAAGCCCCAAAGTCTTCTGAGAAACTTTATCTTGTGACTTTAAAAACGTATCAATCAAAGTCAAAACTCCTTGACTTAATTCTTGTTCACTTTCTTTACTTAAACTAAACATTTATTTTTCCTTTCTAAAATCGTTTTTTCTGCGGTTGCACGTTTGGGAGGTATAATCATACCCCTGTTATATTTCAAGTTGAATTTCACCGATTAAAGGGCTAGTTTTAAGCCCTAAAATCGCTGTGAGTTGATTAAATTGTTTGTTTGTCCTTTGCGCTTGTTTCTGACAAATGGACTTACTGAAAAGTTGTCAAGATCTGAAAGTTTGGCACGAATAGAAACAACTCGCCCAGCCTCCTTTTCCTCTATCAGCTCTTCAAATGCTTTTTCAAACTTCAAAATCTTTGAAATATGCCGTCTTACGTTTGATTCAAAATACCAAGAATTTTCCTGCTCATCATATCTTACAACTGTTTCCCGTTCCTCTTGCTGGTATGCCATTATCTAGCCTCCATGATCTCAAGCCATTTCTTCATACGTTTTAACTGTCTTTTGCTGACATATCCACGTTTTTTATAAGCTACAGCCCACTCATGGAAACACTCAGCAAAGAAGAATATACTCACGAATGATAGAAAGAAAATTACAATGCCTAATAAATCACCAATCATTTTAGATCTCCTCATCTAGCTTTGTAGCTGTCTATATATGCCCACCGTGCTTCACCCTCCAATGAAAGAAAGTCATTCAATTCATCAAGAGAGAGTTTCTTATGTAGAAAATCAAATAGGATCTGATAAAGATTAGGTTCATTCTCTTTCATCTCTTGTACAATTTTGTTAAATCTTAATTGTGCATGAACTTTTTCCACTTCTTCTAAAAATTCCTCTAATTCTAATTCTGTTAGTTCTAATTCTGTTTTTTCTGTTTCCATTTTATGTACCTCCTGTACAACTTTTTGCGCTCTATACCAAGATATGGTATAATTTAATAAAGAAAAATTTCTAAAACCTACTACACGGCTTGCCTGCTTTGTGTTGTGTTTTAGTTCATCATTGAAAAAGGCTTGATAGTTTGGCGACTGTGAGCTTTTTTGCGTTCAATAATCTTTTGCTAGCCATTCCATAACTTTCGTATAGACTGATCTATTCACTTTACCGCCCTGTCGCAACTTGCGATAGGTAACTTGAGTTACTCCAATTTCTTCACTTGCACGTTTGGCAGTGATTAAATTGTCAGCTTGTTTTCTTCTGATTGCTTTTGCTTGCGTATCAGTGATTAGCATAAAATCCCTCCTCTCTATCTTTGCTAACTTTTTGTTAGCTTTCGATGGTATTATAGCGCACTTTTAGTTAGCTGTCAATACTTTTTATTTAAAAAGTTAATTTTTTGTACGCTTTTTGTTTTTTTATGATATAATTAGAATCGAGGTAAAATAACATGAATAGAATTAAAAAATTGAGAAAAGAAAAAAAACTAACTCAACAAGAGGTTGCTGACGCAATGGGAGTTAGTCGTAGAGGCTTTCAAAAATGGGAAAATGGAGATAGTCAGCTAAAACCAGACAAGATTCAACAACTTGCAAATTACTTCGAGGTGTCAGAAGCTTATCTATTAGGATATGACATTGGCACTAAACCTACATATGATATTGCAGGGAATACTATGCCTCCTAAAGAATTACAAGGCTATGACTATTCTGTATTAGATATCAATCAAGATACCCCAGAAACATTAAACGAGGTTTCCAGATTAAAGTATTGTGTCATTAAACTAATTAAAAAGAATGACGCTCCTTTATTTACGGGTTTCCGTGCAATAATTACAGATCACGATAGAGAAATTGTTATCGATCCTATATCCGTAGATACATTTTTTAATGCACTTGATAATACAGACGATTTAACAAAAAATGGATATCAATCAGGTTCACCAGAACAATTTAGAGATTTCATTGATTATATAGAGAGTCGCAAAAGAGAAGATAAAGAGATACTAGAGAATATTTTGAGTGACTGGCTTTCTATTTTAGATATTGATAAAAATAACGTTAGCATTTCTTACTTTGAACATGGTATTCCCACTCCAAACAAAGTGAGATTTAAAGAATAATTTATATCTCTTTAATTTTGTAAATAATTGTCAACATGATAAAAACCTCTACACGGCTTGCCTGCTGATGAATTAGAAAGGTTTTCGATCATGAATATTACAGAATACAAAAAGAAAGACGGTACAATAGTGTACCGCACCAGCTTATATCTTGGTATTGATTCAATCACGGGAAAGAAGATCAAAACAACTATTTCAGCCCGCACCAAAAAAGAAATTAAGAACAAGGCTCTACAAGCAAAATTCGAATTTGAAAAGAATGGTGCAACTCGCACCGCTTTTACTCAATTTGAAAACTATGGTGAATTAATGAATAGCTGGTGGGAGGTTTACTCTCCCACGATCAAACCAAATTCAAGAATATCTATTAAATCGCAAATAGAAAACTATCTTCGCCCAGCTTTTGGAGATATTAAACTAGATAAGTTGACCCCTGCTATTATTCAGCAACAAGTGAACAAATGGGCTAAAGATTACAACCAAGACAACAATGGTTTCAAGCAATATGCACAGCTTCATTCATACAATAAAAGTATTTTACAGTATGGAGTTTCATTACAAGCGATAAAGTCCAATCCTGCAAAAGATATAATAGTTCCAAAAGTTAAAAAAGATAACGCAAAGATCAAGCATTTTACAGATTCAGAATTAAAACAGTTCTTTGAATACTTGGATAGCTTGGATCAAACAAGATTTAAAAATCTCTTTTGTGTCACTCTTTACAAGTTCCTACTTGCTACGGGTTGCCGTATCAATGAAGCATTGGCGCTGGAATGGTCTGATATTGATCTTGATAATGCCGTGGTGCATATCACAAAGACATTGAACTTAAGGAAAGTTCCGAATAGCCCAAAGTCTAAAAGCGGTATTAGAGATATTGATATTGACGTTCAGACGGTTACAATGCTCAAGCAATACAAGCGCCAACAAATTAAAGAGGCTTGGAAGATTGGAAAAAATGAAACAGTCGTTTTCTCAAGTCTAGTCAGAAAATACTCTGATTATAGAACACTAGGGAATAGATTAAAAAAGCATTTCATAGAGGCAAACGTTCCTAGTATTGGTTTCCACGGTTTCCGACACACTCACGCTAGTTTGTTATTAAATGCTGGAATACCTTACAAAGAACTCCAGCACCGACTAGGACACGCTACTTTATCTATGACTATGGACACATACAGTCACCTTTCAAAAGATAGCGCAAAAAAAGCTGTCTCAATTTTTGAAACAGCACTAAATAATGTCAAAAGTTCCTAAAAAGGAGAACATTTTTTACATTGTGATACGTTAATCCCTTATGTATCAAGGGTTTAGCGTATCTTTGCGTTATAGGATTTTATTATAACACGATTCCACCTATTTTAAAGAGTTTAAGCTTCTTTTTGAAAAGAAACTGTTCTTTTCAGTAGTTTTCATTGTCCTAGTACAGTTTCCAATATGGGACTATCTGTCCTGTATTATGGAAAAAAATTACAGCCTTGATGTCATTAAGGACCTTATCCAGATAAGATTTCTTACTCCATGAGAACACTCTATCGTTTAGCTGATATTAGTATTTTCGACAAGATGGACCTTCCTTGGAGAAGAAAACGAAGGCCAAATAAGCAGAAAGAAACGCGTGGAAAACAAGCTTTTCATAGAGAGTTACGTGAGAAAGCAGATATTTATCCCGATTTTTAGAAAAAATCCAGTCATCTAGCTGGGGTTACAATTGCGGGAGAAAAGGACAAAAGTGTAGTCATTTCTTACTAGAATGCTTCTCAAATGCCATCATCACACTGAAAACTAATGGACAGAAAGCAAAGGATTTTGAGGCCTCCATTGATCAATGGTTGTCTAAAGTTCCTAGCCATCTCTTTAAGTCGATCACTTTTGATTATGGGAAAAATTTTCTAATTGGAAGTCTATTTCGAATGCACATGACATTGATATTTCTTTGTGGGTCCAGGATGTCTTGGTCAATTAGGTCTCCCTGAACATTTTAATAGCTTATGGAGACGGAATTACCGAAACAAAGGGAGTTTAGTGAAAACTCCTTTTATTTTATCCTAATACCAATTCATCACTAACCAGGGTTTCACCACTGTTTTGTTGGAAGAGGCGCATTAAATCTTCAACCGTTAGGTTTTTCTTTTCTTCTCCTTTGACGTCGACAACGATCTTGCCTTGGTAGAGCATGATCAAGCGGTTGCCGTATTCAATGGCATGGTTCATATCATGCGTAATCATCAAGGTTGTCAAATCATGGCTTTCCACGATCTTTTGTGTCAATTCCATGACCATTTCACTAGTCTTAGGATCGAGCGCTGCGGTATGTTCATCCAGAAGCAAGAGTTTGGGTTTGACCAAGGCTGCCATGACCAAGGTCAAAGCTTGACGTTGCCCACCAGACAAATATTGGGTATCCACCTTAAGACGGTTCTCTAAACCGATATTCAGTTCCTTCAAGGCTTCACGGAATAATTCGCGATCTTTCTCCCGAACTCCCCAGCTCAAACCACGAGATTTCCCACGACGTTGGGCAATGGCCATATTTTCTTCAATGGTCAAACGAGAAGCTGTCCCCATCTTTAGGGATCTTGGAAGACACGCGCAATATCTTTCGCACGCTTACGAACACTCGTATTTTTTTGATGGAGTTACCTTCTAGCAAGATATCTCCTTCATCTACGACCAGATTTCCTGCCAAGATGTTCATCAAGGTTGATTTCCCAGCTCCATTTCCACCGATGACCGAAATGAAGTCCCTTCTTCTACTTGGAGATCCAAGCCTTTTTAAGACATGGTTTTCATTGACTGTTCCTGCTTCAAATGTCTTATGAATACCTTCAATTGATAATAATGTTGCCATACTTTTCTCCTACTTATTTCCTAACTTCAATCCACGAACACGAAGACGTTTTTGCGCCTCAGGAGCGAACAAGACAATCGCGAGCAAGATCGCATTGAAGAGACGAACCATATTTTGATCGAGATTTGGGATCTCGTAAATATTTAAGATAATCAAACGGTACACAATAGCTCCAACCCCGATGGAAAGCAAGCGCCAACCAATGGTCAATTCGTGGATCAAAACTTCAGCGATAATCACCGCACTCAAACCGACTACGATCGTCCCTGTACCAGAAGTCACATCTGAGAAACCATCATTTTGTGCAAACATGGCTCCACAAAGGGCAATCAAAGCCATTGGAAATCATGTAGCCCAACATCTTCATGTTATCTACATTGACCCCATTGGCCTCACTCATTGGAATGTTATCACCAGTCGAGCGCAAAACCAAGCCAAGTTGCGTCTTCATTAAGAGGGTCAACAAGATACAGACGATGATCAAGCAAGAAATACTAATCAAAAAGACAGCTTCTTCATTGGACAAGCCCAATTTCATGACACTTTTGAAAATGGTACTAGCATCGCCAATAGAGAGGTTGGGTACTCCCCCCATGATTTTAATATTGATAGAGTAGAGACCGGTCAAAGTGACAATCCCTGTCAAGAGGGCTGGAATTTTCATTTTTGTATGGAGAATCCCAGAAACCAATCCTGCGATCATTCCTGCTAGAAAGCCCAGCAAAGTTGCAAGCCAAGGGTTTCTTCCTGCTTGAATTTGGGAGGCTACAACTGCTGCCCCAAGTGGAAAGGCTCCTTCTGCCGTCATATCGGCAATATCTAAAATTCGAAATGTTAAGTAAACACCGATCGCCATGATCGACCACAATAAACCTTCTGATAAACTTGATAAAACGAAATTCATCTCAAACCTCCTATTTTTCTACCTTCAACGAGCTAATATCAATTCCAAGCTCTTTGGCCATCTCTTTATTGGTATGCAATTCTAATTTTTCAGGTGTTTCAACTGCGACTTTGCCCAGGTTTCTCACCCTTCATGATGCGAATGGCCATCCGAGCAGCTTGTCTTCCCAATTCCTCATAATCAGTACCAAAGTTATACAAGCCACCAGTAGCTACCATCTCAGCAGATCCACCAAAAACGGGCACCTTATGGCTGATGGATACCTGTTTTACAGTGTCCATTGTAGAAGAGATAATATTGTCTGTCGGAACAAAGACGATATCTGCTTCTGACATGATACTGTCTGCTGCAGCTTTCACATTGTTACTATCGAGAATAGTTTTTTCAACCACTTGATAGCCTTTAGCTTCAAGGATCTTCTTCGCATTGTCTTTTTGGACGACTGAGTTAGGCTCACTTTGCGTATAGAGGATCCCAACTGTTTTCGCCGTTGGAAGGACTTGCTTAATCATGTCTACCTGTGTAGAGATCGCATCTTCTGACTGGTCACTTGTCCCTGTGATATTGCCACCAGGCTCTTTCAAGTTTTTCACCAATTTCGCTGCCAATGGGTCGGTCACAGCTGAGAAGACAACCGGCGTTGTTTTCGTCGTATTGGCCAAGCTTTGAGCTGATGGTGTTGCAATCGCAAAGACTAGATCACTTTCTTCCGCCAATTGTTTGGAAATGTTTTTCAGATTTCGTTGCTCCCCTTGAGCATTTTGGAAATCGATCTGAATATTTTTCCCATCCACATAGCCCTCTTTCTTCAACTCTTCGATAAAGCCTTTTCGTGTTGCATCAAGCGACTTATGGGTGATGTACTGGGAAATCCCAATTCGAAAGACATTGTCTTTTTTAGCATCCTTCAGATGGTGTAAGGTCACCAATGATGTTAACAAAAGTCCTACAACCAGGACAGGTGCTAGTAATTTCTTTACTACTTTCATTTTTTGACTCCTCTTCTGCAAATAAACAAAAAATCCGCTTAGATCATTCTCTAAACGGATGCTTGAAATTCTCCAACAAGTTACAAAACCTCGGTCCATTTAGATACTAGCTCTATGGACCATCATCAAAAATCTTAGCCACATAGATACAAACAAATTGCTTGGGTTGTTTGCATCCATGAGATCATGTCTACAAACACTATCTAAAGTAGCTAAAGTAAAATTTTTGAGTTGAAATGGCTTGTTGCTTCATGTTTATTTTCTGCTTTCTTTATTTATGGGTATTATCTTACCTTAATTTATTTTGGCTGTCAAGACTATTTCAGAAATTTTTAAAATTTTTTGAAAATTCAACTAGCCCTGACAAGAAAAAAACAGAGGCTGGAACACGTCCAGGCCTCTATTTTCTAATCTTCTTTTGATTTGGTTTCTTCATCTTCTTCGACGATTTCAGAAATTTCAACTTTCACCTTGGTCACACGACCGTTTTTCACCTTGTCATTAGTCAAGATCAAGTGTTTCTTTTGACTATCGACTTCACAGCTGAGGCGTTCTTTCAAGGATGGAATCCGCCCAACTTCAGTCAAATAATACCCTGCAATAGTATCCACATCATCACTTTCCAACTCAACGCCAAAGTATTCATTAAAGTCGTTTAGTGACATAGCTCCTTGCACGACATAAGTATTATCCCCAATTTCAAAAACATCAATTTCAGCTTTGTCAGTCTCATCGTCAATTTCACCGACGATTTCTTCCAAGAGGTCTTCAAGAGTGACCAAGCCAGACATCCCGCCATATTCATCGAGTAGAATGGCCATTTGATTTTGCGTATTGCGCAATTCCTTCAAAAGATCATCCACAAAAATGGTTTCTGGAACAAACAAAGGTTCTTGTAAAATCTTTCTTAAGACAATATTATCAAAGCCATTGATAAATCCTTCGTTCAAGAGACGTTTGGTATGGATGAGGCCGATGACATTGTCCTTGTCATCATCATAGACAGGAATCCGTGAAAAGTTTTGCTTAAGGATACTTTCAATAATTTCTTTGGTATCATCATTGATATCAACCATGAAGGCATCTGTCCGTGGAACCATGACTTCACGCGCTACCATTTCATCTAATGAAAAGATCCCTTGGAGCATCTCAATCTCGTCCGCATCTAGTGTTGCTTCACTATTGGTCAGCATATACTCGATTTCATCCCGCGTCATCTTTTCATCCGGATCATCGAATTCCATTGGCGTGATACGGCTCAAAAGGTTGGTCGATGCTGAAAGCAACCAAACAAAGGGGCTGACAATTTTTTTCCTAATAGAATCACAATCGGAGCTGTTCGAACAGCCAACTCATCTTTTCAGGTTCATAGCGATTCGTTTCGGATAGAGTTCACCAAACACGATCGAAATATAAGTCAAAAAAATGCTAGAGATAAAAAAAGCTTCCAGCTGCAAGAGCCGTTTTAGTATTGCCCATCCATCCAGCAATGACATGACCGAGACTTTCTGCAAGACTCGCCCCAGATAAGATGGTAATCAAGGTGATCCCCACCTGAATAGTGGATAAGAAATGGTTGGGCTGTTCCAAAACGCTAAGAAGACGGATGTATCTTTTTATCTCCTTCTTCAGCCTTTTTGCTCTACACGAGAGCGATTTCAACGATACCATTGACATTTCAGTCGCCGAGAAAAAAAGGCGTTCAATAATGTCAAAACAATCAATAAAAATAAATTCCAGTAAAATTTCCTGACTGCCAGGGTCTTCCATGGATAGTTTCCTCCAGTATATAATATTGTATATTATACCACAAAATAGGAGAGCCTGCATTCTTCTATATCAAATTTTCTTTTTTTACCATCAAAAAATCAGGACCAGGTCCTGATTTTAGTGTTCTGCACTGGTAAAATCATAAAAGAAGGCATTGAGTTTTTCAACCAGCTCAAGCGATGAGAGACTACTTGTACAGATAAAAGGTTTTTTCTTTAATTCGGGCATCATAAAGTTGGCTACCACCACATCTGCATCCGAAGCTTCGATATCATCCACTGTCAGATTGTACTTGATCATCTGCGTAAATTCAAAGTTATCCGTACAGTAAAAATCAAGAAAATCGATCATGGATTTGGCATGGTGATCGTCAAAACGACTGATAATCAAGACCTTAATGGACTTTCCGACGGCGCAATAACTGCGGTAAGAGACGTTCCCAGTGAGTGTAGACCGTGTAGATCATGTGCTTGATGATCTCTTCATTTCAGATCATGCTTCATGGTCTTCATATAAGTGATGATATGCTCCTTCAAATCATCATAGAAAGGCTGGGAAGATGCTCATGAAATCTTCGTTGGTATTGGTCTTGATATCAAATAAGAGGAACTCGGAGAATAATTCCTTCCGACCGAGATGAGACGTATTATGGACATGCATCAACATCTCATCAAGATTTTCAATGTCTAAATCATAGGTATAGCATAGATCCTTGAACATATCTTTGATGAGTCTGGTCGATTCTTTGGCATACGGATCAGTTTCTGCAGCTTCGACCAAGCTTTCTGGGCTGAAATAGAAATTCTCTTGAATGAAGATGATGAAGAATTGCTCCAGCACTCTTTTCATTCAACTCGACACCCAACTGCAAAGCTAAAGTAGCGCAACATCTCCTCGACATTGGTCACCCCTTGATACTGGTCTTTATACACATCATAGTTCGTTGGCATGTCAATAAAATAGCCCTGCTTAATACGTGATAAGTAGACTGTCAAGAGAACTTTATAAGACCTGAGTACAGAGAAGGTCAATGGATAGCCATAGAGTTTGAAGAAGAAGGTGATCAAATCGGTCACCGCCTCTTCCTTAAATTCTGGGAAAGGCCACTCCATATAGTAATAACGTTCCGCAAAATACTGGGCATAGAAGAAACGAACATCTACTTCATCCCCGACAAGATTCAAGGGTTTCAAATCAATCTTTACATTGTATTTGGTTTGAAGCTTTCTGATTGATCGTCCGAATCAAGCGGTAGAAAGATTGGTAACTCAGATCAAACTTTCTGCAAATATATTCATTGGAAACATCCTTGTTGAAAGAAGAGATATTCAATCAATGCGAAGGCTTGTGATTCTTTAAAAAAGTGATGATAAATCACCTCAAGCCCAACCGAATCCTCATAACTGATTTTGATCCCATTGGTAGATGATTCAATTAAAAAGTCATCAAATGTACTACGAAGATTAGACAAATCCTCTTTTAACGAACGTTCTGTACAATCCAAACGCTTGGCCAACTCTTTCAAGTGGAACCATCTTTTTTCCTTAATCAAGATTTCCAATAATTGCAATTGGCGTCTCTGTTTTTTGGATAAGAGCAGTCTCATCTTTTCCTACCTTTTCATATTTTCTTTCAAAATCACTTATATTTTAACACATTTCATAGCACTTGTTGACTTTTTTCCAGCATTTTTTCAAAAAAATGTACAAAAAAGACTCCAAGGCCCATATAGGCGCTAGAGTCTAGGATTTATTAATGATTCCAAATTCTTCTTTTTTCTTCTGCTCCTTAGCAGCACGGTGGTTATCATAAAGATTTACCAAGAATTTTACAATTTCTTTTCCAATCGAATAGACTGGAATCGCAACGACCATCCCGATAATACCGTAGATATTACTTGAGAGTAACAAGAGGACCATAATGGTAATCGGGTGAACCTTCATCACGCCTCCAACGATACGCGGATAAAGAATATTCCCATCGATCTGCTGGATAATCAACATGTAAATGACTGCTTTGATCATCATATCCATATCGGTAAAAGCATAAGTGATGACCATCGGAATCAAGCCGATGGTTGGTCCTACATAGGGAATGAGGTTGGCCAATCCAGAAAAGATGGCAAAGACCAAAGCGTACTTCAATCCAATAAAACTATAGCCAATATAGGCTAGGGTTCCAATGATCAAGGCATCGATCGAAATCCCACTAATATAGCGAGAGACTGTTTCATTCAGACTAACCAAGAGGCTTGAAATGTGGAGTTTGTCATTGCGTAGAATGGTTCGCTCCAACATCGGCAATAACTTCTTCCCATCGACCAAGAAATAAACCAAGAAGACGGGGGTCATGATCAAGATAAAGACCGTATTGACAATGGTGTTAACCACACTTCCTAAACTGTTGGTCACACTATTCAAGAGATTTTGTAGGATATCCATATAAGAGAGATTCAACTGCTGAATCGTCGACTGGATATTCACATTCTGGAACAAAGGATTGGTCGAGAGTTTTCGAACCAAACTTTGAACTTCCCAGTAAAGTCCTTGAGTTGAATTGATCAAACTGGTTAACTGATTGATCAAGATAGGGAGCAGATAAAAGATCCCTAAGCCAATGATCCCAAACAAGAGTACTAAGGTGATCAAAATTCCAAACACACGCTTGATTTTTAAATGTTTTTCCAACAATTCAACAATCGGATTGGTAATGTAATATAAAAAACCTGCAATTAAAAATGGTAAGAGGATGGTATTCAGAACAGATACAAATGGAGAAATTAAAGTCCCCATTGATTTCCAAATATAGAAAATCACCGTCAATAATAAAATCTCACATGTCCAGAATAACAATTTACTATTTCGAAACATTCCTTACCTCCTGTTTTCTATTCTACCATATTTTATGTTAGAATAAAGGAGATTTTAATCAAAAGGATGAAGTTATGAAGAATTTGATTGAACTACAAGACGTCAATTTGATCCGTAATGGAAAAGCTCTTTTGAAAGAGATTAACTGGCAAGTGAAAGAAAATGAATGCTGGGCCATTTTAGGCCTCAATGGGGCAGGAAATCGACCCTCCTCAAACTGCTCATGTCTGAATATTGGGCTAGTTCCGGCCAAGTAACGGTCCTTGGAACCCGCTTTGGAGAAGGAGGAATTCCTGAGTTGCGGAAGCGTATTGGAATCGTAAGCTCTTTTATTTCAGAAAGACTGCCAGAGCATTTTTTGACAGAACAAATTGTCCTAACTGGTCAATACAAGAGTAGTATTTTATATGCTGCATACGGGGAGGAAGAACTAAACTGGGCACGGGATATGCTAACTTCGATTGGAGCTAGCGCTTTGATCGGTCGCAAATACCGTGAGCTCTCCCAGGGAGAAAAGCAGACCGTTCTCATTGCACGAAGCCTCATGGACCAGCCAGATCTGATCATTTTTGACGAAGCTTCTAGTGGATTGGATCTCTTTGCCAGAGAAAAGCTCCTCCGCCAGATCCATCATATCAAACAACTGGATCACGCGCCAACCATGATCTACGTCACCCACCATGCCGAGGAAATTACAAAAGACATGACCCATGTCCTCTTACTCAAACATGGCCAAGTGGTTGAGCAAGGACCAAAAGATCAAATTCTAACACCAGGTGTTCTCAGCCATTTTTACGAAGCTCCTGTATCCCTTATTGATCTTGGTGACGAGCGACTCTTTGTCAAACCAGAAATCGCACACTGAAAAGAAAGTGAATAAAGCAAAAAGTGCTAAGATGAGAATCTTAGCACTTCGAGATGTATAGACTAACAGTTCTTCTTTACAAATCTAATAAATTCTATAAAAAAAACTAAAGAAAAATTTATTCGTTAGAATTATTTCGATCATCTCTAAAACTTTCCAGTCCTCGAGTTCTGAAATCAAAGTTTCAAGAGCTGATTACTCAGACGTAGAGTCTCATCATTAGTCATGCACTGCGATAATTCTGATTTCGTACAACTCTCAGAAAGTTTTTAAGATAACTTTGTCCTCAATCTGAAAAGTGCTAAGATATCCATCTTAGCACTTTTACTTTTATCGATTTCGTGCATACTCGATCAAATCGTATGGAAGCGTATTGGCACTTTCTCTTAGGGAATAGCTTTCTAATTCATTGACATTTTGTCGCATACGGCGCGCTTGCTTGGCGGTAATCAGGTGTTGCGCTTCATATTCAAAAATAATCTTACGCTCCAAATAATAGCCTCTCAACATTTCATCGATATTATTTGGTTTCACGCGATTAATAACCCGCTCCACAAAGGCCCCACTGGTAATAATAGCTGTCTCTCTCAGACGAGATTCTTGTAGGAAAGAGATCAAACTGCTCCGATAAACCCCTTGAGGTCTTCCAAACTTTCGATAATGATTTCCGTATTGGCCAGATAAAGGGCCGCAATCTGGTCATAATCAATGGCCTCTAACTTACTGTCTTCTCGGGTCCACCAGTTTCGCAAGCCAGATCCAAAAGTTAAGATCTCATGAACTAATAAACGCAAAAGTCGGAAAGACACCAAGAGGTAATAGGTTAAGCGAGACGAAAGATTGCGATTGACACGTTGCTCCATATTGCGAAGATAGCGTTGGTAGACACGGTAGCCCCGCTCTCGAATCTTTCCTTCTTCATAGGCCTGTTCCAAGCCGTCACTTTCAATACTCAAAATCAGGAGCTTCAACTGTTCCCAGTCCTTTTGAATGAGCCTGTTTTCTTGGCCTAGAATCAAGTTTTCTATGCGGCCATGGTAGTTATCAATCGCCGCATACAAGGGACCCTTGTGCTTGCTATTCTTTAGGTCTGCTTCTAATTCCATGACGACATCATTTAAAATCGCGATCTGCATCAGGTAGTCATTGGTTTCTTCCTTTTCTTCTGATAATTTTGGAAGTACCACTAAGCCTGCAATAAAGCTGACAAGGGTAACTCCTGCCACTAAAAAGAGTAGGATAGGGTATTCTTTTTCGATCTTGGTTGGAATCAAAAGAATCGTCGCAATCGAAACCGTTCCCTTCACACCCGAAAAGGTCAGCAATAAGGCATCTTTTAGATAATTTCTTAACGATTTTTTTAGTCGAACCGTTCGGAACCAATAAAAGAGGTAAACCATGACAAAACGAATCAAAAAGAGCAAGGCTGTCAACAGAAAGACAGAAAGAACTAAAAGAAGATTATTGTAAATGGGACTACTTAAGATGGGCTTGGAGATCATTTCCAATTCCATTCCTAAGATGACAAAGACCGACCCATTTAAGATAAAGTTGACCGTATTCCAGACAGTATGACTCACAGTATCTACCCGCGCTTCAAGGAGGGTAATGTGCTTAAAGCGACTGGCTTTTAGGATCCCTGACACAACTACTGCAATGATACCAGAGACATGGAGTTCTTCTGCTAGGAAGAAGGTCAACAGTGGGAGACTCAGTTCTAATAACAATTCACTGGCAATATCACTGGCGCGAACACTCAAGAGCAAGGTTTGCAACCACCGGTTCACAAAGGCCGTCAAGATCCCCACCGCAAATCCTCCAATAATGGAGATTCCTAAGGAAACCCCTGCCTCTCCAAGGGAGAAACTTCCGGTCGCAAGGGCTGCCAAGGCCACTCGAAAGGCAACTAGACCTGAGGCATCATTTAGTAATCCTTCGCCTTTTAAGATATTCGAAACCCGCTTTGGAAAGCTAAAGCGCTCAGACAGAGAAGCAAAGGCTACTAAGTCGGTAACCCAAGGGCTGCCCCTACTGCCATACAGGCTGCTAAAGGAAGGCTCAGCCACAAGGAGTGAGCTGCCCAGCCCAAACTAATGGTGGAGATAAAAATCACTGGGAAAATCAAATAGAGGATGACCCGCCAGTGCTTTAAGACGGAAGTAATATCTGCTTCTTCTGCTTCTCGAAATAAGAGAGGGCCAATGACCAAGGCCAGAAAGAGCTCGGTATCCAGATGAAAATTTTCTTCGGGCACAAAGAGAGCCCAACCAATCCCTAGTAAAATTTGAATCAAGGGCAGAGGAAGGCTCGGCACAAGTTTATTCGTGGCATTTGAGACGATCAAAATCATCGAAAAGATCACTGCATAAAGGAGTAGTTCCATATCACTCCCTCCTTAGCGTTCTTGGCAGCAGGTCTCAAATTGCTGTTTTAACTCCGCAATCTTTTGGTCTGTCTTGGTTACATCCTTGTGCTCAATCTTCTTTTGGCACCGTTCCATCTCAAGCGAAACCAATTTCTTTTTTATTTTGAGCATCTTTTTGGTCATATGGGCTTCATCATAAAAACCTATTGCACGCTCGTGGATGGTTGATTCGACAAAATCATGTCTCAATCCTTCGATTTTATTCTTTAAATATTCTTTATCCATGACGGTAGCTTTCTAATTTTTCGATCATGACCAAAAACGGTGGCTGATTCACTTGATTCAGTGTCCGGTAGATGGTCACTGTATAGTCTTTTTGAGGGAGCTGACTGACAAAGTCTAACACTGCATCACGCTCGATGTCTCCTCCCTCATGACCATAATAGATCATAATAGCAATTCGCCCACCTTTTTCTAGGCGAGCACAGATTTTTTCCATCGCTTCAATCGTAGTAGCCGGAAGAGTAATGACCGATTTATCCGCAGATGGCAGATAACCCAGATTAAAAATAGCTGCTTTGAGGGTCTCCACATATTGGTCCACATGCTGGTGACCATCCAAAATCAACCGGACATGTTGAAGACCCAACTTTTTCAATCTTTCCTGGGTATTTACAAGTGCTTGCTCTTGAATATCAAAGGCATAGACCTGGCCTGCTCGTTGGGCTAAAAAAAGCTGTATCATGTCCATTTCCCATGGTCGCATCCACCACCACATCTTCTTTTGGTGATGACTTCTGCTAAAAAAATTGATGGGCCATTTCAAGTGGTCGAAGCATCGGCAGTCTCCTTTTCTTCTAGCTTACATCCTTGGGTACTTCCACGCCGACGCATTTCAGTTTCAATAGCGTTTAGGACTTCCCATTTGTTGAGGCTCCACATAGGGCCAATCAACATATCCCGTGGGGCGTCTCCCTGTAATCCGGTGGATGACAATGTGTTTGGGGATGATTTCCAACTGGTCACAGATGACCTTGACATACTCCTCCTGGCTCATGAGTTGAAGTCGTCCTTCATGATAGTCCCGTTGCATCCGTGTATTGGTCATCAAATGCAAGAGGTGCAACTTGATGCCATCAATCTCATTATCAGTCACACAACGGCGAACATTTTCCACCATCATCTCATGCGTCTCCCCAGGTAGACCATTAATCAGATGAGAGACGATCTCAGCCTTAGGCACCTGTTTGCGAATACGCTTGACTGTTCCAACATAAAGATCATAACTATGGGCACGATTGATCAATTCAGAAGTCGCTTCATAAGTCGTCTGAAGACCCAACTCAATCGTCACATGCATGCGCTCTGTCAGCTCTGCTAGGTAGGCCAAGGTCTCATCTGGTAAACAGTCCGGACGCGTACCAATGTTGATTCCTACCACTCCTGGTTCATTGATGGCCTGTTCATACCGCTCTCGAATGACTTCCACTTTATCGTGGGTATTGGTAAAATTTTGAAAATAGACCAGGTACTTCTTCACATCCGGCCATTTCCGATGCATAAAGTCAATCTCTTTGTAAAATTGTTCTCGAATCGGAGCTTCTGGGGCCACAATGGCATCTCCTGAACCCGAGACCGTACAAAAAGTACAGCCACCATGGGCGACTGTTCCGTCTCGATTGGGACAATCAAAGCCTGCATCAATAGGGACTTTAAAGGTCTTTTCTCCAAATAAGGTTCGATAATAATCATTCAAAGTATTGTAGGATTTCATACCCTTCATTATAGCAAAAAAAGAGTCGAACTCAAAACGCGAGTTCAACTCCTAGTTGTTAGATGCTTATTTGCTTGCCTGTAAAGCGCCATTGAAATCGCAAGCGATCATACAAGGGATACTCAAACTGTAAGACAGCAAGACCCAAAATCATACTGCCAAGAACGTCTGATGGGTAGTGGACCCCAACATAAATGCGGGAAACCACAATGGTCACAATTCCCAGAACCAGCAAGGCTTGAAGGCAATAGCGGGCAGTTTTATGTTTAAAATGTTGGCCGATTATGATGATCAAACTTCCCAAAACAAGGGTAGACGCCAGTGAATGACCACTCGGGAAAGAAAAGCCCTTTTCCTCTACTAGATGAAGAATACTTGGTCTCGGTCTCTGGTAGATATTCTTCAGAAGAAGAACCAAAAGCCCGGTCAATACTAGATTGCTCCCCAGAAAGAGGGCTTCGCTGTACCATTTCTTATAGGCAAAGACAGCCAACAGAAGAGCCACCCAGATGACAATGATCTTGGTATCCATGACATGGGTTACCTTGGTAAAGAAGGCTGTCAGTGCTGTAGGCAGATCGCCTCGGATAGCAGATTGAATCGTGCTATCAAAACCAGTTAATTGTTGCGGGTAAAAACGAATCACATACCCAAGAATGACAAAAATGAGAAGGGCGAAGCTTGCCTTCGCCCAATGTTGTTGTTTATTTTTCATATTTTTCCAAAATCGGTTGCAATAAGGTATAGATCAACCCAAATGCGATGGCCCAAATCACCCCTTCGATCAGGTTAAACGGTGCAACCATTGCGGCTAAATAGTGGACAAGCCCTAGTGTTTTCGAAATATCATAGTTCATAAAGCGAGCATACAAAGGGATTGCATAGACATAGTTCACCAATACCATCGTGATACTCAAGCTGATCGTTCCCAACAATCGTTGCTAGGACAAATCGACTATGGGTCCGTTCTTTGTTCCAAATCCATGCAAAAAGCAAGGACAAAAAAACAAGAACTCCAATGATATTGATTGGTAATCCGATCAAGGTTTCAAGCCCCTTATTATTAAGAGCTAATTTAAGAACAGATCGGATCAAGGTCACCCAAACGGCACTTTTTAAAAATCCAACAGGACCAAGGCCAACAAAGATGGCGATGATACTCAAATCAATTTTGAAGAAATCTATCAAGAAAGAAAAATTGATAGAACATCAAAAATAAAAAGATAATGCGGATAAAACAGCCACTAGGGTCAGTTTACGTGTATTTGTCATAACAGGTTCCTCCAATTTTTTAAAAATTAGAGAAGCTGGAAAGACGTCTACTCCATCATTCTACTCTAAACTATTTAAACAAAGCTTAAACTAGAAACTATTCTAGTTACTTTTGCTGGTCTCCATCGTAACATGCCGTTAGTCAGTCTTAGACTCCAACGTACTATTCCCATGCATCAGCTCTAAACAGATCAGAATAGCTGTCAGACTATTCGTCTCTCGTCTTCTCCCATCCAGACTATACTGTCGGTTGTGGAGTCACACCACATCAGCTTGCGCTCGCGGACTTCTTTTAGAGTATGGAAAAGAACATTTCCTCGTAAAAGTCACCGCCGGTCGGGAATTACACCCTGCCCTGAAGACTTCTTAATCATAACAAAAAAAACTTGCTAAGGCAAGTTTTGTAACTTTATAGATTACATCGTTCGGTTTTTTAGTTTTCATCGGCTATTTGAGCTTGTCGTGCTCATAACGATGGCTCAACTCCAGCCCCTTAAAACCTTGCTGGCGGAGTGCCTCATAGACAATCATGCAGACGGTATTGGAGACATTTAAACTACGGACATGCTCATCATTCATCGGAATGCGAATGGCCTTCTCTTCGTGCTGGCGCATAAAATCTTCCGGCAATCCTTTATCCTCGCGTCCAAACAAGAAATAATGGGACTTCCCATCCTGATAAGAAACGTCCGAATAGGTCTGATTTGCAAACTTGGACACTAGGTGCACCTGACCGTCGCGCGCCGCTTCCATAAACTCTTCCAAGCTATCATAAAAACGGACATCCAGCTTGTCCCAATAATCGAGTCCTGCTCGCTTCATTTTGCGATCATCGATCGGAAAAGCCATAGGGCGAATGATATGCAAGGGAGAATTGGTCGCCGCACAAGTCCGTGCAATATTTCCCGTATTTTGTGGAATCTGAGGTTGGAACAAGACAATGTGATTTTGAGCAGCTGACTCTTGGTAGTCCAGTTCTTCAATATTCATACTCGATCTCTTTCTGATAAAAAAATAGCCACACTGCCCGGAGTCAAGCTCAGCAAACAGCGTGGTTACAGCTTCATTAACTTAACTCACAACAGGTTTGAGGTAAATCAACGAAGGTACTTTCTAAGTATATCACTTTTGAAGCTCCTGTCAATAGTTTTTTTAGATTTTTTTAAGAAACTTTATCAAAGTTTTCGATCCCTCCTCGTTCTACTCTTTTGACGATTTTTCCTACTTGTTCTTAGCTTCTCAAAATTCCACCAGAAAATCCTTAAAAAAGATGAATTTTTCTTGAAAATAGAGTATGATAGAAGCATACTCTGGAGGTATTCTATGAAAATTATTGTTGTTGGTGGAGGAAAGGTCGGAACGGCCCTTTGTCGTTCTCTCGTTGCTGAAAACCACGATGTTATTTTGATCGAAAAAGACGAATCCGTTCTTAACCATATTACCAAACGGTTTGATATCATTGGAATTTTAGGGAATGGGGCGAACTTCAAGATCTTGGAGCAAGCGGATGTTGAAAACTGCGATATCTTCATTACTATGACCGAGTACGACGAGGTTAACATGGTCTCCGCTGTTTTGGCTAAAAAAATGGGAGCCAAAGAGACCATCGTTCGAGTGCGGAATCCGGAATATTCCAATTCCTACTTCAAGGAAAAAAATATCTTGGGCTTCTCCCTAGTTGTCAATCCGGAATTGCTGTCAGCTCGTTATATTGCCAATATCATTGACTTCCCAAATGCCCTTTCTGTGGAGCATTTTGCCAATGGTCGGGTAGCCTTGATGGAATTTAAAATCAAGCCAGATAGCAATCTCTGCAATATGAGTCTATCCCAATTCCGGAAGAAATACGGAAATGTCATTGTTTGTGCAATCGAGCGTGGCAACGAACTCACCATTCCAAACGGAGATTTTGTCTTGCAACCTCAAGACAAGATTTTCGTAACAGGTAACCGGATCGAGGTCGTTCTCTTCCACAACAATGTTCGCCCTCAGGTCATTAAGAGCATGATGATCATTGGTGCTGGGAAAATTGCTTACTACCTACTCAATATTCTTCAAGATGTGCGCCGCAAGATCGATCTCAAGGTTTTAGAAGTCAATCGTGAACGGGCGGAATTCTTTAGTCAGGAATTTCCTGATCTCTATGTCGTCCATGGAGACGGAACTGCCAAAGACATTCTTTTAGAAGAGAGTGCCAATAACTTCGATGCTGTGGCTACTTTGACAGGAGTCGATGAAGAAAACATCATCACCTCCATGTTCTTGGATTCTGTCGGCGTCAAAAAGAACATTACCAAGGTCAACCGAACCAGTCTGTTGGAGATCATTGGCGATCAAGATATGACCAGTATCGTTACGCCAAAACGCATCGCCGTGGATACTATTATGCACTTTATTCGTGGACGTTACAATGCACAGTTCTCAAACCTAGAAGCCCTGCACCATGTCGCAAACGGTCGGATTGAAACCTTGCAGTTCCAAATTAAGGAAGACAATAAACTAACCCAATATCCCCTCTCTGAATTGAAATTAAAAAAAGCGTCTTAATCGCTGCCATTATTCGAGATGGTAAGGCTATTTTCCCTAATGGAGATGACCGTTTGATGGTAGGAGATCGGATTGTCGTGACCACCCTTGATTCAAAATGTCACTAAAATCTACGATTTACTTGAGAGGTAAGCCTGATGAATAGAAGCATGATTCGTTACCTCTTGTCCAAACTCCTCTTAATCGAGGCAGCTCTCCTGATCGTTCCCTTAGTCGTCGCTACGATCTATCAGGAACCTGCCAAGGTCTTTGTCTCTATTGGAGCAACCATGGCCATCTTACTTGCGTTTGGGGCTCCTTGGTAGTTTTCACAAACCAAAGGATTTTCACATCTATGCTAAAGAAGGAGTCCTGATTGTAGCACTCTGTTGGATCCTCTGGTCCTTCTTTGGTGCCCTTCCCTTTGTCTTTTCGGGACAAATCCCCAACATTATCGATGCCTTCTTTGAAGTCAGCTCCGGCTTTACAACAACAGGGGCAACGATTTTAGATGATGTGGGTGTCCTCAGCCACTCTCTCCTCTTTTGGCGCAGTTTCACCCACTTGATCGGTGGGATGGGAGTATTGGTCTTCGCCCTTGCCATTATGGACAATAACAAGAACAGCCACCTTGAAGTCATGAAGGCGGAAGTTCCTGGTCCAGTTTTTGGAAAGGTCGTTTCCAAATTAAAAAACACAGCTCAAATCCTCTACTTCTTGTACTTGGGCTTGTTCTTCCTCTTTGTGGTTCTTTATTTCCTTGCCGGCATGCCCCTTTATGATAGTTTTGTCATCGCCATGGGGACGGCTGGGACTGGGGGCTTTACCGTTTTTAACGATGGGATCGCCCACTACAATAGTAGTTTGATCACCTATTTGGTCAGTATCGGGGTTTTAGTCTTCGGGGTTAACTTTAACCTCTACTACTTCCTCATGATCCGAAAATTCAAGGCCTTCTTTAAAGATGAGGAATTGCGGACCTATATCACCATCGTCCTCGTGTCCAGTGTCTTGATCGCTTACAATGTCCTTCATCTCTATGCCAATGTCGCTAAGAGTTTTGAGATTTCCTTCTTCCAAGTTTCCAATATCATCACCACTACCGGTTTTGGTTATGGAACGACGGAAAAATGGCCTCTCTTTTCTCAGTTTCATCCTCTTGATGCTGATGGTCATCGGTGGTTCTGCTGGATCGACCGCTGGGGGGCTAAAAGTCATTCGGTGCTTGACCTTATGGCGAATCGCAAAAAATCAGGTTCTTTCGACCTTGTCTCCGAATCGCGTTCTGACCTTGCATGTCAATGATACGGTATTGGATAAGGATACACAGCATCAGATCCTCAAGTACTTTACAATATACAGTTTTATCACGATCGGTCTGCTCTTTGTAGTCAGTCTAGACAATAATAACTTCATGACGGTTGTCAGCGCTGTCTTTAGTTGTTTCAACAACATTGGACCTATGATTGGAACAGGTCAAACCTTCTCCATCTTTTAGTCCGATTTCAAAAACTGTTACTTTCCTTAGCCATGATTTGCCGGACGGCTTGAAATCTATCCAATGATTCTTCTCTTCCTCCCTAAAACATGGTCTAAACGCTGATAGACAACTCTTGTACAAAATCAACACCCTTAGAAAAATAATTTCTAAGGGTGTTTCTGTTTATTTGCGATCATCCTATTTTGATTCTTCATTTCGCTTCAGACTAAAGTGGTCTGGCAAGGGATCTGGCCCCGCCTGGCTTCCAGGATGGCATCGTAAGATCCTTGCAATCCCCATCAAGACACCTTTCACACCAAAACGTTCAATCGCTTGGATCATATAATTGGAACAGGTCGGTTGAAAGCGACAAGAAGGCGGAAATAGGGGAGAGATCCATTTTTGATAGCCTCTGACCAGCGCAATCAGGATTGTTTTCATGCTTTTTTAGATTTAGTCACTGCTAGATTGTGCAACTGGCTGATTTCTTTTTTGTTCAAGCGACGGTATTCACCCGGACGTAGCCCTGAGACGTCCAAATTTCCAAACTGGGTCCGGGAGAGTTTATCCACTAAAAGTCCCACAGCTTCAAACATCTTTTTAACCTGGTGGTTACGCCCTTCATGAATGGTCAACTGAACCACTGAACGATTCTTTTCGACATCCACTTTTAAGATCTCGTAAGTCGCTGGCTTGGTTTTCTTTCCATCAATGGTCACCCCTCGCGTCAAGGGACGCAAGTTTTCCTTATTGGCAATCCCTTTGACACGCGCCACATAGACCTTATCAATTTCATTTCGCGGGTGAATCATCTCATCTGTAAAATCACCATCATTGGTCAAAATCAAGACACCAGATGTATCCCAGTCCAAACGTCCCACTGGGTAGATACGCTCTGGTACTTGAGATAAAAGGTCAACGACTGTTGTCCGTCCTTTATCATCCGATACACTAGAGATGACGCCACGTGGCTTATTTAAAAGATAGTAGACCTTTTCTTCGTTATAGATTGGAGTCCCTTCTACTTCAACCTGATCACCGGTTTTAATGATGGTCGCTAATTCACGCACAACTTGGCCATTGACCGTCACCAAGCCTTGCTTGATCAGTTCTTCGGCCTTGCGACGACTAGCCACGCCTGCATGGGCAATATATTTGTTAATTCTCATCTAGTTCCTCTGTTCTCTCTGAAAATAATTGACCTTCTTCTGGATCGATGTCCACTTCCTCAACCTTTGGCAATTCCTCCAAATGATTGATCCCCATATAATCCAAAAAATACTCCGTCGTGACATACAAATTAGGACGCCCGAGGACTTCTTTTTTTCCCATCTTCGCGGATCAGATCAAATGATAGTAGTTTGGTAATGGCACCACTGGAATTGACGCCTCGAATATCATCGACCTCCACGCGGGTGATCGGTTGCTTATAAGCAATGATTGACAAGGTTTCAAGGGCAGCCCGAGACAAACTTTGGTTCATAGGCGTTCTAGAATAGTCTCGTAAAACCGAAGCGTAGTCTGCCTTTGTCACCAATTTATAACGGGAAGCTGTCTCCATCAAACACAGACTGGTATCTGTATCCTCCTGGTATTTTTGGGCCAATTTTTCTAAACTTTGCACCACACCTGTTGGGGGTAAAGAGAGAAGATCTGCGATTTGTCTGGCAGTAATTCCTTCTTCACCCGCTACAAATAAGAGTGCTTCAATTTCAGCTAATTTGCTCATGTTCAATCCTATTTAAGTAAATTTCTCCAAAAGCCCTATCCTGTACCACTGTGACCTCTTGAATCTTGATTAATTCAAGGGTTGCAAGAAATAGGGTAATAACCTCTTGGAGATCCGCTGCTTCTAGAAACAAGTCCTGCAAGAGAACTTGTGAGCGATCGTGGAATCGGTGACGCAGCTGGTCCATCAGATCCTCAATCTTGTATTCATCCTTTACAATGGTTGTATGGTTCTGGCGGAATTCTTCTTTTTTCTTGGTCAATAGTTTTGAGAAAGCCAAGAAGAGATCCACCGTGGTGCGATCATGAAGTAATTCGGTATCGTCATAGACCAATTCCATCTTTGGTTTTGAATAATAGAGGGCGCGCTCCTCGTGCTGTGAGGCCATCAACTCTCCTAATTGCTTGTAAGTACGGTACTCTTCCAATTGAGAAAGGAGGTCCTGCTCTAGATCCTCTGCTTCATCCATCTCCTCTGCGACCTTAGGAAGAAGTCTACGACTCTTTATCAGGGTTAGTTGACTAGCCATCAGCATGTATTCCCCTGCTACCTCTAATTTCATAGCCTGGAGAGTCGCCAGATAAGCCAGATACTGTTCGATCACTCAATCAAGGGGACCTCATAGATATCCATCTGGTATTTAGAGACCAAGTGGAGCAAGAGATCCAAAGGTCCTTCAAAATCTTTAAATTTAATATCCATTATTTATATTTTTCTAATGTCACCATGGTTTTTAGGCCCAATTCACGCGCGATACTAAAGAGATCCACACCAAGTTCTCGTTGTTTCAAAATATATTGTTCGCGAATGGATTGCGCTGAAAGGTCTTGGTTTCCTTTTTCGATCAAGAAGGCTTCTAATTGTCGGAATCCCCACTGACGGGAGTAAGATTTTCCTTTATTATCAAAGAGATAGACACCATCGAGGAAGAGTTGCAACTCTTCCAGTAAAGGTTCTGGAACTTTTAAAACCCTGTTTTTTTGGCCATCCTTTGCCCACTCGAATGACATGAAAGTCCAGCTGAATATCTTCGACTTTGACTTGGAGGATCTCACTTGGCAACAAGCCCATCTCCAGAATCAATAAGGCCATCAAGCGTCCCTGAGGGTTGGTTGATTCTTCCCAAAAATGGGTCAGATCCAACAATTCACGATCATGGGTTTTGGCCGGTTGAATTTTAGGCAAGACCAAACGATGGTATTCAGAAATAAAGCGTTCTTGATACAAATAATATAAAAATTGGTTGACGGCAGATAATTTTCGTTTTTGAACCGCCGGTTTAAAATCTTTAATCGAAGCTTGGTAAATTCTCAAATTTGTCGGTGTCACTTTTCCATGAATTGATTCAATAAATTGGTCCAAATCATAGAAATAGGCTGACTGAGAATTTTCACTTAGTTCTTTTTGATCAATAAAACTTGCAATAAATTCTTTTCATTTTGGAATCATCTCGTATTCATTTGAAAAAAATTATGCATGAGCGAATTGATGGCTTTTGAGGATCGATTTCCGCGTAATAATCCCTTTGAAAATAACCTTCTTCATCCACCACTGATAAGAAGGAGTCATCCACCAACTTGTGAAGGACTTCTGTCAAATTGAAGTCTAAGCCGATGACCCCTGACCTCCTTCTTTGTAACGTCTACGATATCCATCGAAGCAAAAAGTCTCCTCAGGAATCTCGTGTTTCAATTGATAAGATAGAATATCCGTTAGGGAGATCGTCCCCACAAACTTGCGTTCATCCGTCACTACCGGGATGCGACTATAGCTAATCTGGCTCAACAGCAAGACCGCATGATCTACATTGTGGGTATCAATCAAGACCGCTAAATTTTTGGCAGGAGTTAAGAACGTCTCTTCCTGCGCCAGCAAGAAACGTTCAAATTCCTTTGCTATCATCTGCTAAACTCCTTTGTCAATTCAGGATACAATTCATGCTCTCGCGTATAATACTCTACCCTAAAGTTCGAATCCGTAATCTCTATCTTGGCATACAAACACTCCCGAATCAGACCACGAGGTTGGCTAACGGATCCAGGATTCACAAAGAGGGTTCTTCCTTCCTTCCAAGCATCTGGGATATGAAGGTGACCGTATAAACAGATATCTGCTTCCTCCTCTTGGGCCCACAAATCCAATTTTTGAAAACTAAAATTGATCTGGAAGAGATGCCCATGGGTCTGGATGATCCGTGTCGGCCCTAGTTGGGTCACCAAGCGTTCCGGATAGCCATCATAAAAATCCATATTTCCTTGGACAACGTGGATCCCTTCCCAGACAGGATCATCACTTTTCAGTTCAGAATCCCCATTGTGAAAGATCCCATCGACCTGGCCTAGGTATTTTTCTTTAATAGCTTCAACAATGGAGCGGTCTCCATGCGAGTCACTCATAACGATGATTGTTTGCTTTGCCATGATGGAAATACCTCCAATAACTTTTTAACAGCTAAAGCACGATGCGATTGTGTATTTTTTTCTTCAAGTGTTAATTCAGCGGCAGTACGGCCCGTTTCCCCAACTAAGAAGAGTGGATCATAGCCAAACCCGTTTTCACCCTTAGGTTCAAAATTAATATACCCTGGCCAATCAGCTTCAACCACCAAGCTTTCCTTGCCTGGCCTTGCAACCACCAAGGTCGTATGGAACTGGGCTGAACGGTCTTTCAAGTCAAAAACCATGGCCAGTTCGTGCAACAATTTCGCATTATTCTCTGCATCTGTCGCTCCAACTCCCGCAAAACGAGCTGACCAAACTCCTGGTAAGCCTCCCAAGATATCCACCTTCAAACCTGAATCATCCGCTAAGACTGTTTTCCCAGTTAGCTCTGCGATCGTTTCAGCTTTCAGGCGGGCATTCTCTTCAAAGGTCATCCCTGTTTCTTCGACTTCTGGAAGCTCTGGGTATTGATTGAGATTTTCCACTTCAAAGCCCAGCTTTTCAAACATATTACGGAATTCTTTGGTTTTTCCCTCATTTCGAGTCGCAATGAGAATCGTATCTTTGACCTTGTCTTGACCCAAGAAGGCTTCCAAATCCACCCCATCACTTGGCAAATGCAAATAGAGCAATTTCCCTTTTTCAACCAAGAGCAAGGCTCCTTGACGCTGTACGATTTCAAAAGCTCTTCCCTTGACTTCATTCAAGATTTCGGTCAAAAAGGTCAGAAAACGAAAGGCTGAACCATAGCGCATCACCGATAGATTGAGAGGGAATCCTTCAGGATCCTTGGCAAAGAGAAGTTCCAGCTGGTCTAACAGAGTGGAAGCTTCCGCAGGAACTTGACTAAATTGGTTGTAGTCTGCATCTTCTCCCCATTGGGCAATATACCAATCTTGGGGATCTTTGTATTCAAATAGTTTGTCACTCATAAATTTATGTGCTCCACATTCACTGAACGTTCTAGCCATTTTTCGGCAATCGCTGCAAAGCTATTGGCATTTGCAGTTGTATAAAAGCGGTGGGTCTGCTCTAAGAGTTCGCGACTCTTATTGAGCTCAAAATAGTTTAATAAGACGGAAATATCCCGAACACACTCTGCCCCACTATCAATCAATTTAACATCCGATCCCATCACATTTTGAATGATCGGTTTTAAAAGGGGATAGTGGGTGCATCCCAAGACTAAGGTATCAACCTTTCCAACTAGTGGTTTTAGGGTTTCGTAAACCACCTTTTTGGTCACACTGGATGCCAACTCGTTTGATTCCACTAGAGGAACAAACTTGGGACAAGCTAAACTACTGACTTCCATGTCTGGTGCCAGACTTTGAATCTTCTCTTTATAAATTCCAGAAGAAACCGTCATCGGTGTCCCAATGACCCCAATTTTTTGATGGGTCGTCGATTTAATGGCTGCAGAAGCTCCGGGCAAGATCACTCCCAAAACGGGAATATCAAGTTTCTCCTTGACTTCTTCCCAAACCACTGCCGTCGCTGTATTACAGGCTAAGACAATCATCTTGACATTTTTGGTCAGAAGGAAGTCCACCATCTGCCAAGTATACTCGCGAATTTGGTCTGCTGGTCTAGGACCATAAGGTGCACGCGCTGAATCTCCAATATAGACGACATCTTCGTGAGGAAGCTGACGGAGCAATTCGCGGACAACAGTCAGGCCCCCTACTCCAGAATCTAAAAAACCAATCGGTCGGTTATCCATATCTCTTCCTTCCAAAAGGAGGGACTAAGAAATTCCTCCAAGCCCCTCTCATTTATTATCGTGAGATTGCCCCACTCTTATTTTTTCTTGTTTTTCGCCATTGTAGATTTTTGTTGGTTCACAATTTGGCGATAGACTTGTTGAACTTTTGCTTCGCTTGGACGTTGGCCACTCGCACCTAAAAGCGTACGGACTGCTTCAACATTCAAACGTGGGTTTGATGCAAATTCTTTTTCAAATTGACGACGAAGCAAGAACATTCCTGCAATCATCCCACCAAAGAAAGCTAAAATAATCAACAAAATTCCTAAAAAGAGATTCATACAATTTTCTCCGATCCATTATTTTTACATAACTATCATTATATCAGACAATCGCTTATTTTTCAATGTTAAAGCCGTAGAGTGTCGCAAGATAATCTTCTGGTTTTTCTGCTCGACGAATCAAACGGGCCTGCCCATCTTCTTGAAGCAAAACTTCTGCAGAACGCAACTTAGCATTGTACTGATAGCCCATTGAAAATCCATGAGCTCCGGTGTCATGGATCACAAGTAAATCTCCAATCTCAGTCACGGGTAGTTCTCGTTGTTTCGCAAATTTATCGTTATTTTCACAGAGACTTCCCACGACATCGACCACTTCAGTCGGTCCATCTGGACGATCCATATTGGTAATATAGTGATAAGCACCGTACATAGCCGGTCTAAGAAGATTCACAGCTGAAGCATCGACACCCACATAGGTCCGGTAGGTTTTCTTTTTTATGAGTGACTCTGGTTACTAAGAGGCCATGTGAAGCCAGCATAAAGCGACCAAGCTCGGTATAGATTTTCACATGACCAAGTCCTGCCGGTTTGAGAATCGCATCAAAGACGCGATGTACGCCCTCCCCAATAATGGCAATATCATTTGGCTCTTGCTCTGGTTTGTAATTGACCCCAACCCCACCAGAAAGATTGATGAAGCCCAAGTGAACACCTGTTTTCTCGACGACTTCCACTGCCAATTCAAAAAGTTGACGCGCCAACTCTGGATAGTAGTCATTGGATACTGTATTAGAAGCCAATAAAGCGTGAATGCCAAACTCTTCCACACCTAGTTCTTTCAACTCGATAAAGGCTTGGATCAATTGCTCCTTGGTCATGCCAAACTTAGCTTCTTCCGGATTGTCCATAATATCGGTTCCCAGTTCAAAAACTCCACCAGGATTATAGCGGCAAGAAATGACCTTGGGGATGCTAGTCACAGACTTCAAGAAAGCAATGTCTTCATAGGCGTCCAGATTGATCGTTGCCCCTAATTCTCTCGCATAGACAAATTCATCAGCTGGCGTATTGTTAGAAGAAAACATGATCTCTTTTCCACTAAAGCCCAGTTTATCCGCCATTAACAATTCCACGTAGCTGGCAGTGTCGACACCACAGCCCTCTTCTTGCAAAATTTTTAGGATCGAAGGATTGGGAGTCGCCTTGATGGCAAAGTATTCCTTAAATCCTTCATTCCAAGCAAAAGCTTGATGGAGGGCACGAGCCGTTTCACGAATTCCTGCTTCATCATAGAGATGGAAAGGGGTAGGGAATTCTTGGGTCAGACTTTCTAATTGTTCACGGGTTACAAAAGGTGTTTTCATAAGCGCTCATTTCTATTCTTTAGTCACTATTAGTATAGCACAAGTCGAAAGACAAAAAAAGCCGAGGCAAACTGCCCCAGCTCAATTCTCTTTGATTAGTCGTTTCTTCCGAAGATACGAAGAAGGCTGATAAAGAGGTTGATAAAAGTCAAGATAAAGTTCCAAAGCCATCGCTACTGCCCAACCTGTAGCAGGTTGACCATTTGTTTGATCATAGACATAGCGAATCTTTTGGTTATCCCAAGCTGTCAATCCTGCAAAGAGGAAGACAGAGATAATACTCAAGATATAGTCCATTCCAGAACTTCTCAAAGAAACATGTTCACAACAGAAGCGATGATCACACCGATCAAGACTCCCATCAAGGCACGTCCCATACCAGAAAGGTCTTTTTTCACGACGCGTCCGATAGCTCCCATGACAATAAACATCAAGGCACTGACCAAGAAAGCCTTATAGACAGTCGCTTGCATGTAGCGAGCAATGATAAAGCTCAACGTAAACCCATTCAAAGCTGAGTAGATCAAGAAGATTGGAAGAGCAGACGGGCTATTTTTAACAGCCTTCCCACTTGCAACAAAGACCAAGATCAATTCTACAACCACTGCTGCGTAGTAAACCATTGGTGCTGTTGTCAAGATTTGAACGAAGAAATCTTGAAAGACTGTCATCATAAGACCAGAGACAAGGGCTGAAATCCCAACACCGATCCCAACTAATGAGTAGATTTTGTTATAAAAAGCATTCAATCCACTTTGTTCTTGGATTACTGAATCATTATACATATAAACAAGTTCCTTTCAAATTTGTTTACTACGATTTTAACATTTTTCGATGAAAAAATCTCCTTTTGGCCATCTTTTTACGCCATGGTTCTGAAGCTTCCTTAACAGCCCAGTATTTATCCACCATGGTCACCACAAAAGATTCTTTGTAGCGAGGCGGAGCAATGGTAGCCCCCCACATGTGTTTAATAATGATGTCTTCTTCCTTGGCATTGAGATCTGTGATCTTTCGCGCATTTCTCACGGCAATGCGGGGATGTATCCAGGCGTGACTCTTGGTAAACTTGGTCTCGCGCCAATCATAGTAAAAGAGGTCGTGCAAGAGGCCACCCCGAGCCGTACTTTTAGCATCCCAACCAAATTTTTTAGCCAGTTTATAACTGGTATAGCTAACGTGAATGGAATGCTCCAAACGATTGGAATGAATATGGTGGGGAATGTCGGCTAATTTTTGAACCTTAGGATGCTGGATCAGATGGCCTACATAGGTCATGTATTCTTTGTCACGATGATATTGCATAAGATAACCACCTTTCGTTGATAAGCTCTCCCAACAAGATCTCCATCAACTTCTTCTTACAGGTTAAGTATACTTCTTTTTCTCAAAATTTCCTTAAAGAAAACATCAAAATTCCTGCTGCCACTGCAACATTCAAACTCTCTGCTCGACCTGGCATGGGAATATGAACCAGCTGGTCTGCTTGTGCCGCTATTTCCTGGCTGATGCCATTTCCTTCATTGCCCATAACCAGAATAAATTGATCGGTCTGAGGAAGCTGACGGTAGTCAATGGAAGCTTCTGAAAGCGTCGTTGCGAGAACTGCTAGATGAGAGTGCGCAGCTCGTTCCAATAGTTCTTCTCGATCCAGTTTCCAGATAGGAATATGGAAATGACTGCCCTGCATGGATCGAAGGGTCTTGAGACTGTATAGATCTGCGGAGGCTTTCGATAGCATGACGCCATCAAAGCCAGCTGCATCTGCTGTTCGAATCATCGTCCCTACATTACCAGGATCCTGTACATCCTCCAAATAGAGGAAGCGCCCTTGTAGCTGATCCGGAAGTTCTGGCTGCTCTAGAGCGATCTCTGCGACAATCCCTTGAGGAGTCTTAGAATCTGCCAAGTGACTTAAGATCTCCGGAGTCACGACGGTGACTTTTTGGATATCCTCTACCTGGTCTAAATAGGCTTCTAAAACAAAGACCTGCCGAATCTTCGCTTGATTTTCTACTGCCTCTTCAAACAGATGCCAGCCTTCAATGAGATAAGAATCTGTCCGGTATTTTTTTTGATGTAATTTTTTAGCATTTTTGATTACATTATTGGATTTAGACGTTATAATATTCATAGAACTATTATAGCATCAAAGAAAAAAAGAAGAAATCATGCCTCAGATAGATTTCTTTCGAGTCAAGGAGGATCGCACATGCAAAAGGTAAAAAATGATTGCCCAAGGACGGGTTCAAGGGGTTGGCTTTCGCTGGGGAGTCTACAGTCTTGCTTTAGAGATCGGTGGGATCACTGGCCGTGTCTGGAATAATGACGACGGAACTGTTGGCATTTCTGGCCCAGGCAGAATCTAGCAGTCAAATGGCCAAATTCATCCAAGAAATTCGCAAAAGGTCCTACGCCTTTTGCACATGTGACTTATTTGGATGTTACGCTCGCAAACTTTGAAAACTATACAGACTTCAAAATTGCAAATTAAGACTAGAGAACTATTGTGTATTTTCAAAAAAAACAGTAGAATAGAAAGGTATCATTTTAAAAAAAGAAGGAACTATTTGTGAAAAATAAACTTGCATTACTTGGCATCGATGGGACTAGCTTCGCTTGTCTTCTTATCAGGATGCGTGAGTGTCGATCGAAAAACTGGAAATCCGACTGGATTGATCTGGGATCTTCTTGGCCGTCCAATGGGCGAAGCCATCAAATTCTTTGCCAACAACCTTGGCTTGGGTTTTGGGATCGGGATTATTATCGTCACCTTGATCGTGCGGTTAATCATCTTGCCACTTGGTTTGTACCAATCATGGAAGGCCACCTACCAATCTGAAAAGATGAATTACTTAAAACCCATCCTTGGGCCCAATCCAAGAGCGCATGAAAGAACGCTAGCTCACAAGAAGAAAAGCTATTGGCACAACAGGAATTAATGGTCGCTCAACGTGAAAATGGGAGTCAGCATGTTTGGTGGAGTTGGGATGTTTGCCACTCTTGATCCAAATGCCATTCTTCTCAGCCCTCTTCTTTGCGACTCAACACACCAAAGGGGTAGCAGAAAGTAGTTTCCTTGGTATTGCTCTTGGCAAACCAAGCTTGCTCTTGACAGCTATCGTTGCGGTTCTCTACTATATCCAAAGTATGCTCTCTCTTCATGGAATTGAAGATGAAACCCAAAAGGAAAGCATGCGCAAAGCATCACTGATGAGTCCGATTATGATCGGTGTCTTCTCATTGATCTCTTCAGCCGGAGTGACTCTTTACTGGGTAGTCGGTGGGGTGATCCAAATTATCCAACAATTTGTCATCAACTACTTGATTCGTCCAAATCTTCGCAAACGGGTCGCTGAGGAATACAAAAACAATCCTCCAAAAGCAACCAGTCACCGCGTGAAAAAAGATGTCACACCAACTGCAACGACACAAATCCAACACAAACCAAAAAACAACCGCAATGCAGGAAAACAACGCAATAGAAAGTAGTACAAACTACTAAATTCTAGCGAAAATAGAGCAGCACTTGAACCCAAGGTTTAAGTGCTTTTTTTGATATCGTTCAGTCAGTCAACGTAGAATTTTCACCCTCACAAGGAGATTAAGAGCACAAAAAAATAGGCCCTCTTGGAGAGCCTGCATTTTATAGTTACGCTGTTTTTTCTACGTTCAAAATTTTCACTTGGTAGCTTCCAGCTGGTGTCTCAACAGTGACTACGTCACCTGTCTTCTTACCAATCAAAGCGTGACCGATTGGGCTTTCGTTAGAGATCTTTCCTGCGAAGGCATCTGCCCCTGCTGAACCGACGATACTGTATACTTCTTCATCTGTTTCGCCAACTTCTTGAACTGTAACGGTTTTTCCAATCGCTACTTCGTCTACTGCAACAGCGTCACTATCGACGATTTCCGCATAACGGATTTTTGTTTCCAAGCTAGAGATTTGACCCTCAACAAAAGCTTGTTCATCTTTTGCTGCTTCATACTCAGAGTTTTCTGAGAGGTCACCATATGAACGTGCGATCTTAATCCGTTCTACTACTTCAGGACGACGGACCAATTTCAACTCTTCTAATTCTTGTTCCAACTTTTCTTTTTCTGCTAGGGTCATTGGGTATGTTTTTTCTGCCATTATTCTTCTCTTTCTATTATTTGAATGAAAAAGCTGTGGACACGCCACATGCTTTTTCTAGTTTGAACTTGCTTGTGTCAATTTACTATTGACATGTTCTTCAACATTTTTATTGTGTTCTTCGTATGTCTTAGCGAAGAAGACTTCACCATTTTCAACATTTGCGACAAAATACAAGTAATCGGTTTTACTTGGGTTCACCGCCGCTTCGATCGCTGATACTCCAGGGTTATCCACTGGGCCAGGCATCAAGCCGGTATTCTTATAAATATTATAAGGGGAATCTAATTCCGTATCGATCGTTGCATCTTCTTTTAAGCTCGTCTTTTGGCCAAGTTTACCTTGCGCATAAAGAATTGCAATATTACTTTGCAGAGGCATGTCTTGGTTCAAGCGGTTATAGAAGACACTTGCGATATCTTTACGATCCTGATCTGTCGCCCCTTCTTTTTCAACTAAGGAAGCAAGGGTCAATACTTCGTTCACATTGATGTTCTTGCTCTCAAGTGTTTCATAATAGCGTCTTAAGTTTTGATCCATTGCCGCGATCATCTGATCGATCATCTCTTTCACTGTGGTATCTTTCCCATAGTTATAAGTTGCTGGGAAGAGATAACCTTCTAAACGGTAGCGAACACCTGAATCCTTACTTGGTAGATTAGCCAAGAGCTTAGGATATTTGGCCACCATCTTCTCAATAAAGGCATCGTCTTGGACAGCCTTCAAGAAATCTTCTTTCTTAAACGGAGTCTTTCCTGCCTTCTTGGTGGAGACATCGGTGGTGATAGCCGTTGCAATCTGATCGATCGTATAACCTTCTGGAATCGTCACCTTTCCAAGAACTGGGGCCTGAGGTGTTTTGGTTCCCTCTTCTTGCAGTTTTTGGATGATGGTTTCTAGATCCATGCTCTTTTGCAAATTGAAGTAACCGGATTTGAAATTGCTATAGTTCTTGAACTTGGTATAGTAGTTAAAGAACTGGCCATTTTTCACGAGTCCTTTTTTCTCAAGGATCGCGCCAATCTCACGATTACTTGAACCTACTGGAATCTCAACCGTTACGAATTCTGTTGCATTTTTATCCATCGGCTTGACAGCTGAATGGATATAGGTCACAGCAAAGATCCCTGTAGCCACGATCACAATCAGCAAAAGGCTGACCACTGTCCGCACAATTCGTTTAGCGATTTTATTTTGTTTCTTTTGTTTTTGTTGGCGTTGGTTACGAGAAGAGCGCGATAAGCTTTCCTCTACCGATTCCTGACTTGGTTCTTTTTTAGCAGGCTTTGTAAGCTCACTCTGTTCTTCCACAGCAGGAGTCGCCTTTACTGGCTCCACTGGTTCTTCTTTGGGAGCCAACGCAGATTCTTCTACTTTTGGAGGCGGTGTTGCTTCTTCCTCCTCTTTCAGTGAAGAAGGGGTTTCAATGCTTCGATTAGGTAGATCATACTCTTTTTCGATCTTTAGAAGTTGCTCATTGGCCTCTTCTAAGTCTCTGAGGATCTGCTCTTTGAAGCTTAATAACTTCTCACTGTCTTGTGATTTATCAGTCAAATAATTGACCTCCCTCATCATAATCCTTAATATTATATCTTAAAAGATTTAGAAAAGCAATACAAATCGCCCTTCTTCTTCAAAATACCTATTTAATTAAGGTTTCTATTTTCCCAGACCAGATTGTACCAAACTTCACCCGCATATTGGGATTCTGAGAGACCTTCATTGGTAAATCCTTGCTTTTCGTAATAAGGAATCAAATAATCATGACAGGTCAAATTGATCCCTTGACAGCCATCCTTAATCGCAATCTCTTTCATCGCTTCAAGCAAAAGGGTTCCCACTCCAAGTCCTTGGGCTTCTTTAGCAATAGAAAGACTCGTAATGGAAATAAAGCCCTTTTCTAAATGACTTAGATCTTCAACCTCTAAAAAGGAGGAATCGATCAAATAGCGCTCCGGTCTAACAGGTCCTTCTATATATCCTAAAATCTGACCTTGGCACTCTGCTACAAGAAATGTCGTTTGAATCTTTTCGATGTGATCTTTTAAAATCTGACGCGGAATCGCTTCTTCTTCTGAGAAATTTTCAAGCTCAATGCGCTCGATGGCATCCAAATCCTGCAGCTCTGCTTGTCTAATGTGAATCTTTTCTTTCATCATTAATTCCTTCTATCGTTCCCAAACCATATGGACACCTCGATCAGACTCAGCTTCATCCCGAAATCCTTGCTGGGCAAAGTAAGATAGTAAGTCTTCTGGGCAATCGATCCAAATGGCTTTCTTTCCCTTTTGAACAGCTAGATCCTTTAAAGCAGCGACCAAAATAGAACCATATCCTTGACCTTGAAAGGCTGGCCTCACTGCTAATCGCAATACGATTAGGTCTCCTTTTAAATGCTGGTCTTCTGTCGCCAACAAGTAGGCCACCATATCTCCCGCCTGTTCTGCAAGCAGAGTAATGGCTTCCTTCGAACCTAGCGCTTCCTCAAGAGTGGCCTTGTGCTCCTTCCCTTCATCGTCATGAAGTTCTTCTTCTAGCAACAACAGCTGTTCTTGATCAGCTGGGGTGATTGGTCGAATCATCATCCTGCTTTCCTCATCTCATACTCCTTCAGTGGATAGATAAATTTAAGTCTGGAACCAATCGATTCCAGACTCAATCATCTCTTATTGTACACTATGTGTCAAACTAGATAATAAACGCTCAAATGAGTATTCATAGGTTTGAATATCTCCTGCTCCCATAAAGACATAGACTGCATTATCATGGTCAAGAAGAGGAGAAACATTCTCAGCTGTAATAATCGCTGAACGTTTGACAATTTTTGCTTCCAAATCTTCAACCTTCACATCGCCGTGGTCGACTTCCCGTGCAGAACCATAGATCTGTGCCAAGTAAACAGCATCTGCTTGATTCAAGGCTTCAGCAAATTCATCTAACAAGGCAATCGTTCGTGTAAAAGTATGTGGTTGGAAAATGGCCACAATCTCTTTACTTGGGTATTTTTGACGGGCCGCATCCAAGGTTGCAATAATTTCCGTTGGATGATGCGCAAAGTCATCGATGATGACTGTTCCATTAACTACTTTTTCAGTGAAGCGACGTTTCACTCCAGCAAAGGTCTTTAAATGCTCACGGACTAAATCTAAGTCAAATCCTGCAATGTAAAGCAAGCCAATGACAGCTGTGGCATTCATGATGTTGTGACGACCAAATGTTGGGATATGGAATTGCCCCAAATCTTCTCCACGGAAACGAACGTCGAAGGTTGAACCTGCCGTTGAACGAAGCAAGTTGCTAGCCACAAAATCGTTCGTCTCCTTATCAAAACCATAGTAATAAATTGGTGCTGATGAGGTAATCCGACGCAATTCTTTGTCTTCTCCATAGATGAAGAGGCCTTTGCTGATTTGTTTGGCATAATCGTTAAAGGCATTAAAGACATCTTCCAAGCTCGTGAAATAGTCTGGATGGTCAAAGTCAATATTGGTGATGATGCTGTATTCAGGATGGTAAGGCATAAAGTGGCGTTCATACTCATCTGATTCAAATACAAAGTATTTGGCTGCTGCAGAGCCACGACCTGTCCCGTCACCAATCAAATAACTGGTATCAGTGATATTTGATAAGACATGCGAAAGCATCCCTGTTGTTGAGGTTTTTCCGTGTGCTCCGGCAACTCCCATGCTGACGAAGTCACGCATAAATTCACCAAGGAATTCATGGTAGCGTTTATAGGTTAAACCATGCTCATCTGCATAAGCAATTTCTATATTGTTATCTGGACGGAAAGCATTCCCTGCAATGAGGATCTTGTCGCCTTCCAAATTTTTCACATCAAATGGATAAATTTGAATCCCTGCTTGTTCCAAGCCACGTTGCGTAAAGTAATATTTCTCAACATCTGACCCTTGAACCGTATGTCCCATTTGGTGAAGCATGAGAGCTAAAGCGCTCATCCCTGCTCCTTTAATTCCAATAAAATGGTATGTGTTAGACATGTTTTCTCCTTATTCTTGATCTAGATGGGTTAAATCCAATTCTTGTTTGATCGGCTGTAGTTTCAGCTTGTGCTGATCTTTATTGTATATTTGGCTAGTCTTTAAGAAATCATAATTGTTTTTTTCTTTTCAGTCGGTTCTGCCACTTCTGTTTCTCCTACAGATTCAAACTCTGCAAGGATCAACTGATCTTGTCGCAATCGTTTGCTATATTTCAATAATTCACCTGGGCTTTTTCCTTTTGGAAGGGAGCCGTTGTCTGGCCAGGTTTTCGTTCTGAAATAAACGGTTTTTTCCGCTTACTTGTAGTAGCTGCTGGATCCGTTGTCAAATAGGGGGCTGTGCGTTTCTTTTTCAGATCTTCACGCGCACGCTCTCTGGCTTCCTCTGCATAACGATTGGCAGGACTTTTTTTATCAATCGGCTCTTTAAAATCAGGTTTTCTTACTGGCCGTCTTTTCGGTAGGGGCTCTTCTAGTGGTTGATGGTAAGGATGCTTGGGTTTGGTATTTTCAGCAATTGGTTGCCATTCCAAATAATTTTTATCCACATAGTCGCCTGTAATGTTACTAATCAAATCTGTTTCATCGTACAGGTTCATGTGGGGCATCTCTGTTAACATCAACTCATTATCCCCTACTTGAGGAAAATATTTTTCTGTCATGGTTTCTTCCTTTCGACACTCCATTAATTATAAACTATTCACAGAATTTTTCAAGCTATTCTGACTGAATTCCAAGAATCTCACGAATTTCCTCAACAGATAAACTGGATCGTGTTTCCGTTCCATCTAAAATCGTTGAGACCAAGTGTCTTTTGGAAGCTTGCAGTTCTTGGATTTTTTCTTCAATCGTACCACGAGTAATCATACGGTAAACTTCAACATTTTGTTCCTGTCCCATTCGATGGGCACGTCCAATAGCCTGGTCTTCCACTGCAGGATTCCACCACAAATCGACTAAGATGACGGTATCGGCACCAGTGAGGTTCAATCCGACCCCTCCAGCCTTTAGAGAAATGAGAAAAGCATGGCGCTCACCTGCATTAAAGGCATTGGTCATTTCTTGACGATCTTTGGCCGGAGTGGACCCCGTGATTTTAAAGGAAGTCATGCCGAGCTGATCAATTTCCTTCTCCAAAATATCTAACATGCCTCTGAATTGAGAGAAGATCAAAACCCGGTGTTCGCCATCCTTGATTTGACCCAAAAGATCTCGAAGGCTCTCCAATTTCCCACTATCTCCCTGATAGTCTTCCATAAAGAGGGCGGGGGTATCACAGATTTGGCGAAGGCGCATGAGACCAGAGAGAATTTCCACCTTGCTCCGATTTAGTTCTTCCTCACTAGAGGTTCGAACTCGATCTTGAATTTGTTTTAATTGAGCTAAATAGATCGTTTTTTGACTGTCATCCAACTCATTGTGGTAGGTTGTTTCAATCAAGTCCGGTAATTCTTGGAGCACCTCATCTTTTTTCCGTCTCATGACGAAGGGTTTGACAAATCGCGCAATGGTCTCAGGAGTCAATTTTTGAAATTCTTTTTTAGCTGGGAAGAGCCCTGGAAGAACAATTTGGAAAATGGACCAGAGTTCACCCACATGGTTTTCAATCGGTGTCCCTGATAGGGCAAACACATGCGGAACCTCAAAGCCACGTAAGTGTTGGGCAATCTTGGTTTGGGCATTTTTCATGACCTGGGCTTCATCTAGAATCAAGTACTCATACTGATTCTTCTGGTATTCCTCCACATCTTGACGGAAAGAAGCGTAACTAGTGATAACCACCTGTGGATTGGTTGCGATGAGTTCATCTCGGTGCTGCTTGAGACCGTAGACGACTGCCACTTCCATCTGAGGAGCGAATTTTGAAAATTCTTGTTTCCAGTTGTAAATGAGACTAGACGGAGCTAGAATCAAGATTTTAGTTTCTTTTTTTGCAACACTGGTCAAAAAGGAAATGGTCTGCAGGGTTTTCCCAAGCCCCATATCATCCGCTAAAATACCACCAAACCATATTGATTTAGCATGGAGAACCATTTGACCCCTGTTTCTTGGTAATCCCTTAGGGTCGCTTGGATTGTCATCTGAGGGAGGTGGTAATCTTCTGGATGAGTCAAATCATGAGCCAAATTTCGAAATTCTTCTGAAAAATGAACATTGTCTTGATCTGCCAACAAATCAGATAACTGATAAGCAGCTATCCGGCGGGCTTGTAGTTTCCCACCCTTGCTCATTTTCGCACGCAGATCTGCTAAGGCTCGACTGATTTTCTTGGTTTCTTCATCAAAAACAAGGACCTTCCCTGTATGGCTAACAAAATAATCTTTTTGCCCCACCAAAGCTTTGAGGACCTGGTCCACTTCAGCTGGATCCACACTTTCAAAGTCAAAACCAATCTCCAGTAGACTGCCATTGGTTTTAACATCAATTTTTGGACGCTCCACTTGATAAAGATCTAAAAGGTTATCAGAGAGGGTAACCTCTCCTAAGGCTTCAAAAGTCGGGATCTGTTGGTGAAAGAATGGATAGAGCTGCTCACTTGATAAAGGACTTCTTTGGGAAGAAAAGTCGTCTGTAAAACCTGCTGCTAGCATGGTTGAAAAGACTTCTTGCTCCTTATCGAAATCACTGGAATAAGGAAGATTGAGAAGTTCCTCACGCGTGGTCACTGCACGGTCCTGGTATTGAAAGACCACGTCCAGTAAAACGGTCTGGTCCTGTGCAAGATCAAAATGAAATTCCGGAGTAAAATCGTGGATTAAAAAGCTGGTCGGTGCTGTTATTTGTCCCAGTTTTTTGAACTCTTTTAAACTATAGGAAAGCTTTGTTTGGTCCGTTGGATCAAAATGCAGGCGTTTTTTGCGATCCTGATCCATTGGAAGATCTTGGATCGCCTTCCATAGGGTCCGCTGTTGGGGCGTCAGGTGATAGAAGACACCATTTCTAAATAGATAATTAGCCGACTCGATAACCTTCACTTGTGGCTCAGTAATGATCATTTCGTAAAAATCCCCATGGTCCTCCACCTGAAAATGAAAGAGTTCTTCCTCCCCATGGACATCCTGAAAATACACTTCTGAAAAGTCATACAAGCTATATTGCAGCAGAAAAGAGTCCAAATTCATCAGTAATTCCACAGCTTCTTCAAAAAGACTCGGTGGAAAATAGAGATGGCGCCCAGCATTGGGAAAGAAATCTTGCTCTTTTGATCCACCATCTGTGACCAAGCCCTGTAGGAAATTAATCACATCCTGGCTAGCCCTATCAAATTCTAAGTAAGAAATAGGTTCATAATAACTTTTGCCAATTGCAAAATAGCCTTCTTTTTGAAGGGTCTGCAAAAAAGCTAGCACATCTCTGATCACATAAGAGCGCTCGTCTGGCAAGCGACGAATGCGAAGAGTCCATAAAAATTGACCAGAATAGTCGTCTTCATGTCCAACAGCTGATAAGATATAGCGGGTTTCTTTTTTCTCAATTTTTGGAAGTACCTGGTCTAAAAACAAACTTCCAAAAGAGACCTTCTCCTGAGTTTCTTCAGTCGCCGTGGCATCTTCTTCAAGACTTGCAAGAGCAGCTTTCCCACTGTCATCATTCTTCAGATAAGCTTCCACAGCTGCCAGATGGGTACAGAATTTTTTCTTTTGAAAGAAAGCACAACTACAAAAAACGGCATCATCATCCAAACTGTAACGCAAGCTTTCTTCTTCCACCCGAAAATACAGGTATTTTTCTTTTACTTCCTGAAGGGAAACTTTCCCATCTTCATATAGAAGGCTCCCTTGTGAACGAACCTTCCCAGGAATTAATTTTGCCATGTTTACCACCTTAAATTAATCCCTTTATTATAACATATTTAAGGAAAAATTAGAAAAGATAGTCATCATCTTGAAAGGTTTTTAGCCCATTTTAAAATAGAAAAACTGAGACAGCATTGTCCCAGTTTTTTATATGATTTCGTAACTTAGTCATCACAAACAGCTATCCACGCTTCTTCTCTTTTGAATGTTTGAGCGAACAATAGATAGAATAGCTAAATAGAGAGGAGAAAGATTCCGATAGCTCACAGAAAAACACAAAAAACACGACCTTATTTTTTAATAAAATCCCCAGTAATAGGATCAAGAGCTCCAAGTTTACGATCGAACCGATAAACAAGAGATACAGATAGATCTTAAATAATAAGTACACAGACCTAAAGCTCTCATGATGTTCATGAGTTTACTCTACTCATCCTTAAAAAAAGTAACGCTTATGCGCTACTTTTAGTTGTTTTCATAGTTGGAAGAATGAGCGTTTTATCATTTGAAATATCCTTCTCCACTTTGATCCATTTGTCTCGTATTCCCTACTTCCGTTTCCGCGCAATCAAATGGATCGGGGTTCCTTCAAAAACAAAGGCCTTGCGAATTTGGTTCTCCAAAAAACGAAGGTAAGAGAAGTGCATCAGTTCTTCTTCATTAACAAAGACCACAAAAGTTGGCGGCTTGGTTGCCACTTGTGTCGCATAGAAGATCTTAAGACGTTTTCCTTTGTCGGTCGGCGTTGGATTAATGGCAATGGCATCCATAATCACATCGTTCAAGACAGCTGAAGGAATCCGCGTATTTTGACTCTCACTGATCTGTTTGATCATCTCTGGCAACTTGTGCAAGCGTTGTTTAGTTAAGGCAGAGACAAAGACAATCGGCGCATAAGAAAGGTATTGGAATTGATCGCGAATGTCATCTTCCCACTGCTTCATGGTATGGTTGTCTTTTTCAATGGTATCCCATTTGTTGACAACAATGATCATACCTTTACCAGCTTCATGAGCAAAGCCAGCGATCCGCTTGTCATATTCCCGAATCCCTTCTTCGGCATTAATAACCATCAAAACCACATCTGAACGGTCGATGGCACGCATGGCACGCATGACAGAATATTTCTCAGTGTTTTCATAGATTTTACCAGATTTACGCATACCAGCTGTATCGATCATGGTAAATTCTTGACCATCTGCATCGGTAAAATGGGTATCGATGGCATCCCGTGTAGTTCCAGCAACAGGGCTTGCGATAACTCGGTCTTCTCCAAGGATCGCATTGATCAAGCTTGATTTTCCAACATTTGGACGACCAATCAAGCTAAATTTAATGATATCTGGATTTCTTCTTCTGTTTCATTCGGGAGATTTTCAATGATGGCATCGAGCACATCCCCAGTTCCGATCCCGTGGACAGAAGAGACCGGTAGTGGCTCACCCAGTCCTAAGGCATAAAAGTCATAGATATCATTGCGCATCTCTGGGTTATCCACCTTGTTGACTGCAAGAATGACCGGTTTATGGGTCTTATACAAGATACGAGTGACATATTCATCAGCGTCCGTGATCCCTTCTTTCCCAGAAACGACAAAGACGATCACATCTGCTTCGTCCATGGCAATTTCTGCCTGATGCTTGATTTGCTCCATAAATGGAGCATTCACGTCATCAATTCCCCCTGTATCAATGATACTAAATTTTCGATTCAACCACTCAGCTGTTGCATAAATGCGGTCACGAGTGACTCCTTCTACATCCTCAACGATGGAAATCCGCTCACCGGCAATCCGGTTAAAGAGTGTCGATTTTCCGACATTGGGACGGCCTACAATCGCAATAGTTGGTAGGACCATGATTTCCTCTTTTCTAATGAAAGGCATGACTTCGGTTCAAGAACGCCTCTCTTCATTTCATAATAGTTTGTGTTTTTCTAGTAGTTTTTTGGTCTCTTCTTGTTCATGTTGACCAAATTGAGCTGCAAGGCGCTCGCTCCAGCTATCTGTTGCACGCGCTCCAGCATAATCTGCCTGAACCTTGTCATAGGCAGTCACAACTGATAGGTCTTGTTCTTGGTATTCTTCTTCAAAAGCAACCTGCTCCAATGGTAAACGTGGTTTCACCGCATGTTGCTGGTTGGGTACTCCGAGAGCAATCCCAAAAACAGGGTAGGTATAATCTGGCAGACGGAAGAGTTCTGCGACTTCCTCTGAACAGTAGCGCAACATGCCGATAATCACTCCACCATAGCCGAGACTTTCAGCTGCCAATAGCGTATTTTGAGCTGCTAGAGCCGCATCCACTGAGGTGATCAGTAAGTTGTCCACCCCTTCAGGATGGAAATCCTGCTCATGAAGTTTGACAGCTTTTTCAGCGCGGTTTAAATCTCCAACAAAGAGGAGAAAGACATCTGATTGGCGAATCGCTTCTTGAGGAAGCAAATCGTAGAGAGCTTCTTTCTTTTCTTTGCTTTTGACCACAATCACAGAATAAGACTGAAAGTTTTTCCAACTTGATGCCATCTGCCCAGCTGATAAAATTTCCTTGAGGTCAGCTTCTTTGATGGCTTCTTCCTTAAAACGGCGAACAGAAAAATGAGATTTCATTAAACGGATGGTTTCATTCATCGGCGATTGACTCCTTCCAGATGGATTTCCTTGGCTAAAAATTTCACGCGCTCCATGACCCGTTTGGCCTGCCAGGTTTCATCTCCATTACGCGAAGCCGCAAAATGACGTTCCAACTCTTCAAAATTAAAGTTAGAAGTAAAGAAGGTTGGGAGATTTTCCTGCATTCGGTGCTGCAAAATCACCTGTAAGATTTCATCTCGTACCCAGGCTGACATCTGTTCCGCACCGATATCATCGAGAATTAAAATTTCGGCTTTTTTCACCTGATCGACGGTTTCTTTGACCAAGCCTGAACTGATGGCATTTTTGACATCGATAGCAAAACTTGGGAAATGTAGTAAGGTGGTAGAGGCCTGGCGTTTTTCTGATAGATCATGAGCCAAAGCTGCCATCATGTAGCTCTTTCCTACTCCAAATCACCATAGAGGTAGATCCCCTTTTGATATTCAGGATAGTTGGCCACAAAATTAGCTAATTCCTCAAAGGCCACAAATCGTCCCTTATCATCGAGCTCTACCTTAGCTAGACTCGCTTCTTTCAAGGTTGAAGGGAGATTGATCAAGTTGAGACGTTGGTTGATCGCAGCTCGTTTTTGGGCTTCGACTAACTCTGGCGTTTCCTCATAAGCGACATCCGCATAGCCTTCATTCATGGTGAGGATGGGCTTATAACCTTTGGCAATATAATCCGGATCTCCCAATAAGAAACGGTTGCGTTCACTAATGTATTGATTAAATTTTGAAATACTACGTCGAATTTCTTGTTCAGACAAAGATTGGTCCTTGATAAAGGCTTGCAACTTCTTGGTCTGCCAAGATCTGTGCGACCAAATCCTCATAGTTAAATTGACGCGCACGGTTCATGTGAGACATGGTTTGACCTACACTTTCCATCTACTCACCTCCTTGATTCAGTTTTTCTAACAGGCGTTGTTTCTCTTTAGCAAGATCCACCTTTTCTGCTTGACTGGTTTGATTTTGATAGTTTGGTTGACTCCACTTGGGAACATTGCTATGCTTGCCCTTGGCTGATGCAGGACTCGTCCCTTTGTTTCCTTGAGCCTTAGCTTGTTCCTGGCGTTCTCGAACTTTTAAAATCGCTAGTTCTGCACTGTTGACCCCTTGATAAGAAAAATCATTTCCTACCTTCAAAGCATACTTTTCATTGAGATTAGCAGACTGGGTCTTGTTAAAGGTCAACAATAAGATAATATTGATCACCTCATCTAGTAAGCCTAGATCAGCTAACTTGGATAAAGTCTTGCGTTCGCTCTGCGTAATGGTCGCATTGCGCGCCTTCTTAATCTCCGCTAGAAATTGTAGGCTGGATTTTGCCTTAGCTTCTCTCAGAATGGTTTCTTCCTGACGGCTATAGGACATGCGGGGTTGCTCCTGGCTCGCCTGAGCCAACTTTTGCTTCATTCTCTTTGGAGAGACAATCCGGTCTACAGCTGTTTCTTTGGCTAAAGATAGGTTTCATACCAGGTCCATTGTTGCTCTTCTGCGATGGCAAAGAGGGATAGAGTCGCTTCTCCTTCATCCGCAAAACGAAGTCCATCACGCCCCATCATTCGCTTAAACATCTCCATATCAAACTGCTGTTTCTTACTTGGAAGAACGGTCGCCTCCCCAGCATCTAGTCCAAAGACTTGCGAGAAGGAAACTTGCCGTCTAGTCCCTAAAGAGTGTGCTGGGAGCAGATCCTCCACGGCCTTTTCCCCGATTTTCTTTTCAAGTAAGCGTTTAAAAACAGCATTCGAAAAAAATTGTTCTGAGGCAAGAGGAGCATGTAACTGGATCGTGATCCCAACTTCTTCCTCATAGAGATCAATCAACCCCATGGCAATTAAGCGATCAAAGGCGAATAACAACTGTGGAAATCCTATATTCAAGTGATTGAGGATTTGAGCAAGTAAATATTGTTTTTCACCCTGATCATAAGAGGCCAGCAGATAACGATAAACTGCTACTGTTTCCGTCTCCAAAATAGGCAGGTAATACTGCTCCAATGCAGCCCCTGCCGGTGGAAGAAGATTATTTTTTAAAAATGCGAAAGGCGTATTGGGCTTCATCTATTTTTCCTTTTTCTTCTTGGTTCCCTTCGTAATTTGTTTCAAGAGGGTCTCTAACTCACCGACATCCTTGAAACTCCGGTAAACACTAGCAAAACGAACATAGGTGATCTCATCCAGATCTGCTAACTCATCCATAACCAACGAACCAATATACTCACTGTAGATTTCATTGTCACTTTGGCTGCGGACCTTTTGTTCAATTCGGTTTACAATTTCTTCGATTTCATCACTAGAAACCGGCCGTTTTTGAGCCGATCGGATAATACCATTAAAGATTTTATCACGAGAAAATTGCTCGCGTGTTCATCCTTTTTGACAACCACTAGAGTCCGTTCTTCTACACGTTCGTAGGTAGTAAAGCGATAATGGCATTCTTCGCATTCCCTGCGACGACGGATGGTATTCCCATCTTCAGCTTGTCGACTATCCACCACACTAGACTTACTTCCACCACATTTTGGACAACGCATTTGCTACCTCCTTAAACTGTTTTAACACTTCATTTTACCATAAATTGAACCGTAAAGAAAGCAGAAGAACAGGAGAATCCCCTATGCCTGCTCCTCTTTGATACATAAAAAAGAGTCGAAGGACGATTGAATAAAATCATTTTCCTTTCGACTCTCCATTTATATTAAAGCGACAACTCAGCTTCTAAGCCATAGTGATCACTGACATGGGGTTTGTTTTGACCATCAAAAATGACATGTAGACACTGGATGTCCCATTCTGGACTTGCAAAGATGTAATCGATTCGCAATGGAACTTGATTATCCGTCCAGCCATCGATTCCAGGACCTACAGTATAAGTCCCCTTTGTTTCTTTGGCTTCAATAAAGCTGTCTTGAAGCTTAAGGGAACTGGATAGAATCGTCTCATACCCTTCTTGACCAGCAGGATTATTGAAATCACCAGCTAGAATAAAGGGTTTGCCTACTTGACTGAAGTACTTCTCAATGCGTGGCCACTCAAATTGGAAACCTTTGTCCCACCAAGAAAGATGGACACTAGCAACAGCAATCTCTTTTCCATCAACACTCGTATGGGCAACGGCCACCCGACGGGTATGGTAGTCCGTTGGATCATCCATATTGGATACCAAAATCTCATCCGCCTTCAATGGTTGACGTGAAAGAACGGCCACCCCCTCATTAAGGTGATCATAGCCGATATGGTTGTAGGCCCAAGTCCAATAATAGTGAAGTCCTTGAGCAGCCAACTCTTCTACCAATACGCGAACAAAATGATCCTTGTGAATCGCTACAGCAGAAGGCAAGGCTTGATAAAACTCATCTGTTTCGACTGTTTCTGAGGACATTTCTTGATTGACCTCTTGGAAACAGATCACATCATATTTTGCTTCTAAAATTTGCTCCTTGAGGGTTTCAAATTTTTGCTGGACATTCTCTTCCATCCAGCTATGGGAATTTAATGTTAAAAATTTCATCCCCTGATTTCTCCTTCTTTCTAAATCAAGAAACGGCAAGAGGTCGGGGACACTGCCCCAACCTCTTTTTGCCGTCGTCTCTTATAATTCTACTGTTGCAACTGGCGCATTTGCTGCCAATTTACCAGTATGTTCGACGTTAACTGATTTAATAGCATCTCCATTTGTGAAGACAACAATGGTTGATGTTTCACGCCCTGCTTCACGGATTGCATCAAGGTCTGCTTCTACTAAGAGGTCCCCAGCAGCCACTGTTTGACCCTCAGTAACTTTAACTTCGAATGGTTTTCCTTCAAGACTTACTGTATCTAAACCGATATGAACCAAAACTTCCAAACCATTATCTGTTACCAAACCGAGGGCATGTTTGGTTGGGAAGACGCTTGTAACTTTACCAGCAACTGGTGAAACAATGCGTCCATTATCAGGTTCAACTGCAAATCCATCTCCCATCATTTTTTGTGAGAAGACTGGGTCTTTCACATCTTCAATATTGATGACTTGACCATCCGCAACGGAGTGAACTTCATCAGTTACCCCTTTAAAGGTTGCTTCAGCCTTTTGAACTGCTGTCATTTGGCTAGGAAGCGATTCAGGGATAACTTCACCTGAATCAAGTACGTCTTGGATATCAGATTTCAAGACGTCAGCTTTAGGACCGTAGATAGCTTGGACACCTTGGCCTTTCATAACAAGACCCATAGCGCCTTCAGCTTTCCATTGTTCTTCAGTTCCGACTTTTTCAGCGTCTTTAACAGTAACACGGAGACGAGTCATACATGCGTCAACATCGACGATGTTAGCACGTCCACCAAGAAGGTTAATGATGTTGATCACTTGTGAGCTTGCTGAGCTTGTAGCAGCTCCAGCTGTTGCACCATCTCCTGAAGAGGCATCATCATTTTGTTCGTAGTTTCCATTACGTCCTGGAGTCGCATAATTGAATTTCTTAATCATGAAGTTGGCAATGAAGTACATGATTAAGGCAAAGAGAACTGTTACCCATACAAAGTTAAAGACATCTAGTGCCAAACCAGCGTTGATGGCCAGTGGGGTACGGGTCAAGAATTCGATCGAACCGAATGAGTGAACACGAAGGTGAACCACGTCAGCCATTGCAAAGGCAGCCACCTTGAACAAAGGCGTAGATCAAGTACAATGGTGTTGCAATGAACATGAACATGTATTCAATTGGTTCTGTAACACCTGTCAAGAAGGTTGCAAGAGCAGTTGCAACAAGCATCCCTTTGTATTTTTCTTTTTTATCTGGGTCCACATTGCGGTAGATAGCCACCACAACCCCCATCAAGATACCAAATGATCCGATCATTTGACCAACTTTGAAACGAGCTGGTACGTATGCTTGAAGCAAGTGTTGATACTGACTAGGATCTGCTTTCTTCAAGTTAACAAGGTCTGTTACCCAAGCCAACCAAAGTGGATCTTGTCCAAATACAGTTGTTCCTTTGGCAGCACCTGTAAGAACTTGGTAGCTACCACCCAATTGAGTATAGTTGATTGGAATGGTCAACATGTGGTGAAGACCAAACGGCAAGAGAAGACGTTCCAAGGTACCGTACAAGAATGGTGCCAATACTGGGGCAGTGGATTGTGAGTTGGCGATCCAAACACCAAATCCATTAATTCCTGATTGAACTACTGGCCACAAGGCTGCCAAAACCAAGGCTGTAGCAGCTGAACGGACGATAACAACGAATGGTACAAAGCGTTTCCCATTGAAGAAAGAAAGGGCTTCTGGGAGTTTACGGTAGTTGTAGTATTTATTGAAGGCAGTTGCTCCAACGAAACCTGAGATAATCCCTACAAATACCCCCATATTAAGAGCTGGAGCTTCAAGAACACTGATAAAGTAGTCCGCAACTTTAATTGATCCACCTAAGATCGTGTGAACGGTAGCATCCTTTATCAGCCAACATTGCAGATGTAACTCCGAAAACACTGCACCTGTAATACGGTTAATCAAGATGAAAGAGAGACCAGCCGCAAAGGCACCCCCTAGCACGCTCTTTTGGCCCAGCTACCACCGATAGCGAGTGCAAACAGGATGTGAAGGTTACCGATAACCCCCAACCGATTTGTTCGAGAATTCCCACCTGTAATAACAAGTGGAGATAAATTCAGGGTTGATCATAGGGATTGATTTCCCGATTGAAATCATCAACCCAGCAGCTGGCATGACAGCGATAACGACCATCAAGGCCTTACCGAACTTTTGCCAGAATTCAAAGCTAAATAAACTTTTGAATGATCCTTTATTCATCATTCAACCTCCTTATATTGTTTAAGGCTTTTGTTTTTAAGAAAACGTTTGCGCTTAATTTGTTTCTAGTATACCACATTTTTAAAAAATGTAAAGCCTTTCATCGAATTTTTTTCTAAAAATTTTATCTGATCTTTTCTCGATATTCCAGATTCTAGTTTTTTTTAAAAAAATCCTCATTCTTTCTCAACGCAAACGATTTCCTTTTAGATATAAAAACATTTGAACCCTCTAAGGGTTCGAATATGTTTCATTCTAACTCGTCTTGCATGGCATAGCCAATCCCACGAACGGTCTTAATATAGCTTTTTTGACCGGGTAGATCAATTTTCCCACGGAGATAACGGATATAAACGTCAACGATATTAGTCTCACCTGTACTCTCATACTTCCAGACACTTTCCAACAACTGATCTCGTGTCACCACTCCTTTGCTTCCCATCAGAGTTGCTAAGAGATCATACTCTCTGCGGGTCAAACTAATCATGTCTTTTCCCACGATAGACGGTATGGTGTTCCACATCAATGCGCAAATTGCGGTATGACGTTGGAATTTTCATCTGGCTACAATGTTGATCAATATAATCACGTCCTCTAAAAATAGCTGTGATCTTATCTACCAAATCGCTGATAATAAAAGGTTTGACCATATAGGAAACGGCAAAGCGCTGAATACTCTCTTTGTGCTCAGCAATTTTTTCGCGGCTATCCAAAACAATCAAAACAGAAGCTGGGCGAATCCGACTGATTTCCTCTGCGAATGTTTCACCAGACATATCTGACAAATCGTAATTAAACAAGATCTGATCATATTTGGTCGCAGCAATCAAGGCCAGACCCGCTTTTCCATCCTCGACCACATCAACTTGGTACCCTTCTTTTTGAAGTTCCAAATCAATGAAGCGAGCGATTTGCTTCTCATTTTCTACTAGTAGAACTCGTTTGACCATAGAGCAAGATTATTTTTCGTCGTACCAAGAATAGTGGAAAGTACCTTCTTTGTCTTTACGTTGGTATGTGTGAGCACCAAAGTAGTCACGTTGTGCTTGGATCAAGTTCGCTGGAAGATCCGCTGAACGGTAGCTATCAAAGTAAGTGATGGCTGCTGAGAATGTTGGCACTGGTACACCAGCTTGAACAGCAAGAGCTACGATATCACGAACAGATTGTTGGTACTTAGCAGTGACATCCAAGAAGTACTCATCCAAAAGAAGGTTAGCAAGATCTGCATCACGGTTGTAAGCATCTGTAATCTTTTGCAAGAAACGAGAACGGATGATACATCCATCGCGCCAGATAGATGCGATGTCCGCAAATGGCAAGTTCCAGTTGTTTTCTTTAGAAGCAACGCGCAATTGTGCAAAACCTTGTGCGTAAGAGATGATTTTTGAGAAGTAAAGGGCTTGACGAATCTTTTCGATCAACTCAGCCTTGTCTCCTTCAAATTTGAATGCAGCTGGTTTTGGAAGAACCTTTGCTAGCGTGTACACGTTCTTCTTTGTAGGCAGAGATGTAACGAGCAAATACTGACTCAGTGATCAGTGACAATGGTACACCAAGGTCAAGCGCTGATTGGCTAGTCCATTTACCAGTTCCTTTGTTTCCTGCAGCGTCCAAGATGTAGTCTACGATTGGTCCATCTTGACCTTCATCGTCTTTGCGTTTCAAGATATCAGCAGTGATTTCGATCAAGTAGCTGTCCAATTCACCCTTGTTCCATTCAGTGAAGATTTCAGCCATGTCTTCTGCAGAAAGACCAAGCAAGTGTTGCATGAGGTCATAGCTTTCTGCGATCAATTGCATATCACCCGTACTCGATCCCGTTGTGGACCATTTTCACGTAGTGACCAGCTCCATCAGGACCGATGTAAGTCACACATGGTTTTCCATCTTCAGGCGCTTTTGCAGAGATTTCTTCAAGAACGTCAGCTACCAAGTCATATGCTTCTTTTTGTCCACCAGGCATGATAGAAGGACCTTCAAGGGCACCTTTTTCACCCACCAGATACACCAGTACCGATAAAGTTGATCCCTGAGTTCGCCAACTCTTCGTTACGACGGATGGTATCTTTATAGAAAGTGTTTCCTCCGTCGATCAAAATATCACCTTTATCCAAATGTGGAAGAAGGGCTTGGATGGTTGCGTCTGTACCAGGTCCTGCTTGAACCATGAGCATGATACGACGTGGTTTTTCGATAGAGTTTACGAAGCTTTCGATATCATAGCTTGGCACAAAGTTTTTATCAGGATGGCAAGCAATCACATCTTCTGTTTTTTCTTTACTACGGTTATAAATGGCAACTGTGTAGCCACGAGATTCGATATTAAGGGCAAGGTTACGACCCATTACGGCCATACCAACAACACCAAAGTTTGCTTTAGTCATGTGACACTCCTCTTTATAGTTTGCCTTTATTCTACCATTTTTCCTCCTCAAAAGAAAGCAGAAAATAGCTTCCCACCTTCTCTAAGAGGGAGAAGATCATGCAAATCATTTGATCTTAAAAATAAAAGTGCCCGAGAAACAGTTCTCAGACACTTCTTGATGAATGACATTAATCTTCTTTAGAAGCTAACTCCTCTGCTTCAATGACCGGTTGTTCTCCTTCTTTGAGTTTATTGACCGTCATATTGACCCCAAGAGCTCCTGCTAGCAATTGACGAATATCAAATCCAGCTCCTTGAGAGACTTGGTCGATACTTTGCATAATATCGCCCACCATCTTAGAAGCATTGCCTTCCCCGTACATGGTGATCTTATCAACCTTGGTTAATGGTTCAGCGACAGCACGCGCAATTTCAGGCAACTTGTCAACGACCATTTCAGTAATGGCTGCTTCTTGCATTTTCTTCATCGCTTCGGCCTTTTGGTCCAAACCTTTGGCTTCGGCTTCCAGTTTCAAGCGAATAGCTTCAGCCTCGGCACGACCTTTGGCTTCAATAGCTTCGGCCTCTTGCAATTGGGCAAATTTCTCAGCTTCGGCTTGGGCTTTTCGAGCTTCGGCTTCTTTTTGTGTTTCGAAGAGTTCTGCTTCCGCCTTACGTTGGCGTTCGATCAATTCTGCTTCTGCAGCTTGTTGACGCGCATATTTTTCAGCTTCAGCTTGTTTGCGGATGTTGGCATCCAATTCCTGCTCACGAACCTTAACTTCGCGCTCTTTGACTTCCGCTTCTTTTTCCTGTTTCATGATATTGGCTTCGGCTGCCACGCGCTCTTGTTCACGACGTTGCACTTCTGCCTCAATCCCCTTAGCGGCATCTGCTTTTGCTTGGGCAATATCTGCTTCTTGCTTGAGAGCTGCTTGTTTGAGTTTTAATTCGTTTTGTTTTTGCGCGATTTCAAGATCGGCTGCGACGCGTTTGTCGTTGGCCAATTTATCTTGTTCTGCTTCGACTTCCTTGCGTTCACGTTCTGCTTTGGCTTTGGCAATCAAGGCATCTTTCTTAATGGTTTCAACATTTTCAATCCCGAGGTTATCAATGACTCCCCCTTCATCAGAGAAGGATTGAACCGTAAAGGCGATGACTTCTAGACCCATTTTAGCCAAGTCTGGTGCTACGTTGTCCTGCACTTTTGAGGCAAACTCTTGACGGTCATTGACCATCTTACGGAGCTCCATCTGACCGATCACTTCCCGCAAGTTTCCTTCCAAGACATCTTGGACAGAATTGGAAATATCTGTCGTATTCCAGTTCAAGAAGTTTTCTGCAGCGCGGGCAATCATTTCATCGGTTGTACCGATTTTTAATTTAACAGCTGCATCGGCACGGACGTTAATGAAGTCCAGTGTTGGGACTGCTTCTGACGTCCGAACATCTGTCGAAAATTGCTCAATATCAAGATAAGAGCGTTGTTCGACAAAGGGAATCATAAAGCCAGCTTTCCCACGCAAGTGACGTTGTTTCCGAAGACCAGTAATGACCACGACTTCGTTGGGTTTAGCATTGACATACCCTTTGACCAACAAGATCAATACAAGAATGGCTACGATTACAAAAGTAATCAACCAACCTGGAATAAATAAAGTATCCATACTTTTTCTCCTTTTTTAGAGGTCTCCCCTCTGTTGTTTATTAATCCTAGTATATCAAAAGAAGGCCTTTCCTCAAAGAAAAGACCTGTATTTATGTCTAAATTTATCAAATGCAATCTCTAGCTTATTCTTCATCAAACAAGCCATTTAGACCAGCGAAAGGACTGTTTTCTTCTTTCTTGATCGCTTGAGCGGCTTGGTATTCTTCTTCGGATAGGATTTTCCAATCATTTCCTTCGATAAAACCTTGTCCAGCCTCTTCTTCTGGAGTGAGAACCTTGAGAGGAATATTGAGCAGAATATTATCCGCTACACTCTCACTCAGGTCAATCTTCCCACCTTCGATTGGAAGGATCAAGTCTTCCTCTAGGGCCTCGATATCTGCGTCAGACTGTACATCCTCCGCAAACACCTCTGTTACAGGATAGCTCTCTTGAAGCTCAACAGGCTCCATGCTTCGGCTAGATGCCAAAACGATGGTATAGCTCAACTGGTAATCCAAGACATAGAGGCCTGTATCATAGGCTACTCGTCCTGTCGCTGTCACATTCTTTAAATCAAGAATTTCTGGATTACGTTTTTGCAATTCTTTGAGCAAATCCAACTCTTGATCAAAGGCTAGTCCTTCAGGATTTTTACGGATTTCTTGTGTAAATAGATTCATTCTTTTGTCCTCAAATCTTCTAGATACTACTAGTATATCATGAAGCTGCCCCTCAACCAAGAAGTCTCCTCAAAAATTTGTTATAATCATGAAAAAAGATATAGAAACTAGGCCAATTGGTGTTGTACACAAGGTCCCACCATCTCTTGGACAAAAGAGGGTCACTGGCTAGGGCATTGAGCAATGTTAGATAGAGGAGAATTCATGAAAGATATCGGAGCAGTTTTTCGGCAAATACGTGAAAGTCGTCACATCTCTTTAGAGGAAGCTACGGGTGGCGAATTTTCGCGCTCCATGTTATCTCGATTTGAAAGAGGGGAAAATGACCTGACGACCCAACGGTTTTTTCAGGCTTTGCAACAGATCAAAACCAGCCTCAGTGAGTTCTCTCATCTAGCTGGAATCGATCAGCACTCTTTTATTCCCAAATTGTTGAAAGAGCACTATGAAAACATGAGCTTGGAACACGATCAAGCCTTGTACCAAAACTACCAGCTAGCCTATCAGAAACATCACAAAAAAGAAGACCTCTTAGCCAGCATTATTCTCAAGGCCCAAATGCTTGGCTTCTATCCTGAGATGGAGCTCACCGCTAGCCAAGAGGAACTGGATTTCCTCCATGATTATCTCTTCTCTGTCATGATCTGGGGAAATTTTGAATTGAACCTGTTCTCTCTGACCTCTCCTCTTTTCTCTAGTCAGCTTTATCGACAATACACAGAGGAGTTGGTTCAACGGGAGGACTTCAAACTTCTCCTAGATTCCTCTCGTCCTGCCCTTAACTCTATTTTTCTCAATGGCTTCTTTCTGGCCACTAGTTCGAATGAATTTGAAGACGCGATCTATTTTGATCAGTTGATCAAGGACCACTTTTACTCTGAAAATGAAGCCTACCATCGGACGGTTTATCTCTACGCCAAAGGAGAATTTCTCTATCGAAAGGGAGAAAAAGAAATCGGTCTTGAAAAGATGGAACAGGCCATCCAGGTCCTCTCCATTCTTGATTGCAAGGACAGTGCCAGCTACTACAGGCAGGGCATGCAGGAACTCATCAAAGAAACCTAAAAAACTCACAGATCTACTCTGTGAGTTTTTGTTGAAAATATGCAACATTAATTTTTTCTTGCTTTTTAGGTTTACAATAGGACTATCAAGTAAAGAAAGAAGGTTCTTCCCATGATGACCAAACTAAAAAACCACTTCCTCCGCTTTCTTCTCTCACATACCAGCGTTTATCTGAAGGATCAGGAACTTCTTCTCTCTGATGATGAGAAACTAGACTTCTTCAAACAGATTTTTCAATTCGTAAAAGAATCTATGACAGCCGCTAGAAAGAAGGAGGAAGGCTTATGAAACTCTTAGTCCGTAATAAGATTTTTGCCTTACTTAGTCTTTCACGCTTTTTAAATACCCTTGGCGCTGCCATCTACAATCTGGTCTTTGTGGTCTTTGCTGCCAGTATGCCGCAACCGAGCCTAGCAGTTGGCATTGCCAATCTCATTGTATTTATTCCTAGCCTCTTTACCATTTTTGTTGGTATGAAGGCTGACCGCACCAAGAAAAAAGCTAACTGGTTGATACGCATTGGCTATCTTCAAGCCATCCTCTTCATCCTTATTGCTCTCATGACCAAGATTCCGGGTTACCTAGCCTTTTCGATTGTTTGCTTTTTAAACATTGTTTCAGATTGTTTGAGTGATTATCGCGGAGGCTTGCAACTCCCCATCATGAAAAAGAACATACCCGACGAGGATTTGATGGAGGCCTATTCCTTCAACCAACTACTTAGCATGGTCTGTTCGATTTCTGGACAAGCTCTAGGAGTTTGGCTGCTAGCTATCAGCCATCAAAATTTTGCTCTGGTCGCTTCGATCAATGCCATGACTTTTCTCCTGTCTTCTACCTGTCTCCTGATCAGAAAAAAACAGCTGATACATGATCCCGTCGTTGATCCCAAAAGCAAGAATTCTTTGATACACGAATGCCAAGAGATGTACCAGAACGCTAAAAGTATTTTTGCAGATGAGGAGGTCCACCACTTTGGTAAGTTGCTCTTCTCATTGGTTCTCATCAATGCTCTTGGGGGATCCATCTCAGGTATCTACAATTTGCAACTGCTTCACTCCCCCTTCTTTCAGTTGAGCTTTAGCCAATCCCTCTTGATTTTAGAGGCAGTGACTATTTTAAGCATGGTCTGGGCTAGCCTGACACCCCATGACTATTTTTCCAAGCAATCACTCCACCATATCCTCCTGTGGATCGCAGGTGGGCTCACCATACTTGGGCTCACAAATATCCTAATGCACTGGGACATTCTTTCCCTTCTACTCATCACTTTCCTTGGTTATCTTGTAGCAAAAATCAACCCAAAAGTTTCCAGTCTTTTAATGAGCAAATTACCCGCTGAAAAATTAGCTTCTACGTCTAGCTTTTTGGGACTGATGGTCAGCTTTGCCATGCCACTTGGGACAGCTCTCTTTTCTAGTCTAGCTATCTGGAGCCTTCCCCTAGCGTGGGGGATGTTTGCCATTCTCGGTTTCGGCACCGTCCTCTTAACAACCAAATAAAAAATCCACCGTTTGGTGGATTGATCTTGAAGACAAAGTTATCTTAAAAACTTTCCTTAGGTGAGGACGGACGTCAGCGAACTTCTTCGAAGTTCCATGACTTAGTTTTGGACACAAGGTTCCAAAACTCCCGAGTGCTAGAAACAAAAGTGTTTCTAGCACTTTTCTCACAGCGGAAAGTTTCAATAGATGAGTTAATAATTCTAAAGAATAAATTTCTTTTATTTGTATAGAATTTATTAGATTTATAAAGAAAAACAGTTTTCCCACACTCTCAATCCTACTAATGGTGGATTTTTTACATTTTTCTTAGGCGAGCTACCCGTTCAGCAATGGGTGGGTGGGTATAAAAGAGTTTTTGCAAACCGGATTCTTTTTTAGGATCGTTGATAAAAAGAGCACTGCTCGCATCATCGACATGTCGTTGCATTGGTTCGCTATTGTCTAGTTTTAACAAAGCATTGATCATCCCTTGAGGATTCCGCGTCAATTCAACACTTGAAGCGTCTGCTAGGAACTCCCGTTGACGAGAGATGGCTAACTGGACCAGGGTCGCTGCTAATGGTGCTAAAACGATGGCAAGCAAGGAAAGAATCAAAATAACAATCTCCAAACCACCGCTACCTTCTCGATCATCGTCCCGGCTACGGCCACCGCCCCACCACATCATCCGACCACCAATGCTAGAAAGCATGGTGATGGCACTAGCAAGGGCAACTGCAATCGTAGAGATGCGAATATCGTAATTGCGAATATGGCTGACTTCGTGTCCGATGACTCCCTCCAATTCCTCACGGTTCATCACAGCTAGAAGACCTGTCGTTGCTGCAACAGCAGCATTTTGAGGATTAGACCCTGTCGCAAATGCATTCATAGAAGGATCATCTACAATATAGACCCTAGGCATGGGGATCTGGGCTACCATAGCCATATCTTGTACAATATGGTAGAGTTGAGGGGCTTGCTCTTCCGTTACCTCATGCGCCCCATTCATCCGCATGACAACTTCGGTGGATTGAAAAATCATGCTAAAGGCATAGATTCCACCAATAATCAAAGCTAGGATGACGCCACCAAGGGAGGAGCCTAACCAGAGGTAACCAACGGCTGCTCCGATAAGAGCTAAGAGTATGAAAAAAGCAATAAGGAGAATCCAAGTTCTCCTTTTATTGCTTGCAATTTGGTCAAAGAGCATATTAGTCTCCTAATCCGCTAAAGTCCACCTTTGGTACTGCTTTTTCTTCTTCAGGTACTTGAAGGAATTCGGCTTGTTTGAAGCCAAACATTCCAGCAATCACATTTGTTGGGAAAGTTTCCAACTTGACATTGTAGTTGCTTGTGACACTATTGTACAATTGACGAGCATAAGAAATTTTGTTTCTGTATTGGTCAATTCTTCTTGCAACTGCATGAAGTTAGTGTTAGCTTTCAAGTCTGGGTAATTTTCAGCCACCGCAAAGATTCCTGCTACTTGACGAGAAAGAGCATCACTGGCCGCCATTGCTTCTGCAGGTGAAGAAGCTTGCGCTACTTGTTGGCGAAGTTGAGTGACCTTAGCAAGGGTATCCCCTTCGTACTTGGCATAGCCTTTTACTGTTTCGATCAAGTTTGGAATCAAGTCATTCCGACGTTTCAATTGCACGTCAATTTGACTCCATGCTTCACGAGTTTGCATGCGGCTTTTCACCAAACCGTTGTAAACTCCTACTACAATCAACACAAGGACCACGATGATCCCAAGAATAATCCAAATCATTTTATTGAATTCCTTTCATTTCTTTCTACCAGTATATCAAATTTCCCTTATTTTGTGGTAAAATAATAGCATGAAACCAGAAGAATTTTATGCCCGTTTAGCCGAACTCGGCTTTCCATTAACTGATCGTCAAAAAGAACAATACGAACGCTATTTTGAGCTCCTCGTGGAATGGAATGAAAAGATTAATCTCACTGCCATCACCGAAAAAGACGAAGTCTATCTCAAGCATTTTTATGACTCTATCGCACCCATTTTGCAGGCTTGAGCGAAAACCAACCCATCCGTCTCTTGGATATCGGCGCTGGTGCTGGCTTTCCGAGCCTTCCTATGAAGATTCTTTTCCCTGAGTTGGATGTGACCATCATTGATTCCCTTAATAAGCGGATCAATTTCCTTCACTTGCTGGCTGAAGAGTTGGGCTTGAGCGGAGTTCATTTCTACCACGGACGTGCGGAGGACTTTGCGCAAGACAAGAATTTTCGTGCCCAATTTGATATCGTAACTGCCCGCGCGGTTGCCCGCATGCAAGTCCTCTCTGAGCTGACCATCCCTTACCTGAAAGTAGGGGGACAGCTTCTTGCTCTCAAGGCCAGCAATGCTCCAGAAGAGTTAGAAGAAGCCAAAAATGCCCTCAACCTGCTATTTAGTAAGGTTGAAGATAATCTACAGTATGAATTGCCAAATGGCGATCCACGCTATATCACTGTTGTCGAAAAGAAAAAAGAAACCCCTAATAAATATCCAAGAAAAGCGGGTATGCCCAATAAGCGTCCATTGTAGTAAGATACAAAGGGCTACGCGGATAAAGTCAAATAAGAGGCTGGGACAAAAGTCCTAGCCTCTCAATTATTTTTGGATTGCCAAGCAAGACGCAGTGGTTGAGTGGGCTCTACTACGCTGATTTCATCAGCTTTTACAGCCCTACTCAACTGTGAGGAGGTGGGACGATGAAATCGAATTCTAACGAATTACCGATTTCTGTCCCACTCTCTTTTTTATTTTTGTTTCAATTCTGTTCGCAGGGCTTCTTGTTGCTCTTTTGTCAGATGAACCCCCTTACTTGCAACAATCTGGCTAGAGACTTTGTTGGCAAATCTTAAGGCTTGCGCGATGTCTAAGCCTTCTAGACGAGCGGATATAAAGGCTCCTACATGGCTATCTCCAGCGCCTACGGTATCGACGACTTCTGTTGGAAAACCATCTGCCTCATACCAGTTGCCATCATAGGCAACCGCTCCTTTTTCACCCAAGGTGACAATGACTAATTGCCCCGTTCTTTGATACAAGTGTTCGATGGCTGGCTGGATCTCTCTACACCCTGAAAAAGCCAGTGCTTCAGCCTCATTAACATGGAGAATCGGATGCAGATCATAAATGGCTTCCAGTCGATCCTTTGGAATCAAGAGTCCGCGTGGCCCAGGTGCGAAAATCACCTGGCCTTCTAGTTGCGAAACAGACTGCACCAATGCAAGACCGGTTGGCTCCTCAACTTCAAGGCCACACAAGTAGATATAATCAAATCGATCTGTCTCGATGTCTTTTAGCCACTCTGCTTGGAAGCTATACTCCACTCCGTGGTCCGATAAGAAGGTCCTTTCACCATCAGACTCTACAAAGCAGTAACAGCAACCATTGGCCCCTTCTAATGAGATGCTAGAGGAAATCCCTAATTGTTTCAGCTCTCTCCGAATAAAATCACCATATATTCCAGAACCGACTGGCGAGACAAACTGATAGGGTTGCGACAAAAATGAAGGATATTAACGACATTAAAGGCACAACCTCCCACAGACCATTGCTGGTGATCAATATGAGCATCTCCTTCACGACTTGGCAAACGATCCAAGTAAATCATCACATCACAAACTGTAGAACCAATAACTAAGGCAGCTGTCATCTTTTTCTCCTTACTTTGCCTTCTATTATACCAGAGGAAACATAAAAAACAACCAACCCCTTGTGGTTTGGTTGCTTCTCTTTTTAATCACGATAAACGGGTTGAGGGCCAAAGGTTTGGGAAACCGGCATGATTTCAATCCGATTGACATTGACATGCTTGGGCTGTTGGATCAACCAAGCTACTGTGTTGGCAATGTCTTCCGGCTGAATGGCATGGGCATCTCGATAGAGGGCTTCTACCCGTTTTTCGTCTCCTTTAAAGCGAACAGAAGAGAACTCTGTCCCTTCGCAAAGACCAGGTTCAATATTGCTGACACGAATCTTCTTGCCAGCTAGATCCGCCCGAAGATTGAGGGAGAATTGCTTGACAAAAGCCTTGGATGCCCCGTAAACATTGGCCCCTGGATAAGGCACAGTTCCTGCTGTAGAGCCCAAATTGATAATATAGCCATCATTTCGTTCCACCATCTGGGGCAAGATTTTCCTTGTCAGATAGGTCAAACCAACAATATTGGTCTGAATCATGGTCAGCCAGTCTGCGACCTCTGCTTCATAAGCTGGGGCGAGGCCTAGAGCCAAGCCAGCATTATTGACCAAAACATCCACTTTCTCCCAATCTTTTGGCAAACTGGCAAGTGCATGATCTACCTGAGAAAGATCCGTCACATCCATTTGCAGGGGATAAAAGGCTTCTCCCAACTCTTCTTGAAGGGCCTGTAATTTATCGATGCGTCTAGCTGACCCGATCACACGGTATCCATCTGCTACTAAGCGACGGCAGATTGCTTGACCAAAACCAGCTGAAGCTCCTGTTACTAAAATCGTTTCTGACATGTCATTACCTCCATGGATTGTAAAAACGTCCCTGATTGAGAAAGATCCATCAGGTTCTGTCTCGACTTAGAATCTAGATGAAACAATCCTATCTTGCAAAATTACTTCTTGTATTGGAAGGAAAAATCCTTCAGTTCAATCATTGCTTCTTTCATTTAGTTTGCCTTTTCCCAAAAGAGCGCAAATTGGATGGCTAACTCCGCGATTCGATCCTTGCTATCTAAATCCTCATGACTAGATAAGGTTCGGATATCCCATTTTTCTTCCGAGAGGTGGTCTGCTGCGTAGAAGAAATGGCAGAGCTCAAAGCCCCTATAAGCTGCTAAGGCTGCCACTGCCGAACATTCCATATCCACACAGATGGCTCCTGCTTCCTTTCGTCGCTTCATCTTGTCGATGGTTTCCCGGTAGGGTGCATCTGTCGTCCACACTTTTCCTGACTGATAAGAAACCTTGTGACTGTCCAGAAAGGCTTGGAAGAGAGGGAGGGTTTTCTTGTTTACTTCCACTTCATCACTAGCCGGAAGATAGTGGTAACTGGTCCCCTCGTCGCGAAGAGCAGCCGTTGGAATGATGATGGAAGTCGCTTCGATATCACGGTCTAAAACCCCACAGGTTCCAAAGAGCACCAGTTTTTCCATCCCAAATTGAATCAGGTCCTCTATAATCCCCACACAGGAAGCAGCCCCAACTGGTGCATTAAAGGCACCAATCTGTTGGTCTCCAATAGTGATCCCATAGACCACGACTTCAAAATTGGCCATGGAGGTTCTTGCAATGACCTCATGTTCATAATTTTCAAGGAGGCGAGCAAAAGTTACTCTTGAAAAGCAAGAGATGACTACTTTGGGAAATCCTTCAATTGGTTGGTGTAAGTCTTGTGGATTGATAATCGCCTGTCGATTGGCATCAAATTCTTCTAACAGCATTTCGTGCACCTCTTTCATTCTACTTCTAGGCCCCTATTATACCACAATTAGCCTAGTCATTGGTTTTTGATCAAAGGAAGGAGCATAAAAAAGAACTGCTTCCAGACGTTAGATTTTTCGGATCAAACGTCGGAAGGACAGTTCACTGCGATATTTTTTACTTGTTTTCCAATTGCGCTAATTCTAGCAACCGTTCTTTGGACAATTTTTTGATTTCAATTTGACTAGCATCTAGCAGCTGGAATTCATCTGGCTCTAGCGCTGCCAATAGATTCTTCAGAGCAAGAGAGCCAATTGGATGGTAATTTTCTGGCTTATCCGGATCTCCATCGATCGCAACCAATAGAACCCGCCAATCAATGATACCCGCTAAGCCCACAATTTCTACATATTCTGCAGGAACATGTGGCACGCTTGGCAAGACCGTATCCGTATCTTCTGTCAAGCTATAGCTAGCTAAAAATGCTCCTGTCTCCTCCTGTTGATAAAAACGGACTTGACTGAAATAAGCTGCACTATATTGAATCTTCTTGATAAAGGCAGAGTAGGCTTCTAGTGGATGGACATGGTTCAAGACTTCCTGCACTGTATTCCGATCCAAATAGACTGGATGAGCGAAGCCTTGTACTTCAAACTCTTTTAGATCTTTTTCTTTCGTCACATTACCCAGCGTTTCTAGGATAACGACTTCATAATCAAAATGGAAAACAGAATCTGGAGTATAGCTTACGCCGTCACTGGCCACAATCTCCGTTCCTAATACTTCTCCTAGGCGACTGATCCATCGAAGGGCCAACTGCCAATCTTCTTCTATCGCAAAAGAGGGCACCTGAATCTGATAAGACTCTTCCTCATCAAAATAGCGTAACTGCAGAGGAAGACCGCTCTTACCAAATACGATACAGTTCAAGCCTTCAAAATCATTTAAGGGACGATGAAGGGTGGCAGGATCATAGTTGTAGGTTGTTAACCCTTCTACTAATTTAAGAACTTCCTGTGCTGCGAGTACTTTCTGATAGCCAAATAAGCTCTTTTTATTTTTGATTGAAAACACGATACTCATTTGTTTTCTCCTTTGTGAAATCGCTTACCTAAAGTATAGCACAATTTTCAATCAATTTCCATATAAAAACAGCCTGAGCTTTCAGACTGTTTGTTTCCATTATGCAGGTGCTCCATCAAGCGTCTCACCGATAAGGGCCAAACGCTCACGAACTTCTGCTTGTGACAAGTTGTGTTCTTCTACATAGCGATTGCGAGGGTGAACTCGGCACTCATGTGAGCAGCCACGGAGGTACTTGTCTTCGTTTTCTTCTGAGGTCAAGATGCGACGGTTACAGAAAGGATTTCCACAGTTGACATAGCGTTCGCATGGTGTTCCATCAAACCAGTCTTTTCCGACAACGCTTGGATCGACATGGTTGACATCGACTGCAATCCGCTCGTCAAAGACGTACATTTTCCCATCCCACAGTTCGCCTTGAACTTCTGGGTCTTTCCCGTAAGTGGCGATTCCGCCATGCAATTGACCGACATCTTTGTAGCCTTCACGCACCATCCAGCCTGAGAATTTCTCACAGCGGACTCCACCAGTACAGTAGACGACAACACGCTTGTCCATGAATTTTTCCTTGTTATCACGAACCCATTGTGGCAATTCACGGAAGTTACGGATGTCAGGACGAATAGCCCCACGGAAGTGACCAAGATCGTACTCGTAGTCATTCCGAGTATCAAGGACAACGGTATCTTCGTCTAGAAGAGCTTCTTTAAACTCTTTTGGTGACAAGTAAGCACCTGTTGTTTCAAGAGGATTGATGTCATTATCGAAATTATCATCCTCTAAACCAAGGTGGACAATCTCTTTCTTATAACGTACAAACATCTTCTTGAAAGCTTGCTCTTCTTCCTCATCAATCTTGAACCAGAGGTCTTCCATCCCTGGAAGGCTGTGAACGTAGTCCATGTATTTTTGTGTTGTTTCGTAGTCACCAGATACGGTTCCGTTAATCCCTTCATCAGCGACTAGGATACGACCTTTAAGGCCGATTGATTTACAGAAAGCCAAGTGATCAGCCACAAATTGTTCTGCGTTTTCGATGGGAACATATTTATAATAAAGTAATACACGAATAGGTTTTGCCATGTCATTCTCTTTTCTAAGATTAAATTATCAGAATTTTTCATTCAACTATACCAGTATACTCTCCCAAGAAAACGAATGCAATTTATTTGACTGAAAAATAAAAGCCTGGTTTCCCAGACTTTTATACGACGAAACCAGGGTTCCAGCTTCCTACTCTTCTTTTTCCAATTGATCCAGATAGGCTTCATAGCGTTTTTTCTCAACTTTTGCAAGAAGCATTACAAGGGTATTGACTCCCCATACAATTGGAAGATTCAGTAAAAAGGTAATAGGAAGTACCAGTAAGAATTTTGAATGGAAGGGATTTGCCTGATAGACAGCTTGGTTTAATTGAAAATTTTGAGCCCAGATGAACAAGGAAAGAATAGAGGTTACTGCTACAATTCCCGTCACATTTAGATAGCTATAACTGATAAATTTCACACCCAATCGTTGACAACGAACAGAGTAATACAATCCTGAGACGATGAGTAAGGCTACCACCATGATTGGACTGAGCCCCACCTTAGATGTAAAAATGGATCCCACACTAAAAACAGTTAAGGCAAGGAAAAGAAAACCAGCCGTCTCAGCACCAGCCTTATTAGCTAAGCCTTCTTCTCGTTCATCTATGATTTGTTTGTTCAGCAATTGTAATCTCATTGCTTTCTCCTTATTCTTCATCCTCTAACTCTGCCTCGATCTTCTCTTGTTTTTTCCGATTGATAAGAGCAAGTGGTTTTTCAAGCAGATCTGTCAGGATGGCAAAAACGATGATTTCTAATAAAATTTGATCAGATACTTGGGACTCAAGATAAAGCTCGTTGCCTCTCGCTTTCCAATCACATCCATGGCTATCATCAGCACAGCAAAGACTAGACCTGACCCAAGGCGACTCAACCAGCTATCTTTTTCTAACACATCTCGGATATCAATCCCTGAACTGATCCTTCTTAGCAGAGCATAAGCCCCCATGGCAATCAGAAGGAACATCTCAGGGAGATAAGCGACTAGGTCTAAGTCCAGGATACTGGACTTCACAAAGGCAGATAGGGCAATAAAGCAGGTCATGCCAAGGACAAGTTCTCCTGCGATTTTTCCATCAAGTAGCATAGTCCGTTCATCTTTTACAATTGGTTCTTTCTTTTGTTTCATATTCTTCCTCTTTCTATTATTAAAACTGTTACTCCCAGAACAGTTGATCCAGCGTCTTATCCAAGGTCTTACAGATGGCAAGGCAGAGACTGAGGGTTGGGTTATACTTTCCCGCCTCAATCAGACCGATGGTCTGGCGCGTCACTCCAATGGCATCTGCAAGATCCCCCTGGGTCATATCATGCTCGACCCGGGCCATTTTTAATTTGAGATTTTTCGCCACAGGCTTTTCCTTTCTTATTTTTATAGCTCTATTATACACTATATTTTCTATTTTGCAATATATATCTTGCATTTTGTAAAAAATATTTTTGATAAAACTAAGAAAGCCTGGTTTCCCAGGCTTTCTTAGTTTCCTCTTCTTTTTGTTAGAAATGACTGTAGGATATATGATAGTCCCCATCCTAATCCAGCACCCAGTATGACCGTGAGGACAAACCAAGTGATGGTCGCTAGATCTGGTGATACCATCACTCGATTGACATAGTCTATCGATTTACCACGATCCAGTAAAGACATGCGGTAACTGGCTGGATAGAACCACATCATAAGAATGGGCCCTGTTGTCGCAAAGGCAAAAATAACAAAAGACAAGGCGTTTCGTAAATTCGAGCGAAAACGACCACTTGAGGCGACCATCTCCGCAAAACTTCCGGCGATCAAGGCTGGAATAAAGGCACCTGCACCATGACGCGAAAAGAGAAAGAAGGAGCCGATCACGCAGCCAACTATAAAGATAGATCCAACTCCTTTTATTTTTTCTAGATAATAGCGGTAGATCGTCCCGCCAAACAAGGCTGAAAAGGCAGGAGCATAAAACATATTTCCTTGATGATCGACCAGATTTCCAACTAAGACCCCCAGTCCAATCGCAAGAAAATAGAGGAAAGTGAAGGCTCCAACTTGTTTTATTTGATTCACATTTATTCTATTCATTGGATACTGATCCTAACGATGGCTAATTTTCTTCGAAAGGAAGTCCCCGATAAATTGGACCAGAACGATAAGAATCAGGATCAATAAGGTCGCCACAAAGATGACATCATTGTTAAACATGTTTTTCCCGTAGTTGATGGCCAAGGTCCCTAATCCTCCCGCACCAACGGCACCCGCCATGGCGGTTTCTCCAATCAAGGAAATGAAGGTCACTGTTGTTACACGGATCAAATCAGGAAGCCCTTCACGAAGGTAGACACCGACAATATCCCAGAAGGTTGCCCCACTGGCTTGTGCTGCTTCAATCACGCCTCCATCCAATTCTGACAAGACTACTTGGACTTGGCGGGCAAAGAATGGAAAGACAGCCAAGGATAGCGGAACAAGCGCCGCTGTAGGACCGATGGTATTTTTCAAGAGCAAGTAGGTCAAAGGATTAATAAAGGCCAACAAGATAATGAAAGGAATGGCGCGGAACAAGGAAGTAATCTTATCCAAAATTTGGAAAACGATTCTATTTTCGATGACACCACCTGGACGGGTCAAGACTAACAAAAGCCCTGTCACCAAACCTAAAAATCCACCAATAATGAAGGAAATAACGGTCATATAAAGAGTCAAGTAAATAGCGGTTCCCCATCCATACTGGCCAGACCACCCTAATTTATAGACATTTGGTAAATATGTTTGAATTAACTGAATCATGCTTTTCTCCCATCTTTCACAATAGTCACGGAAACTCCTGCGTTTTCTAACTCAGCTTTGGCCGTTTCCAGATTTTGATTTTCACCTGATAAAATGACCACCAACTCTCCAACGGGCGTGTTATCAAGGATCTCGATGTTCCCAAATAAAATGTTGGCAGATACTTGGTACTGCTTGTAAATATCATTGATGATAGCTGTATCTGTCACAGAACCTGCATACTTGAGATGCGCCAAAATCGAATCATCAGGCAAGTTCTTAACAATCGCTTGTTGGTTGATTTTGACCATGGCTTCATCAATTCCTGTTGCAACGGTAATGAAGTCCTGAGTCAAAGCATTTTTCGGATTCGAGAAGATCTCTAAAACAGACCCTTCTTCAATCAATTCACCATTTTGCATGACAGCTACCCGGTTGGCAATATCTTTGACAATTTGCATCTCATGGGTGATCAAGACAATGGTTAAACCAAGTTTTTTGTTCAATTCTTGCAACAAAGCTAGAATTTGTTTGGTCGTCTTTGGATCTAAGGCTGAAGTTGACTCATCTGAGATCAAAATCTTTGGATCGTTGGCAAGGGCACGCGCAATCGCTACCCGTTGCTTTTGACCACCAGACAATTGGGCTGGGTAATTTTCTGCACGGTCAGATAGACCAACCAGTTCCAACAATTTCGCCACTTTCTCATTCTTTTGTTCTTTGTTTAATTTAGAATGTTTAAGAGCAAAGGCTACATTTTCTGCAACAGTCATTTGAGCCATCAAGTTGAAGTGTTGGAAAATCATCCCGATATCCCGACGTTTCTCCCGAAGGGCAGCTGGTTTTAAGGTCACCTGATCTTGATAAATCACATCTCCATCCACAGTGATGGTTCCGGCACTAGGCACTTGCAAGAGATTGATCACCCGAACCAAGGTCGATTTCCCGGCTCCAGAATACCCTACAATCCCATAGATATCGCCTTCATTAATATGAATGGTCACATCTTTGACGGCTTGGATCTGACGTTTCTTTTGCTGGAAGGTCACATCAATGTGGTCCAGCTGAATCATTGCTTTACTCATAACTTGCTATTAACTCCTTTATCAATTCAATATGGGTGTAATAATCGGCGATTTTCACATTTTCGTCGCCCCCATGATCACGGCTATTGGCATTGCCAATTCCAAAGGCTGCCATCGGTACCTGCAAAGCCTCAAATACCGTATGCATTGGCCCTGTCCCCGCTGTTGTTGGAAGAACAGAAACTCCTTCTCTATAGAAGTCTTTGGCCAGCCGAATGACATTTAAAATCGATGGGGCACTCATATCACTTCGGTAACTCATTTCACCGAGAGTATAGACCAATTCGACCTGATCATAGCCATTTTTCTTCAATTGTTGCTTGATCTTTTCTAAGACATCCTTGGGATCTAGACCTGGAACCAAGCGCACCTCCATCTTGGCACGCGCCTCTGCCGGAAGAATCGTTTTAACACCTTGTCCTTGGTAACCAGAGCCAAAACCTTCAATATTCAGGGCTGGTTCAAAATAGAAACGACGCAGGAATTCTTTTCGGTCTTCCTTCAAGATTGGAAGGGTTAGACCATAGGTTTCCGCTACATCTTCTGGTCCTTTGTTGGCATATTGTTCGATCAAAGCTAGCTCGCGTTCATTGGGTTCTTGGATCTGATCATAAATCCCATCCACCAAGATTCGGCCTTCTTTGTCACGAAGACTGGCGATAGCATTTAACAAATACCAGGAAGCAGAATCTACCACACCGCCATAGCTAGAATGAATATCCACTTCTGCACTCTTCACCACCATATCAAAGGTGACGATCCCCTTGCTACCACCGGAAATTTCCAACTGTCCCTGATTATTTCGGGTACCTTGTTCCCAGACTAAAAGGTCTGCCCCACGCAAATGTTTCTTGTGTTTGGCCAAATATTTATCCAAGTCCGTCGATGCAGACTCCTCTGCTCCTTCGATAATAAAGGTGATATTGACTGGCAAATCGCCACTTTCACGAATGTATTTTCGAAGAGCTGTGAGACGAGCTGTGATATGCCCCTTGTCATCATCAACTCCTCGACCGTACATGGTTCCATAATGGACCGATAAGGTGAAGGGGTCTCCCGTCCAAGGTTGGTCTCCATCAGCTGGTACCGTATCATAGTGGTTATAAAAAATGATGGTTTTGGCTTCAGGATTTGGCGAGAAAAATTTGGCAATCACAAAAGGTGCTGTATAGCTATCATCAACTTCGACTTTGGCTCCTGCAGCTGTAAAAATTTCCCCCAAATAGTTGGCCACTTCCTTGAGACCAACTTGTTGGGCAAAGATGGATTTTTTTGAAATCAATGTTCGCAACACTTCAAAATAATGTTGTGCGACCTCATCATTTTCAAATTTACGGATTTGTTCCGCTTCTGTTGCAAAAGGCATGCATTCCTCCTAATACACGATAAGAGGTAGAGAATTGCTTCTCCACCTCCTTCATACACTTGAGATCAAATCTTAGAAGACTGGTTGGTCCATTCCTTCTGAAGATTCTTCGATCACTTTCTTCACATTGTCTTTGTGATAGGCTTTGATGATTTCTTTGATTGCTTTTACTTTATCAGATTTTTCCCAATCTTTCTTAGCAGCGATCACGTTGTACCATTGTTTTGAGTTGTTGTCTTTCTTTTCAACATAGATAGCTTTTTTGAAATCAACGCCTGCTTCACGAACGAAAGTATTGTTGATGACTGCAGCATCTACTGATGGAAGAGCAGATGGTGTTTGTGAAGCATCCAATTCAGAAATCTTCAAATCTTTGGATTTTCTTTAATGTTTGACACGTTTGCCAATTGACCATCTTTGGTATCCAATTTAATCAAACCAGCTGATTGCAAGACATACAAGGCACGGCTTTCATTTGTTGGGTCATTTGGTACAGCGATTGTTCCACCTTTAGGAATTTCTTTAATTGAAGTGTATTTGTTTTTACCGTTTTCTGTACCAGAGTAAAGACGGATTGGAGCGATGTAAGTATCTGCTACTGCAACAAGGGCATTGTCGTTTTTAGAGTTCCAGTTATCAAGGAAGTTGTAGTGTTGGAAAGCATTGATATCCACGCTACCATCTTTTACAGCCACGTTTGGTTGTGAGTAGTCTGTAAATTGAGTGAATTCCAATTTGATTCCTGTTTTAGCGTCATCCAAGTTCTTTTGAACTTGATCCCAACGAGCTTTTTCAGTGTCGCTCAAAGTCATAACACCCACTTTTACAGTTGTTTCACCATCTTTGCTAGATGATTTTGAAGAACCACATGCTGCAAGAGCAAATGTTGCAATAGCTGCAAGAGCTGTTAAACCAAGAATTTTTTTCAATTTCATTTTGAAGTCTCCTTTAATTAAATATTATTCTTTAATATCTTTTGCTTCTGGTAGATAAACTCCACCAAAGTATTTTTTAGACAGTTTTTCAAGGGTTCCATTGTCATAGAGTTCCTTAATACGTTTGTTGACAAATTTTTGAAGGTCTTTATCTTCTTTGCAATAATTGGATATACATAAGGTTGTTGATCGCTTGGAAGCTCGATAACCTTCAAGTTGTCATAGCCTTGATCACGAATGATAGTATCTACTGAGATCCGTTCGAAGATCTTGTAATCTGTACGACCATCCGCTAGATTAGCCATGATGGTTTGAATGGTTCCATCTGTGTATTGCAAGTTAGTTGGATTATCTGAATGTTTTTTATTGTAATCTTCTAATTGTTTAGCAGTAGATGTTCCTTGAACAACTTCTGTTTTCTTGCCACCAATGTCATCCAAAGATTTAATAGAAGAATCTTTTGGTACGACCAATACTAATGGATTGCGAGCATATGGATTTGGATAGAGGTATTTTTCTTCCCGCTCTTTTGAGTAACTAATGTTGTTGGCACCGATTTGGAAACGGTCACTATCTAAGCCAGCAAAGACTGAAGACCACTCTGTTTTGTTAAAGTTTACTTCATATTTGTCTGAACCTTTGAAGATTTCACGCAAAACTTCGATTTCATAACCGGTTAGCTTGCCGTCTTTTTCTTCGTAAGAGAATGGTTTTGTTGTTCCAACAGTCCCAACTTCAATGGTTTTCTTACCACTGGCTGATTTACCAGATGAACATGCTACTAAAGCACTGGTTGCAAGGACTGCAACTAATCCTAAAGCAGAATACTTAATCACTTTTTTTAGATTCATAGGATCTCCTTATTCGTTTCAGGCACATAAAACGCCATTTTAAAAGTATTTTTTAATTTTATCAAAAAAGCATTTACTTGCCCAATATATATTTTTTATGGAGGTGATAGTTTTTCTTTATCACACTTCTTTGGCTTTAAAATACCGCAATAAAGCTTGCGCATTTTCAACATAATAGGGAACGGATACATCAAAGGCTGCATCATCGATGGTCATGTGATCATGATGGAGGTCTGGCGCATCCGGATCTCCATTTGAACCGATAAAAGCAAAGACTCCAGGAATTCGCTCTTGGTAAAAGGCGAAGTCTTCTCCAGCTGTAGATGGATTTGCTGGAATCACTTCAGCCAAGCCTTGTGAAGCTTCCCAAACCACCTGCGTCAATTCCTCATCATTAAAGGTAACGGGCGGGGTCACACCCCACTCAAAAGCTACATCTACTTCCAGACTTTCTGCAATGTGTCGAATGATGGAAATAAAATGTGCCTTCAAGTCTCTTTGCACACTCGGATTAAAAGAACGAATGGTTCCTTCAAAATAGCCTGATTTTGGGAGCACATTCCAGGTTGAGCCCACATCTAGGTGCGTAATGGACAAAACAGCTGTTTCAAAGGGAGAAACGGTCCGTGAAATTAATAATTGTAAGTTCTGAACCATGGTTGTGACGGCCGTTACAGTGTCAACTCCCAAATCTGGTCTCGCAGCATGGCTACTAACCCCTGTCACGGTAACCTTGAATTTCTCAACCCCTGCCATCATAGCTCCAGCATTCAAGGCAAGTTGCCCTGCTTTTAGCTGGGGAATATTGTGAAAACCAATAATTCCTTGAACATCCTCCAACAGTCCTGTTGCCAAAACATCAGAAGCACCTTCTGAGATTTCTTCTGCTGGTTGAAAGATCAAGCGTACGGTCCCTTCAAGCTGGTCTTCTTTTTCCTTGAGAAGAGCTGCTGCTCCCAGAAGACTGGTTTGATGAAAATCATGGCCACAGGCATGCATGACTCCTGGATTCTGACTTTGGTAGGGCAGATTCGTTTGTTCCAAAATTGGAAGAGCATCGATATCTGCTCGAAGTGCCACCACCGGTTGGCCAGACCCAATTTCTGCAATCAGACCAGTTTTTAATCCACTCTCTAAAATACGAATCCCCAACTCTTCTAAACGCTCTTTTAGAAAGGCGGTTGTCTGGTATTCTTGACCGGACAATTCTGGGTGTTGGTGGATATAGTGGCGAATCTCTGCTAACTCTTCATAAGAAAAAGACACAAGCCTTCATCTCCTTTCAAACTTAAAATTATTTTATCACTAATAGGTGTTTCCGTCTAATTCCTGTTTCTTGGGTTTTGATATAGTTTCAAACTATAGATAAAAACACTCCTAGATTCATGTCCTAGGAGTGCCAACTTCCGCATTAAGAAAGATTTCCCTCGAATTTTTCCATAAAGCTATCACTATTATAGGCTTTTTCTACTTCCCATTTGCCATCTTTCTTAACAAAGGTCAACTGGTAGTCGTACCGATCCGGCGTCGTCAAGGGACGATCTGCAAGAGAAGCCATCATTTCCTCTCTATAGGCTTTGTTTTGAGCCTGATTCGCCTCGATGATCCCTGGATAGTCTTTTCGATGTTCTTGATAGAAGGTCTGCATGTGGTTTAAAAGATCGTCTTTTCCATGCTGACTGTCTCAGGATTCAGGCTAATGACTACCTTGTCTGGGAAGTATTGTTTGACCTTATAGGTTAATTTCGCACGCTTAGCATTTTCCTTTTCATAAGCATCGATAAACTGGGTCACTTCTTCTTCAGAGAATTGGTAATCATGTAGTTTACGAGTAAAGTCAGCCGCAAATTTCGCACGGAAATCACTAGCTTCCTTTTTCAAATCAGTTCCCAAAACAAAAGCGTCATCCTTTTTGACCTTTCGTTGGCCACTGAAGTAAACTTGATTGATGTATTCATCTGCTAGAATAGTGGAAGCTTCCACCTTATCCTCATACTGAGAAGAATCCACCGCAAATTTTAAAGGCTTGGATTTTTTATCAGAGCTATAGGTTTTTCGTTCATACTGCACTTCGTACTTCTTGCCTTTTTCGACTGGAAAAACGATATAGCCGGTTAATTTTTTATCCTGGGCCAACTGATCACTCTTGAGCAATTGGAAGGCTTCACTTTGGTCATAAATTCCTGACTGCAATTTGACCTTGTTATTATCTGCATCGTAAATGGTGATATCTGAATCTGACACGTTGATAGATTCTTTGGCAACATTCTTAAATTCCAATTGAAGGGCCAAATAAGTGCCGTCTTCTGAGTCATTGAGGACAGGTGGTTTGATGTATTGCCCTCCTTTTAAACTCACCTCGACTTGACCGTCAGATGCAGAGCTTTTCGCTGCTTTTTCAGTCTTTGCTTGCTGCGAATTGGTCTTTTGAGCACCAGTCCCACAAGCCGCTAAACTCAAGGTCGCCACAGCAAATAGGGTCCATTTAAAAATCTTTTTCATCCTCATCTCCTTAAAAAAGTTTTGTTCTATTTTAACATCTTTTTCTAGCTATGTATACGCTATATAGTGATAACTCTTCCCTATCATAAAAAGGCTAAGACCTTCGTCTCAACCTTTTAACTAAAATATGTTTGGTCTTGATTTTACAAGATGCCTTTTTCTTTTTGAATCATGAAATCCTTGAGGGAAATCAAGAGAACTGCAAGGAGGATCATGGCCATCCCTATAAAATCAATGGCAAAGAAATGTTCATCCATAATGATAAAAGAAAAGAAAACTGCTGAAATAGGTTCCATAGCTGCAAGAAGACTTCCTTTAACTGCACCGATCAGACTCGTTCCTTTCAAAAAGATCGTATAGGCAAATATGGTCCCAATCACCACCAAGCCAACTAAGCCCATCAGATTGTCCATGCTATATTGGCCATGAAAGAGTCTTCTTCCTGTGAAGGGAATCATCACGATTCCTGGAATCAGCATACCGATACTCAATCACCAACATACTGCCCCATTTTTTTGAATTAAGTTGCAGAGGTAGAATGATGTAGAGGGCATAGGCAAAGGCAGACACCACTCCCCAAGCCAGACCTTTAGGGATTGATTGCCAATTGATTGAGTTGACCATGGGTTGCTAATGAGAAAGGTGCCACCAATCGCTAGAAGCATCGAAAAAGATTTCAGATACTGTCGGAGCTACTCGATCCATGATACAGGTATAGGCTAAAATTCCCACTGGACAGAGATACTGTAACACCGTAGCAGTCCCAGCATTGGTTTCAGCAATCGCCTCTAAATAGGTCAACTGAGTCAATAACAATCCTAAAAAGGCAAAAATAAGAAGGGGAAGGTAGGAAGAGTTTATCTGTTGGAAAGGCCAAAAACTTTCTCCTTATCTGCTAGATATGCAAAGAAGCAGTAGGACAACTCCAGAAAAACAGCAAACGAGATTGTTGTCAAACTCAATAGCCGAAAATCCATGAACCATCAAATATTGCCCGCTAACTCCGGATAGTCCCCAAGCGATCCCAGCAATCAAGGTCATGAGCGTTCCTTTCATCGTCTTTGACATAGTCCCCTCCCAAATCTGTTCCTTACTTTTATTGTATCATAAAAGGCCGAAACGAAACGTTTCAGCCTCATATATTTCATATAAATTTATTCGCTTATTCAGGTTGAACCAAAATCTTGATTTGAGATTTATCTTGTGTTAATTCAACAAATCCTTCTTCAACGATATTTTCCAATTTAATTTTCTTAGTAACCAATTTTTCAGCAGAGAAGTAGCCTTGTTCCATCAATTCCAAGACTTTAGGGAAAATATGACGGTAGGCAATAATTCCTTTGAGAGATTTTTCTTGGATAGCGAATTCATTTGGATTGATGCTAGCTTCACGTTCCCAGATAGATACGACCATACATTCCCCAGCTTTATGAACAGCTGCAAGGGCTTGACCTAAAACAACTGGAACTCCAGTCACTTCATAAGAAACATCTGCTCCACCACCTGTCAAGCGATGGATGGCTTCGACGATTGTTTCTCCTTCTTCTGGGCGAACAACGATTGCTCCCAATTCTTCCGCTTTCGCTTGGCGTTCAGGAGATAATTCAACCGCATAGATTTTTGATGCTCCTGCTGCACGAAGGGCTTCAACAATCAAAAGACCGATTGGACCCAAGCCAAAGATAACGGCTGTATCCCCAGTTTTCAATGCAGATTGACGAACGGCATAAACAGCCACAGCTGCAGGTTCTGTAAGCGCAGCTTGTTCATAGCTCAAGCCATCTGGAATCACATGGACAAGATCACCGTCAAGGACACAATATTTGGCAAAACCACCATCTGCAGCAAGGCCGACAAAGTTCAAGTTTGGATCAAGGTTATAGTCACCGATTAGGTTATGTTTTGCCAAAATTGGTTCAATCGTCACGCGATCCCCAACTTTGACACGAGTCACATCACTTCCGACTTCTACAATTTCACCAGAGAATTCATGTCCCAAAGTAACCGGTGCTTTTTGACCAGAATACACATGTTCTTCAGTTGGGATGAAGATCGGTCCATCCAAATATTCATGCAAGTCCGTCCCACAGATCCCTGTGAACTTAACTGCCACTTTTACTTGATGTGGTTGTACTTCAGGTACTTCCACTTCTTCGATACGAACGTCTTTTGCTGCATGCCAGCGAGCTGCTTTCATAGTAGCCATAGGATGATCTCCTTGTATTTCCATGATTTGCATTTTTCTTTTCAGGAAACTCTACAAACCCATTGTAAACGTTTTTCACTATACTTTGTCAAGGAAAAAACTGAAGATGAAAAAAGAGCCGCCCTTCGACTGCTCCTTCTTATCTCTTCTTGATTCGTGAAGATTCTCAATCTCCAGCCCAACAATCCAACCAAGGACTAGGAGATAATTTTCAAGCGCACCAATCCCATTGACCGGCAGATGATAGTGAAAATAACTGAAAGAGATGATTAGTACCGATCCCAAAGCCCACCAATGATCAAAGCCACTAGTACCGTCCGAAGATAAAACCAATCGTATTTGAGATTGACGGCAATCAAGATCACAAGGACTGCCATATTCCAAATCCCAATCTCCCGTTGCCAACCGACAGAAATACCATATCCCGAATGACTTCCCATATAGGATGGAAAGAATAGTTGGAAGATAATCGCTCCAGACATAGCGATAATGACTAGGATAAATAAAACTCTTAAAAATTTGTTCATGTGACTCCTCCTAATGATAGTTGATATGTAATGGTCTTTCCTATTCTAACACAATTTTATGGATAGTAAAAACCAACCTCTCGGCTGGTTCTTTTTCTATCAATCTTCTTTCAACTTCGCCAATTCTTGAGCAAGTAACTTGAGGGCTACTTGTGGGTTGGCTTGACCTTTGGTTGCTTTCATGAGGAAGCCTGTGAAGGCCTTGTCCGCATTCCGTTTCCCTGACTTGAAGTCGGCTACGGCTGCTTCATTGTCTGCGAAGACTTGGTGGATGATTGGAATCAAGACTTCAGGGTCTGAAATCTGTACCAATCCGGCTTTTTCGACGTATTCACGCGCACCGCCACCGTTTTTCGCCAAATGAACGAAGACTTTCTTGGCAATCTTAGATGAAATGGTTCCATCTTCGATGATGGCAATCATTTCTACCAAGTTTTCTGGTGTCAATTGGATTTCTTCCAGTGTTTTGCCTTCTGCATTCAAGAATTGTGCGACTTCACCTTGGAGCCAGTTAGACACTTGTTTGGCATCTCCACCAAGGGCTACGGCTGCTTCAAAGAAGTCAGAAGTGACTTTCGTCGCTGTCAATTGGTTGGCATCATAGTCAGACAAGCCAAGCTCTGCCACGTAGCGAGCACGGCGGTCTTTTGGAAACTCTGGCAACTCAGTACGCATTTCCTCGATCCACTCATCTGAGATTTCAAACAATGGAAGGTCTGGTTCTGGGAAGTAACGGTAATCCGCTGCTCCTTCTTTGACACGCATAAGAATCGTGCTCTTGTTGGCTTCATCATAACGGCGTGTTTCTTGACGAATGACACCACCTGAACGCAAGATTTTCGCTTGACGCTCAACTTCGTATTCAAGACCTTTACGGACGTTTGAGAAAGAGTTCAAGTTTTTCAACTCCGTCTTGGTACCAAATTCCTCTTGACCGTATGGGCGAAGGGAAATGTTGGCATCCACCCGCATCGATCCTTCTTCCATCTTGACGTCTGAAATACCTGTGTACTGGATGACTTCTTTCAAAGCTGTCAAATAAGCGTAGGCTTCTTCTGGAGAACGCATATCTGCTTCAGAAACGATTTCGATCAATGGCACCCCTTGACGGTTGAGGTCTACATAAGAGAAACCATCTGTTCCGTGGGTGTTCTTACCGGCATCTTCTTCCAAGTGGGCCCGTTCAATCCCGATTTTCTTGGTTGAGCCGTCTTCCAATTGCACTTCAATCCAACCGTTGTAACCGATTGGCTCGTCAAATTGCGAAATTTGGTAGGCCTTTGGATTATCAGGGTAGAAATAGTTCTTACGGTCAAAGTGCATGTGCTGGTGGATATCCATATTCAGCGCCAAAGCAGCCTTGATACCAGCATCCACAACACCCTTGTTCAAGACAGGAAGCACCCCTGGGAAAGACCAGTCAATCACATTGGTATTGGCATTTTGCTCGTTCCCAAAGTGAGCAGAGGTTGGTGAGAAAATTTTTGAGTTTGTATTCAATTCAACGTGGACTTCAAGTCCGATGACTGTTTCAAAGTTCATTAATTGTCACCTCCGAAAATAAGGGGTTGTTGCTTGTGGTAATCCGTCGTTGCTTCAAAGGCAGCTGCAGCTTGGTAGATGGTTTCTTCAGAATACTTCGGACCAATCAACTGCAAACCAACTGGAAGACCTTGAGCAAAACCTGCAGGAATCGAAATCCCTGGAAGACCCTGCCAAGTTAACTGGAATGGTCAAGAGGTCCGCCAAGTACATGGCAACCGGATCATGGTTAAGCGAATCCAAATCAAAGGCCACGCTTGGAGCTGTAGGACCAAGGATGAGGTCGTAATCCGCAAAGACTTTTTCGAAGTCTTGGATAATGAGGGTACGAACTTGTCCGGCTTTCTTGTAGTAAGCATCGTAGTAACCAGATGACAAACTAAAGGTACCCAGCATGATCCGACGTTTGACTTCATCACCAAAGCCTTGGCTACGAGTGTTCACGTAGATGTCATCCAAGTTCTTGAGCATCTTCCGCACGGAAACCATAGCGAATCCCGTCAAAACGTTGCAAGTTTGAAGAAGCTTCAGATGAAGCGATGATGTAGTAAACAGCAACCCCGTATTTAGAATGAGGCAGGCTGACTTCTTCGACAGTTGCTCCCAATTTTTCAAAGTGCTTAGCTGCATTAAGGATCGTTTCTTTGACTTCTGGGTCAATTCCTTCACCAAGGTATTCCTTCGGAAGGGCAATCTTCATGGCTTTGATGTCTTGACCAATCTTAGAAGTAAAGTCTGCTACACGAACAGGTGCAGATGTTGAATCCTTGGCATCTTCGCTGGCAATCACATTAAGCAATTGCGCATTTTCCTTAACAGTTGGAGCAAACGGTCCAATTTGGTCGAGTGAGCTACCAAAGGCAATGAGACCAAAACGTGAAACTGTTCCATAAGTAGGTTTGAGACCAACAATCCCGTTAAAAGCAGCCGGTTGACGGATAGAACCACCGGTATCTGAACCAAGGGACAAACGGACTTGTCCTGAAGCGACAGAAGCTGCTGAACCACTAGAAGATCCACCAGGCACCTTGCTGTGGTCCCAAGCATTCTTGGTTGGCCCATAGTAAGAAGTCTCACCAGATCCACCCATGGCAAATTCATCCATGTTGGTCTTACCAATGACAATCATACCTTTAGCTTTGGCGTTAGCAACTGCTGTCGCATCAAAGATAGGCTCATAGTTATAGAGCATTTTTGATGCCGCAGTGGTCAAGATCCCATCTGTTGAGATATTGTCTTTGACAGCGAGTGGAATCCCTGACAGGAGGTTGTCTGCATCGATTCCTTTTTCATCAATAGCCTTGGCTTGTGCAAGGGCAGCTTCTTCGGCCACCGTTACAAAGGCATTGACTGCTTCTTCACGCGCCTTGATATCATCAAGCGTCGCTTGTGTCAATTCCGTTGCTGAAATTTCCTTAGAGACAAGGAGGTCGTGCAACTCTTCAATGGTTTTATGGTTGAATGACATTAGGCATCTCCTCCATCTTCTAGGATAGCTGGTACCTTGATGTAATAGTTATCTTTTTCAGGTACATTTTTAAACAAGCGGTCACGGTCAGTCCCTTTTTCAGCGATATCCGGACGCAATACGGTCTTGCGGTCAGCCATGGTCGTTGTTGGAGCAACACCTGTTGTGTCCACTTCTTCCAACAATTCCACCATGTCGACAATTTTAGACAAGGTTGTCGCAAACTCAGCTGTCTCTTCTGGAGAGAATTTCAATTTTGAAAGATTGGCAACGTGGGTTACCTCTTCTTGCGTAATTTTCATCTTGCTTCCTTTCGTGAAATGATGATTTTTCAATACCCTCTATTTTACCATAATTTAGGCCAATTTGCTTGCCTTAGAAAAAATCTGTAGGACTTTTTTGTCACTACAGAATCTTCATTTTATATTTCTTTCCGCCGAATTGCCCCATCTCCATCAGAGTCTCTTTCCAGACTTCCTGGACGTTAGAAGCGAGGTAAGAAGAGGCCAAGTCATAAGAAGCCTGATGAAATGGGGCGAGGTCGCTTTCAAAGAGCTGGACCAGCTTGTCCGCCAACTCTTTCACCAGCTCTTCTTCTGGCACTGTCTCGCTATAAGCTACCAAAAAGCCATTTTCACCCTCTTTTATAAAAGTCGGATTGCCATAACGGGCATCAAAGCCCAGCAAGGCCAAACCTGCTCCAGCCGCCTCCATCAAAGTCAAACCAAAGGTCTCCCACTGAGAAGTGGTGAGGTAGGCTCGGTAGCAAGGATAGATCTGCTGAAGATCCGCATGACCGCGTAGGTGAATATAATCTTGTGCTGCAAGCTCCTGAATCAGGTGGCGCAAGTTGTCCGCTTCTCCACCCTTTCCCATAAATATCAAACTGAAGGGCTGGGAGTTGTTTCATGAGCTTGGGCCACTACTCGAATAGCCAAATCGATGCGTTTTCTTGGATCCAAGCGGGAAGCTGTGAGCACACTAAAGGGAGGTCTGTCTCCTTGTGATTCCGTCAATTCTTCTAGATGCCCTACTGGAATGCTATAGATTGGAATTCCTTGGCATCCTTGTTTAGCGAGTGTCTGCTCCAAGACTTCTTTTTGAAGATCCGTCGCCGTGATGAAGTAATCGAAGCGTTTGGCATACTTGAACACATAATAATATTCATAATTGAGATGGCCATTTTCAAATTCATGCTCCGAATGAAACACCATGGCGAGCTTTGAAGGAGCAGCTTTCTCCAACAAAGGGCGAGCAAAATCCATGCGCGAAGCCCGATCAAGCAGAATCAAATCTTCTTCTTTTAGCGACAGCTGCGACAAAAAACGTCTCATCACTTCTGTATGGTTGGTCAAAATCTCAGACCCCAGTTTATAGAGCCAGCTTCCACCTAACCTCGATTCTTCAAAAGCGATAGTTCCATCTTGATTGTGATAGGTCCGTCTGACAACACTACCATACTGAAAATACTCTGTGACAAGTTTACAAGCTCCATAATACTCTCGCTTGATTCTATTTCCAGCCAAAAGATAGTCTACATAGCGGACACAGTTTGGATGATAGGGATCCAGATGAAAGGTCAAGGCGTTTCCATCCGCAAATTGGTAGCGAATGGCTCTTTCCGTTTTTTCAACAACATCCAGACGAGTCAGTTGAAACTCCATTTGCAAGGCCCCTACCGTCTTTTGAGGGACCGTAGTCTGTTGATCTGTAAAGCCTAAATGAGCAAAAAGCAACTCCTCATCCCGGTGCCCCAAAGAGAGGTAATAGGCTAATTTTTCTGGAGTGGGCCAAGTGGTAAAGACAAACTTCGCTGCCACTCCTAGTCCACGGAGCATCTTTGCCCGAGAGGCTTGTGCAACATCGACCCCATTGGGTTCAAATCCCACTAATAGATTAAAGGTATAAATGGTCATGCTGTCCCTCCCTCTAATCGCTTAAACAGCTCTTCCAAAGCTTCTTTTTCAGGCAATTTCAAGATTCGTGCCTGCTCTCTTACCAATTCTTTGTAGGCCTCTGGATTCTGGAGCACTATTTCTAGTTGCTGTTCCATTTCTTCGACTGAATCTGTAATCGTGCTCAATTTTTTATAAGCTTCATGGTGCACGGTAGTCTTCAACCCAAACAAGACTTGCCCATTTTCAAGAGCATGAAGACTACTACTCCACACTTCTTCTCCCTGGTTGCAATCCAGATAAATAGAGCAGCTGGATAACAAGTCCTCATATTTGTCCAGCGAAATCCCTGGATAGAGGCGCACATTGAGCGAGTTGCTAAGTCTGTTAATTTTGGCCCCATAGCCGTCAAAGCAGCAATGTGAAAGGTCACTTGTGGGAATTGATGGACTAGGCTAGATAGGCCTTCGACCTCTTGAGAAGCCGTCATGACCAGAGCTTCTGGTTGAAAACTTTCCTGCTCCACATCTACCAGCCCTGACAAGGCTGTAATTCCGTCTTTTTGCTCCCTCAACAGACCATCTTCTACCAACAAAATCTGACTGACTTGTTCTTTGATCTCGTCTAGATCATGCGCATTACTGGCACAATAGGCGAGTCTTTCCTTTGGTATCTCTTTCACAACATCTAGCAATGCCTTGTCCAATCAAAAAGAACGGCTTCATCTTCCGGCAAGACTTGTTCTAAGACAGCTCTTTGCAGCTCTTTCCTTACTGGCATACAGGCGATCCCGTCCCTTAGGAGTTTGAAGCAAAAAGGTTCCTTGTGAGACAAAGTGAAGCAAGATTTCTTCTTGCTGACGGTTCAAATAAATGTCTAAATATGGTTGACCAGCTTCCGTCAGGAGACTCTGTTTGCTTCTCCAGCCATAGCGGTTGTATACATCAATGGATACGATCTCTTCTCCCTGACCAAACCATTCCACTCTGTCAACCGTTCGCGAAAAGATATCCTCTCGCAAAACCACGTTGGCACGACGTTCCTCCCCATCAAAATGATAGGTCGTGATCCCTAGTGTCCAACATTCCCATAATTCTGGAACCGCTAGATCATTGAAAAATAAAGGTTTCCCAACTTTTGATGCTGGATCTTTTTGGGTAAAAAAGGTCGTAAGACTCTCTGTCTGTTGGGCCAAATCTGTTTCCAGATTGGTCACAAATACCCGGTAGGGCTGGCCAAGTTTGTCCAAGTATTTTTGCAAACGATCCAGTTCTCTGGTCTGCTCTGGTGCAATAATGAACATGCTGATCCTTTCTCATCAATAAGGGGTTAGTCTATCGTTTCAATAAAACGGAGGTTGGTCACCACGCGCTCATAGGTTTCTGTCCCTTGCAAGCCTGCTTCCTCTAATTTTTCAAGGGCCCGTTTCAAGCGCGTTTTATAGATATAACGATGCCAGGTCAAATCATAGCCCAACATCCCCAGTAGAGCCAACTTCTCCTGCTTAGCTTCCATCTCATCGACGACTCGCTTTTCGGTCCAAACCTGGGACAGAGTATCTGCACGGCCCACACGATACCAATAAATACATTTCTCCGTATGAACTACCCGATGGGCTTTTAAGAAGAGCTTGTACATCAGGAAGTTGTCTTCGACATTTTTTCCGACTGGAAAACGAAGCCCTTCAAATAAGCTACGCTTATAGAGCTTCATCATGGCACAAGCCCAGGCCATATCTCTAGTTTCCTGAATGGCATCGTGGTCCATGATCTCTCGCCCCTCATAAAGAGTCTCTGAATAATCGTCGTCCGTTACCTTAATCAAGTATTTTCTACTACTGTCATCATAGAGGTTATAGTTGGCTACGGAAACATCCGCACCATACTTTTGAAGTTGACGATAGAGCACTTCTACATAGTCCTCCGTCACCCAGTCATCTGGATCAATAAAGGTGATGTAATCACCAGTTGCTAGCTCAATCCCTGTATTCCGAGCAGCAGATAAAGCCCCCTATTTTCTTGGCGAACGTAGCGGATGCGCGCATCCTTCCTAAAAAATTCTTTACAGATCTCTTCTGACTGGTCTGGCGAACCATCATTGACCAGGATAATTTCCAAATGAGGGTAGGTCTGATGGATAACCGTTTCCAAACATTGTCTCAAATAAGCTTCTACATTATAGATGGGAATGATGATACTCACTACTTCATTTGTTTCCATGCTTCTTCTCATTTCTCTTTAAATAATCGCGAATCGCTGCCACCATCTCCTGCACCTGATCATCCTCAAACACTTGGTTCTCACCATTTTCCACATGATTCGTTCCTTCAAAAGAGAAAATCGGTAAGCCCAATTGATGGATCGTTTGCGTCATCTGATCCACCTCATCATAAGGATTGATATCCAGATAGAAAATCCAATTTTCTCTAAGACCTTTCGACTTGTCAAAGGGATCAAAAGAGGGATAAAGAAAGAGGTTGGGGATAGCGTTCCAATTGCACCAAGTTAAAACCAAAATGGCTATGGGCAAGGACATGAATCGCTACGTCTGGCAATTCTTTTAACAAACGTCTCCAACTCGTGGATATCTGCTGTATGGGTATAAATGGCAGCATGATAAGGAAATTCTCCCACTAGGTCTTGATAGGTTTGCTTCAAAATCGGCTTTCGAAGCACAATTTCCTCCCAAGAGAGGGCATAGTAAAACCACCATTGTTCCCGAAAACGATTGAAGCGTTTGGAGGTCCATGGTTTATTATGAGAGGTGTAGTGAATGACCGCCGGAATCCCTTGAAAGGCATCATACCAGTCTAGATCTCCATAGAGGTATTGATCCTTATCAGAACCTACTTGTAAATTATAGGTCCAAGGTAATGGATACCAAGCATCTTTGAAATACAGATTCAAAATTCCTTGATCTCCATAAACATGCTGATGGTGTTCACGAGTGAGGTCAAAAAGAGCCTCTGTTACTTGGTGCTCTTGCCACCAAGTCTTATCAATCACCAAAAGTCCAGCATTAAATCCATCTGTCGTCGTTGGCTTATCGACCACTGCCCCCAGTCCATAACCCTGTAGATCGACCGCAAACAAAGGCGATAAATCCTGTGTAAAGATCATGTCACAATCCAGATAGAGAATCCGCTCTTCCTCCACCATCTCTGGAATAGCGTAACGGAAATAGGTTGCATAGTGAATATGGTCACTTGGAAGCGAAAAGGATTGGAATTGCTCGGGAGACATCCTACAATTGATCACTTCTGAATCCAGCTGGCGCAAGCGCTGATTCATGATAGTAAACCACTCTGTTGGTAGATCCTCATTTAAGACATAAATTTTCAACTGATCCTGATGGGCACACAGTGACTTCATAGCGGTTTCCAACTTTTCCATATAAGATAGATCCGCTGAAAACACGACAGCTTTTTTACTCATAACTCCCCCTTATTTTCTTCCATTAGAATACCATTTTCAAGAGAGGAAGACAATTTCTACGCCCCAAAAAAGAGGCCTAAACAAATGTCTATGACCTCTTTTACAATGTTTTCTTATTTAGTATCTAATACTGCTAGTGCGCCGTCTACCAAGCTTGCCCCTAAGACATGCTTGAAATGATTCAAGGCAAACTGGTGATTTTCAGGAGTGAGCGACGCCACTGCAGGTTCCACGACTTCGATCTGATAGCCGAGATTGTAGGCATCAACCGCTGTATGAAGGACACAGATATCAGTCAATACCCCAGTCAAAATGACGGTATCTACATGACGTTCACGCAGGCGGATATCTAGGTCCGTTCCTGAAAAAGCAGAATAATGACGTTTATCCATCCAAAAGACGCGTGGATCCGCTTTGTGCTCCCGATAAAAATCTGCCAAAGGGCCGTACAAATCACGTCCGCTGGTCCCAATGATATTATGAGGTGGGAAGAGCTTGCTTTCAGGATGAAATGGATCCTCTACATCATGCGCATCAATGGCAAAAAAGACATAGGCTCCTTGGTCAAAGGCCAATTGGGTCACCTGAGCAATGGTATCAGAAATGGCTTGTGCAGGAGCACCTGCCGTAAGCTTACCATCATCTGCTACGAAATCGACAGTGTAGTCAATTGAAATCAAGGCTTTAGTCATTAGTAATCTCTTTTCTTAATTTCCTCAAAGATATCTGGAATCAACACTTTGAGATAGGTTCCCTTCATTCCAAGTGAACGGCTTTCAATAATACCAGCTGACTCCAATTTCCGAAGTGCATTGACAATCACAGAGCGGGTAATGCCAATCCGATCCGCGATGATAGAAGCAGTCAACTGCCCCTCATTTCCTTTCAATTCACTAAGGATGGCAGAAACAGCCCGCAACTCAGAGTAAGACAAGGTATTGACAGCCATATTCACCGCTGTCCGACGACGAATATTCTTCTCGTCTTCCTCGCGTTGGTAGTTCAACATTTGAATCCCTACCACGGTACTCGCAATCTCAACCAAGATCAAATCATCATCCGCAAACTGTTTATCATTGCGCCAAATGATCAAGGAACCCAAATCGAATCCCAGAAACATGAATAGGCGCAATGGTCGTCAAGCCATCAGGAAATTCAGACTTGGTTTCGACCGGAAAGATACTCAAATCATGGTCCACATCTAAATTAGCTTCTGTATCGTAGACCAAACTAGCTGCCTTGGCATAATCTTCTGGTAATTTTTTAATTTTTGAAAGAAAGCTTCTACCCGGTCATTGTTGGTCTTGTAACGCATGAAATAACCAAGAAGGGTTCCCTTGCTATTAATGATACAGGCATTACAGTGGATAATATCCGCTAATTGCTGGGCAATATCATTATAAGGCATCTCGAACTGCAACTGTTCATCAGTCCGTTTCAAGATGGATGTAATTTTACGTGTCTTTTCTAATAAGTTTGCCATAATAAACCTCGCATATAGTCAGCTCAAGTATATCATATAAGTGTGGGAATTTCAATCAAATTATCTGAAAATTATTTATTTTTTCTACAATTATGCGCAATTCAGAAAAATGTCGTTTCGATGACATGGATTTTATAAAATGAATCAAAAAAAGATTGAAGACTTTCCTCTTCAATCCTTTATCTAATTAACGTTTGTATTGTTTCAAGAAACGAGTCATTTTTTCTTGAATTTGAGCTAACTCATCGACACGTGGAAGGTAAACGATCCGGAAGTGATCTGGATCTTTCCAGTTAAAGCCGCGGCCATGAACCAAGAGAATTTTTTCTTGCTTCAAGAACTCTAAAACAAATTGCTCGTCATCATCCACGCGGTACATGTCCCGATCAATCTTAGGGAAGATATAGAGACCAGCTTTTGGCTTAACAGCTGAGAGGCCTGGAATATCATTGATGGCTTTGTAGATAAAGTTGCGTTGTTCATAAATTCGACCACCTGGAAGTAAAAGTTCATCCACGGATTGGTAGCCTCCAAGAGAGGTTTGCACAACATGTTGAGACAAGACATTTGAACAAAGACGCATATTGGACAACATGTTCAAGCCTTCGATATAGCCCTTCACGTGATGCTTTGGTCCGGACAGAACCATCCAACCAACACGGAAACCGGCAATCCGGTGAGATTTTGACAAGCCATTCATACTCACACAGAAGAGATCCGGCGCTAAACTTGCGATAGCTGTGTGTTTTTCACCATCCATGACCAAGCGATCATAGATCTCGTCCGCAAAGATGATCAAGTTATTTTGACGAGCGATCTCTACAATCTCAAGCAGGATCTCATCTGGATAGAGGGCACCTGTTGGATTATTCGGGTTGATGACAACGATAGCCTTGGTGTTTGAGGTGATTTTCGACTTGATATCCTCAATATCTGGATACCAGTTTGCTTCTTCATCACAAAGATAGTGAACCGCATTCCCACCAGCTAGGCTGACGGCTGCTGTCCAAAGAGGATAGTCCGGCATGGGAACCAAGACCTCATCCCCATTGTCAAGTAGTCCTTGCATGGACATGACGATCAGCTCACTCACTCCATTCCCAAGGTAAATATCATCAATATCCACATTTGGAATTTTTTTCAACTGGCAGTACTGCATGATGGCTTTGCGGGCTGAAAAAATCCCTTTTGAATCTGAATAGCCTTCACTATCACGCGCATTCATGATCAAATCATGGATGACTTCATCTGGAGCTGTAAAGCCAAATTCAGCAGGATTCCCCGTATTCAAACGTAGAATTTTTTCTCCATTTGCTCGCATGCGCATGGCTTCTTCCAAGACTGGACCACGAATATCGTATGCGACATGTTCGAGTTTGCTTGATTTATTATATTCCTTCATATTCTGCCTCGATTCACGAAATTATCTCTATTATACCACTAGTTGAAATAGAGTACAAACCGAGGACTTTAAAAATTCTGCAAAAATATAGCAGAAAAGCGAGACTTTACCTTTACATTCTAGCTCAAAAGAGATAAAATATAAGTGTATAAAGAATAGGATTCCCTTCTATTCTATCCATGTTTTCAAGCTATAAGGAGGTAGGATTATGTCTCAAAAATACGAAAACATTATGGTCGCTGTCGACGGTTCCCATGAAGCAGAATTAGCCTTTGAAAAAGGGGTTAACGTTTCTCTTCGCAACGGCTCTAAATTGACGATTGCCCACGTCATCGATACCCGTGCCCTTCAAAGCGTCTCAACTTTTGATGCTGAGGTCTACGAAGAATTGCAAGAAGAAGCCAACGAATTGCTCAAGGGCTACAAGGAACGTGCTGAAAAAGTCGGCGTTCAAAATGTTGTGACTGTTGTAGAAATGGGAAATCCAAAAGTCCTCTTGGCAAATGATATCCCAAGTAAAGAAGGGGTTGACCTTATTATGGTCGGGGCTACCGGACTCAATGCCTTCGAACGGTTAATGGTCGGATCCTCCTCAGAATATATCCTTCGCCACGCCAAAGTAGACTTACTAGTGGTACGTGATAAGGATAAAACCATGTAAGAAACAAAAAGTTTGGAACAAAGGTTCCAAACTTTTTTAGTTGTCTTTCTTTGCTTCTTTTTGTTTTGCATGTTTTTCATAGGCCTTGAGCTGGCGATCGAGTTCTTTTTTGATAGCTGGTTCCGGGGCGTATTTTTCTTCCCAATCATCTGGCTTCAGAATTTTGTGGGTTACTGGATCAAAGTGCGCCTTTCCATCTGGGAAAATCTTGCCCATATTGGCCCGGTGAACAATCTCAAAGACCTCTTCAGGATCGACCCCCATTAGTACAAAGCTACCATAAGTCAGATAGAGGGTATCAATTAAGGCATCAACCTGCCCTACCATGGAGATCTCAGCTGGATGCTTGCTCCGAACCTTATCTGCAGCCTTATCCAAAGCTTGGTGAAGAGCTGCTACCGAGCGGTCAAATTCTTCCTCACTTGTGCTAGCTGCTCGGACAAATTCTACCAACTCCTCTTGCTTGAACATGGTTCGATAAAGGGCGTCTTGAGGCTGCCAAACAACTGGTTTCTCCTGGGTTTCTCCATCCATCACACCATGGAAGGTTTTGACCTTATTGAAGTGATCATCCTTAGAAAGAAAGAGTTCTTTCTCTGAGAGAATACCAAAGTGTTGCAGGGCCTTTTGGATGCCATCCTTGCCATTACTAGTCGTGGTATGCTTAGCAATTGCCTTGACACTGGTCGTCCCATTTCCCATCGCAATAGACAAGCCAACACCTGACAGCATCTCTAAGTCATTATCAGAATCTCCAAAAGCCATCACTTCATCGATGTCAAAGCCAAATTCCTGACCAACGATGCGGATCCCTTCTAGCTTGGAAATCCCTGGGTTGAGGACATCTGCTGCAAAAGGACTAGACCGTGTGAATTTCAGATCTGGAAACTCTTTTTCAATTTTTGCAGTCTCTTCTGGACTCGATAAGATCAACACTTGGTAGATTGGTTCTTGCGCTAGTGCATAGAGGGTGTCCTGATCTTGTGGGACGACCTTGCTGACCACTTTGTTAAATCCTCGACTGACGGTACGGGCCATTTTGCGGGGCACAAAGCGACTAGACCAGGTTGAAATAGGACTCATCCCAAAACTCATGATCCGAGAACCAAATACCCCATCCTTGGTACCGAGAGCAATTTCCTTGCGGTGTTCTCGAGCATAGTCAATTAGTTGGTGCAGACTCTTTTTATCGATTGGGCTGGTAAACAGTACGCGGTCCTTGGTCAAAATATACTGACCATTATAGGTCACGGCAAAATCAAAACCATAGCGTTCCATAAACGGTTTGACAAAGGCCGGTCCCCGCCCTGTCGCAAGGCCTACATAGATCCCTTCTTCCTTTAAAGACTGAATAGCTTTTTCTGTTGATTTTAAAACTGCTCGACTGTCATTGACCAAGGTTCCATCGATATCAAAAAAGACTGCTTTTATTTCCATGTCTACTGTTTCTTTCTTTTTATGATAAAATAAATTATATCACATATTCCAAGGAGCTTCACATGTTTAAGAAAATTTTAGCACTACATACCGGAGGGACCATTTCGATGGCGGCAGATGACTCTGGGGCAGTGATTACCAATGAAGTCAATCCCATGACCCAAGTTACTTCACCAATTGAAGGGATTGCAGTCACCTCGGAGGACTTCTTCAACCTTCCCAGCCCTCAAATGACACCCCGTCACATGTTAGCTCTATATCAAAAAATCAAAGAGGAAGCTCACAACTACGACGGCATCGTTATTACCCACGGGACAGATACGCTGGAAGAAACGGCTTATTTCTTGGATACCATGGAGTTACCAGAGATCGCTGTGGTCATTACAGGAGCTATGCGAAGCTCCAACGAGCTCGGAAGCGATGGTGTCTATAATTTTCTGACAGCCCTTCGAGTGGCTGTCGATCCAAAAGCACGTGATAAAGGGGTCTTAGTCGTCATGAACGATGAAATTCATGCGGCTAAGTACGTCACCAAAACCCATACCACCAATGTCAGCACCTTCCAGACACCAACCCACGGTCCCACTAGGTTTGGTCATGAAAAAGGAAATCCTCTTCTTTAAAAACAGCCGAGCCAAGGGTGCGCTTTGATCTCGATACTATCAATGGGTTCGTTCCGATCATCGCTACCTATGCAGGGATGAAAACCGATCTGCTGGACATGCTGGATCTTTCAAAGCTCGACGGCCTCATTATCGAAGCCTTTGGAGCTGGAAACATCCCTAAAGAAACAGCACATAAACTCCAAGAATTCATGGATGCAGGTCTTCCAATCGCTTTAGTATCCCGTTGCTTCAACGGGATCGCTGAACCCGTCTACGCATATGAAGGAGGAGGCGTCCAACTCCATCAAGCAGGTGTCTTTTTTTCATCAAAGAATTAAATGCCCCCAAAGCGCGCATCAAACTCCTCATCGCCCTCAATGCCGGCCTAAAAGGACAAGAACTCAAAGACTATATCGAAGGGTAAATAAGATACAAAGCCCGTAAAATGCCAAGTGAAAATAGGGAGTAGGACAGAAGCGATACTTTGGCAGACGCTTCGTCGTCCTACCCCCACAAGGCTGATTAGGATTCTTCCGAGCTCATAAAGCGAGAGAAGAGTCCAATCAGCTACTGTGTCTTGAAGTTAGTACTCGTATAGTTGGCATTTTTTTCACACAGCATTTAGGGCGTGTTCAATTCGTGTAACGGCAAGCACTATGGTGCCTTGCCGACACGACTCACTAACTCCTCAGGTGGATGGTATCGATCCACCTTCGTCCTGTCGCATTTCATCAAGATACAAAGCCCGTAAAATGCCATCTTAAAGGGGAGTAGAGTGGAATCCAAAGAATTTCCACTCTACTCCCTTTTTATACTCTAATCTAAATGTTCTTTCTTTTCTAAAGTAAAGCGAGAGCAAATGCCAATCTGGGGTGTTCGCGCCAATCTGGCGTGGCTACGATCTGGCTGGCAACTTTCCTTGCTTCTTCCAGAATGGGATAATCTTCTACCAAATCCGCCACTTGAAATTCTGGAATCCCAGATTGACGGGTTCCAAAGATTTCACCTGAACCCTCGCATTTTCAAATCTTCTTCCGCTAGCACAAACCCATTGGTCGTCTCTGTCATGATTTTCATGCGCTGCTTGCCACTATCTGTCTTAGGATTGGCTACTAGAATAGCATAGGATTGCTTGTTTCCCCGACCAACCCGGCCTCGAAGCTGGTGAAGCTGGCTAAGACCAAACCGATCTGCATCCATAATGACCATAACGGTTGCATTGGGTACGTTGACTCCTACTTCAATAACGGTCGTAGACACCAAAACATCGACTTGGTGCTCTTTAAAGGCCTGCATGATGGCATCTTTTTCTTCACTTTTCATCTTCCCGTGAAGAAGAGAAACGCGTGCTCGCTGCCCAAAGAAGGCCTCTAGCTCTTCTTGGAGGGCAAGGGCGTTTTTCAAATCTAGCGCCTCTGACTCCTCGATCAATGGAGAAATAAAGTAAGCCTGAGAACCCTTTGCCAAGTTCTTTCACTAACCAGTCGAGGACCACTTCTAACTGCTCATGCTTGACCCAACGTGTGATGATTTCCTTTGCGTCCCGCAGGCATCTGATCAATGATGGACACATCCATATCTCCAAAGGCTGTAATAGCTAAGGTCCGGGGAATAGGGGTCGCCGTCATCATCAGGACGTCTGGATTTTGTCCTTTTTCTCGAAGAATACGACGTTGGGAAACCCCAAAACGGTGCTGTTCATCAATAATGACCAAGCCTAGATCTTGGTAGTGAACTCCCTCTTGAATCAAGGCATGTGTCCCCACAATCAGTTGAGCTTTTCCTGAGGCGATCTCTTCTAAGACTTCTCGTTTCTCAGCCGCCTTTAATCCTCCTGTTAGAAGGGCAATTGGCAAATCTGGAAAAAGATTTTGCAAGCTTTCCTTGTGTTGCTCTGCCAAAATCTCCGTTGGAACCATCAAGGCAGCTTGCTTCCCAGCGCTTAAGGCTGCATACATGGCAAGACCGGCCACGACTGTCTTCCCGCTTCCCACATCCCCTTGAAGCAAGCGGTTCATGTGATAAGGAGAGGCCATATCTGTCAAGATTTCATTCAAGCTGTTTTCTTGAGCTTGCGTTAGCTCAAAAGGAAGCTGTTTTTTTCGTTCTGCTAATTTTTCTGGATTCCCAGGCCAAGGAAATCCCTTGGCTGGCATCGTGATTTTCTTCTTTTAACACTTGGAGTTGCAGCTGGAAAAAGAGGAGCTCTTCAAATTTTACCCGGCGAAGAGCTTGCTTGTACTCTGCCAGATCCTTAGGAAAATGCATAGCTTGCACTGCTTGGGAACGAGACATGAGTTGATAACGATCTCGTAAGATTTGGGGTACATTCTCTTCTAAAAGCTGGTCCAAACCCTGGTCGAAACGCTATTTTGATCAATTTCACCAGGCTGTTTTGGCTGACTCCTTGCGTCACCCGATAGACCGGCTGCAAATCATCTTCCACTTGAGCCAGGAGCTTCATTCCTGTCAAACTCCCTTTGGCCTTGTCCCATTTTCCCAAAAATCGCCACTGTCTGCTGGACCTCGATTTTGTCTGCTAGATAGGGTTGGTTGAAAAAATTAACCGCAATGACCTGGTCTCCCTGTTTGATCGAAAAACGCAAGCGATTTCGTTTGTAGCCATAATATTGGACATTGGCTGGTGTTGCTACCACCCCAGAGATGACGGCTTTTTCCCCATCTTCCAACTCTAAAACATTGCGCGTTTTGAAGTCTTCATAACGAAAAGGGAAATACAAGAGCAGATCTTCTAAGGTTTTCAATCCCTAACTTTTTAAATTTTTCCGCCGATTTTGGACCGACTCCAGGCAGTACGGATAAGGGTTGGTGTAGATTCATTTCTCCTCCTTTCTTTTATAAAAAAGCAGGTCCATTCGGGAAAATCCCACCTGCTTCTTCTTATTCTTCACCTGTATAGTCACGAGGAATCCGATCACTCAAGAGACAGACCACTTCATAATTAATGGTCCCACGGTAGTCCGCAACCTCTGTCGCCGTAATTTCTTTTTCTCCATCTCGGCCAATTAGGGTAACCTTGGTCCCCAGAGGCAATTCTTCTGGAAGGCGAACAGTAATCTGGTCCATCGAAACTCGGCCTACAATGGGACAAAACTCACCCTTTATCAGCACATGGAAATTTTGCATCTCTCGGATCCAACCATCCGCATAGCCAATAGGAATCGTCCCAATCCATTGGGGTTCTTCTGTCGTATAGGTTGCCCCGTAGCCAATATCTTGACCAGCTTCTAACTGTTTCACATGAACTAACTCACTCACCAAACTCAAGGCTGGCTTGATTTCATAAGGCAAGGCTAGCACAGAACCACTCGGATTCAAACCGTACATGACATCTCCCAAGCGCACAGCTGTGAAAATCGTATCCGCATGCCACAAAGAGGTGGCTGAATTACTAGCATGGACAATGGGAGGAAGGGTTTCAAGGGCAGCCAATACTTCTTTGAAAAACTGGTATTGCGCTTGGAATTTTCGATCATCTGCCTCATCTGCTGTCGCAAAATGAGTAAAGATCCCTTCAATTTCAGCTCCAGCTGCTAAGAGGAGGCGTTCAGCCTCTTTGATATCTTCGATTCTTCGGAATCCAATCCGCCCCATTCCTGAATCCACCTTGATATGGACCTTCAATCCTGAAAGATCTGCTTCTTCTCCAAGCAATTGGTCCAACCAAGCAAGACTCGCCACTGTTAAGCGGATGTCATGCTCTTTGGCTAGATTCACTGTTTCACTTGGCACAACTCCCAAAATCAAAATAGGGTGTTGCAAGCCTTCTTCACGGATTTCGAGGGCTTCATCCATATTGGAAACACAAAAACCATCTACCTGAGGCGCCAATTTTTTGGTCACCGCAACGACCCCATGACCATAGGCGTTGGCCTTGACGACTGCATATTTCAAGGCTTGACTCGGAATATGCTCACTGACTTGTTGCACATTAAAGGCAATGGCATCCAAATCGACTCTGCAACAGTTGGTCTATGTTTACTTGCTTTCATTTTCTTCCTCCAAAATGACACTGGTCGACACTAGGTCTCCCTTATGACTGATCGAAATCCAGACCTTCCCAGAAAAAGGAGATTTGGAAAAATAGGGAGCTCCGTGGGCATCATTTAAAATCTCTAAATCTTGAAAACCAACCGGTCCAATCCCTGTTCCCATTGCCTTTGAAAAGGCTTCTTTGGCGGACCATCGGCCCGTTAAATATTCCATTTTCCGTTTTCCAGACAATTCCTCAAAGCGCTCTTGCTCAGCCTCGGTTAAGACTTTTTTAGCGAATCGGGTATTCTTCTGATAGGCTTTTTCAATCGCAGCGATCGATTCGATATCGATGCCATGTCCTTTGATCATCTTGTTTTATCCTTATTTATTGTTTCAGTATCGTTTTACTGACAAAAGAGAAGGGGCTAAAGAATCACTCCTTCCGCCCCTGCCTGTTACTTATTCATCGTTGCAATTTCTTTGACCAAGGCCTGTGTTTTTCCCAACCCAGGCAAGGGTCTGTGATGGATTGACCATAAACCACTGGTTCATTTTGACGGCCATCTTCTAGATAGGATTCAATCATGAAACCACGAACTAAAGTTGCCAAATCCTTGTTCCAAGCACGGTTCATCATGGTTTCTCTCACGATGCGTACTTGCTCTTCGAATTGTTTGCCAGAATTGTCATGGTTGGTATCCACTAGAATGAAAGGATGTTGCAAGCCCATTTCGCTATAGCGTTTTGCTGCCGCTAGCAAATCTTCATAATGGTAGTTTGGAATATTCTTACCACTTGCATCCAAGCCCCCACGAAGGATCGCATGGGCTAAAGGATTTCCTGATGTTTCCACTGCTTGGGCATTGAACAAAAAGTTTTGGGGATGTTGGGCTGCATAAATCGCATTGAACATGACAGAAAGATTTCCAGAGGTTGGATTCTTCATGCCTGTCGGAGCAGAGATCCCACTAGATACAAAGCGGTGCTCCTGGTCTTCAACTGAACGAGCTCCAATGGCATGATAAGAAATTAAATCCTCAACATAAGGAAGACTTGCTGGATAAAGCAACTCATCCGCAGTTGTCAAACCAGTCTCGGTAATCACACGGTAGTGGAGATGTCGGACTGCTTTCAAACCATCCACAAAGCTTGGTGCTGCATGTGTATCTGGTTGGTGCATCAAGCCTTTATAGCCATCCCCATTGGTCCGAGGTTTAGCCGTATAGACCCGCATCACAATGAAAATTTGATCTTTCACTTGCTCTTGCAAGTCTGCCAAACGACGGGCATACTCCATCACAGCTTCTTCATTATCAGAAGAGCAAGGCCCGATCACAAGAAGGATCCGTTGGTCTTCTCCTTTGATAATAGCTTCCAATTCTCGATCACGTGCTTCTTTGCGCTCCAAGGCTGGACCTTCCAAGCGGTAAAGCGAAGTGATCTCTTGCTCATCAATCTTATTGCTCTTCGTAATGAATACCATACGGCCTCCTTATGCTACCTAGACCCATCCTCTTTCTATTTCAGAGGAGCTCTTAAAATTTACGTCCGTGACAGTTTTTGAATTTCTTGCCTGAACCACAAGGGCACAAATCGTTGCGTTTCACTTGTGATAAGTCAATATCTGCTGGAATATCTTGTTGTTGCGCTGCAATGTTGCGAGTCGCAGTTGTTGAAATACTGTGTTCCGTACGTGGACGTTCTTGTTCGTGAATTTGGGCTTTCATCATGAGACGAGTCACATCAAATTCAATCGATCCGATCATATCGTTAAACATACGGAAACTTTCTGATTGGTATTCTACCACTGGGTTATTTTGCGCATACCCACGGAGTCCAACCGCATTTCGCAATTGATCCAAAGCATCGATATGGTCCGTCCACTTGCTGTCCACCACACGAAGGATCAAGACTTTTTGGAATTCTTGCACAGACTCTTCGTCACGCAATTTCGCTACTTGGCTAGCATAGATTTCTTCTGCACGTGCATACAAGTAATCGATAACTTCCTTGTCAGATTTTCCTTCAATATCGCTTGCAGAAATCGTATCTTCCGGAACCAAATTGTATTTGGCAAAGTTCAGAATCGCTTCAACGCGTTCTTCCTTGCTTGAGTGGCTGGCCCCTTCAACAATCCGTTTGATGGTCCGTTTGATCATGGCCTTGATTTCAGGTGCCAAGTCACGGTTAGCTGTGATAACATCATAGCGTTCAGCGTAGATAATTTCCCGTTGTTCCCGCATCACGTCATCGTATTGAAGGACTTGTTTACGGGTATCGTAGTTGTTTCCTTCAACCCGTTTTTGTGCACCCTCTACCTGACGGGTGAACATATTTGAACGGATCACCGATTCTTCTTCGCTCAACTTGAAACGATCAAGCACTGCTTTGATCCGTTCAGAACCGAAACGACGCATCAATTCATCTTCAAGAGACAAGTAGAATTGAGATTCACCTGGATCCCCTTGACGTCCTGAACGTCCACGAAGCTGGTTATCGATCCGACGGCTTTCGTGACGTTCTGTCCCGATGACACACAGTCCACCGAGTTCGCGAACACCTTCACCAAGCTTGATATCGGTACCACGCCCGGCCATGTTGGTCGCAATGGTAACAGCACCACGTTGACCAGCGTTCATGATGATTTGCGCTTCTTTGTAGTGGTTTTTCGCATTCAAAACTTCGTGAGGGACACCTGCTTGAACCAACAATTGAGAAAGGTAATCACTGGTTTCAACGGCAACGGTACCGACTAGGACTGGTTGACCTTTTTCATGACGAGACTTGACATCTTCCACAACTGCCTTGAATTTTGATTTCAAGCTTGGGTAGAGAAGGTCTGGATGGTCAATACGAGCAATCGGACGGTTGGTTGGAATTGGAATCACGCGAATGTTATAAATTTCACGGAATTCTTCTTCTTCAGTTTTCCCTGTCCCTGTCATCCCTGACAACTTCTTGTACATACGGAAGAGGTTTTGGTAGGTAATCGATGCAGATGTTTTGGTTTCTTCTTGAACTGGTACACCTTCTTTGGCTTCGATCGCTTGGTGAAGACCATCAGAATAGCGACGTCCTTCCATGGTACGACCTGTAAATTGGTCGACGATCAAGATTTCTTGATCTTCGCTGACCACATAGTCGATATCCAAAATCATGATGTAGTTGGCACGAAGGGCGTTGTCGATAAAGTGAGTCAAAGCTACGTTTTCAATATCGTACAAGTTTTCAAGATTAAAGTAGCTTTCTGCCTTATCGATTCCTGAATCAGACAAACCGATGGTTTTAGATGGGACATCGATAATGTAATCGTCCTCTGTCAAAGGTCTTCACATAAGCATCCGCCATGTGGTAGAGCTGGCTCGTATCAGAAGCTGTCTGACCAGAAACGATCAATGGAGTACGCGCTTCGTCAATCAAGATGGAGTCTACCTCATCGACCAAGGCATAGTTCAATGGACGTTGAACCATGTTTTCTGCACGCACAACCATGTTGTCACGCAAGTAGTCAAAACCAATCTCTGAGTTGGTTGAGTAAGTGATATCACAGAGGTAAGCTTCTTTTTTCTCAGCTGGAGATTTTGCTGCAAGGTTGATCCCTACTGAAAGGCCAAGCCATGAGTAAAGTTCTCCCATCTCTGTTGCATCCCGCTCTGTCAAGTATTCATTGACGGTGACAACGTGCACCCCTTTGCCAGACAAGGCATTCAAGTATACCGGCATGGTTGCTGTCAGGGTTTTTCCTTCCCCTGTACGCATCTCTGGAACGTCACCATGGTGAAGGACGATTCCCCCCATGACCTGAACCTTGTATGGGAACAAACCAAGAACCCGTTTTGCAGCTTCACGAACAACTGCAAAAGCCTCGTACAAGAGATCATCCAAAGACTCACCATCTTGGTAACGTTGCTTAAACTCAACTGTTTTCGCTTTTAATTCGTCATCCGTCAAAGCTGCCATTTGGTCTTCATAAGAAAAGACCTTATCAGCCATTTTTTCAAGGCGTTTGATTTCGCCTCGATCATTTTCAATAATTGTTTTTTTAATAAATTTGCCATTTTTTTCCTTACTTTGAATTTTTTTCAAAAATCTAAAATGTTCTTTTTTTATTCTAGCATTTTTTTAAACATTTTTTTCAAGATCAAGGCTGTATCTTACAAGACTTTCGAGTGGTTTTTTTCGTGTAAGAAAATCCAAAAAGATGCCTGCTCAAGCAGACATCTTTTCTTTAGACGATGTTTATTCAGACAAATGGTAAGAATAGCTTGCCACAACCACTTCTTCATGCCAACGAAGTGCATACTTCAATTTCAAACTCATTTGGTTGTGGAGAATATTTTGCCAATGTTTTTTAGGAATAAATTGAGGGACTAAGACTGTAACGGTGTTGCCTTTTTCCTTGGCCTCCTCAGCTACTTTTGAGACAAATTCAACTGTTGGCTGGATAATATCCCGGTAACTCGTCATGACATTTTCAAAGCGAATATGAGGGAAATAATGCTTAAATTCTTCCGCCACTTCCGCATCTTTAACCTTGGTTTCTTCCGTTGAGACGTGCATCGCTATAACATCGTTTCCTAGGCTATTTGCATAACTCATAGCTCCCACACTTACCTGAGTGACATTCCCAACAAGGACAATCACGGTATTGCCCGCATAACTTGTCTTTTCAATCTTACCTCCCAAGCGCAATTGAGCCGCAACTTTATCATAGTGATTACGGATACTCAAGAACATCCACAGCAAGAGACCAATAATAGGGAAGAAGGGCCAGATCTCACGCAAACGGAATAATAAGAGGATCAAGACAATCCCATAACAGATGGCTGCCCCCAGGATATTGGCAAGCGAATACTTAAGAAATCCTTTTTGATATTGGCGTTTCCAGTGGATCACCATCCCTGTTTGAGAAAGGGCAAAAGGAATGAAGACCCCGATGGTATAAAGCGGAATCAAGCTTTCTGTTTGCCCATCAAAGATCAAGAGCAAGACGATGGCACCAATCGCCAAGGTCAAAATCCCATTAGAATAGCCCAGACGATCCCCTTTTTCCATATACATGTGTGGCATGTATTTGTTTTTAGCCATGTTAAAGGCCAACATTGGAAAGGCTGAGAACCCAGTATTCGCCGCAACTGCCAAGATCAAGGCTGTTGATAATTGGAAAACGTAGAAGAAGGCTTGTCCGACCGGAGAATTTCCTAAGATAGCTTGGGCCATTTGAGCTAGAGTTGTTACCCCTTTTGCTGGTACGACACCCACCCAGTAATTGAGGAAGGTAATCCCTGCAAACATGATCCCCAAAATCAAAGCCATGATGGTCAAGGTAGAGGCTGCATTCTTTGCTTTTGGTTTCTTAAAGAAAGGAACCGAATTGGAGATGGCTTCAACCCCTGTTAGGGAAGCGGATCCACTCGTAAAGGCCCGCAATAAGAGAATGACACTAACCCCTGAAATGGTTTGACCCACATGAGCAGTTGCGTTATAGGCCAAGTGACCCGTCAAGATTTGGATCACACCATAGCCGATCAAGGCAATGGTACTGACAATGAAAAGATAGACCGGAATCATCAAGGAAGTAGCCGATTCGCGCAGTCCCCGAAGGTTCATCAGCATCAAAATCAAGACCAATAAAATGGAAATGTGAAGATTATAAGGATGAAGAGATGGAATTGCTGACGTGATAGCATCTGCACCGGAAGACACAGATACTGCTACTGTCAGCATGTAGTCGACCAAGAGACTACCACCAGCGATCAACCCCGCTTTGGGAGACAAGTTCTCCGTAGTCACCATATAGGCCCCTCCCCCTTGAGGGTAGGCATGAATGACTTGGCGATAAGAAATCGTTAAACTAGCTAGGAGAACCAGGACCACAATCCCAATTGGAATGGACCACCAAATGGCTCCCGCTGATACGGTCATCAAGACCAAGATAACTTGCTCTGGACCGTAGGCGATAGAAGAAAGCGCGTCACTAGAGAGCATGGCCAAGGCCTGCATTTTCCCTAGCAATCCGCCTTCACCTTCTGCACCAGATTTCAACGGACGGCCAATAAACCATTTTTTCAATGTTGAAAACATACAAAACTCCTTGAAAAAAGATCATGAGGCCGGGAATTCCCTGCCTCTTTTCATAAAACAGGGGTTATTCTACTCCTTTTTTTCAAGACTGTCAACTAAAATTGTAAAATTTTCATAAAGCTTTTCATTGTGTTCATTCATCCAACCTCTCTTAGATCGGTCCGCTTCTTTTCAAATTGATCCAAGCAAAAAACGAGGCTGGGACAAAAATCCTAGCCTCTCAATTATTTTTGGATTGTCGAGCAAGACGCAGTGGTTGAGTGGGCTCTACTACGCTGATTTCATCAGCTTTTACAGCCCTACTCAACTGTGCGGAGGTGGGACGACGAAATCGAATTCTAACGAATGACCGATTTCTGTCCCACTCTCACTTTTTATTTTGCTTGATTTTTCGACATAAAAAGGCAATGACATCCGAAGTGTACTGGCTGTGCCAGCTCCAAACTTGTCGATGTTTTCCTTGAATTCTGGATTATAGACATAGCCTTTGCCGATATGGCCAAAAACCTCTATAGAGCAGTCAAATCCATACGTTCGAATCGCGTCTAAAAGTTTGGCGGCTTGATCTTGGTTTTCATTTGCTGATACGGGTAGTCCATCTTTGAGATTTTGAGCCAAAGTTTGAAATACTTGGTTGAAGACTTCCGTAGCCTCATCTTCACGCCCCTTTTGGCGCTCGAGAGCCTGGTCCATGACTTCTTGACCGTACTTCTCTACCGCCTCTTGCTGGTATTTTTGAGTATCTTGGTAGCTAAATCCAGTGAATTTTTCCTCAATGGTCATTTTTCTTTCTCCTTTTTGTTCTTGAATGGTTTTTTGCAAGGTAGAAATCAAGGTATCCAGACGTTGTCTTTCTTGAGTCAAATAGTCCAACTGTTTGGTCAAATGGGGCAATAAGTTAGATTTTTCTTCAGCTAAGAGTTCTGCTATTTGGTCTAAGGAAAATCCTAGATACTTGTAGTAGAGAATCACCTGTAATCGTTCTAAATCTTCTTGACTGTATGTCCGATAGCCATTTTCAGATTTCACAGGGACGAGAAGTCCTATCTTGTCATAGTGGTGCAAGGTCTTGACAGAGACACCTGACAGCTCTGCAGCTTCTTTGATATGGTACATGATTTCCTCCTTACAAGGATAGTATAATCCCTCCCCTTAGGTCAGAGTCAAGGCTTAACATAAAAAAAGTTTTCAGATAAAAAAGGCTTGAGTTGTTTCACAGCTTTTAACTCAAACCCTTTCTTTTTTATGGATGACTTACGATCAATTCTAAACCTTGCCCTTCCAAAGTCCAAGATTCAACATCGCTCGGTAAGATAAAGTGGCTTCCTTTTTGAATAGGATAATCCTTTCCATCTACCGTCAATTTCCCTTCTCCGGCTAAGACGCTCAATAAGCTGTAATCAGCAGTCTTTTCAAAATCAGCTTTTCCAGTCAGTTCCCACTTATAAACAGTGAAGAAATCACTGGCAACCAAGGTGGTCATTCGAAGATCATCGATCACAACTGTATCTGGATGGCTATTGGCAGGCTCTCCAATGTTCAAGACATCAATCGATTTTTCCAAGTGAAGTTCCCGCAAGTTTCCTTGAGCATCCTTACGGTCAAAATCATAAACCCGGTAGGTGGTGTCACTTGACTGTTGGGTTTCAAGAATCAAAATTCCAGAACCAATGGCGTGCATGGTCCCGCTTGGCACATAGAAGAAATCTCCAGCCTTGACAGGAACCTTTTGTCAGCAAGTCATCCCAGTTCTTGTCCTCAATTTGCTGACGGAGTTCTTCTTTTGACTTGGCATTGTGTCCATAGATAATCTCAGATCCTTCATCAGCCGCAATCACGTACCAACACTCAGTTTTTCCAAGTTCTCCTTCATGCTCCATTGCATAGGTATCATCCGGGTGCACCTGTACACTGAGCCAATCGTTGGCATCCAAAATCTTTGTTAATAAAGGAAAGACAGGCTCTTTACGATTACCGAATAATTCCCGATGCTCTTGATAGAGCTGGTCCAATCCCATTCCTTCGTATGGACCATTGGCTACTTTAGAAACTCCATGTGGATGGGCTGAAATCGCCCAAAATTCACCGACATGGTCGCTCGGAATTTCGTAACCAAATTCTTCTTTCAGACGAGTTCCTCCCCAAATTTTTTCCTGCATGACTGAATGTAAAAATAATGGTTGTCCCATAATATCCTCCTCGCATTTCATGTTTCTATTATACAAAAAAAAGAAAGTTTTTGAAAGCCCTTTCCATCATTTTCCTCTCTCGCCAGAAACTTCATTTTTGTGTATAATGAAAGGGATGACACTAAAAGAAAACATTATCCAACTGGCGCATTCTATTGGGATTTCAAAAATTGGATTTACAACTGCTGATGACTTCGCTTATTTGGAAAAATCGCTCCGCTTGGCCGTTGAGGAAGGACGGAATTCTGGATTCGAGCATAAGAATATTGAAGAGCGCATCCAACCCAAATTAAGTCTCTCCTCTGCTAAGACCATCATCTCAATCGCTGTCGCCTACCCCCACAAACTCAAACAACAACCTCAAAAAACAGCCTATAAAAGAGGAAAATTCACCCCCAACAGCTGGGGATTAGACTACCATTATGTCCTTCAAGACAAGCTCAACCGCTTAGCTGCTGGGATTGAAGAAATGACGCAGGATTTTGAATACAAGGGCATGGTCGATACTGGAGCATTGGTTGATACGGCTGTCGCCCAGCGAGCAGGGATTGGCTTTATCGGAAAAAATGGCTTGGTCATTTCAAAAGAATACGGTTCTTACATGTTTCTGGGGGAATTGATTACCAACCTCGAAATCGAACCAGATCAGCCAGTCGACTATGGTTGTGGAGACTGTCGGCGTTGTTTAGATGCTTGCCCGACCTCCTGCTTAATCGGGGATGGCTCTATGAATGCCAAACGCTGTTTGTCCTTCCAAACCCAAGACAAGGGCATGATGGACCTAGAATTTCGCAAGAAAATTAAAACGGTCATCTATGGATGTGACATCTGTCAGATTAGCTGCCCTTATAACAAAGGGCTGGATAATCCCTTGGCAACAGAAATCGATCCTGATCTGGCTCATCCAGAGTTGATCCCCTTTATTGAACTGTCTAACGGACAATTTAAGGAAAAATTCGGGCATGTTGCTGGAAGCTGGCGAGGCAAGAATATCCTCCAACGCAATGCAATTATCGCACTAGCCAATGCCAATGACCGCTCAGCCATCCCTAAGCTCCTGAACATCATCGAAACTTCACAAAATCAGATCCATATTGCAACGGCTATCTGGTCTTTAGGGCAACTGCTTCGTGAAGTCACGCCGGACCTTGTTGAGCTCTTACGGAATATCAAACATCCGACGGATGCTATCATAGAAGAACGAACTGCTTTCTTTGAAAAATTCGGTGTTCAAGCAGATTCACAGCTACAATGAAAAAACACTAAGGTTGTAACCTTAGTGTGAAGGCGTATACAAATTGCTATTTTATACAAATCTATTAACTTCTGTAAAAATAAAAAAATTTATTCGTTAGAATTATTCAATCATCAACTGAAACTTTCCGACGTGAGAAAAGCTCTTGAAACTTAATAGTTTCAAGAGCTCGGGAGTTTTGAGACCTTAGGCTCAAAACTAAGTCATGGAACTTCTTCGAAGTTCGCTGACGTCCGTACTCACCTAAGGAAAGTTTCTAAAATGACTTTGTCATCAATCTGACACTAAGGTTGTATCCTTAGTGTTTTTTAGTTCTTTCAAGAAATACCAACTACCCATCTCTACTTGGTTAAAGCTAATCTCACTTGAATAGACTTCCTTGTAGCCATTTTTTGTGTAAAAATAGACATTTCCTTTGGTATTGGTATAGAAGGCTAGTTTTTCCCCTTTGATCTCTTCCAAGAAAGGCTCAATTCCTTCTGTCATAAAGCGACTGCCATAGCCCTGCCGTTGGTGTTTAGGGGCGACTGCGAGAAGCATCAAATACCAATCAAAGTCTACATTTTGCTCCAATTCCTTATCCGTGTCCTCCATAAATTTAAAGTAGGCCAACATATTTTTCAAGGAAATAAACTTGAGCAAACCAAATCCCCCATTTAAGAGATAGGCCCGAAAAGGAATCGGTCCCTTTTGCAACAAGGCTACCGCATAAATTTCATCGTTTTTTTCTGCCACAAGGCAAATATGGTGCTTGAGAAAAACCTTCACCAAGATGCGCATCATTGCCTCAACAAAGGCAGGGTATTGCTTGGGATCCCGAACCAAATCCTTGATAACTTTTAAAAATAGATAGTCCTCAAAGGCTGTACTGGCTACTCGAACCACCTGATCCAGATCTGCTTTTTCTGCTTTTCTGTACTTCATCTTCTCTCCTATTCTAAGTCCACTTTCCAGTATACACTATCCCTCGCTCTTAGACAAAGGTCAATTTTCAGCAATTTGTTCATTCAAACCAGCAAAAAGAGTCCTCCCCAAACGAGTCCCAGCCCCCAAGCGACGAGAACATCCTTGGGATAATGAACCCCTCCAATAACTCGGACAAGGGCTAATAGAAGAGATAGGAGCATGGAGCACATTCCTAGAGGAAAGCGACAACTGACAGACACACATGGAGATAATGGTCGCCGAAAATACATGTCGGCTAGGAAAGGAATGACCAGATGAATTCTTTTCTAATAAGGGTTGAATCTCCCATTTTTCATAAGGTCTCGGAACATTGACCCAATGACGAAAGAGGCTAAACAAGACAAAACCCGAAGCAGGGATCCAGATAAAAGGCCAGATTTCTCCCATTGAAGTTTTCTTTAAAAAAACAGCCAACAAAAGACCAGGCCGTAGATGCCTGGCATGGCGAACGTCAAGATTCGATTCGTCCTTTGAAGAACCTGCACACGACGTGGCTTTCTCGTAAAAGGCAGGGTTAGCCAACGATAAAATTTCAGATAATCTTGAAGATTGGGCTTCATGTTGGCACTCCTGTCTATCATCTTTTTTTGTACTACTAGTATACGCGATCCTAAGAAAACCTGTCAAGCCAGGCTTCTTTTTTATCCTTTCTTTCTTCTTTTTCACATTAGAAGCGATCTATTTTTGACGCTTTGTCATTTTTTTCTGTACCTAAGAAATCGTCTTTTCCATTCTATTATCGATAAAAAAATGAGGCTGGGACAAAAGTCCTAGCCTCTTAATTGTTTTTGGATTGTCGAGCAAGACGCAGTGGTTGAGTGGTCTCTACTACGCTGATTTCATCAGCTTTTACAGCCCTACTCAACTGTGCGGAGGTGGGACGACGAAATCGAATTCTAACGAATTACCGATTTCTGTCCCACTCTCATTTTTTCACTTTGTATGTTACGCCCTTTGTATCTTGTTCGAATTGCGACAGGACGAAGGTGGATCAATACCATCCACCTGAGGAGTTAGTGAGTCGTGTCGGCAAGGCACCATTGTGCTTGCCGTTACACGAATTGAACACGCCCTAAATGCTGTGTGAAAAAGATAAATTCTCTTGTGAGCATCGCTCACTGCTAGAATTTCCTATTTTCACTGTGCATTTTACGGGCTTTGTATCTTATTTTTACGCTACTTCTTCTGTGAATTGGCTATTGTAGAGATCGGCATAGAAGCCATTTTGGCTCATGAGTTCTTGGTGGTTTCCTTGCTCGATAATATTTCCATCTTTCATCACGAGAATCAGATCCGCATTACGGATAGTGGACAAGCGATGGGCGATGACAAAGGAGGTCCGGCCTTCCATGAGTTTGTCCATAGCTTTTTGAATCAACTCTTCTGTACGGGTATCGACAGATGAGGTTGCTTCATCCAAGATAAGGAGCGGAGCATCCTTCAAGAGGGCACGCGCAATGGTCAAGAGTTGCTTTTGACCAACGGACAAGGTCACTGAATCATCTAATACTGTGTCATAGCCATTCGGCAAGGTCCGAATAAAGTGATAGACCCCAACCGCTCGGGTTGCCGCTTCGACCGCTTCATCTGAAATATCGGTTTGATTGAAGACCAGGTTTTCTCGAATAGTGCCTTCAAAGAGCCAGGTATCTTGCAAGACCATCGAAAAGGCATCATGAACTTCTTCTCGGCTCATGGCCTTAGTATCCACACCATCGATGGTAATTTTACCAGCTTGAATGTCGTAAAAACGCATCAAGAGATTGACCATGGTCGTCTTACCTGCACCTGTCGGACCAACAATGGCCACTTTTTGTCCAGGCTTCGCTTCAGCTGTAAAGTCATGGATAATAGTCTTGTCTGGTGAATAGCCAAAGCGAACATGCTCAAAGGTGACATGACCTTTTGGTGTTTCCAATTGACGTGTTTTTTGGGATTCGTCTTCCATTTCTTCTTCGTCTAAGAATTCAAAGACACGCCCCATAGCAGCACTGGCTGATTGCAATTGGGTAATTCCTTGGGCCATTTGACCAATTGGTTGGGTAAAGATGCGGACATAGGTCATAAAGGCCACAATGGTCCCGATGGTAATGTCTCCATTAATGGTGAGGACAGCCCCAACGATACAGACCATGACATAGCCGAAATTCCCTACAAACTGCATCAAGGGCATCATGATCCCAGAGAAGAATTGGGATTTCCACATGCTATGGTACAAATCTTGGTTGATGGCATCAAAATGATTTTTGGCTTGATGACGGCCATTGTAGGAAATGACGATATTGTGGCCACTATAGATTTCTTCAACATAACCTGAAACTTTGGCAAGGTTGTCCTGTTGTTGCTTAAAGAGGAGGCTGGCTCTTGACCATAATAATGCTGGAAAGAGCAAAACCTGCAAAGACGGACACAATCGCTGTCACCGCCAAGTGCCAGTCCGTCTTAAACATCATAAAGATGGAGCCAATCAATAAGACAATAGAAGAGACCATTTGAACCAAGCTTTGGTTAAAGGATTGGGTCATCAAATCCACGTCATTGGTCACACGAGACAAGGTATCTCCTTGTTCATGGCTATCAAAATATTGGAGGGGCACGCGATTGATCTTCTCAGCAATAGCATTGCGCAAGCGTTCTGCAAAGCGCTGAATCATCGTTGAGATAATGAAACTACTGCTGTAGGACACCAGTGCTCCAACTCCATAAAGGATGGCTAAGGTCAGGGCAATCGAAGTGATCTTATCAATATCAATGGCGCCTCCCATCCCTTTTGTAATGGTATCTGTAATTTCTTTTAACTTATCCGGTCCAATAACCGTGATAATACTCGATACGACCGAAAAGAGGATAGCAACTAGGAAAAATAGGTGGAAGCCCTTCAAATAGGGAGAAAGTTGTCTCCAAAGGGACGATTCTTGTTTTGTTTTATGCATGTTCCAACTCCTCCTTAGACAATTGTGAATAGGCAATTTCTTGATAGACTTCATTGGTCGCAAGCAATTCCTTGTGGGTACCTTGACCGACGACCTTCCCTTGATCCAAGACCAAAATCAAATCCGCATCCATAATGGTCGAAATCCGTTGCGCAACGATCAATTTGGTCGTATCTGCCAACTTTTCTTTTAGGGCTTGTCGCAAGATCCGATCTGTTTTATAATCCAGGGCTGAGAAGGAATCATCAAAGATGAGGATCTCGGGCTTGCGTGCAAGGGCACGCGCAATCGCCAAACGTTGACGTTGTCCTCCAGAGAAGTTGCTTCCTCCTTGCGCTACTTCTGTATCCAAGCCCTTCTCTTTTGTGGCAACAAACTCTTTGGCTTGGGCCAATTCAAGAGCTTTCCAGATGGCTTCATCCTCTAATTTTCCTTGGCTACTTTCCCCAAATTCCATATTGGAGCGAATCGTGCCACTAAAGAGCACTGCTTTTTGTGGAATGTAGCCGACTTTATTGTTCAATTCTTGGTGGCTATAGTCCTTGACATTCACCCCATCCACTAAGATCTTTCCTTCTGTCGCATCGTAAAAACGCGGGATTAAATTGACCAAAGTGGATTTACCAGAACCAGTTGATCCGATGAAGGCAACGGTTTGTCCTTTCTGAGCTGAGAAGGTCACGTGCTCAATCACAGCACGGGAAGTCCGTCCATATCGGAAGGAAACGTCTTGAAATTCTACTGTACCTGCTTGGCCTGTTGTTTCTTTTGACTCACTTGGGAAGGCTACAGACGGTTCAAGAGCCAAGACCTGATTAATCCGTTTTGCGGATACCAAGGCACGAGGAAGGATAATCAAGATGGCCACCATCATCATAAAGCCAATGACAACCTGCATGGCGTAAGAGGAGAAGGTGATCATATCTGAGAAGACCTTGGTCCGATCCGCTAAGGCAGAACTCACTGCAAGCTTTGTAGGATTTGTTGGCATGGCGATATCATTGATCAAGTGCGCCCCAATCCAGTAGATAGCCAGGGTCAACCCACTTGATACCACTGTCATAACCGGGTTCATTAAAGACATCAAACGATAAACAAAGAGATTTAGACGGGTTAAGCCCTTGTTTTCAGCCTGGAATTTTTCATTTTGATAAGCTTCTGCATTGTAGGCGCGAACCACTCGCACCCCAGTCAAACTCTCTCGTGTCGTCGCATTCAAAGCATCGGTCAAACCTTGAACCTTTTGCTGGCGTGGAAAGGCAATAAGAACCAGAACAGATAGCAGAATCAAGACCATCAAGACCGCAATCCCAACAGAAGTTGTCCAAGCATCGCTCTTGCCCCAAATCTTGGTCAAAGCCCAAATTGCCATAATGGGACCACGCGTCACGACTTGCATCCCCATGACAATCATGATTTGCAATTGAGTCAAATCGTTGGTCGTCCGGGTCAAGAGAGAGGGAACAGAGAATTTCTTGATCTCGGCATCAGAGTAATCCATCACTTGATGGAAAATCTCTCCTCGAAGCCGCGTCGTAAAGCTGGCAGCGACTCTTGAAGCTAAAAAGCCCACAAAAACTGCCATCAAAAAGCTTCCAAAAGAGAAGAGCAACATCTTGCTTCCCGGATCCATAATATCAGAAACCTTGGTCCCATCCTTAGCTAAGAGGGTCGTGATATCAGATAAGTATTCAGGAGTCTTTAAATCCATCCAAACAGCCAGACAGATAAAGACCGTACTAAGGGCAATCATGCCCCATTCTTTGGCGGTTAACCGCCGAAACATATTGATCATTCCTCACTCCTTTTTTTCATATTCTCATAAAATTGATGCATGACCTTGAAAAAGATGGCCAATTCTTCATCTGATACACCCACCATCATCTTCTGGTCCACTTCCTCAAAGAATTGTTTCATGTCATTCAACTTGTTTTTCACACTGTCTGTTAGGTAGACATACTTGGCCCGTTTATCGGTCGGACTAGCCTCTAAATAAATAAAGCCATTTTTCTCCATCCGCTTGATCAGGTTACTGGTCACTGATTTTGCGATATGAAGTTCCTGCTCAACATCCCGAATCAAGGTCACTTTTCCCTCCTTTTCACGATGAGATAAGAAGCTCAATACCTGACCTTGGGGTCCTGCGCTAAATTCAAGCCCCTGCTTCTTGGCCTCTCTTTCTACCATGAGGTGAATGAGATGGCCGATTTTTTTAAATTCTTGTAACGGTTTGTCCATCATTCCTCCAAATAGTTCTCATAAGAACTTTAAAGTTACTATGAGAACTATTTTAGCACAAAAAAGATCCCTGTCAAGAAAAAAGTTTCTATAAGAACTAAAAATGGAGCCGAATCGACTCCATCCTTCATCTTTAGATAATAATGCCTTCTAGATGATCCATTTCATGCTGACAGATCTGGGCTGGAAAACCTGACAAACGAATCGTTTTTGCTTTCCAATTCACATCTCGATAGGCCACTGAAATCTCCTCATAACGAGTGGTTGGCCGAATCCCTACCAAGGATAAGCATCCTTCCTCTGTTTGGTAAGGCTTTTTCTTTTCAAGGAGAACAGGATTAAACAGGACCAGATTTTCACTTCCCATTCGGATGATAATCGCCCGTTTTTTCACCCCGATCATATTAGCCGCTAAACCCACACACTCAAGGAGATGAGCATTTAAGGTGTCCTGCAAATCCAAAGCCAAGGTGCGATCCTCAGGTGTCGCTTCTTCTGACTTTTGACCCAAGAATAAGACATCTTTTACAATATTCTTTTTCATTCCTTCCTCACTTCTTGATAGATAGACGAAAGAAGTGAGTGGGACAGAAATCGATAATTCGTTAGAATTCGATTTCGTCGTCCCACCTCCGCACAGTTAAGTAGGGCTGTAAAAGCTGATGAAATCAGCGTAGTAGAGCCCACTCAACCACTGCGTCTTGCTCGACAATCCAAAAATAATTGAGAGGCTAGGACTTGTGTCCCAGCCTCCTCGCTCTTGTTTCTAACCTCTAAGAGACAATTGCTTCTTATTTTTTTAGCTTCTCGCTCACTTCTTTGCAAGGACAAAGTTCCCCAAGGTCGCTGAACCATTGCCAGCAACTGCAGGTGTCACAATGTAATCTCTCACATCTGGTACAGGGAGGTAACCGTTCAAGAGAGCAGTAAATTTCGTGCGAACACGATCTAACATGTGTTGTTGAGCCATGACTCCTCCTCCAAAGACAATGACGTCTGGGCGGAAGGTAACTGTCGCATTCACTGCTGCTTGTGCGATGTAGTAGGCTTGAATATCCCATACATTGCTGTTGAGTTCAATGTTTTCCCCACGAATACCTGTACGAGCTTCGAGACTAGGACCAGCCGCAAAGCCTTCCAAACAGCCATTGTGGAAAGGACAAACACCCTTGAATTCTTTTTCCACATCCATTGGGTGTTGAGCCACATAGTAGTGTCCCATTTCTGGGTGTCCAGCTCCCCCGATAAACTCACCACGTTGGATGACACCAGCTCCGATTCCTGTTCCGATTGTATAGTAAACCAGGTTTTCGATATGGCCACCCGCATTGTTCCGTGCGACCACTTCTCCATAGGCAGAGCTATTCACATCTGTCGTGAAATAGATAGGTACATTCAAGGCACGACGGAAAGCCCCAACGATATCTACATTGGCCCAATTTGGTTTTGGAGTCGTTGTGATGAAACCATAAGTGTTTGAATTTGGATCGATATCAATTGGTCCAAATGAACCAATCGCAAGCCCAACTAGATCCTCAAATTTTGAGAAAAATTCAATACACTTATCAATCGTCTCAATTGGCTTGGTTGTTGGAAATTGTACTTTTTCCACAACATTATAGTTTTCATCACCAACCGCACAAACAAATTTTGTACCGCCAGCTTCCAAACTTCCATATAATTTTGTCATGTTGGCTCCTTTTTTATTATGAAAAATATCCTGTATTTATTATAGCATATTTTGTAGTCAATCTTTTTCTCTTCTCTAAAGAAAAAACACACCTTTTTTTGAGAAATAAAATTCAAGGACTGGAGATGATAGACCAGTCCTTGAGAACTTATTTTTCGATTAAGCTTTAACTTCGATGATTGCATCACCCTTCGCAACAGATCCAGTTGCAACAGGTGTGACAGAAGCAAAGTCAGCTGTGTTAGTGACAATCACCATAGTTGTGTCTTCAAGACCAGCTGCGGCAATTTTCGCTGCATCAAATGTACCAAGGACATCACCAGCTTTGACTTTATCGCCTTGAGCTACTTTTTGATCAAATCCTTCACCGTTCATTGATACGGTATCAATCCCAACGTGGATCAAGATTTCAGCACCATTAGCTGTCTTCAAACCGTAAGCATGACCAGTTGCGAAAGCAATGGTTACTTCAGCATCTGCTGGTGCATAGACAACACCTTCAGTTGGTTTGATGGCAATTCCTTGTCCCATTGCTCCACTTGAGAAGACAGGATCATTCACATCAGCAAGCGCTACAGCACTACCAACGATAGGAGTTACAATCACTTCATCCGCAAGTGTTGCTTCAACTTCTTCAGAAGCATCTGCTACTTCTTTGGCTTCTGCTTTTTCAGAAATTTCTGCTGCTGCTACATTTCCTTCAGCCGCAAACACAGCTGCTGCTTTTGTCTTACCATAGAAGTAAGTCAATGCAAAGGCTACCGCAAAGGCAATCACTTCACACAAGAGGTAGAATGGGATGGATGTTGCATTGATTGAAAGGAATCCAAGGAAACCTGCTGATCCAAGGGAAACAGCAACGACTTGGAGAAGACCCGCAAAGAGGGCACCCACAGCTGAACCGATAAGGGCACAGAAGAATGGGAATTTGTATTTCAAGTTAACCCCGAAGAGGGCTGGTTCTGTAATACCAAGAAGGGCTGACACACCTGCAGAAGATGCAAGACCTTTGGTTTTTCGCTCTTCGTCAAGAACAAGATGGCAAAAGTTGCAGCACCTTGCGCTACGTTGGCCATTGATGCAACAACGAAGATGAAATCTCCATGTCCCGCACCTTTTTGCCAAGCTGAAAGTAATTGTGTTTCGATAGCTGGGAATGATTGGTGAAGACCTGTCATAACGATCAATGAGTAAGTTCCACCAAAGACTGTCATACCGATAAAGCTTGTTGTGTTATACAACCATACAATAGCGTCTGTGATTCCGTTTGATACCAAAAGCATCACTGGACCAACCACAGTAAAGGTAAGGAATCCAGTAATCATCACAGAAAGCAATGGAGTAAAGGTAAAGTCAACAGCTGATGGCAATTTCTTGTGGAAGAATTTTTCCAAATGTGCCAAGATCCAGATCGCTGCTAAGACAGGAATAACTTGGTAGGCATAGTTTGTTTGTGCTACATTGTAGCCAAAGATATCCCAGAATTTAGTAGCCCCACCAAGATCTGGTGTGGTCATGATCATACCGATCGCAGCACCCAAGAAGATGTTTGCTCCAAAACGTTTGGCTGCAGAAATACCAACCAAAATTGGCAAGAACATAAATGGAGCAGCTGACATCAATTGGATCATAGCTGAAAGACCCTTGATAGCTGGGTACATTTCTTCTAATGATTTAGGTCCAAACAAACCAGCTGAAGTCAAGAAGTTCCGAAGAGCCATCAAAAGACCACCTGCAACCAAGGCAGGGATGATTGGAACGAAGATATCAGACAAGAGTTTAATCAAGGCCATCAATGGGTTGAATTTCTTATCTTTTGCAGCGATTTGTTTCAAATCGTCTGTTGATACTTCTTTCAAACCAGTCGCTTTGATCAGCTCTTCATAAACAAAGTTTACATCTCCAGGTCCGATGATCACTTGGTATTGACCATCTGATTTGAAGGTTCCTTTGACATCTGCATTGTTATCAAGTGCAGCTTGATCAACTTTGCTATCGTCTTTCAATACCAAACGTAGACGTGTCGCACAGTGTGCTGCCGCAACAAGGTTATCTTTACCGACTGCTTCGATAACCTCTTTGGCTACTTTATTGTAATCCATAAAGTAAATCTCCTTATTTTTTTGTAATGTAAACGGTTAAATCGTTTCTACGTTTTTAATTGTACCACGTATTGAAAATATGTCAAGCGTTTTGCAGGATTTTTTTGAAACTTTTTTGGACTTTTTGACACCTTTTGACAGCATGAAACTATTTTCATTTCAATACAGGACTAAACTACGGTATTTAGCCCTTTAAAGTTACTCTTGGTTTTCATTTTCTTTCATTTTTTCACAAATTTTCAACTTCTCCTCATTTCTCCAGGGAACCAAATAGATGTCAATCGTTTGACATTTTTTGCCATTTTTTTCATTTATCGCTTGCATTTTTAATAGGAAATCGGTACTATGGAAGTAAGAAAAAATTCGGAGGAATAAAATGGAATGGACAACTGAACGTCGTTACCGACGTTACGAAGACTGGACAACAGAGGAAAAGCAAGCCATCCAAGAAAACATGGCGAAATCTCCTTGGCATACACACTACCATGTAGAGCCAAAGGCTGGTCTCTTAAATGATCCTAACGGTTTTTCCTACTTTGATGGAAAATGGATCTTGTTTTACCAAAATTTCCCATTTGGTGCAGCTCATGGATTGAATCATGGGTACAAACAGAAAGCGAAGACTTAGTTCATTTCACAGAAACTGGTGTAACGCTTTTTCCAGACACAGATCTGGATAGTCATGGAGCTTATTCCGGATCAGCCATGCAGTTTGGTGACAAACTATTCTTATTCTACACCGGAAATGTTCGTGATGCAGAATGGGTTCGTCATCCTTACCAAGTCGGTGCTTTGATGGACAAGGACGGAAAGATTGAAAAAATTGACAAAATCTTGATTGATCAACCAGCTGACTCTACGGATCACTTCCGTGACCCACAGATTTTTAATTTCAAGGGTCAATACTACGCTATCGTTGGTGGTCAAGATCTTGAGAAGAAAGGATTCATCCGTCTCTATAAGGCTGTAGATAACGACTATACCAACTGGGTTGCAGTCGGTGACTTGGATTTTGCAAACGATCGGACAGCTTATATGATGGAATGTCCTAACCTAGTCTTTGTTGGAGACCAACCCGTTCTCCTCTACTGTCCTCAAGGCTTAGATAAATCCGTTCTCGATTATGACAATATCTATCCAAATATGTACAAGATCGGGGCAAGCTTTGATCCAGAAAAGGCCAAAATGGTTGATGTATCTGAACTGCATAATCTCGACTATGGTTTTGAAGCCTATGCCACTCAAGGATTTAATGCACCCGATGGACGCGCTTATGCTGTCAGCTGGCTAGGTCTTCCAGACGTTTCTTATCCAACGGATTCCTATGACTACCAAGGAGCTCTCTCACTGGTCAAAGAATTAACCATCAAAGATGGCAAGCTCTACCAATACCCAGTTGAAGCGATCAAGGACTTGCGCGCTGAGAGTGAGGCATTTGCCAACAAGGCTCAAACCAAGAACTGCTATGAATTGGAAATACAGTTTGAAAAGGATAGTCAGAACGAAATCGTCCTCTTTGCAGATGCAGAAGGAAAGGGCTTAGTTCTCACATTTGATCTGGCTAAGGGATTGGTCACAGTCGATCGTAGCCAGGCTGGTGAGCAATATGCCCAAGAATTCGGTACGAGCCGCAGCTGCACAATCGCTAACCAAGCGACAACCGCTAATATTTTCATTGACAATTCGATTTTTGAAATCTTTATTAATAAAGGAGAAAAAGTATTTTCTGGTCGGGTCTACCCACATGCGGATCAAAATGGAATCTTGATCAAGTCTGGAACCCCTACTGGAACTTACTACGAACTTGATTATGGTCGCAAAGCTAACTGATGTCGCCAAACTCGCCGGTGTCAGCCCTACTACTGTCTCACGGGTCATCAATAAAAAAGGATACCTGTCTGAAAAAACGATCCAAAAAGTCCAAGAAGCCATGCGAGAATTGGGCTATAAACCTAACAATGTTGCTCGTAGCCTCCAAGGAAATCAGCCAAGTTAGTCGGCTTGATCTTTCCCAACATCAGCAATGTTTTCTATGCTGAATTAATCGACAAACTAGAGCACCAACTCTTCAAACACGGCTATAAAACCATCATCTGCAATAGTGAGCACGACTCCGAGAAAGAGCGCGAATATATTGAGATGTTGGAGGCTAACCAGGTAGATGGCATCATTTCAGGAAGTCATAATTTGGGCATTGAAGATTACAACCGGGTAACTGCTCCTATCATTGCTTTTGACCGCAACCTCTCCCCAGAAATTCCGGTTGTCTCTTCAGACAACTACGCTGGCGGGGTGCTTGCAGCAGAAACCCTAGTCAAAGGTGGTGCTAAAAAGATCATCATGATCACAGGTAATGACAACTCCAACTCCCCAACAGGCTTGCGTCATGCTGGATTTGCATCAGTTCTACCTGAGTCCATGATCATCAATGTTTCCAGTGATTTCTCCCCTATTCGCAAAGAAATGGAAATCAAACAGATCTTAACCCAGCAAAAACCAGATGCTATCTTTGCCTCCGATGATTTGACGGCGATCTTGATCATGAAAGTCGCTAGAGAATTAGATATTCAGATTCCTCAGGATTTGAAAGTGATTGGTTATGATGGAACCCAGTTCATCGAAACCTATACACCTGAACTGACAACCATCCAGCAACCTCTAAAGGATATTGCCGTTCTGATGGTGGACCTACTACTCCAAAAGATCGAAGGAAAAAAAGTAGCGACTACCGGTTATTTCTTGCCCGTTAGTCTCCACTCTGGAAAAAGTGTCTAAAAGCAATATCCCCTCAGTAGAAACTGTGGGGATATTTTTTACCAAAAAAAGAGCCAGTAGGCTCTTTTTACTTATTCTTCTGTCACAAATTGACTGAGGACACCGTTGACAAATCGTGAAGAGGTTTCATCTGAAAAGGCCTTGGCCAATTCCACCGCTTCATTGACTGCGACGATCTGTGGTGTATCAAACTCTGTCATTTCATAAATTCCCAGACGAAGGATGTTTTTCTCTACCAAGGTCAAGCGCTCAACAGTCCAGCCGGTTTTCAAATGTTGACCGATTTGTTGGTCTAGTTGATCTTTTGACTGATAGACACCTGTCACGAGATTCATGAGAAAGGCAGGAAGATCGACTTCTTTGTCTTCTGCCAGGTCCTTGTCATGTAGATATGCAAAGCGACAAGCTTCAACAATGTCTCCATCGTATTCCAAGGCCATCAAGGCTTGGAAGGCACGCTCGCGCAAATCTCGACGTGATTCTAATAAAATTTCATCAGTCATTGAGGAAGTCCTCATTAAACAAGTCTTTCAAGTCTGGTTTTGGAGATTTTTCCGTTGCGATACCGACAACGTGAATGTTGACAGCATCCAAGGTTACATCTGCCATATCATAAACTGCAGACTTAACCGCTTTTTGAATGGCTACAGCGACAGATGGTACAGCCACTCCATATTCTAAATAGAGATAGATGTCTACTGAAACTTGACCATCTTCTTCTGTATGAAGGTAGACGCCACGTCCAAGGGAGCGTTTGGATAAGCTATCTGAAACACTCTTGTTTTCAAGCGAATAGACACCCTCTACTTTTGCTGTCGCAATCGCAATAATTTTTTCTAATACACGTGGTGCAATAACGATGTCACCAAATTGTTCAGTTGCCATAGAAGTTCCTTTCTATTTGACACCCTGAGATGTCTCTTATGCACGAGAAACGTAAGTTCCTTCAGTAGTGTTAATGACCAATTTTTGTCCAGCTTCGATGAAGTCAGGAACGTTTACGACCAAACCAGTTTCCATTGTAGCAGGTTTACCAGAACCAGTCACTGTAGCACCTTTGATAGATGGTTGAGTTTCTGCAACAGTCAATTCAACAGTTGTAGGAACTGTTACACCGATCACTTCGCTTCCGTAGAATTGAATTTTTACTTCTGAGTTTTCAAGGATGTAAAGCAATTCTTGTTCTACATTCACAACTGGAATTTCATATTGGTCATATGTTTCAGTGTTCATGAAGTAGGCTGTATCATCCATTTTGTACAAGTATTGAGCTGGAACAGTTTCGATAATCGCTTGTTCAAATTTTTCTTCTGGACGGTAGCTTGTATCAAATGTTGAACCAGTACGGACATCACGCAATTTCATACGCATGATAGTGTTTCCTTTACCTGGTTTGTGGTGGCTAGCTTCCAAAACGCGGATCAATTTTCCGTCAGCTGTTTCAAAAGTCATACCAGCTTTCAATTTACTTGCTTCGATCATGTTTTATTACCTCTTTTTTAAAAATAGATTACTCTTTATTGTAACACACTATTTGATTTTTCTCAAACAGCAATCTTCTCTTTTTGAGAAGAAAGGATTGCTATGGACCGCCCCTGATCCATCCAGATCCAAATTCCCCTTTGCTTCTTTCGTGTTTTGTTATTGTAGTTCCTATACCAAAATGGATAGGGCTCCAAATAAGATGCCTGGGAGAAGAATTACTCTACAATTCATTTCATAGTCTTCTCTTCACATCTCTGTCTAAATAGAAGTTAAGAAAAACGTATACTTATAGGACAATCAATTCTTTAGGAGCAAGAGTCAAGACTTCACAGCCAGTTTCTGTGATCAAGAGGTCATCTTCGATCCGCACACCAGAGAGGCCTTCGATATAAATACCTGGCTCATCTGTTAAAACCATCCCTGCTTGAATAGCTTCTTTAGACGTTTGGCTGAAGTATGGCTCTTCGTGGATATCTAGCCCAATTCCATGACCGATTCCATGAGTGAAGTATTGGCCATAGCCGGCTGCTTCGATCACATCGCGTGGGATTTTATCAAAATCACGGAAGCCAAGTCCATCTTTAGCCGCAGCAATCAAGGCTTGATTGGCTTTCAAAACGGTTTCGTAAATTTCTCTTTCCTTGTCGCTGACATGTCCTGCATAGATAGTCCGTGTCATATCGCTGACATAGTGGTTATACAAGCAACCAAAATCAAGGGTCAAGGCATCTCCTGCTGAAATGACCCGATCACTTGGAGTCGCATGAGGCATCGCAGAACGTTCACCAGCTGCTGAGATAATATCAAAAGATACACCAGAAGCTCCCAACTCCCGCATTCTAAAGTCGAGGAAAGTCGCTGCTTCCAACTCTGTCGTTTTTCCTACCTTGATATAGTCTAAAATATCATGGAAGGCTTGGTCAGAGATGCTACAAGCTTTTTTAATGGCCGCAATCTCAGTTTCATCCTTAATCAAGCGCAATTCCATCACAAAGTTCGCTAGGGATTGAAGGCTAATGCCACTGAAAACAGAAGCCATACGGGCATGGTAGGCCACCGTCACTTCGTCCTCAAAACCAAGTTCTTTGATGCCAAGATCCTTAACGATCTCTGCAGCTGCAGTCAACTCATCGCGGGTTTCCACAATCTCTACAAAGGGGAAACAAGTCGCATGGGCATGGATGGTGTAGCGCGAATCAGTAAAGAGTACCACACGTTCTTCTGTCACCAAAGCAGTCCCGTTTGAGCCCCAGAAATTGGTCAAATAATAAACATTTTTCAAATTGTTAATCAACACCGCTTTGAGGTTTTGGGCTTTCATTTTGTTTCTTAAGTTGCTGATCCGTTGATTCATTGTAATTTTCCTTTCAAATATTGTCCTGTGTAACTAGCAGGATTTGCTGCTACTTCTTCTGGTGTTCCGGTCGCAATAATGGTTCCGCCACCGACACCACCTTCTGGTCCTAAATCGATGATATGGTCTGCTGTCTTAATGACATCCAAATTGTGCTCAATCACAAGGACTGTATTGCCATCATCCACAAATCGCTCTAAGACTTTGATCAAGCGCGAGATATCCTCCGTATGAAGTCCTGTCGTTGGTTCATCCAAGATATAGAAGGATTTTCCTGTAGAGCGCTTGTGCAATTCAGAAGCCAACTTCATCCGTTGCGCTTCCCCTCCTGATAGAGTCGTTGCAGGTTGCCCCAGCGTTACATAGCCCAAGCCCACATCTTGGATGGTCTTGAGTTTGCGTTCAATTTTTGGAATGTGCTTGAAGAATTCAACTGCCTTGTTGACCGTCATATCCAGAACTTCTGCGATATTTTTTTCCTTGTAGTGTACTTCGAGGGTTTCACTATTGTATCGACGTCCATGGCAGACCTCACAAGGGACAAAGACATCTGGCAAGAAGTGCATTTCAATCTTGATGATCCCATCTCCTGAGCAGGCTTCACAACGCCCGCCCTTGACATTGAAACTAAAGCGGCCTTTTTTATAGCCCCGAATTTTGGCTTCATTGGTCTGAGCAAAGAGATCACGAATGTCATCGAAGACGCCTGTATAGGTCGCTGGATTGGAACGAGGAGTCCGGCCAATCGGGCTTTGATCAATGTCGATCAAGCGATCGATATGCTCAATCCCCTGAATGGTCTTGTATTTCCCTGGTTTTTCCGAATTGCGGTTGAGCTTTTGAGCGATGGCTTTTTTCAAGATGCCATTAATCAAGGTCGATTTCCCAGAACCGGAAACTCCAGTGACTGCGATAAATTTGCTAGAGGAAAGCGCGCTGTGATGTCTTGTAAGTTATTCTCACTGGCTCCTGTAATTTCAATATAGCGACCATTTCCTGAACGTCGTTCCGTTGGAACCAGAATCTTGCGTTTGCCGGACAAATACTGGCCAGTGATAGATTTGCTGTTGCGAGCCACCTGCTTTGGAGTTCCTGCTGCAACGATCTCTCCACCAAAGACACCGGCACCTGGGCCGACGTCGATCAGGTAGTCTGCTTCTCTCATGGTATCTTCATCATGTTCGACGACGATCAAGGTGTTGCCTAAATCGCGCATTTTCTTGAGACTGGCAATCAGTCGGTCATTGTCCCTTTGATGGAGGCCGATAGACGGTTCATCCAAGATATAAAGGACACCAGAGAGGTTGGAACCGATCTGGGTTGCCAAGCGAATGCGTTGGCTTTCTCCACCTGATAAGGTCCCAGCCGATCGTGACAAGGTCAAGTAATTGAGCCCCACATTGTTTAAGAAGGTCAAGCGATCCTTAATCTCTTTTAGAATCGGTCTTGCAATCGTAGCTTCATTGTCTGTTAAGACCAACTGATCCACAGCTTTTAAGTGGTCCGCAATTGATAGATCTGACACTTCCCCGATATGCATCCCCTTTTCTCCTCCGACACGAACAGAAAGTGCCTGGTCATTGAGACGGTAGCCATGGCAGGTCGCACAGGTCAATTCGTTCATATAAGAGCGCATTTGGTTGCGGGTGAAATCACTATTGGTCTCACGGAAACGACGGTGAATATTGTTTACGACCCCTTCAAAAGGAATCTCAATATCCCGAACCCCACCAAACTCATTTTCATAGTGAAAGTGGAATTCCTTGCCATTTGAACCATAGAGGACCAAGTCCTTTTCTTCTTGAGAAAGATCGGAAAAAGGTCGGTCCATATCAACTCCAAAATGGATCATGGCCTGCTCCAACATCTGTGGATAGTAGTTGGAAGAGATCGGATTCCAAGGAGCAAGTGCTCCTTCGCGAAGGGTTAAGCGATCATCTGGCACCACCAAATCCAAGTCCACCTCTAGCTTAATGCCCAGCCCATCACAGTCTGGACAAGATCCGAAAGGCGCATTGAAAGAAAAGAGGCGGGGTTCTAATTCAGGAACGGTAAGCCACAGACTGGACAAGCATAGTGCTCCGAAAAAAGTAGCTCCTTATCGTCCATGGTATCAATCACCACGTAGCCATCCGCAATCCGAAGGGCTGCTTCAATCGAATCAAAGAGCCGCGAGCGAATGCCCTCTTTGATCACGATTCGGTCCACAACCACTTCAATCGTGTGCTGCTTGCTTTTAGATAGTTCTGGAACCTCTGTCACATCATAGATCTCACCATCGACCCGCACCCGGACATAGCCGTCTTTTTGCACCTTTTCAATGATATTCTTGTGCTGGCCTTTTTTCTTCCGAATAATAGGAGCTAGAATTTGCAGGCGTTGGCGCTCTGGTAATTCCAAGACTTGATCGACAATTTGCTCAACCGAAGAAGCTGTAATCGCTCCATGCCCATTGATACAATAAGGCGTCCCTACACGCGCATAGAGCAAGCGCAGGTAGTCATTGATCTCTGTTGCCGTCCCTACTGTAGAACGGGGGTTTTTACTGGTCGTTTTTTGGTCGATGGAAATAGCTGGACTCAAGCCGTCAATGGAGTCCACATCTGGTTTTTCCATATTTCCCAAGAATTGCCGGGCATAGGCCGATAAGCTCTCCACGTAGCGGCGCTGACCTTCTGCATAGAGGGTATCAAAGGCCAGACTGGACTTTCCAGATCCAGACAAACCCGTCACCACGACCAATTTGTCCCGTGGAATTTCCACGTCTATATTTTTTAAATTATGGGCGCGTGCCCCATGAATGACAATTTTATCTTGCATGTTCTTACTCTAATCACCTTTTTGTTAACCTCCATTATAACAAATTTTTTAGTATTCTTTTATCCAAAACCGTCCTTTTTCTGATATAATGTTAAGGTGTAAAAAAACAAGGGGAGGCACCATGAAACAGGTCTTTTTATCGACAACGACTGAATTTAAAGAAATAGAGACGCTGGAACCCGGTAGCTGGATCAACCTTGTTAACCCTTCTCAAAGTGAATCGATGGAAATCGCCTCTGCTTTTAATATCGATATTGCAGACTTACGGGCTCCACTCGATGCGGAAGAAATGTCCCGTATGACCATCGAAGATGAGTATACCTTGATTATCGTCGACGTTCCCATCAAGGAAGAGCGGAACAATCAGACCTACTACGTGACCATTCCGCTAGGGATTATCCTGACAGAAGAGGCTATTATCACGACTTGCTTGGAGAAATTGCCGCTTCTCGATATCTTATCAACCGACGCTTGCGGAATTTCTATACCTTTATGCGGTCACGCTTTATCTTTCAGATCCTCTATCGCAACGCTGAACTCTACTTGTCTGCGCTTCGTACCTTGGATCGCAAAAGCGAGCAGATTGAAAGTCAACTCCACAAATCAACGCGTAATGAAGAGCTGATTGAGTTGATGGAGTTGGAAAAAACCATCGTCTACTTTAAGGCCTCTCTAAAAACCAATGAGCGCGTGATCAAGAAATTGACCAGTGCTACTAGTAACATCAAGAAATACCTAGAAGACGAGGATCTGTTGGAAGATACCTTGATCGAAACCCAGCAGGCCATCGAGATGGCAGATATTTATGGAAATATCCTACACTCCATGACCGATACCTTCGCATCGATCATCTCCAACAACCAGAACAACATCATGAAGACCCTAGCCCTCGTCACCATTGTCATGTCCATTCCGACCATGATCTTTTCGGCCTACGGGATGAACTTCAAGGACAATGAGCTTCCACTCAATGGCGAACCCCATGCCTTCTGGCTGATTATTTTCATCGCCTTTGCCCTGACTGGGTCTCTCGTCGTCTACCTCATCCATAAAAAATGGTTCTAACCAAACTTGTACATCAAAGGAGTAACTATGTCTCAAACCGACCTTCATCAACTTAGTAAGAAAAATCAAGAATTTATCCGGATCGCCAAACACCAATTGCTTGAAAACGGAAAGACAGAGGAAGAAGCAGAAAGCCTCATCCAAGAAATTCTTCCAGCTATCCATGAGAACCAAGGAAAAGGAATTCCAGCACGGACCCTTTTTGGAGCTCCAACTGTTTGGGCAAATTCTTTCAGCGAGAAAGAACGCTATGAAAAAGAGCATCCGAAATTAAACGATGCTCCCTCTCTCATGATTTTGGATTCCTTCCTCTTTATCTTTGGTGTTTGCTGCGATTAGCGCCTTTATGAACTTGGTTGCACCTCGTCGTACAGGCTATGGTTTGATCACCTTGATCCTTGGAAGTTTGACAGGGGCTTTGCTCTTGTATCTCATGTACTACTTCTTCTATCAGTATATGGATGGCACCAAAGATCGTAGCGAGCGTCCCTCACTTTGGAAATCCATGCCGATTCTTGTTGGAGTCATGTTCCTTTGGGTCATTGTCTTATCCTTTACTTCCTTACTCCCACAGGTTCTCAACCCAACTATTCCAGATGTCCTCGCCATCGTTTTAGGAGCTTTAGCACTTGTCCTTCGCTTCTACCTCAAGAAACGCTTTAATATTAAAAGTTCGAGCACAGCACCTGCAACTCGACGCTAAAAAGAAACGGATGAAGTTTTCATCCGTTTTTGTTTTACTGTATTTCCCTGTTCAATCTTTTTGAAAAATAGAGGACTAAGTCATCATTGTTTTCACAAGAACTGTAAGGGGCCAAGGGGTGATCACTAAACCAAACCCCAGATCCATCTGGGATATAGCCCCGTTTGACATACAGTCTTTGAGCTGGGCCATAACCCGAGTGTAAACCAACCCCTAAAGTAACAATCTCTGATAGTAGCCAGACTCTTTTTTCTGCCTCCTCTAAGAGTTGATTCCCAATCCCTCGATTTCTAAATGGTTCAAAAACATTAAAATCAGATAGTTCAGGATAGACTCCCACGAAAGGGCCGTGCTTGGCAGCAGGCAATATAGTGATATAGCCTGCCACAAATCCATCCGACTCAGCTACTAATACGTCCCTCTCTCTATTCTCCTGCTCCTGAAAATAGCTAGTCAAGATATCCTCTCTACCCGGCCACCCTTGGTGGATAAAGGCTTGAGAGATGTGCTCAATATCTGCCTTTATCATCCTCCTGATGATTACACCTTCCTTCATGTTGCGCTCCTTGATACCTTTCTCTTCATCATTATAGCATAATTAGAGCTTGGGAAAGGTCAAAGAGCTTCACACGGACCTAACTCACTATCACATTTCTATGCTCGCAAAAAAGATCCAAAAGGGTCTGAAAAAGAGGTCCCCCGGACCTGAAAAAAAGACCCGTAAGGGTCTTTTCTTTAATCTTCGTTTACGAAAGGCATCAAAGCCATTACGCGAGCGCGTTTGATAGCTGTTGTTACTTTACGTTGGTTCTTCGCTGAAGTTCCAGTTACACGACGAGGAAGGATTTTCCCACGTTCTGAAACGAAACGGCTAAGAAGCTCAGTATCTTTGTAATCGACATATTCGATTTTGTTTGCTGCGATGTAATCAACTTTTTTACGGCGTTTGAATCCGCCACGACGTTGTTGAGCCATGTTTAATTCTCCTTTATAGTTTTAATTCGTTAAACCCATTCTTAGAATGGAAGATCGTCGTCCGAGATATCCATTGGATTAGCTCCAAATGGATTTTCTTCACGACCAAAGTTTGGCGCTGCATTGTTTGGTTCAGATCCACCAAAGCTTGGGGTTGCATTTCCAGCAAAACCACCGTTGCCTGATGAATAGCCACCACCTGCATGCCCTTCGCGTGCTGCACGGCTTTCCAATAGTTGGAAGCTGTCTGCTACGACTTCAGTGACATAAACACGTTGACCTTGCTGGTTTTCGTAATTACGTGTTTGAATGCGACCGGTAATCCCAATCAAAGCACCTTTCTTAGCCCAATTGGCTAAGTTTTCTGCTTGCTGACGCCAGATCACACAGTTGATGAAATCGGCTTCGCGCTCTCCATTTTGACTCTTGAAGTTGCGGTTGACAGCTAGGCTGAAAGTAGCAACTGCTTGATTGCTTGGAGTGTAGCGAAGTTCAGCATCACGGGTCATACGACCGACAAGTACAACATTGTTAATCATAAGTCACCTCTGATGATTTCTTACGCGTCAACTTTTACGATCATGTGACGAAGAATGTCACCGTTGATTTGAAAGACGGTCGAACTCGTTAAGAGCTACAGCGTCGTTCGCTTCAACGTTTACGATGTGGTAAAGTCCTTCACGGAAATCTTGGATTTCGTATGCAAGACGACGTTTTTCCCAATCTTTTGATTCAACAACAGTTGCACCGTTGTCAGTCAAGATAGAATCGAAACGTGCTACCAAAGCGTTTTTAGCTTCTTCTTCAATGTTTGGACGAATAATATAAAGAATTTCGTATTTAGCCATTGATAATGTTCCTCCTTTTGGACTAATGACCCCCTGTCTTTGCAAGGGGTAAGTGAGGTTTACTCACAAGAAACTATTATACCAGACTTTTCGAACAAAGGCAAGAATTATCTTTAGGATTTAAAAAATGATTTCGGACGTTCCCTTCTAAAGGAAAGAAATGCCCTAAAAAATGACATTTTATAGTAGAAACTACTCCCCTTCTTCCTCTCCTTTCCTTAAAGAAAACTGATATCAGTTAGCTTTAAGCTTGAGTCTTTATACTAGCTACAACAAATCTCAAGAAACGAGGAACGATTATGAATTATCTTATCATCCCCGCCTATCAACCGGATCTGAATCTTGTCAAACTGGTTCGCTTGGTCCATGCTAAGAGCAATCTCCACATCATCGTGGTCGACGATGGGAGTGATGCTGACAAAAAAGTGATTTTTGACAAATTAGAGGGTCTTGCGACAGTTCTGACCCATGAGCACAACCAAGGAAAAGGGCAAGCTCTCAAGACTGCTTATGACTACATCCTAGAAAGAGGTACCTATGGAAGCATTGTTACAGCTGATGCAGACGGTCAGCACAAAATTTGGGATATTTTCAGGGTTGTTAACCAATCTCAAGAGCATCCTGGAACACTTATTCTAGGAGCCCGCGCCTTCTCTGGAAAAGTTCCTTTGCGTTCTGCTTTCGGGAATAAATTGACCCGCTTCTTGTTTAAGCAACAAACAGGGGTGGCGGTCAGCGATACCCAAACGGGCTTACGGGCTTTCACTACGAATCTCTTGCCTTTCATGCTTGAGGTTGAAGGACAGCGTTATGAATATGAAATGAATGTGCTCCTCGCAGCAAGCAAGTCCTTCCCCATCGTGGAAGTTCCCATCGAGACGGTCTACATCAATGACAACGAAGGCTCCCATTTCCGACCTATTCGAGACGGCCTCATGATCTACAAGGACATGTTCAAGTTTGCCCTCTCCTCTCTGAGTAGTTTTATCGTTGACTATCTGGTCTACGCCTTCTTCCTCTTCGTGATGATGGCCGTGCCCATTAGTCTGCGTATTCTCCTAGCAAATGGGATTGCTCGTGTGACGAGTTCCATCTTTAACTACTCGACCAATAAGCACCTAGTCTTTAAGAACAAAGACAGCGTTGCTAAAACCGGAAGTGGTTACTTTGGTCTAGCCCTCGGCCTCTTTATTCTCGATACGCTCTTGATTCGACTCTTCTATACTGCTTTCGGGCTCAATCTCCTGATCAGTAAGATTGTCGTCGGCTTCCTCCTCTTTCTGGTCTCATGGGTGATCCCGAAAAAAGTGATCTTCAAAGAAAGGACTGCACCCCACCATGAAATTCTTTAAAAAATCCTACACCTATGCTGCCTGCTTTGGCCTTCTTTAACCAGCAGTTTTAGCTACTCGATGCTCAAGACTTTTGTCTTATCTGATGCCATCCAAACCGTAAAAGCTACGACTACGGACACCAAGGCAGCCAAAAAAGCAGCTGCATCGGCTACAACGACGGATACTAGCTATTCAGATGACAATATCCAGGTGAGCCTAACAGAAAAAACGGTTGAAAATACCCAGGTTTACATTGCAGATATCACAGTCAGCTCATCTGATTACCTCAAAACAGCCTTTGCACAAAACACTTACGGAACCAACGTGACTGCTAAGACCTCTGTCACAGCCGCCAACAACAGTGCCATTCTAGCAGTGAATGGTGACTATTACGGGGCTAACAGTACAGGATACGTCATCCGAAATGGAGTGGTCTACCGCGATACCGTTCGGGAAGATTCAAGCAATGGTGACCTGGCCATTTACAAGGATGGATCCTTCAAAATCATCTACGAAGATGAGATCTCTGCAGATCAATTGGTCAAGGACGGGGTCGTCAATCTCCTCGCTTTCGGTCCTTCCTTAGTTGAAAATGGAGAAATTACTGTCGATACCAACTCAGAGGTCGGGCAATCTATGGCATCAAATCCACGAACAGCGATTGGGATCATCGATGAAAACCACTACATTATCGTCGTGTCAGACGGACGGACTTCAGAAAGTGAAGGCCTAACTCTCTACCAATTAGCAGAAGTGATGAAGTCTTATGGCGTCAAAACAGCCTACAACCTTGATGGGGGCGGATCTTCTACCCTCTACTTTAACGGAAAAGTCATCAACAAACCAACTACAAATGGTACTATCTCAGAAAGGGCGGTGAGTGACATTGTCTACATCGGTTACTAATCCTATTAAACAACGGTTGAAAAAAACGATTCTCTGGTATACTCTGATTTCAGCTTTCTTCTTTGTCGGAAGTCGCATCTATGAACACTTTAGTTTTGGCGAAACCTCTGCCTTCATGCACTATCTCTTCTTGATTCCTTTGATAGGTGGTGCCCTACTAGTGCTTCTACAGTTGATGGTGAAAGGCCTCTCTCGCCTAAGTCTCAATCTTTGGAATTCCGGAGTGGCTACGCTCACAGCAGGAGGCCTCTACCGAGGGATTGTCAATCTCTCCGGTCGATCTACTACAATGGATCAACCCTATTATTACCTTGGAGTTGCCTTTCTAGCACTAGCTCTGATCAGCCTCTTCTTTGTCCGCAGTGTCTGGGTGGAAAAAACAGCCTAAGATCAAAAACGTCCGTTTCTATAAAGAAACGGACGTTTTAGTTTGAAGTCAAAGTATTCTGAGAAACTTTCCTTAGGTGAGTTTTTAATATGACTTAGTCTTAAATCTGAAAAGCCGGATTGCTCCGGCTTTTTTTCTTATTTATTCACGTTTTCCCATTTCCAGTTTTGAACTTCTGGAATGTCGTCTCCGTTTTCACGGATGTAGTCATGGTGGAAGGCGATTGTTTCATCCATTTGAGCTGCGAATTCAGCTGCTTCTGCTCCAAGAGCTGCATTAGCTGCATCTTGTGCCAAGTGGAAGCGATCCAACTCAGACATCACACGCATATCAAATGGTGTGGTGATATCCCCGTTTTCACGGTAACCATGTACACGAAGGTTATGGTTGTGACGGTTGAAGAAGATATCACGGATCATGCCTTCGTAACCATGGAAGGCAAAGATGACTGGTTTATCAGTTGTGAAGACTTTGTCAAATTCTTCATCTGAAAGCCCACGCGCATCAACGGATGGGTGACGCAATTTCAAGATGTCGATAACGTTGACAAAGCGGATCTTCAATTCTGGGAAGGCTTTTGTGCAAGATTGTAATAGCAGCAAGAGCTTCTAAGTTTGGCTCTGTACCTGCAAAGCAGCAATAACAAGATCTGGCTCTTCATCTGCTGAAACAGTTGATGCCCAATCGATCACCTTGTATCCTTCACGAACCAATTCTTCTGCTTCAGCTGCTGAGTAGAATTGAGGACGTGGGTGTTTAGAAGAAACGATCAAGTTGATCATATCTTCTGCCTTGAAGGCTTCATCCATTACCGCAAGCAAGCTATTGGTATCTGCTGGCAAGTACTCACGGATATATTCAGGAGTTTTCTCAGCCAAGTGAGTCAAGATACCTGGATCTTGGTGAGTGTAACCATTGTGGTCTTGTTGGAAGACAGTTGAAGTTGCAATCAAGTTCAAGGCTGGGTAGTTTTTACGCCATGTTGTATGTGTCTTAGACTTACGCAACCATTTGAAGTGTTGAGTGATCATAGAATCCACAACACGAAGGAAGGATTCGTAAGAAGCGAAGAATCCATGACGACCTGTCAAGACATATCCTTCAAGCATTCCTTCGGCTTGGTGCTCTGACAATTGAGAGTCAATGACACGACCAGCAGGGCTTAACGCTTCATCGTAGTCTGGTTTCATACGTCCTAACCATTGACGGCTTGTACGAGTGAAGACTTCTTGAAGACGGTTTGATTTGGTTTCGTCTGGACCGAAGATACGGAAGTTATCTGGGTTTACATCTACTAAGTCTGCCGCATACTTACCAAATTCGATCATGTCTTGAGCCATGATTTCACCTGGTGTGTTGAATTGAAGGGCATGTTTCTTCCAATCAGCTGTGTTCATTGGTTTGATCACACCAGCATTTGTGATTGGGTTCATCGCCATGCGACGGTCACCTTTTGGTGCAATTTCAGCAATTTCCGGAACTAGTTTTCCAGTTTCGTCGAACAATTCAGCTGGACGGTAAGATTCCAACCATGAAAGAAGGGCATCTACATGCTCCATGTGGTGAGCATCTACTGGGATTGGAACTTGGTGCGCACGGAATCCACCCTCGATTGGTGTACCTTCCCAAGCTTTTGGTCCAGTCCAACCTTTAGGAATACGAGCAATCAAGACAGGATATACTGGTTGAGTTGCTTCTTCAGCAGAACCTTTACGAGCTTCTGCTTGGACTTTCTTGATTTCTTCAATTGCTTCATCCAATTTTTCAGCGAACAAAGCGTGTGCAGCTTCATGGTCTTCTGAAATTGCAGTGACATTCGCAAAGATTGGTTTCCAACCAAGACCTTCAAAGAAGAGGGCCAATTCTTCGTCTGTTTTGCGTTCGAAGATCGTTGGGTTGTGGATCTTCCCACCATTGAGGTAGAAGATTGGAAGGATAGCCCCATCGTTGACTGGGTTCAAGAAGGTATTTGACAACCAACCAGCCATCAATGGACCTGTTTCTCCTTCACCGTCACCGATAACTGTGGCAGCAATCACATCTGGATTATCCAATACAGCACCTGCAGCGTGAGAAAGGGCATAACCAAGTTCTCCACCTTCGTGGATAGATCCTGGTGTTTCAGGCGCAGCGTGAGAAGCGATTCCTCCTGGGAATGAGAAGATCTTACACAAGTGTTTGAAACCTTCTTCATTTTGTGGGATGTTTTGATTCAATTCAGTATAAGAACCATCTAAGTATGAGTTCGATACCATTACTTGTCCACCGTGACCTGGTCCTTCAATGTAGAACATATCCAAGTCGTATTTGTTGATGGCACGGTTCAAGTGAGCATAGATAAAGTTTTGCCCTGGTACAGTTCCCCAGTGGCCGATTGGGTGAGCCTTCAAGTCATTTTCAACGACTTCGCGCTTCAACAATGGGTTATCTTTCAAGTACATTTGAGCAGCTGAAATGTAGTTGGCTGCACGCCACCAAGCGTCTACTTTATCCAAGTAAGCTTTGCTGTTATAATCGACAGTCATCTTGTCTCCTCACAATTTCTAGACAGGTCTGTTGAACAACCTGTTCGTTTGATCAATAGTTTAAACAATCTGTTTTCAAGTCAAACAGATGATATTGAAGAAAATATTCAATATTACCTCTATTCTATCAAGATTTTCCCTTTTTGTACATTAGAAAGTAAGAAAAATATTCTTTGAACGTCAAATTTTAATTTCCCACTAAAGTGGTCCTATTCCCTACAGGGATACGTTTTAAAAAAAGACTTCGCTGATTTTTACAAACCAGCAAAGTCCCAAATGAAATGGAGTAGGTTAAATGACTTTTTGACCTTTCTTGTAGACATCTGTCACTAGATTTGTCGCAAAGAAATAGAAGAGATAATCTAGATTTGGTGCATCAAAGATGGTAATGTCAGCCTGTTTGCCAACATCGAAAGAGCCGATTGTTTTAGCACGATCTACTGAATAGGCTGCATTGATGGTCACTGCATTGAGAATTTCTACTGGAGTTAGGCGCATCATGAAGCAACCCAGATGCATGGCAAACTGAAGATTGGCTGTTGGACAAGACCCTGGGTTGCTGTCCGTTGTTAGGGTAATGGCCATGCCAGCATCCAACATCTTACGAGCCGGTGCATAGGTATCTTCCATGAGGCTGAAGGTTGTAGCAGGCAAAAGATTTCCAATCACTTTTGCTGCAGCTAATTTTTGAATGCCTTCATCGGTAATCACCATCAAGTGTTCTGCACTAGTAGATTCCAATTCAGCCGCCACATCAACACCACCAATGGATTCGATTTCATCGGCATGGATCCGCAGCTTGAAGCCCATTTCCTTAGCTTTTGAAAGAAGATAGCGAGATTCATCTGCTGTAAAGACACCTTTTTCACAGAAGATATCACAGAACTCAGCTAGTTTTTCTTCCTTCACTTTGGGAAGCATTTGCTCCACGATGAGATCTAAATATTCTTGGGAACGGCCCTTGTACTCTGTTGGGATCGCGTGGGCTGCCATAAAGGTTGATACCAGATCAATTTCATGGTCCCGATCCAGTGCAGCCACAACATCCAACTGGCGTTTTTCAGTTTCCCAATCCAAACCATAGCCACTCTTGGCTTCGACAGTAGTCACCCCATGACGCAACATGTAATCCAACAGTCGTTTGGACTTATCATAGAGATTTTCAAAAGAAGCTTCCCGTGTCGCCCGAACCGTGCTCAGAATTCCACCGCCTTGAGCGAGGATGTCTAAGTAAGAAACACCCGCTAACTTTTTCGCAAATTCATGTTCACGACTGCCTCCATAGACCAAGTGAGTGTGGCAGTCAATTAAACCAGGAGTCGCAACTTTTCCTTCACAGGATTTGACTTCCGTATGGTCATCGATCAGTTCTGGATCTGGTTGACCTGTCCCAACTGCAAGAATCTTTCCATCTTTAATGGCGATATAAGCATCGGAAAGAATTGTTGCCTCTGCCATCTCCTTGCCATAGAGAGGATGGCCTAGATCATTCGGACAAAACAATTGGTTAAAGTGGGTTAATAGGATATCAGCAGACATATGAAACATTCCTTTCTATTTCCATTGTTATTCATTTTACAATTCTACAGAAAAAGCGTCAAAAAAAAGTCAAAAAGTTTTTCCCTCATTTTTTTTTGCTTTATTAAAAATTATATTTTTTTTTGACTCTTTATTGACGTTTCTTCGATACAATAAAGAAAATATAAATTCACAGTCCAACTATAAGGAGGGTTCTGCTATGTCATTTATAGACGAGAAAGAAATTGCAGCTGCTATGTCTGTCAAACTTGACTTTGATGTCCTACCTGAAAAGGCGACTTTTCAAGAAGGCATCCGTCGTGCACCTGATAGAGGCTTCCGCTTAACGCAAGCTCAGACTGAAATTGCCCTTAAAAATGCTTTGCGTTACATTCCTAAAAAATTCCACCAAGAGTTGATCCCAGAATTTCTGGAAGAACTAAAAACGCGTGGTCGGATCTATGGCTATCGCTTCCGTCCAAAAAGATCGCATCTATGGAAAACCAATTGATGAGTACAAAGGAAAATGCACAGCTGCTAAGGCTATGCAGGTCATGATCGACAACAACTTGAGCTTTGAAATTGCTCTTTATCCATATGAATTGGTCACTTATGGGGAAACAGGATCTGTCTGTGCCAACTGGATGCAATACAACTTGATTAAGAAATACTTGGAAGTTATGACAGAAGACCAAACCTTGGTGGTTGAATCGGGTCACCCTCTGGGCCTCTTCAAATCGAAACCAGAAGCTCCTCGTGTCGTCATTACCAACGGTCTCTTGATCGGTGAGTATGACAACATGCGCGATTGGGAAATTGCTGAAGAAATGGGAGTGACCAACTACGGTCAGATGACGGCTGGTGGCTGGATGTACATCGGTCCTCAAGGGATCGTTCACGGTACCTTCAACACCCTTCTCAATGCCGGTCGTCTCAAACTCGGTGTGCCAGATGACGGCGACTTGACCGGTAAACTCTTCATTTCATCTGGTCTCGGTGGGATGAGTGGCGCTCAAGGGAAAGCAGCTGAAATCGCAAAAGCGGTTGCCATCGTTGCAGAAGTGGACCGCTCTCGGATCGAAACTCGTCACTCTCAAGGCTGGATTAGCCAAGTGACAGACAGTGCTGAAGAAGCTGTGAAATTGGCTCAAGCAGCACTGGAAGCTGGTGAATCAACTTCGATTGCCTACCATGGTAATATCGTAGACTTGCTCGAATATGTCAACGAACACCAAGTCCATGTTCATCTCTTATCTGACCAAACCTCTTGTCACAACGTTTATGATGGTGGCTATTGCCCAGTTGGCATTAGCTTTGAAGAACGGACACGTTTGCTGGCAGAAGACAAAGAAACCTTCCGCCGTTTGGTTGATGAAACCTTGGCTCGTCACTTTGCAGTGATCAAAGCCTTGACAGCTAAAGGTACTTACTTCTTCGACTACGGTAATGCCTTCATGAAATCTGTTTACGACTCAGGCATCAAGGAAATTTCTAAGAATGGCTTGGATGACAAAGACGGCTTCATTTGGCCATCTTATGTAGAAGATATCATGGGACCTATGCTCTTTGACTATGGTTATGGTCCATTCCGTTGGGTCTGCCTCAGCGGTAAACACGAAGACTTGATTGCAACTGACCATGCAGCCATGGAAGCGATCGATCCAACTCGTCGCTACCAAGACCGCGACAACTACAACTGGATTCGCGATGCGGAAAAGAACCAACTGGTGGTTGGTACACAAGCACGTATCCTCTATCAAGATTGTATGGGCCGTGTCAACATTGCTTTGAAATTCAATGAACTCATTCGCCAAGGCAAGATCGGACCGGTCATGATCGGACGTGACCACCACGACGTATCTGGTACAGATGCTCCATTCCGTGAAACATCAAACATCAAAGATGGTTCGAACGTCACTTGTGACATGGCGGTTCAATGTTACGCTGGTAACGCTGCTCGCGGTATGAGTCTCGTTGCCCTCCACAACGGTGGTGGTACTGGTATCGGTAAAGCCATCAACGGTGGATTTGGTCTCGTTCTAGACGGTAGCCACCGGATCGATGAAATCATCAAGTCTGCCATTGCCTGGGATACCATGGGCGGGGTTGCTCGTCGGAACTGGGCACGGAATAACCATGCCATTGAAACAGCCATCGAGTACAACCGTCTCCATGCAGGAACAGACCACATCACCATTCCGTATCTGGCAGATGAAGATTTGGTCAAAGAAGCCGTTCAAAAATTGTTTTAACATCAAAAAATAAAAACTGAGAAAGGGGAGGAAATACAAAGACTCTTCCTCCCCAACTTCTCCTATAAAAAGAGGTAATCATATGGCAAAAATTGTTGAGTGTATTCCAAACTTCTCTGAAGGACGCAATCAAGCTGTGATCGACGGATTAGCAGCTACAGCAAAAAGTATTCCAGGTGTCACTTTACTAGACTACTCGTCTGATGCCAGTCACAACCGCAGCGTCTTTACACTCGTTGGGGATGAAGAAAGCATTCAAGAAGTGGCTTTCCAATTGGTGAAATACGCTTCTGAAAACATTGATATGACCAAGCACGAAGGCGAACACCCTCGTATGGGAGCAACAGACGTTTGTCCATTCGTTCCCGTTAAAGATATCACTACTGCTGAATGCGTTGAGATCGCTAATAAAGTGGCTGAACGCATCAATCGTGAATTAGGTATTCCAATCTTCCTTTATGAAGATGCTGCAACTCGCCCAGAACGGAAGAACTTGGCGAAAGTGCGTAAAGGACAATTTGAAGGAATGCCAGAAAAATTGTTGGAAGAAGACTGGAAGCCAGACTACGGTGAACGCAAGATTCACCCAACTGCAGGGGTTACAGCTGTCGGTGTCCGGATGCCACTCGTTGCTTTCAATATCAATCTTGACACAGACGACCTAGAGATTGCCAATAAGATTTCTAAAATCATTCGTGGATCAAGCGGTGGATACAAATACTGTAAAGCGATCGGTGTCATGCTAGAAGATCGCAACATCGCCCAAGTCTCCATCAACATGGTCAACTTGGAACAATTCCCATTGTATCGTGTTGTGGAAACCGTTCGTTTCGAAGCGCAACGCTATGGTGTTCGCATCATCGGAACAGAACTCATTGGACTGGCTCCTGCTAAGGCTTTGATCGACTCTGCTGAATACTACTTACAATTAGAAGACTTTGACTACAGCAAACAAGTCTTGGAAAATCACTTGTTGGGTTAGAAAGGGAGTTCTATGAAACTAGTTGACTTAAGTATTACGGAGTTTGCCAAAGTTCTTGGTTCAGATGCTCCAGCTCCAGGTGGTGGTTCTGCTGCTGCTCTATCTGCTGCGAATGGGATTTCCCTTACAAAAATGGTCTGTGAACTGACCATTGGAAAGAAAAAATACGCAGAATTTGAAGACCACATCAAAGGGGTTCATGAAAAAAGCGCTCAACTCCAAGACCAATTACTAGAAGCCATCGACAAGGATACAGAAGCCTTCAACGTCGTATCAGCTGTCTTTGATCTTCCAAAAGAAACGGAAGAAGAGAAAGCTGCTCGTCGTGAAGCCATGCAAAAAGCTTTGAAACATGCGACAATATCTCCTTTCTCTATGATGGAGCTCATCGTTGAAGCTCTTGAAACCACCAAAGAAGCTGTTGGCAAGTCCAACACCAATGCGGCGAGTGACCTAGGGGTAGCTGCTCTGAATCTTAAAGCTGGCCTTCAAGGGGCTTGGCTCAATGTCTTGATCAACATTTCAGGAATCAAGGACCAAGACTTTGTCCAAGAATACCACGGTAAGGGACTCAAACTCCTCCAAACCGGTTCTGATCTTGCAGACAACATTTACCAAACTATTTTAGAAAGTCTATCATAAACCTAACAAACAAAAAGAAAGAAGGGATTCTATGGTTTTATCGGATATTGAAATTGCCAATTCTGTCCAAATGAAGCCCATCACCGATATCGCTGCTGAACTTGGATTGACCGAAGACGATATTTCGCTCTACGGAAAATACAAGGCAAAAATTGATAGCAACCAACTGGAACAACTCAAGGATAAGGAAGATGGAAAGCTGATCCTCGTGACAGCCATCTCTCCAACACCTGCTGGAGAAGGAAAGACAACCACCTCTGTTGGCTTGGTCGATGCTCTTTCAGCTATTGGTGAAAAAGCCGTCATTGCCCTGCGCGAACCTTCACTTGGCCCTGTCTTTGGGATCAAGGGTGGAGCTGCCGGTGGCGGGTACGCCCAAGTGGTTCCAATGGAAGATATCAACCTTCACTTTACCGGAGATTTCCATGCCATTGGGATTGCCAACAACCTCCTTGCAGCCTGATTGACAACCATATCCATCACGGCAATGAGTTGGGCATCGATTCTCGTCGCATTACCTGGAAACGGGTGGTCGATATGAACGACCGTCAACTCCGTCATATTGTCGATGGCCTTCAAGGAAAAACAAACGGGGTTCCTCGTGAAGATGGCTTTGACATCACCGTGGCGTCTGAAATCATGGCCATTCTCTGTCTCTCAGAAAATATCCTTGATCTCAAAGAACGTCTTGATCGCATCATTATTGGGTACAACTATCAAGGACAACCGGTCACAGCCAAAGACCTCAAGGCTGGAGGGGCCATGGCAGCTGTCCTCAAAGATGCCATCCATCCAAATTTGGTGCAAACCTTGGAGCATACTCCTGCCATCATCCACGGCGGACCATTTGCCAATATCGCTCATGGCTGTAACAGTGTGCTGGCTACTAAATTGGCCCTCAAATATGCAGACTATGTCGTGACAGAAGCCGGCTTCGGAGCAGACCTCGGTGCTGAAAAATTCATCGATATCAAGTGCCGCATGGCGGGACTCAAACCTGCTGCCGTTGTCCTCGTCGCAACCATCCGTGCTCTCAAGATGCATGGTGGAGTTGCCAAAGCAGACTTAGCTACCGAAAATGTCCAAGCCGTTATCGATGGGCTACCAAACCTAGACAAACACTTGGCCAACATTCAAGAAGTCTATGGTCTACCAGTGGTCGTTGCCATTAACAAATTCCCACTGGATACAGAAGCAGAGCTAGAAGTTGTCTATGAATCTTGTAAGAAACGCCATGTAGATGTGGTCATTTCAGATGTCTGGGCAAAAGGTGGAGCTGGTGGTCGTGACTTGGCTGAAAAAGTCATTCAACTGGCTCAAGAAGAAAACCACTTCTCTTATGTCTATGACGAAGAAGACAGCATTGAAACAAAATTGACCAAGATCGTCACAAAAGTCTATGGTGGTAAAGGCATCAGCTTAACACCAGCGGCCAAACGCGAACTGAAAGAATTAGAAGCTCTTGGCTTCTCGAACTACCCAATCTGTATGGCCAAAACCCAATATTCCTTCTCAGACGATGCGAAGAAAATGGGAGCACCAAAAGATTTCACAGTTAAAATCAGTAACCTTAAGGTAGCTGCCGGAGCTGGCTTCATCGTAGCTCTCACTGGTACCATTATGACCATGCCTGGCCTACCTAAAGTTCCTGCCAGTGAAAAGATTGATATCGATGCCCACGGCAATATCACTGGTCTCTTTAAGAAAGAAGGCGTCCTATGGTGACTCTCCTTCATCTTACCCCCGCAGATTATCAAATTTCTACCTGGTCCGGTGGCCAAACCACCCAACTCTTTCTCTCCCCAGAGGGAGGAAGCTATCCAGATCGGACCTTTGACTTCCGCCTCTCTACTGCAACGGTAGAGGTTGAAAAAAGTAACTTTACCGATCTCACGGGCTACCACCGAATCTTGATGCCCTTGAATGCCTCCATTAGGCTCACCCATCACCATAAAGAAGTGGTTTTGAACCCCTTTCAAAGCTACTTCTTTGATGGGGGAGATCCTGTATCTAGCCAAGGGACTTGTCAAGACTTTAATTTGATTTACAAACCTTCTTATCAGGGGCATATGAGTGCTATATCCCCAAAAGAGAGTGTCAAAAGTCAGAGTCGCTATCAATTGATCTACGCTCTCTGTCCACTAACACTCGAATGGGGAAACAATCATTCTCAAACTCTCCAAACTCACGAGCTCCTGGTGATCGAACAAGCATCTCCTCTTCAAGAGATGACAATCACGTTTTTACCCCATCAGTCTGGGGAGCAACCGATTGCTATCTGGACTGGACTACAATAATGTTCACAAAGGAGAAACATTATGAACGGAGCACATAAACAGTCGATTGAGGAACAAGAAAAAGCGAAATTCAGCTTTAGCGGTGCCACTCTTTACGGTATCAACGCCGTAATCGGATCTGGTATCTTCCTCCTTCCTCAAAAAATTTATTCTGGCCTCGGACCAGCTTCTCTAGCTGTCATGTTCGGGGTTGCCATTCTCGTCATGCTACTATCAGCCTGTCTGGCTGAAACAGCTGGCTACTTCGACAAAAACGGTGGAGCCATGCAATACTCAAAAGCCGCTTTCGGAGACTTCGTTGGCTTTAACGTTGGGATTCTCGGTTGGGCCGTTACTGTTATCGCTTGGGCTGCCATGTTAGCCGGCTTTGCTAAGATCTTCATCATCACCTTCCCAGCATTTGAAGGCTACAACCTTCCGATCAGTATCGGTATGCTGGTTCTCTTGAGTCTGATGAACATTGCCGGTCTGAAAACCTCTAAGATGTTTACTCTGACAGCTACTGTTGCAAATTAATTCCAATTGTCCTCTTCTCACTCTTTGCCATCTTCTTCATTTCCGGTGGGGTGAGCAAGGGCAACTTCACACCTTTCCTTCAATTGGAAAGTGGAACAAGTCTCTTCAGTTCTATTTCTAGTACAGCCGTCTACATCTTCTACGGTTTCATCGGATTTGAAACCATGTCTATCGTTGCAGGGGAAATGCGCAACCCTGAAAAGAACGTTCCCCGCGCTATTCTAGGTTCTATTAGTATTGTATCTGTTCTCTACATGTTGATCATCGCTGGAACAATCGCCATGCTGGGTGGTCGCATTATGCAAACTGGTGCACCGGTACAAGACGCATTTGTCGAAATGATTGGCCCTATCGGAGCTCCACTCGTTTCTTACGGAGCCCTCATTTCAATCGCCGGTCTAAACATCGGTGAATCCATCATGGTCCCTCGTTTTGGTGCCGCATTAGCAACTGAAAAACTCTTGCCAGAAGGGCTTGGAAAAACAAACTCTAAGAATGCCCCTGTCATTGCCATTATCATCTCTGGTATCTTCGCTTTCTTACTCTTGTTATCTGGCTCTTTCGAATCATTAGCAACCTTCAGTGTTGTCTTCCGTTTCTTCCAATACATTCCAACTGCTTTGGCAGCTATCAAACTCAGAAAAATGTACCCAGACAAAAAGGTTACCTTCCGAGTACCATTTGGTCCCGTTATCCCAGTTCTAGCTGTTGTCATCAGTATCTTGATGATTGCAGGGGACAACATGATGAACTTTGTTTGGGGTGCCATCGGTCTCGTGATCGCAAGTGGACTCTACTTTGTTTTCCACGGTGATAAACTACACAAATCTAAAGTCCTTCCTCACTAATTTTCTTTACACACTAGATGGGAACAGAGACGGGAGCGAAGCTCGGTTTTGCTCCCTACCCCATCTAGGACTCCACGAATGTCAAACCTGAGCCCTTTTCTCTATGACTCTTTTCAATTTTTATGATCAATAGACAATGGGCCCATGTTTGGTATTCAAATCGAAGTAAACAACACTACTTCCACAGAACAACTATTCATAATCGGAGGTTTTATATGACTCAATTGATTCATTTAGATGGTAATAGCTTAACACTCGAAGAAGTCATCGCTGTAGCTCGGCACGGTGCCCAATGTGAGCTTGATGAACAAGCCAAAGAAGCCGTTATCGCATCCCGTAAAATCGTTGATGACATTGTCCGGGAAAAACGAGTCGTCTATGGTGTAACCACTGGCTTTGGTTCCCTCTGTAATGTCAGCATCTCTCCAGAAGATACTGTTCAACTGCAAGAGAACCTGATCCGAACTCACTCATCTGGTTTCGGTGATCCACTTCCTGAAGATGCCGTTCGTGCCATCATGCTGATCCGTATCAACTCACTCTTGAAAGGTTATTCTGGCATTCGTCTGTCAACTGTTGAAAAAAACTGTTAGAATTGCTCAACAAAGGAGTCACTCCTTATATCCCTGAAAAAAGGCTCTCTCGGAGCTTCTGGAGACTTAGCACCACTTGCTCATATGGTTTTGCCAATGTTGGGTCTTGGACGTGCCTACTACAAAGGAGAACTTCTCAGTGGTCAAGAAGCCTTAGATCGTGCTGGAATTGAAAAGATCCAATTGGCTGCCAAAGAAGGGCTTGCCTTGATCAATGGTACGACTGTCCTAACCGGTATCGGTGCTCTTGCGACTTATGATGGTATCCAATTGCTCAAACTCTCTGATATCGCTGGTGCTCTCTCAATGGAAGTCCACAATGGAATTACCAGTCCATTCGAAGAAGACCTTCATACCATCCGTCCTCAAAGTGGACAATTGGCAACTGCTCACAATATCCGTAACCTCCTTGAAGGAAGCAAGAATACCACTGTTGCGACTCAACAACGGGTACAAGATCCTTATACACTTCGCTGTATCCCTCAAATCCATGGAGCCAGCAAGGATTCTATTGCTTACGTAAAAGAAAAAGTTGAAATCGAAATCAACTCTGTCACAGATAACCCAATCATTACCAAAGAAGGACACGTCATCTCAGGAGGTAACTTCCACGGTGAACCAATGGCGCAACCATTTGACTTCTTAGGCATTGCCCTTTCTGAAATTGGGAACGTATCTGAACGTCGGGTGGAACGCTTGGTCAACAGCCAACTCAGTAAATTACCATCCTTCTTGGTCAAACACCCTGGACTCAACTCAGGCTTCATGATTACCCAGTATGCTTGTGCATCCCTTGCATCGGAAAATAAAATTTTGGCTCACCCTGCTAGTGTCGATTCTATTCCATCTTGTGAAAACCAAGAAGATTTCGTCAGCATGGGAACGACTGCCGCTCGTAAAGCAGCAGAAATTCTTAAAAACTCACGTCGCATCGTTGCTACTGAAATCATGGCGACTTGCCAAGCCTTGGATCTCAAGCCAGAAAATCATGAACTTGGTAAAGGTACAAAACCAGCTTATGAGCTGATTCGTCAAAAACTGAACTTCATTGAATTTGACAAAGATATCGAAATCTTTGAAGAACTTAATAAAGCATCTGCTGTTGTCGAAAGCGAAGAATTCTTAGCAACCATCGAAAAAGCAGTTGACTTACGGATTCAATACTGATACAGTAAGGATAAAGCAAAAACAGAGGCTGGCGATCTTCTCAGCCTCTGCCTGCTTTCAGAAAAATAAGGGAGGCGACAAGCTTGCTCACAAACTACTATCCAATGACCTACAGCTACTACCAAGGTAGTATCGAGGACAATCCCTACACTGCCAAATGGGGAATGGTCACCAAATTTTTAGACCTAAACGACGAGACCCTCACTCCATTTGAGGGGATGACCTTTGGGATCATCGGCTTTAAGAGCGACAAAGGAGTCTATATCAACAATGGGCGTGTAGGAGCGGTCGAGGGTCCTACAGCCATCCGTTCTCAAATCGCTAAACTTCCATGGCACTGGGGAACCAATGTCACAGTGTATGATGTGGGAAATATTGACGGGCCCAACCATTCACTAGAGGAACTCCAAGAAAGTCTCTCACAAGCGATCCAGCGCATGTACCAATTAGGGATCCAACCTATTGTCCTAGGAGGCGGTCACGGAACTGCTTACGGCCACTATCTAGGGATTCAATCCAGTTTAGAAAAAGATGAACAACTGGCTGTGATCAATCTGGATGCCCACTTTGATTTGCGGCCTTACGACCAAACCGGGCCCAACTCTGGAACAGGTTTTCGTCAAATGGCTGATCATGCGAAAGACAAGGGTCAGGACTTCCCTTACCTCATCCTGGGGATCCAAGAGCACAATAATAACCTCTTCCTCTTTAATTACGTTGCTAAAACACCAAGCATTGATTTCTTAACTGGCCAAGATCTCTTCCAGATGAGCCACCAAGCCATTCTGGATCGAATCGATCAATTTTTAGAAAACCAAACCGCGATCTATCTGTCTATTGATATGGATTGCTTTGCGGTCGGCTCTGCTCCTGGTGTTAGTGCCATCCAATCACTTGGTGTCGATCCTAAACTAGCCCTCCTGCTTCTCCAACACATTGCTGCCAGTGGCAAACTAGTCGGATTTGATGTCGTGGAAGTTTCTCCTCCTCATGACATTGACAACCATACTTCAAACCTTGCTGCGACCTTTATCTTTTACTTGACCCAAATATTGGCGCAACAAAAACTGAACTAGGAAGATTTCTACACACATAAAAAGCATAGAAACACCCATTACTAGGGTATTTCTATGCTTTTTCTTCATTTTCAGACACAACGATTTTTGCCTGAAAAGAGGACAGGCCACTTAGCCTTCTCTTATGATTTAGACAAGAGACACTACAGGTCTTTTAATTTCTTAAGAAACTGACGATCTCTGTAAGGATTCAAGTGTTGCTCTGCTACCTTCTTGTAGTAATTCTTATCTTCTTTCAAGAAGGTACTCAAGGCAGGAGCGAGCTCTTCTCCTTTCCCCTTTTGATCAGATAAGTAAGCTAATAGATAATGAACCATTCCCTTATCCCGAGAATTGGCAGATTGTTTCATCGTCCTTTCTTTTCGAGCCAGATAATCCGCAACCTTCTCCTGATCCCCTTGCTGACAAGCAATCAAGGATTGGTAAAATTCGAGCAATTCTTCCTTCCAAGGGAAACGAACACTGGACAAAATCTTCTGAGCTCTGTCAAAACAGAGGCGAGCTTGAATCAAATCTCCCTTCCAATAATAGGCGATCCCAAGATCAATATCAAAGACGACACGGACAGAATCAACAGCTTGATCTCCCACCAAACGCAGAACCTCTTCTAAGTGGGTGACCGCTACTTGGAAATGGCCTCTCACTTGCTCGATTTCAGCGAGATAGGCCAAAGAAGCCGCAATTTGAATGGCATACTTAGTCTGCATGCTATTGGTCAAACTAAAGCAATCAATGGAGCGATACAGATGCCGAGTCGCCTGCTCCTCATCCCCAACCATCAGGTGATACAAGCCTTTCAAACGCAACTGGATCGCGATGACCTCATGATTATTAGCTTGGATGGCATCTTCCAAAGCCAAATCTGTATAATAAGCCATCTCAGAGATATTTTCCGTTTGAATGCAATAATAAATGATTTGCCGATAACCCTCTAAGAGGAAGTCGGATTGCTTGAGTTCCCGCGCATAGGAGATGACTTTTTGGATATCATGAATCCCCTTTTGATACTCCCCACTTCGAATAAAATAGCGACCTTCTAGGTACAAGTAACGCAGTTGTAAATGCTTGTATTCTCTATCTCTTTGGTGCCTTGAAAAGAGATTATCTAATTCTTGGCGTATACGGGATAGCTCTCCAAAAATGTCCAAACGGCTATTTGTACCATCTGATAGGAACCCCTCATCTACCTTGGAATAAATCGGAAACAGTTCATGCTCCAGCTGAAGGATTTCTTCTAAGTAGGTCAACTCAAAAGATAAGGAGCGCAAGAGATTTTGCGATTGCTTATATTGGTAGGCAATTTCCTTATAAAGAAGAAGGTCCGTCGAATCTTCTAAGCTTTCTTCCAATTTTTGCGCAATTTGTTGGTGGAAGAGCCGCCGTCTAGCTGGCGAAAGAAGATGGTAAAAGTACATAGCTACCAATTGCTTGCAGAATTGAACCAAGAGAGCCTCGTCTTCTTCTACGATTGAGACGATCGCTCTTTCAGATAAAGGCTCGATTAATTCAGTCAAAACAGGAAGCTCTGTAGCCGTCAATTCTGCCAAGATAGACAGAGAAATTGGCTTATGAAAACAAGATAGGTAGTGTAGAAGAGCTTCTTCTTCACTGCTCATATCCCCAAGTTCCTGAGAAAGATAGGCTTGAATGATATCAGGCAAGGGTTCTAAATTTTCATTTTCTTTCCACTCTTCGATATAGCTGGACAGTAAGAACGGACTGCCTTCACTCCATTCGACCATCTGCTCCATCACTGCCGGCTCTATTGCTCCCAGTTCCCCTTTCAAGAGAGCACGACTTTCACTTGGATCAAAATTGGTCAACTCTAGTTGAGACAGCCTTTTCTCTACCTTCAAGCTCCCCAAGAAGTTGACGAAAGAAGCTGGCAGAGGCTCTTCAGCTGTAAAAATCAGTTGCCATTTCTCCTGGTTTCTTCTCTCCTCTAGTTGTTTCACTTTTTCTAGAGACACTGCATCGATCCACTGGGCATTTTCAAGCAGAATCAGGAGCGGTTTTTCTTTGCTAAGGATCTGAAGCTGATTCCATACCGAAATGAGATCATCCTCCTCTTCCAGAAGGGAAATCCCCATCTCATCCCCCAGTTTCTCTAGAGCTTGTCTGAGATCATTCCAGGTGCTTCCTTCGTAGCGTTGACTAGTAGCTTTTCCTTCCGCCTTGATAAAGTTAAAACTGCGATTGGACATCAAGACCAACTGCCGCAACAGACGTTTCTTACCTGTTCCAGATTGCCCCATCACGAGAAAAGGACCTACCGCCTCACCCGTCTCGACTAAGGAAAGGTATTCCTCGAGTTGCGAGAGTTCTTGTTTCCGACCAAAGAAGGAAAGTTCACGGATATTCAAGCAATTGGTCAGTTTATGAGTTCGTTTGGCTTCCAAAACGGAGTGATAAAGTTCCTCAATCGCTCGACTGGGACGCACACTGAGCTCGCGATCCAATAAATCGACTAGCTTATAATAGGTCTCGAAAAATTTTCCTAGCTGGTGATGAAAGCTATAATACTCCATCAAGAGCTGGTAGTTTTTCTCTTCATATTCATCCAGCTCTACCAAATGATGGAGTAACCGTTCTATACTAGGATCTGCAAAACCGACCTGCTCAATTTTTTGATAGCAGTTTTCGACATAGAGCTTCCTATAAGCATCCCGTTTTCGAGAAGCCCACTGATCAAAGTCTTCATCATCCTTGACATAGAAGCCCTCTAAAAAGTCTCCTCGATAAAGATCCAAGGCACTTAGTGGATCTCTTTCAAAAAGCTGAACATCCAAAGAAAGGCTCAAATCAGGATTAAGGGCCAAACTGCTCCGACTTGGAGAGACAATGATATCTCCTTCAAAAATTTTATTGGCTTGGTAAACCGTATTCCGTAAGTTTTTGCGAGCTACTTGGTTTTCCTTATCTCCCCAAAGAATACCGGCGATTTCATCTCGGTTGACCTGGCCCATGACTGCCAAGTAATAAAGCAAGGCCTCCATCTTCGAGAAAGAAAACCGAATAGTTTTCTGATTGAAAACAACCTTAGGGGGTCCAAATAACTTCAACGTGAGATCTTTCTTCATTGCAAGCGCCTCCAAAAACTTCATATTAATACTATAAAAAAAAAGTTGGCTTTTAGCAAGTAATTTATCCAAATAAAAAGAGACTGAGAACGATTCTTTCTCAATCTCTACACTTCCTACTAAAAGTGTTGATTAATTCCCTTCAAAATTCGGTTGATGAGCAAACAACGCCTTTGTTGCTTGGTAGACGTGGTAAGCGACATCTTCATTGTTCATGGTATAAAGGTGGACACCTGCCACATCTTGAGTAACCAAATCAACGATTTGATCGACTGCATAAGCCAAGCCAGCTGCGCGAAGAGACTTTGGATCATGCTCATACTTGTCCAGAATGGCTTTAAACTTCCGTGGGATATGAACATTTTCACAAGTCTTAAGGAGACGAAGGGCCTGATTGCGATTGAGAATCGGCATCACTCCTGCATGAATAGGAACATTGATCCCAGCCAAGGTACACTTATCTTGAAAATCATAGAAACGCTCATTGTCAAAGAAAAGTTGAGTGACCAAGCTAGAGCACCCTGCATCTACCTTCTTTTTAAGATTTTGAATATCTGAAATTTGGTTGGGCGAATCCGGATGTCCCTCAGGATAGCAGGCACCAATTACCTCAAAATGGGGCGCTTCTGTTTTGATAAATTCAATCAGATCCGTTGCATAACGAAAGTCTTTTAAAGGTTCCACACCCGGGATAATATCCCCACGCAGAGCCAAAATCCGATGAACCCCTACTTCATCTAACTCATGAAGAGTATCGGCCACTTTTTCCTTGCTCAAATAGACGGCTGGTAAGTGAGCAATTGTCGGAATAGACAATTCATTTTGAATATAATTGGCTAAAGCAACCGTCGTCTCTTTGATATTGTATTTATTATTGCTAGCGGTCACACTAATAAAGTGAGGAGCTAGCTCCTGCATATTTGCCAAAGCACGTAAGAGTTTGGCATTGCCTACTTCAGGATTTGGAGGAAAAACTTCAAATGACAGAGACGGTGTGTGTTGTGACATATTCTATCCTTTTCTTTTGTTTCTTTGATCAAGAACTCTGAGCCACTATTTCTAGGATAAAGGAACGATTCGAAAACCCTCTACACGATGATAGAAGGTCCTCGAAACATTTCTTACAAGTGTTCACGCGCTTCTTTAGCAGCATTAACCAGCTTGATCAAGCTTTCTTTTGTTTCTTTAATTCCGCGAGTCTTCAAACCACAGTCAGGGTTGATCCAAACTTTGCCACTTGGTACTTTTGCCAAGATTGCTTCGATAGTATGATCAATTTCACCGTCTTGTGGGACACGTGGTGAGTGGATATCGTAAACCCCAGGTCCAACTTCTGTTTGGAAGTTTTTCGCTTTCAACTCATCCAAGATTTCAAGGTTTGAACGGCTTGCCTCAAATGAGATAACGTCCGCATCCAAGTTGTCGATCGCTGGGATGATATCTGTAAATTCTGAGTAACACATGTGAGTGTGGATTTGTGTGTCTGGTGCGACAGTTGAGTGTACCAAACGGAAGGCTGGAATCGCCCAGTCAAGGTAGTCTTCGTACCAGTCGCTACGACGGAGTGGCAATTTTTTTCACGAAGAGCAGCCTCGTCGATTTGGATGATCTTCACGCCTGCAGCTTCAAGGTCAAGAACTTCATCCTTGATGGCAAGAGCAATTTGAAGAGTAGAATCCTTGATAGAGATGTCTTCACGTGGGAATGACCAGTTAAGGATGGTAACAGGTCCAGTCAACATCCCTTTAACCGGTTTGTCTGTACGGCTTTGTGCGTAGCTAGACCATTTGACAGTGATTGGGTTAAGACGAGTCACATCACCCCAGATGATTGGTGGTTTCACCCGCGCATACCGTATGATTGTACCCAACCGTTTTTAGAGAAGAGGTAACCAGACAAGTTTTGACCGAAGTACTCAACCATGTCGTTCCGCTCAAATTCACCGTGTACAAGTACGTCAAATCCAACTTCTTCTTGCCATTTGATCCATTCGTCGATCGTTTCAGCAAGGAAGGCATCGTATTCTTCTTGTGTCAATTCACCCTTACGGAAGGCCAAACGTTTGGTACGTACTTCCTTGGTTTGAGGGAATGAACCGATGGTAGTTGTTGGAAGTGCTGGAAGCTTGAAGGCTTCTTTTTGGATTTCTTCCCGTTCTGCGAAAGCTGGCAAACGAGTGTAGTCTGCTTCTGTCAAAGCTGCGATGCGAGCATGAAGTTCAGCATTTGCTCCAACGCGTTCTGTTGCAAAGAGTTCTTTGTTAGCAGCAAGAGCTTCTGCACCTTGACCGTTACGGATGGCATCCAAGTCACGCAATTCACCCAATTTTTCAACCGCAAAGGCGAAGTGGTTCAAAATAGCTGGTTCAAAATCTTCGTTAGCCGTTGTAAATGGCACATGAAGAAGGGAGCAAGAAGTCGTCAAGACAACCTTTTCAGCTGGAACTTGATCCAAGATTTCCAAGCTCTTTTCATAGTTGTTGCGCCAGATGTTCTTCCCATTGACAATACCTGCATAAAGAGTCTTATCAGCTGGGAAGCCACCTTTCACCAATTCAAGTGTTTTCTTGCCTTCAACAAAGTCAAGACCGATACCATCTACTGGCAAGTTTACAAGGTCATTGTAAACATCACGAACATCACCAAAGTAAGTTTGGATCAAGACTTCAAGACCTTTCTTGTCAGCCAAGAGTTTGTTGTAGAGGTTCAAGAAGAGAGCTTTTTCTTCGGCTGTCAAGTCTTTAACAAGAGCTGGCTCATCGAGTTGAATACGAGTCGCACCAAGCTCAGCCAATTTGGCAAAGACTTCTTGGTAAGCAGCAACCAAGCTGTCGACGAAGTCTTCAGCTTTCACACCATCTTCAAAGTCAGATAATTGAAGGAAAGTGAATGGTCCAACGACTACTGGACGAGTGTTGATCCCCAATTCTTTAGCTTCTTGGTACTCATCAAAAATCTTGTGACCAGCCAATTTCACTTCTGTTGTTTTTTCAAATTTAGGAACGATGTAATGGTAGTTGGTGTTGAACCATTTTTTCATTGGAAGGGCACGCACATCCCCTTTTTCACCTTGGTAACCACGCGCCAAAGCGAAGTATTGTTCAAGGTCTGTCAAATCCAAGTTTTGAACAGATGCAGGCACGACGTTGAAAAGGAAGGCTGCATCAAGGAAATTGTCGTAGTGTGAAAAGTCATTTGAAGGAATCTCTGAGATGCCTTGTTCTTTAACGATGTTCCAGTGTTTTGCACGCAAGTCTTTAGCAGCTGCCAAGAGCTCGTCTGCTGAGATTTCTTTTCTAAAGTATTTTTCAGTTGTAAATTTTAATTCACGGAATTCACCCAAACGTGGGAAACCGATAATTGTAGTTGACATGTTGTGTCCTCCAAAAATTCTAATTGACACTATCATATCAGAAGATAGCCGTCTTGTATAATTGCTTTTACACGAATTTTGATATAGCTAAAAACTATAACACAGATTTAATGGGCCTTGAGACCAGAAATCAAAAGTAAAAACTAGGACTTCTTATAAATATTTCCTATAGCCCAAGCGTCCCTGAACCATTTCTGAGCGGATTTTGAGCGGATTCCGCTAGAAGAACAGCCCCTAAAAAGCAAAGCAGGCCTTCTCTATCGAGAAAGACCTGTGCAAGCATAAACAAACTGCTTCTGTTTGCAAATCTAAGAAATTCTATAAAAATGTATTCGTTAGAATGATTCTATCATCTACTGAAACTTTCCGCCGTAAGAAAAGTGCTAGAAACACTATTGTTTCTAGCACTCGGGAGTTTTGAGAGTAAAACAGTTTGGGAAACTGTTTTAGCCTGAGCCCAGAAATTAAAGAGCGAAGGGGCTCAATACGAATTGAACACGGGCTGCGGATTGTGTCAAAAAGATAAGTTCTCCTAGAATCTAAAGATTCTTCGTCAAACTTCCTATTTTGCCTTTATCCGCAGTCGCCCTTTGTATCTTGATTTAGTCTTGGAACTTCGTAGAAGTTCGCTGACGTCCGTACTCACCTAAGGAAAGTTTTTTAGATGACTTCGTCCTCATTCTGACAGGCCTTCTCTACTGAGAAAGACCTGCTTCTACGAGGAAGTAATTCCCTCTATTTTTCTTACTTTTATTAGGCTAATTTGACACAGAAGGCATCCCAAGGGGCTAACTTGCCTGATTCGAGGACTTGCTCCACCTTGGTATTGGCAATGAGAACCTCTTCAACCCCATTGACAAGTGGCAACTCTTGCTCTTGACTGGAGAGATTGACAACCACCAAATAGGCGTGCTCTCCTTCTACCCGCTTGTAGGCAAAAACCTTGTCTGCTGCGTCCACCAATTCATAATCAGCGGTCACAAGCCAAGGGTACTCTTTTCTCAAAGCAATGAGGGCTTGGTAGGTATAGAAAATAGAGTCTGGATCTGCTAGGGCAGCCTCCACATTGATCTCTTTGTAGTTCGGGTTGACCGCAAGCCATGGACGACCTGTCGTAAAGCCGGCTTCTGCTTCATCATTCCACTGCATCGGTGTCCGTGCATTGTCCCGACCAATATGGCGGATTTGATCCATGATCACTTCGAGCGGCACGCCTTTTTCTAAGGCTTCATGGGCATAATTGATCGACTCGATATCTTCTACGTCCTCAAGGGTCTTAAATGGATAATTGGTCATCCCGATTTCTTCCCCTTGATAGATATAAGGAGTTCCCTTCATCAAGTGAAGCAGAATCGCTAAAGCCTTGGCAGATTTGACGCGATAGTTCCCATCATCCCCCCAAGTTGACACAATCCGTGGGAGATCGTGGTTGTTCCAAAAGAGGGAATTCCAGCCTTCTTCTGACCCCAATTCCGTCTGCCACTTGGTGAAAATTTCCTTCAATTTAGGCACATCCAATTCCTTCGCGTAGTGCCACTTTGGTTGACCCGGTTGGTATTGAAGGCCAATGTGTTCAAATTGGAAAACCATGGACAATTCTTGATTTTTTGGATTGGAGTACTGCTTGGCAATCTCTGGAGTCGCTCCCCAAGTTTCCCCCACTGTAAGCAGATCCTTATCACCAAAGGTTGCTTGATTCATTTCCTTCAAGTAAGGATGGAGCATGGGACCATTGCTGATGATTTCCTGATCTGGGATCTTACCGATCATATCGATCACATCCATACGGAAACCACCAATTCCCTTGTCAATCCAGAAATTCATCATGTCATAGATCTGATGACGGAGCTCCTCATTTTCCCAGTTAAGGTCTGGTTGCTTCTTGCTAAAGTTATGCAGGTAGTATTGACCTGAAGCTTCATCGAACTCCCAAGCGGAGCCACTAAAAGCAGAAATAATGCCATTGGGCTCATCGCGCCAAATATAGAAATCCCGCTTTGGACTGTCTGGGTTTTCACGCGCCTCGATAAACCAAGCATGCTCATCAGAGGTATGGTTGACCACCAAGTCCATGATGATTTTGATCTTGCGTTTCTGACCTTCTGCGATCAATTCTTCCATATCTTCCATGGTACCAAAGATGGAGGCCATATCCTCGTAATCCGAGATGTCATAGCCGTTATCATCCATGGGACTCTTGTAGACTGGTGAGAGCCAGATGGCTGTAATCCCTAGCTTTTCCAGATAGTCTAGCTTGCTCGTGATCCCCTTGAGATCCCCGATGCCATCGCCATTACTATCCTTGAAACTTTTTGGATAAACTTGGTAAATTACGGCATTGTGCCACCATTTTTGTTCCATTTTTTCTTCTCCTTTATGATTGTGAAATCACTTTCATCATACAAAAATAGGGGTGAAATTGCAAGAATTTACAAGTCTTCATTCTCTTCACTGGAATAAATCACTTCAAAGAGACGTTGGCGCAAGCCTTCCTCTAAAGGCGTGATGACCTTCATCAACTGTTTCCAATCCTTGGCTCTTGAACAAGCCACAAATAATTCGTTTTTCCTATCGTAGGCCAGGTTGGCAGATTTAAGAGTTCAAACATCCGATCTTCTTTAGCAATCGGATGCGATTGCAGCTCACCCATCGCAATTTCCTGACTTTGATTGTCCACTATGATAGGGTCCGTCTCAAAGGTATGGAGCAAGAAACGGTGCTGTCTCTTTTCAGGAAGCAAGGCAATCTCACCTGTCAAATCCAGCCTAATCTTTCTTTCATCCCAATCGACTGTTAGGCGGGTTTCAACCTTGCTAGCTCCTTCACCTTCGACGAGTACGAAAGAACGATTGTCACCTGGGAAGAGATGCCAGTCCAGCATTTCTGGAAGGTCCACTCCTGTCTGTGGTTGGGAATCCATAGGGATGATGGCTCCTGCACGAGCAAAGACTGGAATATCTTGGCTGGTCCTAAAGACCGTGAGCTTGCCTCTTCCTTCATACTTCCAATCATGGAAGAAATCGTACCAAACGCCGTCTGGGAACCAAACGCTCACAGAAGCACTATGAAAGACCGGATCCAACGCTTCGGTAATTGGCGCCACCATGAGTTCACTGCCAAAGAAATATTGATTTTTCGCTTCATAAGCCTCTTCTTCATTTGGATAGTGGTAATAAAGGGGTTGAACCAAAGGCAGCCCTTCTTCGTGCGTTGCCACATTCATGGTGTAGAGATAAGGCAGTAGGCCATGGCGCAGGCGCAAATACTGCTTCATCAAGCGACAGGTCTCTGGAGAGTAAAACCACGGTTCCTTGCTGTTAAAGGCATTACAAGAACTATGAAGACGATTGATCGGGCTAAAGACCCCAAACTGCAACCAGCGAAGAGCCAAGTCTTCATCATAGTAGCCCCGCATATGGCCACCGATATCATGACTCCACCAGGTGTAGCCGATATTGGAAGCTGTGCTGGTAAAATAGGGTTGAAAGGCTAGGGATTCCCAAGTCACAATAGTGTCCCCTGAAAAACCAATCGGATACCGATGGCTGCCGGGACCCCCATATCGTGATAAGATGAGACCAGCTTGGCCTTTTCGGCAATTGTCTAGATAATGATAGTGATTTAACAACCAAAGGGGATCCATCTTGCCATGACTACCTTGCTGCCAATCAATCCACCAAAGTCCACTCCTTGTTCTTCCAAAGGATGGTGGACATCTTCGAAATAAGCTTCGCGAAAGGCTGGACTATAAAAGTCAAAGCTAGCCGCTTCTTCTTTTTCAGCATCCAGTCCCAAGCGTTTTGCGACCATGGGATAAGCATCTTCGAAGGCGCGAATTCCATCTGCCGGATGGACATTTAAGGTTACCTTTAAACCACGCTCATGCAGGCCATTTAAGAAGGCAACTGGATCAGGAATCAAATCCCGGTTCCAACTATAGCCAGTCCAACCACTTCCAAAGCGAGCAGGAATCGCCGTCTTGTGCCAGTCCATATCGATCACACTGACTGCAAGAGGCACCCCTTCTGCTTTGAACCGATCCATCAAATCTGTATACTCCTGACTGGTATAAGGCCAATAGCGACTCCACCAGTTTCCCAGAGCATAACGTGGCAAGAGTGGGGGCTGTCCTGTCAGATGGTAAAAATCTTTTAAGGCGCCTAGATAATCGCGCCCATAACCGAAGAAATACAGATCCACTTCTGGATAGGGCCGTGCTCTAAAACCGCTTTCGTCATCATACAAATAGGAAGCGGAATCGTCTAAAAGAGCATAACCGGCCTTGCTCAAGATCCCATCTTGCAACTCCATAGCCCCATCGACCTCGTCAAGCGTCCGACTGGTCCCCTTTAAGGTCTCCGGCTGATCTCCATAATGCCACCGGCTCCCATAGACTGCATACTGACCCTTGAGTTCGATAAAAAGCCGATCCGGGGCAAAAGGTCCTTTTTCAAAATGGAGGTGGAGATGCTCTGTATGAAGATCGAGAACAGCTTCTGTCTCTACGACCTCACAGGCAAGTTGTACAAAATCTCGATTTTGTACAACTTGCGTCTGACCATCTTCAAAAACACCATCTTCAGAGTATTCCAAGCGCACCAAAGATTCCGTTAATACGGATATCCGATAGTTTTCTCCCTCTATGACTGGTCCTGCCATTTGTCTGTCCTCCTCTTTTTATAGGGCATCTGACTCGCCCTCTTTTCATCTGCTTCGCTTCACTAGGTAAGCGCTTACGATTTTACTATAGCACTCAAAAAAAGGCCTGTCAACACTTGACAGAGTCTTTCCTAAAATTTTATAAGATCAACTTCCCCAATTGATCAAGAGATACATAAGACTCGAGCCAAACATATCTCCCAAGGCATGCATGAGGAAAAATGGCAAGAGATTCTTGACGACCTTCTTGTACATGAAGTAATAAAAGAGTCCATAAATGACGCCAATCACAAGGGCCCAGAGAAGCCCCTGATAGGTGTGGAAAGAAAAACGGATCAGAGTTGAAAAGGCCAGCGCCTTCCATTTGTTCTTCTCACTTACCGAAGTCATTAAGCCCAAAAAGAATGGCCGTCACAATACCAATATCAAACCATTTGAGCTCTTTTAAGGGCTGTTTGGGTCGTATTCTGTTAAAAAATATCATCTTTCATCCTTCTATTCCCACAATGGAAGTGTTTTTGTTTCTCTTACTTTAGCAATCATTGCTTAAAGAAGAGTTAACCTAGAGAGGAAAAAAACGACCTTTCGGCCGTTTCCATTACACAATTAGTCTAACAAATCTTGGATTCTATCCAGATATTGGTTGTCTGTCACTGCCATCACGCGTACCTCCGCTGGCCATACAAAATCTGGTCCTAACTGGCTCCGCAGGGGCTGCTCTTCTGCATCTCGATAGCCAATAATATTGAGTTGATACTGGTCTCTGACCGCCAACTCTCGAATACTCTTTCCAACCCAGGCAGATGGAACGGTAAACTCAACCACGACCACCTCATCATCCAACTGGAAAACTTCAATCCGGTGTTGGAAAAGAATCATTTTAGCGAGGGACATGCCTGCTTCTACCTCCGGCAGGATGACCAGATCAGCCCCAATCTTCTCAAGAACTTCCTTGGTCACTTCATTCTTGACCTTGGCAATGACGTGCTCGACGCCCAATGCCTTACAGTGCATGACAGCTAGGACACTGGACTCCAGGTTTTCACCTGTCGCAATCACGACTGTGTCACAGTTCCCAATATCTGCCGCATCCAAGAGGTCCATTTCCGTAATGTCTCCAACAATTCCAGTTGTAATCATAGATTCATACTGGTTGATCACATCTTCGTGATCGTCAATTGCGATGATATCCACATCCTGGTCCTGCAGGGTTTTTAAGACACTCTGTCCAAATCCCTAAGCCCAGAATTCCAATGGTTCGATTTGCCATAAGTCTCTCCTATCCGATAATGATGTCTGCCTTGGCATACTGCAAGGCGTCTGCCTTCTTGGCTTTGTAATTGTTCAAGCTGACCATGAGGGTCAGGGGACCTATCCGACCGATAAACATGAGGACCATGATGATGCCAAGTCCCGCTCCATTTAAGGTTGAGGTCACATTAGCCGTCACACCTACTGTCGCTAGAGCCGACACCACCTCAAAGACCAGATACAGAAATCGTTGGCCATCCGGAGTCACGAGACAAAGGCCAAAGAGACCAAGAAGAAAGGTCAACTGGAAGATTACCGCTGTCCCCAAAGAGCGTTGGACCAAGTCTGGTGCGATGGTGCGCTTTCCCAGGTTGGTATGTGGCAAGCCGAGCAACTCTTTGCGCGCTAAGAGAATCAGCACCAAGAAGGTGGTGATCTTCATCCCCCCTGCTGTCCCACCTGGTGCTCCTCCTAGGAACATCTGTAAGAGATAGATAAAGAGCGTTACTGGCCGGACTGCTGTATAATCTAGCGAAGCAAAACCAGCTGTCCGCATACTGACAGTTTGGAAGAAGCTGACCAAGATCTTCTCTCCTAATGGAAGGGACCCAATCGTTGCTGGATTATTAAACTCGGTCAAAAGACTAGTCACTGTCCCAAAGAGAAGGATCGCCGCTGTTAACCAGAGAACCACCTTGGTATGGAAGCGAAGAGTTCGCCGTCCCGATTGATTACGGGCCTTGGTGGCTAGGTCAAACCAGACCATGAAGCCCAAGCCCCCAGTAATAATAAGGGCAGACAAGGTCAGATTGACCAACCAATCGGTCTGGAAGCTCATCATACTATCACCTCCAAAATTATCAAAGCCCGCATTACAAAAGGCCGAGACCGCAACAAAGATAGAGTTAAAGATCCCATGCCCCCAGCCAAAGCGAGGGATAAAGCGGGTCATGAGGAGCAAGGCCCCCACTCCTTCGATGGTAAAGGTGGTAATAAAGATGGAGCGGACAAAACGGGCCAAGCTCTGGTTATTGCTAAAACTAAAACTGTCTCGAATGGTCTGCCGGTCCTTGTAACTAAGTTTTTGGCGACCTTCCATAAAGAAGAGACCGATAAAGGTCAAGATCCCTAAGCCTCCGATCTGGATCAAGAGCATACAGATCAATTGTCCCAAACCATTATAGGTCGAAGCCACCGACTGGGTAAAGAGCCCCGTCACACAGACCATGGAGACCGCTGTAAAGAGGTGGTCGATATAGCCTGCTTTTGAGCTCGCTTGCTGGACAAAAGGCAGACTCAATAAGAGCGAGCCCACCAGGATAACTAAGGCAAAGCTGAGAAATATTCGCCTTGCCGGAGACAGGCTTTTAATTTTGGCCTGCCATTGTTTAAAAAATAATTTGACTAACATAGCTTCATTGTATCATAAAAAGTGAAAGACCTACAAGTGATGAACCATCTCTAGGCACAATTCTAGGGCCTTCTCAAAAGCTTCAGCACCCCAGTCACGCTGGTCATAATTTTCCAGGTCTGCAAGAGAATCTGCGGTAAATAGGAGCAAGCCCCAAACTGCATCACGAAGCTGGGCGACCGCTGCAAGTGAGGCACACTCCATCTCCACAACACGACACCCTTCTTCAATGCGATAGGCCACCTTGTCAGGTGTTTCTCTATAAAAACCGTCCGTCGACCAGGTCATGACCTCTTGATAAGGAATATCTTTTCCTTTCAAGACAGTTTCGATGGCGGTCAGTGCACGACTGTCCACTTCGATATAACGAGAAGGCGCTACATAATGGTAACTAGCTCCCTCATCTCGCAAGGCCTTGGTCGGGATCAAAAAGGCATTTTCTTCTATATCTACCAAGACGCCACAGCTACCCGAGGAAATGATCTTCTTCACCCCATAGCCAATCAACCAATCCATGAATTGGGCAGCAGCTGCAGATCCAACTGGCGCTTGTGCCAAGCAGACTTCCTCCCCTTGGTGCTTCAGAACATAGACTGGATAAGCCTTGGTAGCTGAGACAAAGGTAGCCACTTGCTCAGCTCCAACAGTTTTGGCAAAGCGGTCAATCTCATCCGCTAAGAAAGCATAAACGCATTTTTCAGGCAGGTGCAGGTCTAACCCCTCATGGGTCGGCATCAGGACTGCCTGTGGGTTGTCGTCAAACTCTAAAATAGGAATTTCATGTTTATGGATCATCCCTTCTCCTTTTTAACGGGTATTTCTTTGATGACACGGGCTGGGTTTCCTGCAAGGACCACATTGTCTCCAAAAGACTTGGTTACGACTGCCCCAGCGCCAGCGACCACATTATCACCCAGCGTGACACCAGGAAGGATGGTGACCCCTCCTCCTGCCCAGAAATTGTCTCCTATCGTAATCGGAGCTCCGTACTCAAGACCCGAGTTGCGCTCATCTGGATCCAGCGGGTGTAAGGGGGTCAAAAATTGGCAATTAGGACCAATCATGGCATTCTTTCCAATCGTAATGGGACAAATATCCAACATGGTCAAATTGTAATTGGCATAGAAATGCTCTCCCAAATGGATGTTGACGCCGTAATCCACAAGAACCTGACGATTGAGATAGAGGTTGTCGCCAGTAGAGCCAAACCACTCTTTGATGATGGCCGCTCCTTTTTTAGGGTCCACCTCTTGATTAAAGGCTTCCTGCTTCTCCCGAGAAGCTTTGGCTAAAGCCCGTAATTCAGGGTCCGCAGGTCTATAATAGTCACCTGCAATCATTTTTTCATATTCACTGGCCATAAGGAAACCTCCACGTTATTTTGACATATTATAGCAGAATTTCCCCTTTAAAACAAACGTCAGTAATAAGGTTTTCTAAGAAAAAGATCATAAATACTTAAATACCCTCAAGAAAACTTGCACTCGCTTACAAAATGATGTACAATAAAGACAAGAACAGCAATAAGGAGCGAATTCATGTACCAGGAACAACGGCTTGAAAAAAATCCTAGAACTTTTAGAAGAGCGAAAACAGCTATCCGCTAAAGAAATGGTCGATTATTTCAAGGTCTCAAAAGATACTATCCGCAGAGACTTTTGCCCTTCTGAGCCAACGCCAGCTAGTCCGTAGGGACCCATGGTGGGCTTCTCCCTTAAACAAAGAACCCGGCCCTTCTTACCTAGACCGCAGTCAGAAAGCCAACAAGGAAAAAGACTACCATGGCTCAAAAGGCCCTGCAATTGATCCAAGATGGACAAGTGATCTTTCTCGACGTTTCCACCTCGATGACCCTGCTTGCTGGCATGCTGAATAAGGAAGTCACGGTCTATTCGCATTCCCTTGACAATGCCATCCAGCTCAGTAGCCATTCCCAGGTTGACGTTCATCTCTTAGGCGGGAAATTCTACCCTAAAAACCGCTTCTACTATGATGCGAATCAAGCACACATACTGGACAATCTTCGCTTTGATCTTGCTTTTTTTGGAGCGAGTAGCTTAGCCAATGGCGAAGTCACCTTTGAGGATGCTGAAGACGTTGCAGTCAAGTCTCTCGTTTTTGAACGGACTCGTACCAAGGTGCTGGTGGCAGAAAGTGCCAAGTTCCACCAACATGCTAACTACTATCTCGCTCGTCTCCAGCAATTTGACTATTGGATTACTGATCAAAAACCAAGCCCTGACATCCTTAAACAAATCGGCAGTGAAACCACTATTCTCTATTAGGAGGTCCTCATTATGTCTCACATTCGTCTCATCATCAGCGACATCGATGGTACCATCTTAAATGATCACCATCAGATCGATCCACAGTTGGCAGCATTGATCCCGGATTTAAAACGCGAAACCATTCCTTTCGTACTGGCCTCTGCTCGCTCTCCAAAGGGATGGCTCCCATTGCCAAAGAACTCGGCATAGAAGACTCCCCCATGGCTTGCTACAATGGTGCCTTGATCCAAAAGGGAGAGCAGGTTCTTTTCGAGCATCCTTTGGACAAGACGGAGGCCCGGAACTTTATCGACTGGGCCAACCAACACTTTCCTCAGGTTTCGATCAACCTCTATAGCGGAAAAGACTGGATGACCGACCGCCTTGACCAATGGAGTCAAGAGGAGGCCCAGATTACAGGAGAAAAACCTCTCATTCTCCCCCTATTGGATCCTTTGCTGGATCCGACAAAGCCTCTCCACAAATTGCTCTTAATTGGAGAGCCAGAAGAGATCCAAGCTCTCTATCGCACTATTTCTGCCGACGACTTCCCTTCTACCGCCTTTTATCTCTCCAAAGCCAACTACCTAGAAGTCACAGCTAAGAACGTTTCCAAAGAAGATGCTCTGGTTGAGCTCGCTAACTACTACCACTTGAGCTTAGAAGAAGTCCTCACCATGGGAGACAACTTCAACGACCTCCCTATGCTCAAAAAAGCAGGCATCGGGGTCGCTATGGGCAATGCTCCACAAGAAGTAAAAGACGGAGCGACTGTCGTAACAAAAACCAACAATGAAAACGGGGCTGGACAAGCGGTTGAAACCTATGTGTTGATTTAGAAACATAAATAAAGTGACTAGCTAGTATTTTTTACGGATAAAAAATATAGTAGAAATGCCGATAAAATAAGGATTCCTGCAAATTTGTAGGAATCCTATTTTCTTTTATACAATTTTGTATATTTAAAATCTATTTTTGTATGATTTTTTTCTCGTTGGGTTTTTTTATCAATAATTAGGGATATAAAAACTCGACAAAAACCCTTGATTATTATACCGTTGACAAGTTTTTCAAAAACCTGTATGATAGAAAAAAGTTTATTAAAAAGGGGACGTATTTTGAAAAAATATACTATTTCACGTAAACAAACTTTAACTTTAGCTTCCGTTGTTTTAGGAACGGTCTTCACAGGAACGACTATTGCTTTCAGCTGATGACGTTGCACCTAGCACAACCCAAGCTGCTCCTGCAGCTACTACAGCCGCAAAATCACCTATCACCGGCTGCAACAGAAGAAATCAACGCCAAAGCCAATACACCAGTTGTTCCCTGCTGATAAAGCAAAAAGCTGGAGATGTCATCGCTGTGGACGTCAAGAAAAACTGGCCCATCTGCTAAAACAGACGGCGCAGACACCACCACTACTTCAACAGCAACCATCAAAACGACTAGCTTAGCCGATCAAGACACACCTGTTGGCACTTCAAAACCAGTCTCATCTACTAAGACAGCTACATCAACTAAAGAAACAGCTGACTACACTGAGACAACTACAGAAACAGTCAACAAAACAACTGTAGTCGAAGTGACAAAAGAAGCCGATGTGGTCAATAAAAAAGAAGTCCAAGGAACATCCGACATCGTCTTTGTCATTGATAAATCATTCTCAATGGATTCCCACATCAATGATACGATGAAAAATATTGAGACATTCGTCCGTAATTTATCTGCAAAAAATATCCAAGCACGCTTGGGATTGGTTGATTATGAAGACTCAAAGCATACCAACTACCATGATTTTAATGGATCAAAATTCACAACAGATCCAGAAAGCTTTATTTCTGCTTTAAAAGCAATCAAAACCTACGGTGGTTATGAAAATGCTACTGTTCCATTGCACCATATCGCTACTTCAGCGGACTACAACTGGGGGACTGGGAGCAAACAATCATCGCTTTGCTTTCTTGATCACAGACGAGGACATTGATCTTACAAAGGATACACCAACCAAAAGAAGCGACACTGAAAGCCCTTCAAGATGCTGGTATCTCTTTGACAGTGGTTGGTGAAACACATGAAAAAAAAGACTTTGATCCATTGGTCAATGGGAACAAATGGTCTCTACCTAGATATCGACAAAAACTTTGCTGACTTGTTGAACGTTCAATTTGCCAATAAAGTCGTTGAAACCGTCCAAAAAGGTCGTGTCTTTAAGGTACAAACAGACAAGTATGAGTTGATTTCAAAAACCCACCGTGTGGCAAAAGCAAAACCACAAACTCCTAGCATCCAAACGCCTGCAACACCGACTCCTACTCCTCAAAAACCAGCTGTTGTAACTCCTGCGAAACCGACAGTATTCACACCAGCTAAAAACGAGCCTGCCAAAACAGCAGTCTATATCGCACCTGCAGCTCTTCCTCAAAAAGAAGCAAGTCTTCCAAATACAGGAAGCAAAAACTCCATTGCTTTGACGACTCTAGGTCTTGGTCTTCTTAGCATGGGTGCTGCCTTTGGACTCTCTCGTAAAACAAAAAAAGACTAACATGAAAAAGCCTAATCAAATGATTAGGCCTTTTTAGCTCTGTACGAATGATTCCTGTTTGCCATTTCCATTTGAAAGTAGAAATCTTCAGCTTCTACCAAAAGATTCTTGTCCTCCGCTATGATATAATGGGGACAGTACAAGGGAGGAAACCAATGTTACAAGAACTAGCCTTTACAGGCCAATGGAGACACTATCAAAAACGCGTTCTCGATAAGAGTGACGCTTTTATGGCGGATGGCCATCTACATTTGGTAGCAGCTCCTGGCTCTGGAAAAACAACCCTGGGAATCGAATTTATCAGACGCTTTGGCCAGCCAACCCTGATCTTGGCTCCTACGGTCACCATTCGTCAGCAATGGGTGGACCGGATTATCCAGGCATTCTTGAGTGATGAAAGCCAAGCGGAGCAATTGATCTCTCAGGACCTCAAACACCCTAAGCTGATTACAGTGGCTACCTATCAGGCCCTACACAGCGCCATGAACCAAGTCGTCGGTCAATCACAAGCTGAGGATACCGATGACCAGGCAGAGATTGAAACATTTGATTTCAAAGGCTTTGATATCTTTACTACTTTCAAAGCCATCTCACTCGGAACCCTTTGTTTGGATGAGTGTCATCACCTGCGTAATGAGTGGTGGAAGAGTTTGGAAGCCTTTCGTCAAGCCTTCCCTGACTTAAAGATGATCTCCCTTACTGCTACCCCTCCCTATGAAGGGGATCCTGCCCTTTGGGATCGCTATATCCGCATGTGTGGTGAGATCGATGAGGAAATCACCGTCCCCGAATTGGTCAAAGAAGACACCCTTTGTCCCCATCAAGACTATGTTTACTTTGCCTTTCCAACCAAGGAAGAGCAAGAGCAGTTGGATGCCTTTAGCCAACAAAAGAATGCTTTCTTGCAACAACTGACTTCCGATCCCCTCTTTTGCCAATACCTCCAAAACTGCCAAGCCTTATCGGGTCAGATCAGCGATGATGAATTGCTCAATGATCCCAAGTATCTCTCTGCTACCCTGATCTTTCTTCGAAGCAAGGGAATCGTCTTTCCCAAACGTTTCCAGGACCTCTTAGGAGCCAAGAAACTACCTGCTTTCACCCTGGACTGGCTTGAAATTCTCCTGCAAGGTCTGCTCTTTCAGGTACCTCACTGGTACAATCTACCTGAGGAATACGAGAAGCAAGTCCTCCATGAACTAAAAGCAGCCAGCTTAATCGATCGAAAACAAGTTAAACTGGTCCGCAACAAAAAACAAGACCTCCTGCTCAATCAATCCCTCGGAAAAACTCAATGCAGTCCGAGAAATTTTCAAGGCGGAATACCAGGCTCTTGGAAGCCGACTGCGCCAACTGGTCCTAACAGACTATATCCGCCAAGATTTTGAAGTTCATCTAGGAGATAAGGACGCCCAATTTACTCAATTGGGAGTGCTCTCTTATTTCGAATCTATTCGCAGGGAAAGCTTAGAGCAAGCAACTCCTCCTGCCATCGCTGTCTTGACCGGCAGTATCGTCATCATCCCGACGGTCGCTAAGCCAAGATTAGAAGACCTTCTAGGAGAGGATCGATTGACTTACCAAAGTGTCGGCCAATTATCTCCTGATGACTTTCTCAAGGTTCGCTTGGTTGGTTCTCAACATGATTTGGTGACAGCCGTGACCCAGCTCTTTCAAGAAGGGCTTATCCAAGTCGTCATTGGAACTAAGTCCCTTCTAGGAGAAGGCTGGGATGCTCCTTGCGTTAATTCCCTGATCCTAGCGAGCTTTGTCGGTAGCTTTATGCTCAGTAACCAAATGCGAGGCCGTGCCATCCGAGTGTGGCCTGAGGATCCAGACAAGACCAGTAACATCTGGCACCTGGTCTCCATCAATCTTTCCCTAAAGAAATGGTATGAAAAGTCCGATCTTGAAAAGGAAGAGATCGAGGCCATCACTGATCAACTGAAAGAATACAGTCCTGATCTGGAGCTCTTAGAAAGACGGATGAAGCAATTTTTAGGTCTCCACTACAAGGAACCCTTTATCGAATCCGGTATCGAACGTCTAGCTTTTGACAATATCCGCTATACAAAAAAACAGTTGCAAAAACTCAATGAAGAGACCTTAGAGCGCTCCACTCACCGTCAAGAACTCCGAGACGGCTGGCAAAAAGCCTTGCCGATTCTGGAGAATATGGAGATTGTAAATGAGGTTCAAGTGGATAAACACTTCCTGCCCCTAGCCCTATTTTTTGACGCCAGGAAGCTAGCTCGTTGGCTAACGGCCGCCACTTTGACCGATGCTTTCGCCAACTTTATTTACTATTCACATAGAGGAGGATGGAATAAAGCGTCTCTTATTCTTCTATTCTTCTTAGCTGTTCTCGCTCTCCTTGCCTGGCTCCGCTACTATCTTTATAAGAGCCCTTATAAACGGCTAGAAGTCTTTGGTCAGGCTATCCACCAAGCTCTGCTCCTTTCTGGGCAGATTCAAACCCAGGAGACCCACATCCAAGTCGCACGAGACAGAAAGGATGCCATCAACACGCTGATTTATTTGAAGGGCGGAACCATGCGGGAGAAAGAACTCTTTTCGCAAACCATGATCGAATTTTTCGCACCGATTGAAAATCAACGCTATATCCTGAAAGCACAGGAAAAAGGTATCCGATCAAACAGAATATTTCGCTGTACCAAGCCTCTTTGACAAACGAAAAGAGGATGCCCAAGCCTTTGTGGAGCAAATCCGAAAGAGCCTAGGCAAGTATGACCTCGTCTATACCCGAAGTGCCGAAGGTCGCGCTATTCTCCTTGATGCGCGCATCAAGGCCCTAGCCAACAAACAAGAGCGCACCTTCACCAAGAAACAAGTGATGTCGGATTTGAAATAGAACTTGCAAAAAAACCATATTCCTTTTTAATAGGAATATGGTTTTTTAGGTTGTTTATATCAGATCCCCCTATTTCCACAAGCCACCTAAGATTTGTTTTTCGACCAAGGAAAGATCTTCATCAGTCACTGGCCCATCAGTTCCAAGAATATAGAGCTGACCAAAATAGGCAAGCAGCGGGCCAATCAGAATACGCAGGAATTGGGAAATAGTCAGATCAGGATTGATGCGAGGGTCCGTTTTCAGTTCTTGAAGGAGGTCACCAATTCTACCCTGAATGAAACTCCAAATATGTTCTTGCTCCTTCTTGATCTTTTCATTCGAAAACATCTCCTGTAACACGATTTTTAAGAGAGCTTGATTGGTTTTGAGGTAGTTCATTCGGTCATAAACGAAATAGTGAATTTTCTCCTCTGTTGTTTGAAATTTTAAGAGTTGATCCAGAAAATTCCCCAGAAGACTAGGAAGGATCGGATGTAAAATAGCTGTCAGCAACTCATCTTTGGTCTGGAAATACTTGAAGAGAGTGGCTTGGCTAAGCCCGGCATGCTCCGCAATTTGAAGGGTTGAAGTCCCATTATAACCCTTGGTCGAGATCAAATCGACGGCTGCCTGCATAATTTTCTTCTTTCCTTTGGGATAGTCTGCCCCCTCTAAATAAGCTTCAAACGACTCAAAAATACTCTCGTTCATATCCATCCTCACATCCTTATTATTTTTATACCTTACGATACCGACGCAATCCGACAATATTCAGCATTGTCAAAGCAACAAGGAAAAGCAATAAAACACCGATATTTGGCAAAACATCTCCAAGGTTACGTCCGTAAAGAATAATCTGACTCATGGCATCACCTGAGTAGGTCAAAGGCAAGAACTTCCCAATTGTTTTTGCCCACTCTCCCATTGAATCAAGAGGAATGATTCCTGAGAAAAAGAGTTGCGGCATAATCACAAGAGGAATAAATTGCATCATTTGGAATTCTGATTTCGCCAAGGTAGACAAGAGAATTCCAAAGGCCAGTGCTACAAGAGCCAATACTACATTAACTATTATAACATTTAATAAACTTCCGACAACTTCAATATTCAATAACCAAATAGCTGCTAAAACAACTACCGCTGTTTGAAGAATAGCGATGATCCCATAAGACATCATGTAACCATAGACGATCTCCGAACGTTTGACCGGAGTGGCTAATAAGCGATCTAGGGTACCGCTGGTGCGTTCTTTCAAGAGCGCCATCCCTGAAATCAAGAATACAAAGAAGAAAACGACAAATCCAATCAAGACTGGAATCATACTGGCAAAGAAGCCTGTATCTTCATTCCCATACTCATAAGATTCCTTAATTTCTGGTGATTTTGCATCCAATTTCAATTGAGGAAGGGCCTGTTTAACACGAGTTAATAATTGATTAGTCCCTTCACTGGCAATACTGGTCCGCAATACTTGACGGGTCATAGCAGTTTTCGAAGCATCTGTATTGGCATAATCTACCTGATACTCCCCGTCTTTATAAGAAATGACGGCGTCGACTTTCTCATCAGCCAAGTCTTCTTTGGCTTGATCCATGTCTTTGTAAGTTTTCACACTGACATGGTCCAGATCATCCATTTTTCTTACCAAACTAGTTGGTAGATCCTGCGTTGCAAGCTTGACGTTCACAGTTGTACTAGCTGAAAACATGAGGTTCATCAACCACATGATAAAGACTGGAGCCACAAACATCATGGCAAGGGTTCGTTTGTCACGAAGCAATTCTTTGATAACTTTTTTTGCAATGGCAAGGGTTCTCATCTTATTCTCCTTCCGCTTTCAAAAAGACTTCTTCAATACTTGAAACACCATAACTTTCCTTGAGATTTTTTGGTGTATCAAAGGCAATGATGTTTCCACCTAACAAGAGGCCGACCTTATCTGTCAACTCTGCTTCATCCATGACATGGGTGGTGACCAAAATTCCTACCCCCTTGTCTCTAAGCGTGATTAATTCCTTCCAGATTTTCTTTCGAAGAGAGGGGTCAATTCCAACTGTCGGTTCGTCCAAAATCAGGAGCTGCGGATTTCCTAAAAGTGCAATCGCCAGCGACAAGCGTCGTTTCATCCCTCCGGAATAACCAGAAACTGCCTTATTTAAGTGATCTGTCAGATCTACCACCTGAGCCACATGGGCAATTTCATCCTTTAAGTCTTTTTTGGAAAGGCCTTTTAGCTGACCGAAAAATTCCAAATTTTCTTGTCCTGACAAGGCCTCATAAAGAGCATCAGACTGGGCCATATAGCCAATATCTCCCAGAATATGACGATTGGGCATGGTGTAGTCTAAGACTAGAGCGATACCGCTATCTGCCTTTTCCATTCCTATCATGGTTTTAATCATGGTTGATTTACCAGCACCAGAAGGACCGATTAGACCAATGATTTCCCCAGACTGTAATTCAAAACCAACGTTGTTTAACACCCGTTGTTGACCAAAAGATTTTTGTAAATTTTGTAAATGTAGCAATGTTTTCATATGCATCCTCCTAAGTGAGTAGTCGCTCACTTTTTAAACATGAGACTATTATAGTGAGTGAACACTCACTTGTCAAGTAGGAAATTTCATTTTTTTCAGAAAAATAAAAGAGAGTGGGACAGAAATCGGTAATTCGTTAGAATTCGATTTCGTCGTCCCACCTCCGCACAGTTGAGTAGGGCTGTAAAAGTTGATGAAATCAGCGTAGTAGAGCCCACTCAACCACTGCGTCTTGCTCGACAATCCAAAAATAATTGAGAGGCTAAGACTTTTGTCCCAGCCTCTAATAATGAAAATTTCTGCTGTTAAGCTTCTGTCTGCATCTGCTCGCGATAGTCTGAAATAGTCTGTCCCGTCCACTTTTTAAAGGCTCGTGAGAAGGAAGATACTTCTGAATAGCCTAACAAATAGGCTACATCATCTGTTGTCATATCAGGATTCTTCAAATAGCCAAAGCTAGGATTTTCTGCACATTTTGTAATTCTTGATTAAATTTGGTCCCTTCTGCTGTCAGGTTTCGTTGCAAGGTCCGACTACTGATACCGAGAGTTGCTGCGATATCTTCGATACCAAAGGTCCCACTTGGAATCGCCTGGTAGAGTTTCTGCTGGACAAGGCCTGTAAAACTTTCACTCGTCATGGCTTCTACCAAACGCTCCTTGAGCTGTGGCTCTAAGTAGTCCAGCATGACATTATTGACTGTCAGGAATGGCTTCTCCAAGTTCGCCTTTTTAAAGACCAGTTCATTGCCTTCCATTTTCTCCACATGACAGCCAAATACCTTAAGGATAGGTTCTTGGTAGGTATATGGTGTCCCCAGGTGGACTGGCGTGATCGTTTCTCCCGTCCCTGTGCGAATCAAATCAACCAATAACAACTGTTCATTGAGGACAGCGAAACGAGGCAAATCGAGACCTGGATAATCATAACGGTAGCTGACACGGATTAAGTCATCAAAGGTTTCAATGCTGATAACAATAGGTCCTGTGATTTTCTTGTATTTGGCAAAATGCTCGATTGCTGCGAGGCCATTTTTCGATGATAGGGCTGCAAAGAAAGGGGGCATGAACATTTGGATATCCTTGATACGACTCATGGCGATAATCTGCTCATCAGTGGCCACCTTGTCAAAAGCCGTCAAAAGGTGGTAGTAATCAAGGGTTGAAAGGCTCATCTCTTCCTTCCAGGTAGTATCCGGAAGATTAGCTAGTTCCAGAATCATGTTCAGATCTAGCCCGATTTGTTTAAATTGTCAATATATTGCTGACTGAGACTCAGACGCATAGGCTTTCTCCTTATTTCTCTTAAGAAGCACGCTTCATGAGGGCATCAAACCAACGGTCTGGCAAGATAGCATGCAAGAATACCAATGGTTTAGCTCCTATACCTACTAAGTAGCGGGTTTTAGGACGACGACTGTTGACTGCTTTGGAAATAGCATTTGAAATCACTTTAGGATCTGACATCATATTGCCTGAGTATTGCTTCCGCATTTCTTCCGCTGTCTTGGTTGCTGCCGCTTCATAAGCGCCACCTTTAGCTGATTCGGCTAGTTTATCAGCAGCAATAAAGCCCCAGTCCGTTTTAATACCACCAGGTTCGATGATAGAGACATCAATACCATAATCAGATACTTCCATACGAAGACCATCTGAAAAAGCTTCGAGGGCATATTTGGTCGCATGGTACCAAGCACCAAAGTAAGATGTCAAACGACCACCCATTGAGCCCACATTAATAATTCGACCTGATTTTTGGTTACGCATATAAGGGAGAACGAGTTGGGTCAAGCGAGCCAGACCAAAGATATTGACCTCAAACTGCATCTTAGCTTCTTCAATCGTTACATCTTCAACGGCACCGTATGAACCGTAACCAGCATTGTTGACCAAAACATCAATGCGATTTTCCTTACCGATGATGACATTAAGAGCTTCTTTAATGCTGGCATCATCTGTAATATCCATACGAACTGGCGTTACACCAAAGGCTTCAAGTGGTTTCATGGCATCCACACGACGGGCTGCTCCATAGACAATATGCCCTTCTTTAGCAAGTTGTTCAGCAGTTTGATAGCCGATACCAGATGAAACACCTGTAACTAAGATAACTTTTTTGTTTGACATGTTGATTTCCTCATTTGTTTCATTTGATTGATGAGACTATTATACGACACAAAATCCGACAAGTAAATGACAGTTTCTGCCACGCCAATGACAATTTACGACACATGAAATGGATATCTTTATCTCTCTTCTTCTGTCATTTTTTCTGTTATAATAAGGTGTTCAAACATCACAGAAAGGATCACTCATGACAAATCTGATTAAACACAAACGGGTTGAGTTTAGTGAACTCTTTTATGATATCGTCTTTGTCTACGCTATTTCCAAAACCACTGCCCTCATTCATCATCTTCACCACGGTGTCTTATCATCAGATTCCATATTAAGATTCCTGATGACCCTCCTCGTTTTGGTCAATTGCTGGATGATTCAGACCGTCTACACCAATCGTTACGGAAAAAATTCTCTTTTTAATATATTCATCATGTTCGTCAACATGGCCATGCTTCTTTTAATAGCAAACATGATTACTAATGACTGGCAAAGCTACTTTTATAAATTCTTGTGGACAGTTGGAACCTTAACACTAACCCTATTTTCCCAATATTTAGTAGAATATTTCCGAAAATCTACCACGCCAGCCAACCGAAAAAGTATCAAGGGCTTTCTTTGGATGACAGGCCTTAGAACCTTAGCCGTCTATATAGCAGCCCTTCTTCCGATGAATCTAGGTATCTATGTCTTTATTATTGGAATACTCTTGACCTTTATCATGCCTATTACCCTGACTCGTCATGCTAGAAATTTTCAGATTAATCTTCCCCACCTGATTGAGCGGGTCTCGCTTCTCGTTATCATTACCTTTGGGGAGATGATTATGGGCCTAGCAGATTTCTTTACACTAGAAATTTCTCCATCCACTCTATCCTTTACTTTATCATCATGGTCAACCTCTTTATGAATTACTTTGGTCAGTTTGACCATGCCATTGATGAGGAAGGGGAGAATAAAGGAATTTTCCTAATTTATAGCCATTATCCGATTTTCATCGGCTTGATTATGGTAACTGTTTCTATGAGTTTCTTAGTCAATCCAGATGTCCATCACCTCTTTGCGACTAGCTTCTTCTATACGGGTATCGGTCTCTTTCAAGCTGCAGTCTTGTCAAATGGTCGCTACAACAAAAGCTACCTTCGCTATAATAAGACATTTTATGGTATCCAGGCAGGAATCTTCCTTATCGGACTGGTTCTTTCCCTTCTTTTTTCAGCCCATCCAACCATTGTCATCTCCATCGCAACTATGATGACCTTAGCAATGGAAGTTCATTTTACGCAATTTTATATCACCCGAACCAAGCAATTCTCAACTCCGGATTGGGATTTGTATTAAAAAAAATTCTAGTAGACATCCTCTACTAGAATTTTTTCTTAGTCTAAAACAATCATAGCCTTAATAGTCTTACGTTCATCCATGTCCTTATATGCTTGGTCGATATCTTCCAGTTTATAGCTTGAAGTAAAGACACGACCCGGATTAATATCACCGTCAAGAACAGCTTTTAACAAAACTTGTTTGTCATAGGTGGTAACAGAGGCTGCTCCACCTGCCACTGAGATATTTTGAGCAAAGGTCGAACCTAGGGCACGGTTATTGTAGTGTGGCACGCCGACAAATCCCATGCGGCCTCCATTGTGAAGAACCCCAAGGGCCTGCTCAACAGCTGCCTCAGTACCAACGCACTCAAGAGCTGCATCTGCTCCACCACCGAGAATTTCTCGCACCTTGGCAATCCCTTCTTCACCACGCTCAGCGACAACAGCTGTCGCGCCTGACTCCAAGGCCATTTGTTGACGGTCTTGGTGGCGACTCATGAGGACGATTTGCGATGCACCACGCATTTTGGCTGCGATAACCGCACATTGACCAACAGCCCCATCCCCGATAACGACAACCTTGTCGCCTTTTTGCACATTAGCTACTCGCGCTGCATGATAGCCCGTCGGCATGACATCAGCCAGCGTCAAGAAGGATTTGAGCATGGCTTCTGTATAATCAGACGGTTGTCCTGGAATCTTGACAAGGGCCCAATTAGCAAAGTGGAAACGGATGTACTCTGCTTGCACCCCGTCAGACCAGTTGGTGCCAATATGGCGGTCACAAGTCCCATCATAACCAGCACGACAGGCATCACACTCCCCACAACCATGGGTGAAAGGCGCAATGACAAAGTCTCCTGGCTTAACCGTTGTAATGGACTCACCGATCTCTTCGACGATCCCAATAGCTTCGTGGCCACTATTTTGATGACCTGCTTCAATATCAGGATTACGGTAACTCCAGAGATCGGATCCACAGACACAGGTGCGAACGATGCGGAGAATGACATCATCTGGCGCTTCAATGTGTGGACGTTCTACTTCTACTAGACCCACTTGCCCAGCTTTTGTATAGACTGTTTTCTTCATAGGAACAACCTACTTTCTATTGCTTACTTATCTACAGTATACACTTTTTATCGAGCTTCTGCTCAGACCAACTCGTCATTAATGGTGGTGATGATCATGCCCATGATGTTGATCCACTTCCAACTCTTCGATCTTGCGTTTATGGGCTCGGTGGGTTGCCAAGTCTTCATCAACCTCAATGGTGACGTTTTGAAAGCCACAATCTTTGAGCAAGGTACGAATCGCTTCTTTGCAAACCTCCATGTGGTTGACATGCTCTAGACAAACATGGACAATGGCGTTTTTTTCCAAACCATCCATGGTCCAAAGATTGAGCTGATTGATACTAGCCACATGGTCCAATTGCTCCAAATCACTCTTGACTTGCTGGATATCTACTCCTTCTGGCACGGCATCCAGGAAAATCCTGAGCGTGCTCCAAAAACGTGGAATGGCTTTGGACAAAATAAAGATGGAAATGGCAAGAGATAAGAGCGGATCTAGGATATACCAGTCGGTAAATCGGAGGACAATGGCCATTAGGATAACAGCCACCCAACCCAAGGTATCTTCCAGAAAATGCAGGCTGAGAATGGATTCGTTCTTGGTTTGTCCTTTGCGAATGACGAGACTCGCTAGCACATTGATGCTGACGGCTATGATTCCAAGCCAGAGAATGCCCTCATCGTTGACAGGTTGTGGATGAACCAGTTTCGTTATATTTTCCAAAATAACTAGAACGGACCCTGTCATGAGAATCACAGCCGTTACCATGGCCCCTAAAAGGCTAAAGCGCTTGTAGCCCAAGGTATAGTGGCTGTCTTCTTCACGGTTGGAAATACTCTCCAAAAAGGCAGAGATCCCAATAGCGATCGCATCCCCCAAGTCATGGACCGAATCCGCAAGGACCGCACTGGATCCAAAAATCCCTCCTGCAATAAACTCAATAATGGCATAACTCAAATTCAAGAAAAAAGCGATCCAGACCGCATGTTTTGTCTTCATAATCCTATTTCCTTTGTTATAATAGATTCATGAACATCATGTTCATTATCATTATCTAACATTCACAACAGAAAGGATAGGGGCAAACCGTTTAGGGTGTACGTTACTGAACAGTTTGTTCGAAGTGTCCATATGACAGCACAGGATCGTCGCATCACCAAAACTCGAAAAGCTATCTATCAGGCTTTCTTACACTTACTCAACCAAAAAGACTACGAAGCCATCACGGTTCAGGAAATCATAGACCTTGCTGATGTGGGGCGCTCGACCTTTTACAGCCATTACGAGAGTAAGGAATTATTGCTAGATGAACTCTGTCAAAAGCTCTTTCACCATCTCTTTGAGCGTGCTGAACACCTCTCACCACAAGACTATCTAGCTCATATCTTTCAGCATTTCAAGAAAAATCAAGATCATGTGACCAGTCTCTTGCTCTCTAAAAACGATTATTTTATACGGCAACTGCGAAAAGAACTAGAACACGATGTCTACCCAATGGTAGCCGACGAACTCATCCAATCGTACCCTAACATTCCCCACTCCTATCTCAAACACCTGGTCGTCAGCCATTTCATCGAAACCCTCAGCTGGTGGTTGAAAAAAGGCAAGTCCTACACCGAACAAGAAGTGATCCAATTTTATTTGGAGATTCTAAAAGTGGGCTCGAACTAGAAGGGAGTATTTTCAATGACCAGCGTGCAATTTTACTTTCTATTTCCATCACTCTTCATGCTTCACGAACTCGAAGAAATCGTTTGGATGCCATCCTTTGTCAAGAAAATATCAATCCAGTATCCAAACAATCGAATCCTAACTTATTACACTCCTTTTGCTTTCAACTTTATTGTCTTGGAACAATTTCTCATCCTAATGACGTCGCTATATCTTAGTTACCAGTTTAATAACTATAGCATTTACGCAAGCATCATAATCGCTTATATCTACCATGTATTCGGGCATCTGATTCAGACAATCGTTATTCGAAAATATGTGCCTGGATTGTTGACGGGCATTTTAACGAGTTTGTTTACTCTATGCAATCTCAAATGAATTTCCAATTAAACTTTATGGTTACTCTCTTTTTACCTTGTTGGTTATCATTTTGAATCTTGTAGTATCATTTATGATTCTTCATAAAATCAGTCATAAAAAATAGCACTCAGGCAATCATATCTTAGAAAGGAAACCCTATGTTCTTCTCCATTCTTCTCGGCTTTTTTACAGCCTTCTTTGCCCTTGCTTTTGTTCTTCTTCACTTATTGGCTTCTCTTTCTGAAGTTAAAAAAGGAAATCACACTCTAGGAAATACATTTCTCCTCATCGGAAGTAGTCTTGCGACCTTATCTCTCACCCTCTACTTCTTTTTACCGATTGTCTCTCTAGTCCTTTGGTTGATCGGCTGTGGTTTGATTTGCTACGGGGCCTATTGGAATGGGAAACACAAAGGAAACTTCCATCCAGCTCACCACCTGATTCGGATGGGCATCGCTCTAGTCCTTACCATCTTGTTAGCCTTGTTATAAGAAAAGCTCAAGTTTTCAAAAAACTTGAGCTTTTGTAGTTTCTATTTGTTAAGCCATCAACAGCATGAGAATAGGGATCACCACCATGGTTGCAAGGGTCGTCTCTGTCACCATGACGGCTGCATAATCACTATCAGCTCCGTAAAGTCTGGCAACAACTGGCGCATTGGTCATCACAGGCATGGCGGACTGGATGATAAAAGACTTGCTTCATCAAGCTTGGAAGAGGCACCCAGTAGACGATGGTTGCCATCAAGAGAGGGGCAACCAGGAAGCGACCTAACAGAATTAAGAATTGGTCTTTTTTTCAGAGTCAGCTGCTTTAGTCCTGCATTGGACACTGATAAACCAATAAATATCATGGATAAAGGAGTTGTTAAATTGCCCAGATACTGCAAATCACTGGCTAAAAAGGCAGGGAGCTTGATATGAAGAATCACCAAGACTAGCCCTAAGAGAAAGCCCATGAGGGGAGGAGAAAAGACTTTTTTCAGACTGGTTTTGAGATCAAACTGCGCTTCTCCTTCGCCATCTCGCTGGATCAGGTAGGTCCCCAAGGTCCAAAAAAAGGTCGTATTACACATGTAATAGATCAAAACATAGGGAATGCTGGCATCCCCGAAAAGGGCCTGGTTGATGGGGAGCCCCACAAAAATCGTATTGGAATTAAAAAACATGGAAATAAAGAGGCCACGACGGTCCTGCCTCACTGCAAAGATCCTTGCTACTGCTGTCGCGATGCCAAGTAAAATGACCATAGACAGGGCAGGAAACCGCAAGGCTGGCAACATTTTAAGCAGATCTGCTGCTGTGAAGCGCTGCGTGATGGTGTAGAGCATATAGCAGGGAAGAGCAACTTGAGTGACCAATTTAGCGATCAGGCCACGTGACTTGTCATCAAACCAGCCTTTTTCACCTATGACAAAGCCAACTAAAATCATACCTAGAATGACCAGGATCCCTGATATACTCCTCAAAAAGATGTCCATGTTCTCTCCTTTTCTTTTTATAAATTTGAACTAGAAAATACCATTTTTTACAAGGTCTCAAAAACTACTCTAGTATATCACAAAAAGAGGTGGAGCAACATGCCCACCTCTTGTATTTTATTGATTGTTACTAGTAGCCTTTCTTAGCTGCCTTACTCCATTGGTACCAACCAACGAGACTGTTGATAAGGTAAATCAAGAAAAACCAATAAAATGGTGGGGACTATGGCGAAAATAGATGATTCAGTTAAAAAGAAAGTTCCAGAATTGCGATTTAAAGGATTCGCGGATGAATGGGAACAGCGTAAGTTAGGAGACGAAGTTCGAATAGTGACGGGACAGTCTCCTAATTCAGAAAATTATACTGATGATCCTAATGGGCGCTAAAAATGCGAAGACCTATGAAGACCTATTTTGTATTAGTCAAACAAAAGATCCAAAAGAAATGGTATATGATTATGGCCATGAAACAAAGTAAAATCAAACCGAGTGATCTGAGGAAGCACCCGATGATCATGAAACGTTATTAAACACAAAAGTCACCCATGTGAGTTCTTGCCAGAAGCTGAAGTTAATCCTTCAACCTGGAAAACCCGCAGAGGTGACTTTTTCTATACATCTCGATTTTTCTGGTAATAATCATCAACCGATAAATATGTCTGTGAATCACCCAGCGACTCCGCTATGTCCATAATCCGCGGTGGTAGTAATCCCACTCGCTGGACAAGTTCGTGATCGCTGAACAATTCCCGTGGACTGCCGGCGAAGCTAAACTTCCCGTGTTCCATAACATACACCGACTCAAACTCGGCGGCGACCCAATCCATGTCATGGGTGATGGTCACAACTTGGTGGCCCGAATCAGCCAACTGATGGAAAAATTGCGGTCAACTTGCGCCGGCTTTTCCCAATCAAGCGACATCATCGGCTCATCAAATAAATAAATCGCCGGATCCACTGCCAAAAACTGTGGCAACGCTCAACAGCTTGCGTTCCGACAATGACAGGTCATATGGACTTTCAGCTGTTTTATCATCCAAGCCAACTCTTTTTAGAGCCGCTAAAGCCCGCCTCGTAATCGTGTCGTGGTCATCCATGACCTGCGCGACACTCCACTCCACCTCTCGTTGAACAGTCGGGTTGAAAAGCTGATCGTCAGGATTCTGAAAAGTAATCCCAACCTTCAGTAACTTTTCGACTGGTTTAAGATCATTAAAATTTTCTCCATCGATCTTAATCACACCGGTTTGTGGTGTCAGCAAGCCCGTCAACAATTTGAAGAGCGTTGATTTGCCGGCACCATTTTGGCCGACAATCGCCACCATCGGATCGGCGAAGTGTTTGTCTTCAACATCCAAGCTAAAGGACCGTTCCGGATAAGTGAACGTCAGGTGGTTCAGTTCAATTGTGGACATAACAAACCTCCTTCAGTTCATCGTCATTCACCGGATACCGGCCATCAGCCAAGTGCCAATCCATTTTTTGAGCAAGTTGCTGGATTGTCGGGGCTGGAATCTGCCAGTCAGCTGCCAAATGATTAAACACCTCACCCGGCCTGCCCTGGGCTACCATTTGACCCTCGTGCAGCACCCATACAACGTCGGCGACTTCGCACAAATCGTCAATTTCACTGGTGACAATGAAGACAGTCGTCTCTTTGACTTGGGCCAGCCATTGGAAAAATTGTCGGCGGCCAAGGGGATCCATCTGACTGGTCGGATCATCCATAATCAAAACAGCCGGGTTAGTCGCAATCGCCGTGGCAATTGCCAACCGCTGGCTCTGACCACCGGAAAGGCTCTCGGGACGCAAATTCAGCTGTTCAATCAGCCCCATTTGCGTGGCAACTTCTTCAACCCGTTTTTGAATCAGTCCTTCAGCCATTCCCTGATTAATCAAGTCAAAGGCGATTTCATCGGCAACCGTGTCTGCCAACCCGCTTAGTTGGCCAGCTGGATTTTGCAGTACAACTCCATTCATGGCATTATAAACGGACCAATTGTCGGACACTCGCTGGCCAAACATGTGCCAGTCGCCCTCAATCTCAGCAGACACCATTTTGGGAATGACCCCTGCCAGCACACGGCACAATGTCGATTTGCCGGAGTGGCTATTCCCGATAATCCCAACCACCTGGCCGGTATGAACCTCCGCGTTAATCTGACGCAGTTGTGGTTGCTCAGTACCCGGATAACGGGTGGTCAAATTTTCAATTACAATCCGTTTATCTTCGTCCATATCTTCCACCCAATCAATAAAATTGCCAATCCAGTCAGACCAATGTGCAGCGTCCGCGACAGGCGATACACGCGCTGGGAGGTTCTGACAGTCCGGTTGAGATTATCAAAACCTCTCAGTTGGAGAGAAATCGACCGCGCCATCGATTGATCCAAGGTCTTAATCACCAATGGAATTAGAACCGGCAGGGACTGACTTTAATTTCTGAATCAACGTTTTTTTGCGGATTGGTTCCGCGAACTTTTTGTGCCTGCTGGATTTTTCCGCATATTGCGCATCATTTCCGGCAAAATATAACACACCGACATCAGAACGTAGACGGTTTTATAAGACAATCCGGACTGTTCCAAATAGGCCGCGTTTTCTGAAATACTCGTGGTCACCATAAAAAAAGCCACTGGTCAAAAATAATCACCAATACTCGACAACCCAGAGTGGTGGCGTAAATCAGGCCTTCTTTGTAGAACGACACCCCAAGCACAGAAAAACAGCACAGTTTGATTCCAACTGTAAAATAACCCTTGGATGATCAGCATGGTGCAAATCAGAAACAGGCTGAATCCCAGCGCCTTAAAGATGGTAGAACTCAATTTGGAAAATAACAATAGCAGTGTTGCGACAAGAATTAATCCGGCCTGAAGCAATAAATTCATACTGGCAAAACTCAACAACGTCATGTCCAAGATGAACAAGAGCTTAGTAATCGGATCGATCACCTGGTACCACTTGAGCTTGACCCGTGGCGCTCCAGAAATCAATGTTTGATCAGTCATCATTTATCACCGCTAAAGAAGTGCACCATCCGCTTCGGCAGCTGACGATAGATGAAGAATGCCAGGTAGGCCACGCAGACTTTATCCAAAATATCCAAGACAAACTCATCGGTAAATGAGGCCAGCCACACTGGTGCATGATTGGCGACCATTACCGCAAACAATGAGTCACCCCAAGCGATACCGGTCTGACCACCCCAAAAGATGACGTTGAGTGGCGTTGAAATGACAGCTGAAACGATGGCAATAATAATAGCAGAAACAAATACTCGTCGCGCTGACGAGAACCACCCATTGGCGTGCAAAACTCCGACAGCAATCCCAATTCCGATGCTGGTAATCGCATACACGGTTGAAATTGGCGATAAGGTCAGCCCATAGATCACGTTGTTGATGAAACCACTGATGGCACCGGCAACCGGCCCAGCCAACATGCTGGCAAGAAAGGTTCCCAAAGACCCCAGCCAAACGGGCAACTTTAACCCCTCCGCCAAGGCTTTGGCAACATAGTTAATCCCCACGGCAGCGGGAATCAAAGTCATGGTGGCAGCACTTAACTTAAATTTCCACATACTGGTACGATGAATCGGTTCTGTTTTCATAATCTTCTCCTTTTGTTTTTAAAGAGCCGTGTCTGTTTAGACTTTCGGACGCAACGCTCTATAGATTTTCGATTTGAACCGCTTCTCCTTTCACAGATCCCTTAGTCGACATCAGGGATTTTCTTGAAAATGATTGTTCAACAGTTCACGACTAATCATACTCCGATTTTCACAGAAGTCAAGAATTTTCTGAAATTTTTTTGGAAAACGTTCGGGAATTGAAAAATAGAGCAAGCGCCCATGAGAATGATCGCAAGACAATTAAATAAGAGGCCACTATAATAAAAACAAACACCATTTCTGGTGTTTGTTGTGAACAGAGAAAAACTGTTCTTTTATATAAATCTAATAACTTCTTTAAAGTTTTATTTATTAGTGTTATTCGACCATCTTCTGAAACTTTCCTCTGTGAGAAAAGTGCTAGAAACAATAATGTTTCTAGCACTCGGAATTATTGAGACCTTAGGCTCAATAATTAGTCATGGAACTTCTTCGAAGTTCGCTGACGTCCGCACTCACCTATGGAAAGTTTCTAAGATGACTTTGTCTTTAATATGAACAAACACCATTTTTGGTGTTTGTTTCATTTTATAAAGGAAGCACTAGCTTATTTTTTCTTTTTCTTCAAAATATAAGCTGCAATGCTTGCCAAGACAAAGGCTAAAACTAGGCTAATAATAGAGATGGTCGTACCTGTATTTGGTAAGAATCCTAAGATCTTGCCTGGTTTCTTCGGCTCTGGTTGGCTTGGTTTTTTAGGTTCAGGTTGACCCGGTTTCTTTGGTTCAGATGAACTTGGAGGAGTTGGTTGTTTTGGAGTTTCTTTTGGAACATGCTTGTTAGTAATCACAACATTTCCTTTACCATCCTCGTCGTTACGAGCTTCATAGCCCTTTGGAACACTGACTTCTCTCACTGTATAAGTGATGGTGTTTCCATTTGCTTTTTCATCTAAATCTGCAAAGGTATGGGTCCACTTGTTTTCAGCTGACAATTCTACTTCTTGACCGACTTTTTGATCATTGGCATAGAGTTGAACGTGAATACTCTTCGGACGAATTCCATCCTTGTCATTCTCATCATCCCACTTCTTAGTGACCGTGACGCTTGTCTTACCAGGTGCATGGGTGTTGGTAATGGTATAAGCAGCCTGATCAATTGTAGTCGTATATTCAGCTACCTTCTCTTCTTGAAGAGTATAGACGATTTCTTTTCCATCCTTGAATTTTGGTAGTCCTGTGAAGCTTTCTTTCCAATCTGTCGCATTCGTGAGTTCTTTTTGAGCAACTTTTTCACCATTGGCAAGAAGATTCACAACGATACTTGCTGGACGAAGACCATCTTGATTGTCTTGGTCATTCCAAATCTTGGTCACTGGAATATCGATCACCGCTGGCGTATGCGTATTGGTCAAGATCGTGTGAGCAGCATCAGAGGTATCCACAGTGACTTGGTAGCCTTCAGGAACAGAGACTTCTTCCACACGGTAGCTGATAGCTTGACCAGCTTTCTTTTCAGCTAATTTGCTAAAGGTATGAGTCCATTGATTGTCCGCTGACAATTCAACTGGGTCTCCTACTTTTTCATCCCCAGCATAGAGTTGAACCTTAATGGATTTTGGACGAAGACCATCTTGGTCATTGGCATCATCCCATTTCTTAGCAACCTTCACTTCTGTAAGGGCTGGTTCATGCGTATTGGTCAAGACGATATTAGCCTTGTCCTTATCATTTACCGTCACCTTGTAACCATCTGGAACAGCGACTTCTTTCACCGTATAAGTAATTGCTTTTCCAGCTGCCTTGGCATCAAGGTTTTCAAATGCACCTTTCCAGTCATTCGCTGCTGAGAGTTCTACCACTTGATCCGTCGCAAGTCCATCTTTGTATAACTGAACTTGAATGCTGGCTGGACGAAGACCGTCTTGGTTGTCTCCATCTTCCCACTTCTTGCTCACTTCTACTTTGGTCTTTTCTGGTTCGTGCGTGTTGGTCACGACTACTTGACCTGGGTTGCTTGCTTCGACGGCTTGTGTGTAGCCTTCTGGAACATCGATTTCTTTGACTGTATAGTTGATAACTTGGCCAGCTTTCTTCTCATCTAGGTTTGAGAAGGTATGGGTCCATTTGTTATCTGCTGACAATTCAACCGTCTTACCAACCTTTTGATCACCAGCATACAATTGAACCTTGATTGTTTTTGGACGAAGGCCATCTTGGTTATTGGCATCCTTCCAGTTTTTCGTAACAGTAAGGCTTGTCTTACCTGGTTTGTAAGTATTGGTAATCGTAGTTCCATCAATCTTAGTGGTGTAATTGTCCTCTTTGTCTTCTGTCACTGTGTAGACAACTTTTTGACCATCTTTATAGACTGGCAGGTCTGTGAAGGTATGAGTCCATTCATCTCCTTCACCAGTCAGGTCAAGTGCTTGCACCTCTGTTCCATTTGCCAAGAGGTGAACTTTGATGGTAGATGGGCGAAGACCATCTTGGTTTTGAGCATCATCCCAGACTTTCTTGACTGTTACCGTCGTGGTCTCAGGAGTGCGCTTGTTGGTGATGGTGGCTTTTCCATCTGTGAAGCTGGCTTCTTCTGTATCGACCGTATAATGAGTCGGAACTTTCACTTCTTTAACAGTGTAGGTATTGAGCTTGCCGTCACTGTCTTTATCTGGAAGATTCGTAAAGTGAGCTTTCCAGTCTGTTGCGGCTGAAACCGTGACTGGTTTTCCTTGAGCCTTGCCATTCTTATAGAGTTGGAAGTCGACACTTTCTGGGCGAAGCCCTTCTTGGTTGTCTTGGTCATCCCAAACTTTTGAAGCTTCAAGATCGATATACTTGATATCTGCTTCATTCGCGATTTCTAGAGGAAGAGCTTTTGAGCCGACAGCTTTTCCATCCACCGTGACGTGGTAGATTTGCTTGTCTGCATCATAGGTCACAACCACTGCATGTTCTGTTGCATCCAACTTGTAATTTGCAGGTGCTTTGGTTTCTTTGAGCGTATAGTTTCCTTCTGTTAAGGTGTTAAAGGAAAGTTCTCCATTCTTATCAGAAGTTGCCGTCGCAACAACAGCTCCATTTGCATCTGTTAAGGTAAATTCAGCACCTTCAAGGACTTTCTTCGGATTGTCCTTATCGACTTTCTTGACTTGGAAAGCTGCTGAGAAAATTTGTGCAGTTACGGTATTGGACTCACGGTTTCCTTCGTGGCCTTTGGCCTTGTATCCAAATTGGTTATGGGCTTGGACCACTCCTGAACGTCCACCGTTATCTTCATTATCTTTGGTGCGTTTTTGCATCAAGTCTTTGACGTCTTTAGTCAACTCCGTTGGGTTAACAACTGGGACACCAAAGTTTGCTTCGCTACGTGCTGGGATCGTCGTTCCTTTATCCGCCACAAACTTGATACCCGTCACTTGACTGTAATCTGCTACAGCTGTCGTCCAGATATCCTTATCTGCAGCCTGCTCCATGGTGTCACTTGTGACACTAGGATCTGTCGTGTAGTAGACTGTCCAGCCTTCAGGGGCAGATACAGGTCCACGGAGGCTAACCGTATATTCCGTCAAACGATTTGAACCATCTAGGGTATTGACATCGTGTACTTTTGGTAGAGCATCGTAAACAACTCCGTCTTCGACTGGCTTGTCTGTATTGTTTTTAATGGTGATCTTGTAGTTAAAGGTTTCACCCGGTTTGAAAGTACGTGTAACCGTAGAAGCATCTGAAAGATCATCATTTTTAGCAATGTATTTCCGTGCATAGATTCCCTCAGCGGCCACAATTGTATAGTTTGATTGGGCATATGGAATCTTATCTGTTGTTGAACCATTCCCATTCAGATCATAAACGTCTTCCGTAACCCGATCAGGGTTGGCATTTTCAAGATCGTGGATCCCATCTCCAGCGACATAAACTTTATTGGTGAAGGTTCCACCGTCATCTTTTCCTTTTTCAGATCGGCCACGATAAACGGTAAACGCACGCGATTAAGATCCATAAGAGAAGCTTTAATAAACTCTTTTTGGTCCAAATGCATCACAGTAGCGGTTCGACCTGAATTGTGGTAATTTTCAATAACCTCGTAGCTCTTAATGAATTTCATACCTTTTTCACTAGAGGCAAGGTTTCTCTCAAAATCTTTAAAAGTCGACTTTAAGGGTATTCGGATCATAAAGATCAATAATCCGTAGGTCTCCATAATTCTTATCAGGATCCAAGACCACTTTCGTTGCCATCAAACCAAAACGAATATTTTCTCCATCAGTATAACGAACATCATTGTAATCAGTCGTTTTTGAAATCTCAAAGCTTTCCTTCAAAGGAATCAGCTTAAAGGTCCAATCTGATGTCTGATCTTTAGCAACATTTGACTGTGTTTGATAAGTGACACGACCTGTATTCTTGAATTCATTCTTGGTCGCATCATTTTCATCGTAACGAGTCTTTTCTGGATCTTTAAAGCTTGTATAGGTATTGAGGCGAATTCCTTGACCAGATTTTAGGACAAAATCATCCTTCATTTCCATCCGCCAACCGACAACGGTTCCATACTTGGTCAAATCAATTAGACCGTTTCCATCTTTATCTGCTTCTGACTGGATTTCTTTGGTGCTACCATCCTCCATGGTCAAGATAATTCGTTTGACAATGGTATGGATTTGCTTTCCTATACCATAACTCCCTTCCATCAGACGACTATAATCAATCTTGGTAAACTTCAAGCGAGGGTCCACAGTCTCATCGTAAAAGACAAAATTCTTCTGCGGTGAAGGGGTATTGTTGGCGAAATTTAGGTACCATTTATAATTAGCAGACTTGTATTCGGTTGAGTCATAAACATCCCCATCCGCCCGTTTAGCAAAGCTTCCAGCCCCTTCAAGGTCACGTGAAGTCAAACGGAAAATAAGGGAATCTTCCGCTGTAATATCTGGTTCTCCCTCTCCACGGTTGGCAGGAATTCCTACGATGCTACCAGTATTGGTCAAATCCTTACTAAGAACGTCCTTGAGGGTTTGGTCTTTTTCTAAGACCAAATCAGGGAATTTCAAGTAGAGGTAACTAGTATCCTTGATTTTGGTCATAAATTCTTGGTGATAAGCTGCTGGATTGTTGCTTGCATCCGCCTTGAAAGTCTTCGTAACGGTACCATCTCCATTGTCTACCCAGCCTTCAGACTTGGTTGTATCAAGAACAGCTGTGCGAGTCTTCCCACTCTTATCTGTATAGGTTGGTAACTTATCAGTGATCGTTGCTGATTCTAACTGACGGTATTGACCACCGTATTGACCACGCATTCCGTCCAATTGGAAGGCAAATGGAACAGAAGATGGTGTTTCAATATAGTTCTTTCCATCTGCACCTTTGACAATACCTGGCATTGCTTCCGCATAGTCCTTAGACATGGCTTCGTTCAAGTTTTGGTTGATGTACTTGGTGAAACGATAATCGTTGTACTTAGGCTTTCCAAATGATATCATTGAGCGCTGTTTCTTGCCCATTGATGTTCAATGTTCCTGTGATATCTAGCGAGTAATTCGTCGGTGGATACCCGATTGTAAACCTCCCGATAAAAGGCAAGGTCAACACTTCTGATTTTTGGTAATTGCTAAAGTGAAGGGTGACTTGATAATCATCACCAACCTTTGTTACCGTTGGTTTATCATGCTCTGAGGCACTATTAAAGTCTGGAATGCTGACTTCTCTGAGGTACTTGCCTGGTACTTTCAAAGTAATCGCGACATCGTTAATGTCGGTTGTCAAATTTTTAGGGGTAATCTGGATATAGCCAGACATGGTATCCCCTGTAAAATAGGACATGCCACCTGGATGGTCTTGTTTGTCCCCATACAAGAGGGTAACATCCAAGGCCCCGTTATCTCCAACTGCTAGCTGGTTGGCATAGGCAGTTACAGCCCCTTGACCAATCTGGCCTAGCATCATGAGAATCGTTAAAATGGCAAAACCTTTTGTTCAAAAATGTTTTTCCATAATGAAACTAAGCTTTTTCATGTTTTATCTCCTTACTTTTGTTAGCCTTCCAAAAAGGCCCTCCCTTTAATTTTATCAATTATTTTTTAGAATATCTATTGCTTTTCAAAATTAAATAATAAATATTTAATAATATAGACATTGTTTGCGCTAATGTCTATATTATAAGTCACTATCTGGTAATGATTTCCCCATCTTGCTATTCAAGGGCAATCAAATGAAACATCTATAAATGAAGTGGGGCAGGCCTAACAATCCTTATTCCCCTTAATTTGTCCATACAAAAAACCTCAAACACAACTGTTTGAGGTTTGTACACCCTACTATTGGTTGGTTATTTCATCTAACTCTTCACCATTTGAAGGAATCTTTTTGTTTTTTTCCCTTCTATCTCGTACCCAACAGCAATGGCAAAACCTTTTTTTCAAAAAGTTTTTCCATAATAAACTGATGTTCTTCATTGTTTATCTCCTTTTATTGTTGTCCGCCTACTTCATTCGGCCTTCTTATCCATTTTATCATAGGTCTTTTTCTTTTAAAAAAATACATTTTTGAAATCTAATTGTAACATATTTGCAATATAGACATTTTTTTCATAAATGTCTATATTAAAAATTGCTATCCGACCTGATTTCCCCACCTTGCTATTCAAGGGCTAGAAAAATAAAAACAATGATAATTTGGTAAAATAAACATAGTCTAAGTGGCAAAGAAAAACTCGATCAAGCGAAGAATTCCTCCTGATCGAGTGCTGATTTAGTTGACGGAAGCTCCATTGGTCGCAATGACCTCTTTGTACCAGTAGAAGGATTTCTTGCGCGAGCGGGCTAAGGTTCCTTTTCCTTCATTGTCCCGGTCGACATAGATAAAGCCGTAGCGCTTCTTCATTTCTCCTGTCCCAGCAGAGACCAGGTCAATACAACCCCAAGTCGTATAGCCCCAGAGGACGACGCCGTCTTCATGGATGGCATCTCGCATAGCCTTGATGTGGGCAGCCAGGTAGTCGATCCGATAATCATCCTCGATCTCCCCTGCTTCATTAGGCGTGTCGACAGCGCCTAGTCCATTTTCCACGATAAACATAGGCTTTTGATAACGATCCCAAATGATATTGAGGGTAATGCGGAGACCAAGAGGATCAATCTGCCAACCCCATTCTGAGCTTTCTAGGTAGGGATTCTTGAGAGAAGCGAAGATATTGCCCGCTGTTTTCTCCTTTTCAGCTGGATCGCCTGAAGCGACTCGACTGGCATAGTAGGAGAAGGAAATAAAGTCCACTGTATAGTCTTTCAACAATTGCAGGTCCTGCTCAGTCATCTCAACCGTGATTCCCTGACGCTCCCACTCTTTCTTAGCATAGTTAGGGTATTCCCCACGCGCCTGCACATCGATGAAGAAATAGTTCTTGCGGTCTTCTTCTAGACCCGCCCAAACATCACGCGGAGCACAGGTATGCGGGTAATTTTGCCCTGCTGCCAGCATACAGCCGACCTTGTTGTTCGGATCAATCTCATGGGCTAGCTTGGTTGCAATGGCTGAAGCAACCAATTCATGGTGGGCTGCCTGGTATTTGACCTGCTCCTCATTCTCTCCTTCTTCGAAGCAGAGACCCGCTCCCATAAATGGCGCATGGAGGATCATATTGATTTCATTAAAGGTCAGCCAGTAGTTGACCAAGCCCTTGTAACGAGTGAAGAGTGTCCGGCAGAGACGTTCATAAAAGTCCAACATCTTGCGACTACGCCAGCCTCCATACTCTGTGATCAAATGCATGGGACAGTCAAAGTGGGTAATGGTCACCAAGGGCTCAATACCATACTTGTGGCACTCCTTAAAGAGGTCTTCATAGAACTGTAGTCCCGCTTCGTTTGGCTCCAGTTCATCTCCTTGTGGGAAAATGCGTGACCAGGCAATAGAGAGTCGATAGGTTTTAAAGCCCATTTCCCCAAAGAGAGCAATATCTTCCTTGTAGCGATGGTACATATCAATGCCATCTTTAGCCGGGTAAAAATAGCCCTCTTCAAAGTCGAACATCTTTTTCTGACCCGTAATAATCGCATGACGATCAGGCCCAATCGGTACCACATCCACATTGGCCAAGCCACGGCCACCTTCATTATAAGCTCCCTCACATTGGTTGGCAGCAGTTGCTCCACCCCACAAGAAACCATCTGGAAATTGAAGTTTGTCAGTCATCTCTCTACCTCACTTGATTTGATAGTTCTATTATACCCTTCTCTTTCCAAAAAATCCTACAAGATCCTATGAAAAACTGATACTATTCTAAGATCTCTTCTGTTCACTCGCAACGCAAAACTGCTTTATTTCATAAGATTTGGAAGAACGAATACCATAAAGAAAGCTAGAGCAACAAATAGAATAACAAGGAAATAAGCTAAACATTTAGTCAACCATGCATAAGGACCTGGTTTTAAAGGTCTTTCCACATAGGAATGATTTGGTTTTTAGGATCATAATAAACAGCAACTCTACTACCAACTGGGAAATACTCCTCTAAAGGTGATTTGGTTAAAGAGATAAAACTGTTCCTATAAATTTTGTATCTTAAAACCTGAGGAATTTCACCATCTTCAAAATTATCCATTTTTACATCAGATACGATTGAACCTACGGGACTACTAATTGTATTTGAAATAGCATATAGAAATTTCGGACCTAAAAACCTTGTATTGCTTCCCATTAACAGTATACTCAACCACTGGAAGACTAATTCCGTTATAAAGAGCATAGGAATAACGGATAATGACTCCTTCGGTTTTTTCGGTACATCTCTTGGCGTTTCTATAATTACTCAAGATAAAAAAATCGAACATAAAATAGGTGAAGGCAGCAAAGCCTAACATCATTAAGCCAAATAATAGAAAGAAAGTTGTTGGCATCTTTTTTTCTCCTTAAAAACATGAAGATGAATCTATTTTAACAGAAAAAATACAGGAAAAAAAGACCGGATGACTCTGATCTTTTTAATAGTTCATATTCTCATATTCTATTTTAAGAATAATTATGGTTGACTTCAAATGACTAAGCGTCCTATTTCATACGATAAAAAAATCAATCACTAGACCAGCAGGGCCTTTAACTAGCAAAGGATTCTGTTCCCCAATCAGTTGCAACTGGGCCCATGTAAATATCTCAATGCCAAGCTCTTTCAAACCGTTTGTAGTTCTGGTCTACATCCTCAACCTCAATGTGAAGAATGATTCCTGACTGAAAATTTTCCAAAGGAATCAAATGATTTTGAGACAACATGAGACAGTGACTGCCAATCGTGAACTGAGCAAAACCATCATCAACATAGTCTGCCTTTTTATCCAAGATATGCTCCAAGTCAGCACAGACTTGGGGAACATTTGAAACGATAATATCTAATTGATTTAAATTCATTTACTATCCTCCATAAAAAGACCGGATTACTCCGATCTTTTTAAATTTCTCTCTAAGAAAATCAAAGAATGAAATCTACAAGTCTCAAATTTGATTTTCCACGAGAGAAATTATTTGATTGCGCGTGATTGCAATCCCTTCTTCTTCCAAGAAGAGGCGGAATGGTACGAGTTCTTCAGCTTCGTATTTTTCCTTGAAGGCTTTGATCGCTTCTTCTGAGTGTTGTTTTGGATCCAACTCAAGTACTTCTACTGGAAGTGGACGGTGTTGAGTGATGCGAGCATCGATCACAACTGTTTTACCTTCTTTGTTCAATTTAACAGCTTCTGCAACGACTGCATCGATGTCTTCGATACGGTCAACTGTAAATCCAATAGCTCCTTGCGCTTCAGCGATTTTCGCATAGTCAGCATTAGGGAAGTCACAACCAAACAAGTGTTTGTTTGTGTCTTCGTATTTGTCCTTGATGAAGGCATATTTACCATTTGAGAAGACAACGTTGATAACTGGAAGGTCGTATTGAACGTTTGTGATAACGTCTGGGTAGCACATGTTGAAGGCACCGTCACCCATGATGTTCCATACTTGGCGATCTGGATTGTCTTTCTTAGCAGCGATACCACCAGGAAGGGCAATACCCATTGTCGCAAAGAGTGGAGATGTACGCCACATGTTCTTAGGTGTCATGTGAAGGTGACGAGTAGATGTTTGAGTAGTGTCACCTACGTCGATTGAGTAGATAGCGTCTTGATCAGCATGTTTGTTGATTGCATTGTAAACTTGATACAATTGCAATTCACCCTCAGTTTTACCTTCGAGTTTGTTCATGTAATCACGCCAGTTTTGGTTGTTCTTCACGTTTGCACGCCACCATGGAGTAGATTCAACTGGGTTCACTTTGTCGAGGATAGCTTTAGCTGCTTGACCTGCATCACCAAGGATTGAAGCGTCAAGGGCGTGACGTTTACCAAGTTTGTAAGGGTCAATATCCACTTGGATGAATTTTTCAGTGTTCTTGAATGCTTCGTAAACTTCAGCAAATGGGAAGTTTGAACCAAGGAAAAGAACTGTGTCTGCTTCAAAGACCACTTCGTTGGCTGGTTTCCAACCAACACGGTAAGCAGAACCTGTCAAACCTTCGTAGTTCCATTCGAACGCTTCGAAGTTTTTACCAGTTGTGATGATTGGTGCTTTGATTTTACGTGACAATTCAGTAATCACTTCACCAGCTTTAACACCACCATAACCAGCGTAGATTACTGGGCGTTCAGCATTGTTCAAGATTTCAACAGCTTTGTCGATTTCAACTTCGTTCAAAGCAGGAGCGATGAATGAACGCTCGTATGAACCTGATCCATAGTATGAGTTTTCGTCGATTTCTTGGAAACCAAAGTTTACTGGAATTTCAACAACAGCTGGACCTTTTTTAGAAACGGCAGCACGGCAAGCTTCGTCGATAACTTTTGGCAATTGCTCTGCGTAAGCTACACGTTTGTTGTAAACAGCGATACCGTTGTACATTGGGTTTTGGTTCAATTCTTGGAAGGCATCCATGTTCAATTCGTTAACTGGACGTGATCCAAGGATAGCAAGGAATGGAGTGTTATCCATAGCTGCATCGTAAACACCGTTGATCAAGTGAGTTGCACCAGGTCCACCTGAACCAACTGCAACACCGATAGATCCGCCAAATTTAGCTTGCATCACCGCTGCAAGAGCACCTGTTTCTTCGTGGCGAACTTGCAAGAAACGGATATCTTTGTCTTCAGCCAAAGCGTCCATCAATGAGCTAAGTGTTCCTGATGGGATCCCGTAGATCGTGTCTACGCCCCATGTTTTCAATACGTTAAGCATTGCTGCAGATGCAGTAATTTTTCCTTGAGTCATTCTAACTCTCCTTTAAATCTATTTTGATCCTTTAAAAATGTAGCATAGCGCTTCTACTTCATCTTTGCGATCAGGTTTCGTTTTGAAAATGAGTTTTTTCTGACATTTCTCATGAAAACGATTTACAAAACGATTACAGTATTAATTTATCACAAAGAGATTCACATGTATAAGGATCTGCTCAGAGATGCTCAATCCCTATTCCATAACAGATGCTCTTTTTGAGAAATTTTCACAAACTATCCTACAATAGGGTATTTTACTATAGTTTTATACCTATCCCTTTTCCTTGTCGTTCTAGGAAAAAGAGAAAAAGAGTGATACAGAATTCTGTACCACTTCTTATTTTCATTAATCAATCTTTGCGACATTGAGGAGCAGAGAGCTAGTCAAAACAGACACAGAACTAAGGGCCATAGCAAGACCTGCTAGTTCTGGATTGAGGGTCAATCCCAGTCCTACAAAGACTCCAGCAGCAATTGGAATCCCAAGGAGATTGTAGATAGAGGCCCAGAAGAGATTGAGTAAGATGCGACGGAAGGTCTTTTGACTCATGTCAAAGGCGCGCACAACGCCAAGCAAATCATTTTGCGTGAGCACGATGCCACCGGACTCGATCGCAATATCCGTTCCAGATCCCATAGCGATCCCCACATCCGCGATCGAGAGAGCTGGAGCATCATTGATCCCATCTCCAACAAAGGCGACCTTGCTAGCTTCTTGCAGTTTTTGGATGGCGCTAGCTTTTTCTTGAGGAAGGACATCAGCAATGACGGTGTCAATTCCCACTTGCTTAGCAATAGCTTGGGCCACCCGTTCATTATCCCCCGTTAACATGACCGTTTTCAAGCCCCGTTCTTTGAGCTTTTTGATCGCTTCTTTTGAGCTGGCCTTCGGAGCATCTTGAATGGCAATCAAGCCAATCACTTGCCCATCCACAGACAAACTGATCACTGTTTTGGCCTGCTCTTGCAACTCTACCATCCGTTTTTCAAGCTCCGGATCCATCGCTGTCCCGTCATGAAGTTTGCCATTTCCCAAGGTCACCAACTGCTGGTCGATCTGACCTTGGACCCCTTTTCCTTCAATCGCTTGGAAGTTTTCCACAGGGGATAACACCAAACCTTTTTCTTCTGCTTGGGATAAACACCGCTTGGGCTAGTGGATGTTCTGAAAAAAAGTTTCAAGACTAGCAGCCAGTGTCAAGACACGCGCTTCATCTCCTACAACGTCAGTTACAAGGGGTTGGCCAATGGTAATAGTCCCTGTCTTATCAAACACAACGGTTTGAATCTTTTGCACTTCTTGAAGAACTGTTCCATTTTTAATCAGAACCCCCATCTTGGCACTACGGCCGGTTCCGACCATCAGGGCTGTTGGGGTTGCTAAACCAAGGGCACAAGGACAGGCAATAATGAGGACAGAGACTGCATAGAGCATGGCCTCTTGGAGCGACGCGCCCAGAAGCACGGACCAAACCCAGAAAGTCGCAATGGCCAAAATCGTCACCACTGGAACAAAGATACCTGAAATCTTATCCGTCAAATCTTGAATAGGAGCACGACTGGATTGGGCCATTTTGACAAAGTCCACAATTTGAGATAAGAGGGTCTCACTACCGACTTTTTCAGCCTTAAAGAGAATGGTCCCATTGCTGTTGATAGTGGAGCCGATAACTGCATCACCAACTGATTTTTCCACAGGCAAGCTTTCACCTGTCACCATCGACTCATCAATGGTCGTACTTCCTTCTACAATCGTCCCATCAACCGCAATCTTTTCCCCAGGACGGACCCGAATCAAGTCACCAATTTGGATATCTTCTGCCGCCACCTCGACATAGTTCCCATCACGGAGAACTTGAGCCGTTTTTGCCTGCAAATCCAACAACTTTTCCACAGCCTCGGAGGCATTGTTACGCATCCGTTCTTCAAAGATTTGCCCTAAGAGGATAAAGAAGATGATAAAACCCGCAGCCTCAAAGTATACTGGCTGACCAGTAAAAAGGGCAAATACACTATAGACATAGGCTACCAGGGTTCCAAGAGCTACCAAGGTATCCATATTGGAATGGTGCTTCTTAAATGAGGCCCAGGCACTCTTGATAAAAGGAACTCCTGCTACCAACATGATCGGTGTTGTCGCTAGAAAAGTCCCCCAGCGACTGACTGAATGGGATACAAATCCTGCCATCATCCCGATCATCAAGATCAATAAAGGAAGAGTAAAGATACTAGTAATCCAAAAGCGACCCAGTAAACCTAAGACACGACGGCGTTTTTCCACAACCGTGTAGGAACCCTTTTGCATCTTCATTCCACATGAAAACTCGAAGTCCCCTGTTTCTGTCGGGGTAAAGGATATCACCTTATCCACACCGACTTCCAAAGGCTCTAAAATCCCCTGATCTTCAAACAAAATTTCCTTGTAACAGCCGGAAGGATTGACCCGATGGAAGGTGATTTCAGCAGGGATCCCTTTTTGAAGTTGAAATTCCTTTGGACTATAGCCTTTTTCTGCTGTAATACGGATCTTTTGCACTCCGTTTTCCACAACTGCTTTTTGTTTTTCTACCATACCTACTCCTTTATTCCACAATCATGTGACCATGCATCATGTTCATTCCACATGAATACCCATATTCGCCCGCTTTTTCTGGCGTAATTTCAATGACATGTTTTTCACCTAAAGGCAAATCTTCATGAACGCCAAAATCTGGAAAGATCACTTGAGCCAGACATGAAGATGGATCCTTGCGATTAAAGATGATCCGGGCTGGAACATTCTTTTTCAGGACAATGGTTTCAGGCGAATAGCCCCCCATGACTTCGACTTCAATTTCTTGATAACCTGATTTCTGACGAGCGTGGCCGCTTACCTTTTCATGCTCTGCAAAGAACCACCAAGCAATAAAAGCAACCACAAGTAAACAAACAATACTAATTAACAATCCAAACATGGAATTTCCTTCTTTCTATTACATACAATTGCAAGGGACTGTTTCGACAGCCTCTGCTTTCTTTTCTTCCAGGACCTGCTGCAGCTGATTAAGATCTGCAAGCGTAAAGTCACTCGCCTGAATCAAGTTTTCAAGCACCTGAACAATCCTTTTGGAACAAACCTTGTCTTTCACCTCCTCAACCACCAAGTCTAAACTCTGGTCCTGCTTCAACAAAGCCGAGTAAACAAAGGCCTTGCCTGTTTTTTCTCTAGTCAAGCATCCCTTTTCCACCAAGCGGGTCAAGAGAGTCTTGATGGTCGACTTCGACCAGTCAAAGCGCTCGGACAAGACGGCGATCAAATCCGTGCTGGTCTGCTTGCCTTCCATCCAGATAATCTTCATGATGCGCCATTCCGCATTAGAAATTTGCATGGTCTCTCCTTTCAAAATCTACATTTGTAAATCTTATAATCCTATTTTACCTCTAAGATTTACATTTGTCAACCAAAAGTTTTAAAAAAAAACAAAACTTCCTTTGAAGATTTGTCTGATTGGGCTTTTTTCACTCCCTATTTTTATCTCTATAACATTTCCTGCAAAGCTTGAGCTAGGATGCGGTACCCAGCCACACTTAGATGGAGGCCATCTGTCGTATAGGCTTCTGCTAACTGCCCCTCTTCATCCAATAAAGACGAATACACATCGACATAGCTGACCTGGTGGTAGGCTTGGGCCAATTCTTGATAGGCCTGATTGAGGGCCTGAATTTTTTCATTGGTCCGGACATAGACCTTTTGCTTGTAGCGCTCTTCTTGACTGACCGGTAAAACCGAGATCAGGTTGATTTTGCGTCAGCGGAAAGTCCCGCATGATCGCTTGTAAGACCGCTTCTACATTGTCTATGGTTTCCTTTTGAGGCATTTCTTTTCCGATATCATTGGTTCCGATCAAGAAAAAGATCTGATCCACTGCTGTCCCAAAGACATGGGCGTCTAGGTGCTTACGAAAGAGATCCGTCTTATAGCCTCGAACTCCCCGATTGACCATATGTTTCGGACTTTGGAGTAGTTCATGAATGGGAAAATACTCCACGATCGAGTCTCCAATAAAGATCAAAGTCATGGCTCCTTCAGAGGGGCTTGATTGAGCTCCCGATAGGTTGTTAAAATTTTCTCCTGCTCCTTTAAGAGCCAGTCTTCTAACAGTTGTACCGCCATCTACTTCTTTCCTTTCACTTGTTCCCAGGGGGTCAGTCCTAGATACTCTTCGATCACTTGGTAGACACCACCTTCTTGATGGCTCGGTGCTAGGTGTTTGGCAACAGCCTTGACAGATGCTTCTGCATTGGCCACCGCATAGGAGTGAGCAGCCATTTCAAGCATTTCAATGTCATTTCCACTATCCCCAAAGGCCATGACCTGACTAGCATCAAGCTGCCATTTCTCCATTAATTGAGCCAGTCCCCAAGCCTTGTGAATACCTGCTTGTAAGAGATCCATGCTGCCAAAACCGCTCGAAACCGCCATGAGCTGATCTCCAAAAGCCTGTTGGACTTCCTGACTCACTTGATCAAGACGATCCAAGCCAACCACCAAGCTCATTTTAAGCACCTGGTCAAATTGATCTGCTGTCAATTCCGGAACAAACTTCATCCGCTTGTACAAGGCTTCAATCACTTCCGGCTGCATGAATTTTTCAACTTCCGTAAAGACCGTTCCTTCCTTGACAAAGCCACCATTGACAGCTGATACAACCAACTGATCTGAAATTTCCCGGCCCTTAAAATAAGCAAGGACCGCCTCCACCAATTCCCGATCCCAGAATTTTCCTAGAACCATCTGGTCATTCTCAAAAATCCGAGCTCCGTTGGCGACGACTAGGGTCACCCGCTTGACCAAAGGGCCCAAGAGCTGGCGCATGCGATGGATTTCATTTCCCGTCGCAATGACAAAGCGAATCCCTTTTTGATCCAAGTGGTCCAAACAGCCTTTCCAGACGCGGAAGGTCCACCTCTCCTCGCTCATCTAATAAGGTTCCATCCATATCTGTTGCAATCAACTTAATCATACAATCTAACCTTTTCCCTTTCATAGGGTGCAAACTATCTGTTCCCATTATACCACAGATCAAGCAAGTCAAAACCACCCGTGAAAACAGGTGGTTTACTTTTAGTCTGAAAGTTGCTACTAAAGACCAAGTGATATCATAAATATAATCCCTTTTCTACACTTTCCTGAACCAACTCTTCCGTCAGTTTCCATAACGCTTTGGACTCACTTTTTATAAATTTTTTCTTTTCTAATACCATCTCTGAACGGATATGATCAGGATTATAATTTACTTCTGACACTTCCAAGTGATTGATCAGTGGTATCAATGCATCAATCACTCTTGCATATCTTGCCTCAGGACTCTGCCCTTTTTCAAACTCCAACCACGAATTTTTCATATTCAAATATGTTGCTTCTGGAAGGAGGCTCATTGTTTTTTCTATAGATACTAGCTCTCTATCATGAGCATGAACCTTTTTTTCATCATCAAACACCCAAGTATCTCCGGCATAAATCTCACCTAAATCATGAATCAATAACAGAAACATGACCTTTTCCATATTCAATTTTTCAGGATAATAATCTTGCAGAACCATCGCAGCAATCGCACCCTGCCAAGAATGCTCGGCACTATTTTCAAACCGTCCATCAAGGGTTCTATTAAACCTTGTTACTGACTTTAATTTCTCGATTTCTTTAATAAATTCAACTGTCTGATTCAAATCACTCATGGCAACTCCAACCTCCCTATTCGAAATTACGACTATCATACCAAAAAAATCAGGTTTTTCCATAAATGAATTCCCATATTTGCAAAAAGAAAATGTTCCTCTTTTTCTAATTCCGAGAATTGATTTGAAATGAAAAAAGAATGCTGATAAATCAACATTCTTTTTTAAGTATTATTTGCAAAAAAACAAGATATTTTTGTCTGTTTAGCTACCAAAAAGATACCATATCTGCTTATTTTTTTCTTACAATTTTTGATGTGCTTTTTAATTTCTTCATCGCCCAATCATAATGACTTGAAGTAGTGCTTACAAAATACGAACCAAGTACACTTCCTCCTACCCACTTATAGACATCTTTTGAAAACAATTCTTCGTTTGTAAATCTCTCAGCTAATTCTAAAATATCTTTATGGGATTTATGAAACATTTCTTTTGCATCTTCAAGAGAAGTATTTTGATGTTTTTTCCAAAACTCGACATTCATATCTCCATAAGTTTTCCAATTATATGGAGCTGGAATAAAAGGTTTTGCCACTCCCTTTAAATTTGTATCTACCCAATTCAAAAGAAGTTGGTGCCATTCATATAAATGAATCAAAAATATCTCTTAAATTTTTTTGTCTCTTTTTCCAATGAGCCTCTTTCTTTTTCATCACTTGAAAAAGTCAAGAGGTGTGTTTAATTCTTCGTCAGATAGCTTAGCAATTAATACGTTCAACTTATCATAGTTTTCTTTCGCTGCAATCATTAAATCTTCTTTTGTTCTTGGTCTTGGCATAATATTTCCTCCTACTTTACGCTATATCTCAATATGGTTTTTTTAAGCTTTAGTTATCGGAATCCAAAGTTCCATTTTGTAGTCTTTGCTGTGGATATCACCTTCATAGTAATATTCAAAGTCAGATTTTCCTGAATGAATATAGCCATGCTCAGGGAAGAATACTTCCATTGCATATTTCCACCCGTTATGAATGCACTCCGGAACACTTCCTACTAATTCTACAACTGCATACTCTGCTTCTTCCACTTCCAAAACATCTAAGCCCATACTTGTGGCTTTATCTACATCATTAACGATATAACCAGCCATATAGTTTATTGTGCTTGGGTTTTCCACATCATGGCAAACGCCAACACTTTGACCGTTTCCCAAACTTGCAATTTCATCGTGGCTATATTTTTCATACAGCTTATCCCAGACACTTGGACATAATGATGAATTGATGCTTTGTTCATTTACCCCAGCAACTGTAAATGCTTGTTTCTTTTGAATTGTAATGTTCATGCTTCTTCCTCCTCTTACACTTAGTGCTAATTGCACTCGTGATACTAATTTGAATGGTTTTCCATTTCTTACCTCAGAAGGAGTAAATCCATGAAAATATTTAAAAAGCTGTTCCAAATGAATCTGATGACTCATATCCAAATTTGAAAGCAACGTCAATAATTTTTTCATCCGTATTTCTTAATATAACGGCTGCTTCCGTCAATCTTCTGCTTCTTAAATATTCTGAAAGCGTTGTTTCAGTCAGAATAGAAAACAAGCGACTGAACATTGAATACGAATATCCGGATAACTGAGCTACTTTCTTTTCATCAATTTCATCATTAAGAACTGTTTCAAGATAATCAATCGTATCGTTAAACGACTTGATAATATTCATTTCGATTCCCCCTTTCCTTCAGTTAATTTTAGTATAGAGGAAGATTTCTTTTCTTACCCTACAATATCCGTACAAGTTTTGTAGGTTTCATTTCATAGAAATTTATACCTTGCTAAATTCAACAAATTCAAATAACACTTTTGTTTTATCAATAAATCCATCGAAAGGCCCAAATAATGGCAATCAGCACTGCTGGAAGGAGATTGGCGACCTTGATTCGTTTGCCCCAGATGAGATTGATCCCGACACAGAGAATGAGGCTGGAGCCGACCAGTGAGAGATTCGACAGGGCTTGTGGGGTCATGATCGGTGCGATCAAATGAGCCAAAAAGCGTGATCAAGCCCTGAAAGATCACGAGTGGAACCACCGCAAAGATCGCACCCTTTCCTTTTGAAACGGTCAAGACTAGAACGATAACCATATCCAGAATAGCCTTGGCCAACAAGGTCGAGGTGTCACCTGTCAAGCCATCCTGGACAGCTCCGACCACCGCCATAGCCCCGATACAAATGGTCAAGGCCGTGGTCATAAAGGCATCAACAAAGCTGGAATCGCCTTGGTTGCCCGTCTTTTCCTTCAGCCAGGTTCCCAGGCGCTCAAAACCCTCCTCAATCTTCAAGAGTTCCCCGATAACGGTCCCGATTACTAGACTCAGAATCAACATCATACTGCCGTGACTTTCCACATGACTTCCATGCACCACCAGCATCTTTTCCAAGGTCCCTGCAATGCCCAAGACAAAAACAGCAACTCCTGTCACTTTCAGAAGGGTCTCATGAAAATCTTCTGATAAACGTTGACCGATGAACAGTCCTAAAAGCCCACCAAATACAACTCCTAAGGCATTATAAAAGGTCCCTAAACCGATCATTTACAAACTCCTTCGTTCGTTTTTCATTCTTTTTCAATTTCTTTCAAAGACCAGTGCCCCGTCTCTTCGTACTGATCGATCAAGTCCTTGGCTGTTTGCGTAATCTCCTCTGGATAATGTAGGCTTTCTAGGGTATTGACCGCATTTTTGGTCACGGCTGACCCTGGCTTGATCTGGTAGTCAAAGACGATCTTGCCATCCACATAGCGACTGTCAAAATGGTAATTATCATTGACCTCACCAGAGGCCGCGACCAGCTCAATATCATGACTGGAAATCATGTAGAGGCAGTTTTGGGCAGCCAACCAGCGGACAATTCCCAAGACCAGAACCGATCCGCTCGATGGTATTGGTCCCCTTAAAGAGCTCGTCAATAAAAAAAGTAGTGAAAACCTGGCTCTTTGAAGTGCTGAATCATACGCAAAAATAGCTTTACTTTCAGTGATAAAGTAGCTATCTCCAACTTCAATATCATCGCTCACATCCATAGCCGTTAGGACATGACCGTAAGGCAGGGCCAAGGTTTCTCCATAGGCAAAGCCCAGCCCTTGAGCCAGAATAGCATTGATAGCGACGGTCTTCAAATAGGTTGATTTCCCAGACGCATTGTCCCCACTGATAACCATATTTTTTTGAAAATGCACATCATTTGCAATCGGATTGGACAGCAAGGGATGATAGAGCGTCTCACCTTCAATGCCCACCCGTCTCTGTAAAGACCGGCTGACAGACCACTTCTAGATCCCGCTTATGGCGCAAGAGGCTAATAGCGACTTCCATCTCCCCTAGCAGATCCAGAAGCTTCTGGGCTTCTTTTTGATGAGCTTTCACCTGATTGTAAATATAAACCTGAGCGATCTGCGGGAGTAAAAAGAGGACGTTAAGGTAGAGCAGAAATAATTTCCATCTCAGAAGTCCCCGTTGGACTCTGCAAGACACTGGCAAGGATCCGCGTTTTCTTAAAGGGTTTGACCGCTTGCTTTAGTTCTTCTTGTTGTGGCAAGGCTAGATGGCTCAAGCGTTCTGCCGAAGCAAAGATGCGGACCAGATAGCTAACATTATCCAGACGGATTTTATTGGACCAATTGCGCAAACTCGAAAAGACAATATTAAAGACCACACTGATCACCAAGAGGGTAATGGCACCGACTGGCTCAAAGGGGATGGCAAAGAGACAGACAATGGGAAGGCAGGCCAAGGCTAGATAGAGGGGCAAACCTGCATAATGCTTGCCGGGATTTGCGACAATGCTCCGCGCCATGTTGTGGTTCTTCTTGCCCAGTTGGTTGAAAATGACCTGGACCTTGAGGCGCAAATCAGGATGCTCTTCAAAGAAGGCTTCTAAGTCATGAAGCTGATCCTGAGGCTGGAATTCCAGCAGGCGCATTTTTTGATAGAGAGCTTCTGCTCCAAGGCTCGATTGGGTGTAATTGAGCTGATCAAAGACTGCGTCCAAAGCCAAGTCATGCCAGGTCTGATCATCCACTTGGCTATCGATCGTCTTTCCCTTAGCTGGATAAGCCAGACTGTCAATCAAACTTTCTTCCGTGTCTTTCTTGCGAAAGAAAGGCGCTCCATCCCAAGATTTTTTCAGCTTTTGCTTGAGGCGGATGGCCGTCAGAAATTTGGTTGCCCAAATCACCACCATCAATCCTAGAATCCCAAGCGGAATCCAGTTCACATTTCCTTCCATGCTCTATTCCTTTCCATTCTGAGGCCAGTCCAAGTGAACATGTTCCTTCATTTCTCGGTAGGCCGTGTCCACTCTCTCCTTGGTCTCCTCATCCAGCTTGTCGCGGTATTTGCCACCCTGGATAAAATCTTCCAAAATATAGGTCTGGTACTTGTACAAGTCATAGCCTTCAGGAGAATAGGTCCCCTTCGGAGTTCGACTAACCCAGGTTGGATGAGCAGTAGCTGTCTTAATCTTTGTCTTGCGGCCGACCTTTTCGATGGTCACATCCATCAAGATTCCTCGCTCTGTCCACTGAGCCGTCTCCACGTCCCCCATGGTTTCCAGACGCTGATTAGAAAGGAAATTCCCCATCGAGTAGATGATGAGCTTGTTTTGACCATCTTTATTGACCACTTCAGCAGGCTCTACAACATGGGGATGTCCGCCAAAGACAATATCAGCTCCCCATGAAATCATCTTATGGTAGAGCTCTTTTTGCTCTTCTGTCGGCTCCAACTGGTACTCGATTCCCATCTGGGGCATAACAATAGTAATATCGGCCTCTTGCTCTGCCTTTTGGATCTCCGCCTTCATCCGCTCTTCATCCAGATCAGACAAGACATCTGCTTGCTCTTTTGGAGTAAGGGTCGTTTCCATTCCATTATAGCCGTAAGCATAGGCTAGAATAGCAATCTTGATGCCATTCACTTCCTTGATCACCAAGGGGGCTTGGCCTCTCTTTTCATGCGTGTAGACACCGACAGGTGTGATACCTGCATCTTCAAAGGCTTTGGCTGTCGAATAGACCCCTTCTAGACCGGAATCCAAGATATGGTTGTGTCCCAAATCCATGACATCATAGCCAGCATCCTTGATCGCTGGCACCACTTCGCTCGGCGCATTAAAGAGGGGATAACCTGCCAAATAATAGTTGGGGTTGATCGTTCCTTCAAAATCGCCCAAGGCCAGATCTGCTTTTTGTAGCCAGGGTTTGACATACTCATAATTTTCATGAAAATCATAGCTTCCGTCTTCCTTTTGTGCACTCATATAGAGCAAATCATGGTAGAGCTGGTCTCCATTAGCCATGATCCGAGCTGTATGAGGAATCTGATCAGCCGGTGTTTTTTTGCCTTGTACACAACTTCCGGTCGTTCGGTTGCGGTGATCGGAAAGCCTTGGAAACTTTTGCACCCACAAGATGGCATTGGCTACGATAAAAAAACGATGGACAAGAGCACATAGACAAACTGTTCATTAGTCAGCTGAATCCTTGAAAAGAGACGATCAAAAACCCAATCAAGGGCCACTGACAACTCTTTTCCCATCGTTTTGATGGTTCCTTTCACATTCTCCCATTTCTCTATCATTTCTACCTCTTCTTCGTATCCAGTTTATCCAATGCTCTGCCAACAAATTGAGCTGTCATTGAAATACTTTCTCTTCATTGTATCACAATTTTCTGGAGGAGAAAAAAAGTTCTGCAAAACAGAACTTCTAAATGATTTTCTACTTGAAACAATAGCTTCGTCACACCAAAAAATGCCAGTAGATATAATTGTAGACGAAAATCCAAATTGGCTTCCAGTAAGGTAAAAAAATTGTAAAAAGCATGCAAGAGAATAACCAATCGTAGATCCCTGTGTTTTTTTATAAATTTCTGCTAAGAATACCCCTCCAACAAAAAAAGATCAGGAAGGAGATCGGATCACGAAACAAAAAAACGCAAGATGAAGCCCTGAAAAAAAGCAGAGCTGATACTAATACATCTAAATGAAAGCGACTATTTTTTTAAAAAAGGCATTCATCACATAGGCACGGCAAAGTAGTTCTTCCAAAATTGGACCAGTCATAATATACTGAATGAATCTCAAAAAAACACTACCATACCAGTTCCCTTCAAAAAACACTGAATCTGGTAGCCTAGGTAATAAATCATTTGGTGCGGGAACAATATAATTTTGAAATACTGTAGCAATCCACACTGTCATCATTTTTTTAAAAAGAAAAAAATCAGGAGAAAGTAAATCAGATAGGACCACTTCCATTTTGAAACAGTAAACGTTATCGGAAGCTTTTTCCCTGTTTCATCCAGAGGATGATCCCAAGACTCAGAAACACCTCAAGAGCTAGCTGGATACTATAAAAGAAAGAAAGACTCCCGCTGAATAAGGTTGTAATTTTTTTATCGCAACCAGAACTGCAACAAATAAAGACAGAAAAAGAAAAAAACATAGCAAGGCAATCGTATGTTTCAAATATTTCATAATTTCATCTCTACTTTTTTTAATTTAGAATTTCATGAAAATGATATTTATTATAGCATAGATTACCTTTCTTGAGAACACTTTATTTTAGTTTTTTTCTTTCTCTTTTTTTAATGCAATCCACATCCTCTATTCAATTCATTTTTGAACTTGATATTTCAAAAAAATCCTGAGTGCTTAAATAATACTTTTTTTAAAAAAATCAGTTTTAATTATTTTTAAATTTCTAAGATAAATTATTATGAAAAAAAGTAGCTTATCTTTTCTACAATCACTTCTTATCGTTTGATTTGGACAAAGCTGATCGCAACCATGGCAAGACTTAGGAAAAAAGGCCGAAAAGCAACCCTTTTGTCGTCCGATTCATAAAAGGTTGATGAAATACAAAAATGATTATAGGCAGTAAATCCTAATCCAATTAGAGTCACCATAGCCGAAAGCGCAAAAAAATTATTCTCCATAAATTTCTATTTTTTTCATCATAAACTCCATTTTTTTGATCTGCGAGAAAGACCCACTTATTTCAAAGCTTTTTAACAAATAACCGTATCCTTCTTGCTCCATTTCCTCTTTAGGAATAAAGCGCAGAGAGGCTGAATTGATACAGTATCGAAGGCCACCTTGATCTTTTGGTCCATCAGTGAAGACATGGCCGAGGTGGGCATTGCCTGAGCGGGAACGAACTTCGATCCGCTCCATCCCGTGGCTATGATCCTGGTAATAGTGGACAACATCTTTGGCAATGGGACGGGTGAAGCTCGGCCATCCACAGCCAGACGCAAACTTATCCTTGGCAAAGAAGAGGGGTTCCCCCGTCGTAATATCCACATAAATACCTTCTTCAAAGGTCTGATCATAGGCATTGCGGAAAGGACGCTCCGTCGCACTTTCTTGGGTAACTTGGTACTGCTCTGCTGTCAGTTTTGTCTTTAGGGTTTCTTGATCTGGCTTCTGATAAGCTGCTGGATCAATCAAGGGCTGATCAGCATCCGTCACATCGATATGGCAATAGCCCCCAGGATTCTTCTTAAGATAGTCTTGATGATAGTCCTCCGCCAAGATATAGTGGCGCAAGGGTTCCAGCTCAACTGCGATCTTCCTTCCCAGTTGCTTCTCTTCTTCCGCAAACACTTGGGCGATCACCTCACGATCTCCTTCATCTGTGTAATAGACACCCGTCCGATATTGGCGGCCTCGATCATTTCCCTGTTTGTTAATGGACAAGGGATCGATCACCCGGAAATAGTAGAGAAGAATTGCGCGTAGAGTGATCTTGTCTGGATCGTAGATAACTTGTACAGTCTCTGCATGATCCGTTTCCTTGATCAGTTGGTAATTGGTCGTTTCTACCTGGCCATTGGCATAGCCCACTGTCGTCTTTTCTACACCAGGGATCCGGGAAAAATATTCCTCCAAGCCCCAAAAACAGCCACCTGCTAGATAAATCTCTACCATCTTTTTTCCTCGCTTCCTGCATTCCCTAAGAGGAACGCTGTTATCTATTAGCTCCATCATAATCCAAGAGACTCAGATTTTCAAGGATTCTGCCTGTCCCTTCCCTGAAAGAGGCTGGGACAAAAGTCCTAGCCTCTCAATTGTTTTTGGATTGTCAAGCAAGACGCAGTGGTTGAGTGGACTCTACTACGCTGATTTCATCAGCTTTTACAGCCCTACTCAACTGTGCGGAGGTGGGACAACGAAATCGAATTCTAACGAATTACCGATTTCTGTCCCACTCTCTTAAAATAGCTAAGATTTAGTCAATGTAGTGCAATTTCCCACGGAAATCTTCTAGGCTTTGGTAGCCTTTTTCTTCCATGATGGCTTTAAGCTCAGCTGTAATGCGGTCAAAAGCTCCTACTCCCTCTTTATGAAGCGTGGTTCCGATTTGCACCATACTAGCGCCACAAAGGATATGTTCAAAGGCATCGCGACCAGTCAAGACCCCACCGGTTCCCACTATCTGAATTTCTGGATTCAAACGTTGGTAAAAGGCATGGACATTGGCCAGAGCAGTTGGTTAATGTACTCGCCACCAATCCCACCAAAGCCGTTCTTAGGACGGATCACAACCGATTCATCCTCGATATAAAGACCATTTCCGATCGAGTTGACGCAGTTGACAAACTTGAGCGGGTATTTGTTAAAGATCGCTGCTGCTTGATCAAAAATGAACGATATCAAAAAATAAGGTGGCAACTTGATCCCTAGAGGTTTTGTGAAATAGGTAAAGACCTCGGACAAGATCCGATCTGTCGTATCAAAATCATAGGCGATCTGAGGTTTTCCAGGGACATTTGGGCAGGATAAGTTCAATTCTGTCAAGCCTTTAAAGTCACTGTCTTGCACTTTTTTCAAGATGGTATGAGTTTCTTCAGGAGACATGCCGACGAGAGATAAGAAGAAAGTCCGGTCAGGATCCGTTTCTTGCAACTCCAATAAGTAATTCAAATAATAGTCCAAGCCTTGATTAGGAAGGCCCATCGAATTGATCGAACCAAGTGGCACGTCTTGGTAACGTGGCTCTGGATTTCCAGCACGGAACTCCAAGGTCGCTGTCTTGGTCACAAAAGTCCCAGCAGCTGAATCCTTCACTTCCTCTAATTCCTCAGTAGTCATACAAGCTACCCCTGCCGCATTCATCAGGCAGTTGTTAAATTCAAAACCAGCAATTTGCGTCTTTGTCGATACCATCTTCTACTCCTTGAAATAAATTCCTACAGTCATTATAGCATGAAAAAGAGGATAGATGGCTAAAAAAACAAAAAAAGAGCAAGGATCGTCCGGAAATAGCAAGAAAATACTCGAGAAGAAGTCGATTTTCACTCAAAAAAAGCTAAAAATCGTATCATTCGTTCAAATGGATTCCGTCCCAGGTGAGTGTTTTTTTACCATCCTCACTATCAGCTGTGAAATTTTTCAGAAAATTCAACTTTTTCTTTACAAGTCAAAAAGTCTGTTATAATGATCCACGTAATAAAACATGACATTGCTTCTAGCAGTGTCTCCATACCCCAGTAAGACAGCAACTTTACTGGCATTCGTTTCAATAAAAAAGGAGAAACAAGATGACAACTGCAAAAGAATATATCCAAAGCACTTTCGAAACTGTAAAAGCTCGCAACGGCCATGAAGCAGAATTCCTTCAAGCTGTTGAAGAGTTCCTTAGCACTTTGGAGCCTGTATTTGAAAAACATCCCGAATACATAGAAGAAAATATCTTGGCACGCATCACTGAACCAGAGCGCGTCATTTCTTTCCGTGTTCCTTGGGTTGACCGTGACGGTAAAGTTCAAGTGAACCGTGGTTACCGTGTTCAATTTAACTCAGCTGTTGGACCATATAAAGGTGGTCTTCGTTTCCATCCAACTGTTAACCAAGGGATCTTGAAATTCCTCGGATTCGAACAAATCTTCAAAAACGTCTTGACTGGTCTTCCTATCGGCGGTGGTAAAGGTGGATCTGACTTTGATCCTAAAGGCAAAACTGACGCTGAAGTGATGCGTTTCTGCCAAAGCTTCATGACTGAATTGCAAAAGCACATCGGTCCTTCTCTTGATGTCCCAGCTGGTGATATCGGGGTTGGTGGACGTGAAATCGGGTACCTTTACGGTCAATACAAACGCCTTCGCCAATTCGATGCTGGTGTCTTGACTGGTAAACCTCTTGGTTTTGGTGGTAGCTTGATCCGTCCAGAAGCAACTGGTTATGGTTTGGTTTACTACACTGAAGAAATGCTCAAAGCAAACGGTGACAGTTTTGCTGGTAAGAAAGTCGTGATCTCAGGTTCTGGTAACGTTGCCCAATACGCTCTTCAAAAAGCAACTGAACTTGGTGCAACTGTTATCTCTGTATCTGACTCAAATGGTTATGTCATCGACGAAAACGGTATTGATTTCGATCTTCTTACAGACGTCAAAGAAAAACGCCGTGCTCGCTTGACAGAATACGCTGCAGAAAAACCAACTGCTACCTACTACGAAGGTTCTGTATGGACTTATGCTGGCAACTATGACATCGCTCTTCCTTGTGCCACTCAAAATGAAATCAATGGTGAAGCAGCCAAACGTTTGGTTGCTCAAGGTGTGAAAGTTGTTTCTGAAGGTGCCAACATGCCAAGCGACCTTGAAGCCATCAAAGTCTACAAAGAAAACGGCATTCTTTACGGACCTGCTAAAGCTGCCAACGCTGGTGGGGTTGCTGTATCTGCTCTTGAAATGAGCCAAAACAGCCTCCGTCTTTCATGGACACGTGAAGAAGTGGATGGACGTTTGAAAGATATCATGACCAACATCTTCAACACCGCTAAAACAACTGCAGAAACTTACGATCTTGGTAAAGATTACCTTGCAGGTGCCAACATCGCTGCCTTTGAAAATGTCGCAAACGCGATGATTGCACAAGGTCTTGTATAATCAATCGATATTTTTCTTTGAGACCTTCGGGTCAAAGCCTCTCAACTCCTGAAACCAGTGTGTTTCAGGAGTTTTTTGTAGTTACTGATCTCTTTAAGGACAATTGGTCTCAAGGTAAGAAAGTCATTTTTAAAGAAAGGAATCTTAACCATCATTAGTGATGAGAGATTTGAGCCATCTCTTTTTCTGTATCTTTTTCTAAAAAAATTTTATTTTTTTTACTTTACCCCCTTGCATTTTTAATAAATTAGTATTAAACTATAGCAAAAGGAGGTGCGCTTATGTTTCATTTTGCTCAAGACAAGTCAACTACCATTGAATTCCTTAAGTCTGAATTGATGCAACTGCTTTCTGATATGCGTCAGGAGATTGCAGCAAGCCGTCAAGCACAGACTTGTACTGCTTGCCAACACATCCAACACTGCATTAACAAGATCCAAAGGGCAAAAAGTTCCGTAGCCATAGCCCTTCCGATCGAATCATTGGATCTCGAAATCACCGCCCTATTGCGCAAGCAATTATTGATCTTGCCACCTGAGGCTCGAAAGATTTGGGATCAGATTAAATATTTGGATGACAAATACTGCCACTTAAGATCGTAACATCGATTAAAAAAGCTCAGAAAAATATTTCTGAGCTTTTTTACATGATTCCGTTATTTCCTGTTGGAAGGTTGATTCCTGCTTCCATCAAGGCATCATGATAGAGTTTACAGTAAGTATGATAAACAGTAACCTGGGTTCCATTTTGAGCGGTCATCACAATACGGAAGGAGTAGCGACCATTTTTTTCAATCTGTGGGCCTAAAATGGTAGGACCTGTCAACACTTCTGGGTGTTTGTCTTGTTGAGACTGGCTGACCTGAGCGATGACCTGGTAGATCTTGTCAAGATCAGTATTCGCATCTAGTGGAATATCCACCAGCACGCGCATATCTCCACGCGAGAGGTTGCTGACGACAGTGATATTGCGGTTTGGACAAAGTGGAGACTCCCGTCAAAATCACGTACTTGAGTTGTCCGAATTCCCACACTGCTAACGATGCCGGCAATATTAATAGAACCATTGGTAAGTCGGACATTGTCCCCCACATCCAGCTGGCGTTCTAAAAGGATAAAGAAACCATTGACCAAATCGGAAAGGAAGCCCTGGGCTCCCATCCCGATCGCCACCCCAGCAATCCCAGCACCAGCCAATAGACTAGAGACTGGAAGACCGAGGATCGACAAGATCCAGTAAATCAAGATAAAATACAAGCAGTAGTTCAAGAGACTCTCTACTAAACGGAGAATGGTTTTTTTACGGGCTTCATCCTGCACCGTATACTTAAAAGAAGGGGTTAATATCCGCTTGACCAGGCTATGGATGACCTTTTTAGCGATAAAAAATAAGAGAAAGACAAAAATCAGAGAAATGCATTTTGAAATCAGATCATCAAAAATCTTTGTCCAGTCCATTTTACTGAAATAGCGTTGGAAAAATTGACTCATTTATTCGGACCTTTCTAGCAAAGAATAGTTTGATTATATCAAATATTCGGAAATAACGCTATTTTTTAAAAATCACATTGCTTTTACCTCCTAACTATCATATAATATTCCTTAACTATTTTTTTAGGAGGTCTCGCATGATTCATCGGCTGATTACAACATGGAATAAAACCAACCTCATGAAGCGGATCGCGATCGGGATTGTACTTGGTGTCGTTCTAGCACTTGTCTTTCCGAAAGCAACCGCTATTGGTCTCTTAGGAGAGTTCTTTGTCGGAGGGTTACGTGCCATCGCACCACTTCTGGTCTTTGCGCTCGTTGCAAATGCTCTCTCCCAACATCAAAAAGGGACAGAGACCAATATGAAAAAAAGGTCATTATGCTTTATCTAATAGGAACCTTTGCAGCGGCCTTTATTGCTGTCCTAGTCAATTATCTCTTCCCAATCACGATTACCTTAACTGGGAAAGCAGCCGAAGGCTCCTCTCCAAATGGAATTGGCGAAGTCATTAGTAACCTTTTGCTCAAGATCGTCGACAACCCTGTCAATGCCTTGCAACAAGCCAACTACATTGGGATCCTTTCTTGGGCGACTGTCTTTGGAATTGCCATGAGAGAGGCCAGTGAACACAGCAAGGACCTCCTACAAACTCTAGCAGATATCACTTCAAAAATTGTCGAGTGGATTATCAACCTAGCTCCTTTTGGAATCTTGGGCTTGGTCTATACGACGATCGCTGGTCAAGGACTCAGCGCACTGAGAAACTATGGAATTCTCTTGGTCGTATTGGTGGGAACGATGGCTTTTGTCGCTCTGGTCATCAATCCTTTAATTGCTTTCATGATGATCCACAAGAACCCCTATCCTCTTGTTTGGAAATGTCTTCGCGTCAGTGGGGTCACAGCCTTCTTTACAAGAAGCTCAGCGGCGAATATCCCTGTCAATATGCGCCTTTGTGAAGAGCTGGGACTCAATCCAGATAGCTACTCTGTTTCTATTCCTCTCGGATCTACCATTAACATGGCAGGTGCAGCGGTAACGATCAATACCTTAACCCTTGCAGCAGCCAATACTTTAGGGATTCAGGTTGACTTTGGAACGGCCCTTATCCTCAGTGTTGTGGCAGCCATCTCAGCCTGCGGGGCATCCGGAGTTGCAGGAGGGTCACTTCTTCTGATCCCTGTTGCTTGTAGCCTCTTTGGCATTAGCAATGACTTGGCCATGCAAGTCGTCAGTGTCGGCTTTATTATCGGCGTGATCCAAGACTCTTGTGAAACCGCCCTCAACTCATCAACAGATGTCCTCTTCACAGCAGTTGCTGAGATGAGTAGCTGGCCAAAGGAAAAACGCTATTAATCACTCAGATTGAACCCAATAGAAAGTCTTTCAGAAGACCCTAGCTTGTAGCAAAAACCCCAGATCAATCGATCTGGGGTCTTCTTATTTTCTTAAAGTAGCGTCTGCTTTCTTGGACGCTCACAGGTGATAGCGCTAGTAGGGCAATCAGGTTGGGCAGAGCCATCAGTCCATTAACAATATCAGCAATGACCCAGACCAGATCTAAATTTAGGAAACCGCCTAGTCCAACCATAACTAAGAGCAGCAAAAGCGGTGCGCCCCACACTAGATTATCGAGCTGCTGAAAAAATTGCAATACATGATCCATTCTCTGTCTCCTTTTATCGATCGCTCGACAGAAATGAGAAAAAGAAAGAGTACATGACAAACATGTACTCTGGTCCTGCTTAAAATAGGGGACTTCCCCTATTCTTCGCTCTGTCCTTTTACCTGAGAGTTTGAGTAGATGCATCCTCTACCTTGCCCCTTCGGTGCCATTTCTGGTCTCTCCAGAGTTCCGTCCATTCACAGTCACTCACGCTCCTGCAAACTTCATTCGGTCGTATGTAATTTTTTCTATTTTAATCGATTTTCAAAGCTTTGTCAACGATTCATGAAAATATATTGCAAGATTTCTGCAAATGCGCGGTTCTTAATCACTTAAGGAGAAGTGATTGGTCATGAGGTTGCTAGCATCGAGCAAAATCTTGTCCAAGAGTTGATTCGTCGCTTCTTGAATCTGATCACTCATGGCTTGGTTCTCCGCCTCAAAATCGACGGTTTCACCTGCTGCAAGGGCACAATCGACTTTATTGATGCGTGCATGTCCCCAGGCCATTGTCGATTCTTGGTAATCATCTAAATCGCCAACATGGTGGGCATAGTGAGGATCTGCTAGTCCTGCAATAATCCGGTTAGCCCAGTAGAAGGAATCCGTCGTTACTTTAGCTGTCGTATTGGCAAGTAGTCTGGTGTTGTATCCACTTGGGTAAAGAAAGGAACGGCTGTATTGTATGGCATCGAACCATAAGAAATCCATTGGATGCCTGTCGTTTCTTGCGGCTTGTTGGGACGTAATTGCAGAATCGCTGTTTGGCTGGTCCGGTTGATCCCGATCGTTCGGAAAGTCCGCTGACTCACCTGGTCTCCTTCCGGTCCATAAGGATCGTAGATGGTATCTTGGTAGTGGTTGCTCAAGACAAATTTCACATCCTCAATCGTCACCTTACGATAAGGTTTTTGACACCAAGGAATCTCAAAGCTCCGTGGATCCTGCTCAATTTCAGGATTAAGGAAACGCTGGATGGCCCAAGCCCGTGGTGTATTGTAGTGACAGTCCTTGTCTTTTTGGCTACCAAAGGCATAGCGCGGATTAAAGCCTTTTCCTTTTTGGTCTAGAATCAAATGATGCTCTGAAACAAAATTTTTCAAGATCCGGGTCACAGAGAAACTCGTCTGGATTTCCAAATTCAAAAATAATCACTTCCCAGTTGGTTGGGGTTGGTCACATAGGCATCATCCGGGACACGGCGCGCCATCCAGTGGTGACCTCCGATGGTTTCCAACCACCAGATTTCATTCACATCTGAAATGGCAATCCCGTTGGATTCGTAGGTTCCATACTCCTCCAAGAGCTTTCCAAGACGCAAGACCCCTTCACGAGCTGTCTTGACATAAGGCAAGACCAAGGTCAGCATGTCTTCCTCACCGATCCCACTCTCTACAAGAGGATCTGCTCCTAGTACACGGCTATTGGTCGTAATGGTCTCTGTTTCACTCATGGCGACATTATAGACATTAATCCCAGCTTCTCCCCAGATCCCGTCTTTAGGAATGGCATCTGGAACCGCTGTATAGCGAACCGGATTGTCTGGTAAGTCGATTTCAAAAGTGGATAAAACAGACTTGTAATGACGCGGTTGATCTTCTGGTTTTGACCACGATCAATTTTTTTAGGCGTAAAAACACCATTTTGAGAATCCTCTGTTCGTGCTACAATGGTCGAACCATCATAGCTAGCATTTTTTTCCGACTAGAATCGTTGTACACGAATCTGCACTTTCACGTTTACGCATGCGTACCCTCCCAAATCATTCATTGCCTCTATTATAGCACTTTTAAAAGGGAGGACCTACTGAAAATCAATTTCGAAAACGGAACGCTTTCAATCAGTTTCATTTTTCGAAGTATTAAAAACCCTAGCTGATAAACAGCTAGGATTAGAATGTAGATAAAAATTTTTTTACTTAAAAACAAATTAAGCGATATCGAATGATTGAAACTGAGAAGCTTTCCGCCGTGAGAAAAAGTGCCTGAAACATTATTGTTTCAGGCACTCGAGAGTTTCTGAGACATTAGTCTCAAAACTAAGTCATGGAACTTCGAAGAAGTTCGCTGACGTCCGTGCTCACCTAAGGAAAGTTTCTAAGATAATTTTTTTCTTCAATCTGAATCTAGCTGATAACCAGCTGCTAGGGTTTACCTTATCCTTTAAACGTGACAATGGTTGCACCGCTTCCACCTGCATTTTGTGGGGCATATTCAAAACTCTTGACATGCTTGTTACGGCGGAGGTATTTTGTCACCCCTTCACGGATGACCCCTGTCCCGATCCCGTGGATGATATCGACTTGGGCCATGTTGTTGAGCAGAGCCTGATCGATAAAAACCATCTAGCTCTTGCATGGCCTCTTCATAGCGTTTCCCACGGAGGTCCAGACGCGCTCTGGGTCCACTCGTGTTGGAGCGTTTGACGACATTGACCTGACGTTTCTTGGGCTGAGCCGCTTCTTTTTCAACCTTGATAAGATTGAATTCTTTTTTTCCTCCAAGGTCATCTTGATCAAGCCGACTTGCGCCTCCCAGCGCCCATCTTTGAGTTGCTTGACCAGGGTTCCGCGTTGCCCATAGCTGATGACCAAGATCTCATCTCCCACTTTAGGAGCACGCGCCTTCTTGGCTTTTTCAAGACCTTATTTTTTTAGACAGGTCGACGGTCTCAGGAGCTAGTTTTTTTCAACTGAGCCTTGGCCTCAATGATCTCATGTGGTTTCAACTGAGATTTAGCGTGAAGGCCTTGAAGGATACGGTCACTTTCTGAAAGAGCCAGATCCACAATTTCCTTGGCTTCTTCCCTTGCCTTATTGAGCTCCGTTTCCCTCTCCCGAGTCAATTCATTATAGAGCTTGCGAAGAGCGCGATTGAATTTGAGATTTTCTTGCTCCACTTCTTGAATGGTATCCAAGCGCTTGCGACTCTCCAAGGTCTGGGCCTCCAATTTTTTTCAATAATCTGATTGACATCATTATCGGTATTGGTCATGTTCATGGCATCCTGGATAATGGTCTCAGACAAGCCCAAACGGCGGGCGATCTCAAAAGGCATTCGAGCGACCAGGAACTCCTTGCATGAAGCGATAGGTCGGACGCAGACTCTCCGTATCAAACTCCATACTAGCATTTTTGCACCCCAGCGGTCTCAATTCCATAAGCCTTGAGCTCTGGATAGTGGGTTGTTGCCATAGTCTTAATCCCGCGCAACCGTAGGTCTTCTAAGATGGCAATGGCAAGACCGGCCCCCTCTTGGGGATCTGTCCCAGCTCCCAACTCATCCAGAAGGATCAAGGAGGCTGTATCCACTTGATTTAAAAATAGACACAATATTGGTCATATGACTGGAGAAGGTCGACAAGCTCTGCTCGATGGATTGTTCATCTCCAATATCAGCAAAGACCTGCGAGAAGATCCCTACACGACTGCCTGAATCTGCTAGGATGGGAAGACCGGACTGGGCCATGATTTGCGCTAGTCCCAGCGTTTTTTTAGCATGATGGTTTTCCCCCTGTATTGGGACCGGTAATCACAATTTCTGTCAAATCCTCGGTAAAAATGCAGGTCATTCGCGACGGCATTTTTCAATCAAGGGATGACGCAGTTGCAAGAGCTGAATCGAGCGATTGCTGCTAACCTCTGGGACCACTGCCTTGAAATCGCGCATAAATCGATACTTGGCCTTGATCAAGTCCAAGTGCCCAATAATCCAGGCGTTATTGGCGATTTCTGCTGCATGAGGGCGCAGGGTGTCAGATAATTCTTCCAGAATCTGAATAATCTCATACCGCTCATCAGCTCGATGATTGGCAATTTCTTCGTTGAGGTTGACCACTGCCCGAGGCTCGATATAAACAGTATTTCCACTGGCAGAGATATCATGAACCACCCCTGCAATGCGGTTGCGATAGGTATTTTTACAGGTAGGACATTACGCCCATTCCGACTAGCAACGACAGCATCTGCCAACATATCAGCCTTACTTTTTAGTAGGTCTTGAAGGATCTCTCTGACCTGGTGTTCATTTTCCTGGATCCGGCGACGGATTTTGGCCAATTTTTCACTGGCAAAAGACTCGACAAAACCTCCTTCGTTAATCGCTTGTAGCCCTCCTTGTAGGCGAGGCAGATCCACCAAGTTATCAAAGAGGCGATCGAGCCTTTCCAAACGGACATTTTCCAAGTTATCGTAAAAATCCTTGAGCTCATGTGTCACCCGAAGAACTGCTTTTACGGCCAGTAATTCATCGATATTGAGGGCCGCCTCCATCTCCAAACGCTTGGTCACCGGACGGACATCTTGGATGGTTGATACGGCAAAACGTGGATCTTCCAAGAGGATCTGCTCCATATCCTCTAGCTCCATAAAGGCCGTTTCAATGCTTTCTTTTTTTATCAGTTGGAGTAAGGACTGCTAGCTCCATCTCCCTTGCTCTGTCTGTAAATAGGGTTCAAAGAGCTGTTTGACCTTGTCAAACTCAGAATATCTAAGATTTTTTTGTTCATTTTTCTCCTACAAAAAAAGTGAGCGTCCTTCCTAACGTCGGACTTATCTCACTCCTTTCTTCCTGTCTTGCTCCTTAAGCCCCGACGATCGCAGTTACCCATAAATTGTGGAACATACTGGAACTAATCGGGGTATGAAGGATGATAAAGCGGATCAACCCACTTGCATTTAGTCTGTTTTTGGATGGAAGCCATGGGAACGGTTGAGAGGACGGTTAAGCCCATCTGGATGACCAAGAGGGTTATCACCACTGCAATCACACCCGCTCCAATTTGATACTTGCGCTCCTCCAGTTTTTTTCTGGCTGGGGAACAAGTGCATAAAGATTCCAATCACACGGCCGATAATATAAACAACCGCAAAAAAATCGCGACATAAGCCAGGCCTGCATAAAAAAATTTCATCTAACTGAAACAAGTAGTGATTGGAATAAAAAAATAATTTACCGATTCTCTGGTCGGACTTGAAAAAAAGGGACCCATAGAGATAAAAATCTTAGCCAAGCCCTTGTAACTAGCACCTGCAATCAAGAGGGCCAAGATGGTTACTAGAAAATAGTAGGCCTGCAGAATGATCCCTCTTGCAAAGCCAATATAAAAAGCTCCATGCCAAAATCAATAAGATTAAGAAAGTTAACATGTATCTCCTCTTATTTAGATGATTTATCCTTTAAGTCGTCTAAGGCTTTGCGACGAAAAATCATCTAATTCTGTTTCTTTGTCGTCAAACTCAATCTCTCGATTCAGTTGCATAGACAAACTATTTACTGCTAATAAAAATTGCGATGGTTTCATCGTCAGCCTCTGGCATTTGTTCCTTAATTGCTTGGTATTTTTTTCTCTTGCGACACGTTCGACTTCTTCCATAAACAAATTATCATGGTTGGTTGTTAAAGTGAGCGCTTTGTTTCCAAATGTAAATTTATATCTATTTAAGCTCGCCATAAAAATCACCTCACGGTATTATATCAAAAAAGGGGGGCTTTGTCAGTAGCAAAGGCCCTCTTCAAGGCGATTTTCTTAAGCGATTCTTTCTTCCTTTTTGTCCCCTCTCTCCTGAATTTGTGGTACAATAGTGGTTATGGAAAGTATGACACTCACTCCAACACAGGAGCAAATCCTTGATTTTGTCCATACCTATCGCAGTTCTCTCACTCAAAGCAAGAACCCTCATATGGATTATTTCTTTCGATTAGAGGGAGCGACCGTTTCGATCTACAAGTCAGGAAAGGTCCTGCTCCAGGGCAATGACCTCACTCCTTACCTGGCCTTTTTCGGGCAAGATGCTGGGAACCCTAAGCGTTCTACTTCATCTGCGCGACAAGATCTAGCCATGATCGGAACCGATGAGGTCGGAAACGGCTCTTATTTTGGTGGACTCACCGTCGTCGCATCCTTTGTCACACCTGACCAGCACGACTGGCTCAAAAAAAGCTTGGTGTCGGGGATTCAAAGACCTTGGATGATCGAAAAATTCAGCAATTGGCTCCTCTCCTTGAGGAAAACTATCCAGCACCAAGCACTCTTATTGTCTCCAAAGAAGTACAATGAAGTGATCGCTTCTGGTTACAATGCTGTTTCGGTCAAAGTAGCCCTGCACAATCAGGCCATCTACCTTCTGTTAAATAAAGGAGTCCAAGCAGAGCGAATTGTGATTGATGCCTTTACAACTGCTAAAAACTACCAAAAAAATACGTGAAAGCTGAAAAAAATCAGGTCACGCAAGCCATTGAGTTGGAAGAAAAAAAGCCGAAAAGCAAGTATCTAGCTGTGGCAGTTAGCTCCATCATCGCCCGCAATCTCTTCCTTCAAAATCTGGAAGATCTGGGAAAAGAACTGGGTTTTAATCTTCCTAGTGGAGCAGGGGCGAAGTCAGACCAAGTGGCCGCTAAATTGCTCCAGACCTACGGGATGAAAGCTCTGGATTATTGTGCCAAACTCCATTTTAAAAACACAGAAAAAGCAAAAAAATTACTAGAAAGATAAGTCATGTCAAAAAGAAGTTCAAAACATACATCGAGCTCACCTGTGGTGAGATTCCTTAAAGAATGGGGCCTCTTCAGTATCATTGTTGGTCTCATCATCGCCTCTCGCATTTACCTCTGGGCTCCGGTCAAGGTAGATGGCCATTCGATGGATCCGACCCTGGCCGATAGCGAGTACCTCCTTGTGGTCAACCACCTCTCGATTGATCGTTTCGACATTGTCGTTGCCAGTGAAAAAGACGACGATGGTAAAACCAAGGACATCGTCAAGCGGGTCATCGGTCTTCCTGGAGATACCATCCAATATGATAACGATACCCTCTACATCAATGGGAAAAAGACTAATGAGCCTTATTTGAAAAAAACTATATCGCTCGCTTCAAAAAGATAAATTGCAATCGACCTACACTGGAAAAGGCTTTGAAGAAAACGGAGAACTCTTCCGCCAATTAGCCAATACAGCTCAAGCTTTTACAGTGGACAAGGATGGCAATCCTAAATTTACTTTGAAGTTGCTTGACGATGAATACCTCTTACTTGGAGATGACCGGATCGTTTCAAAAGATAGCCGTCAGGTCGGAGCATTCAAGAAAGAACAGATCAAAGGGCAAGCTGTCTTTAGACTATGGCCTATCTACCCTTTCAAAACTTATTAGTATAGATCAACAGACTGAGGCTGAGACAAGTATGTCCCAGCCTTGCTTTATAAAAAGGAAAAAATGATGGAATATTATTTTTCAGGCACTATTGAGCGCATTATCTTTGAAAATCCTAGCAGTTTTTCGAATCCTCTTGCTCGATATCAGCGATACAGATGCCGAAGATTTTGACGATTTTGAAATCATTGTAACGGGGACAATGGCAGACATCTTAGAAGGTGAAGACTACACCTTCTGGGGAGAGCTGGTCCATCATCCCAAATATGGAGAACAACTTAAAACCAGTCGCTATGAACAGAGCTAAACCCACTAGCAAGGGATTGGTGAAATATTTTTTTCCAGTGATCACTTTAAGGGGATTGGTCTCAAAACTGCTCAAAAGATCGTCGATCTCTATGGCGACGACACCATCGATAAAAATTCTAGAGGCTCCTGAAAAAATTAGAAGAAATCACAGGTCTCTCCAAGAAAAAAATCGATTGGCTTTTTGTGGACAAGCTCCGTCAGAATTACGGAACGGAGCGTATTCTCGCCCAACTAGCCAATTATGGCATTCCCAATAAACTAGCTTTTCAAATCCAGGATTTCTATAAAGAAGAAACGCTCCAAATTGTGGAGCAACAGCCCTACCAATTGGTGGAAGACATCCAAGGGATGGGCTTTAAAATCGCGGACCAACTAGCAGAAGAATTGGGCATCGCAAGTGACGCCCCTGAGCGTTTCCGCGCGGGTCTGATTCATAGCCTCTTTAGCTATTCTATCGAGACAGGAAATACCTACATCGAAGCCAAGGACCTCTTGCGCTACACTATTGATCTCTTGGAATCTGCACGACCAGTGGAATTAGATCCATCGGCCATTGCACAAGAATTGGGACGCCTCATTGAGGAAGACAAGGTCCAAAATATTGATACCAAGATCTTTGACAACAGCCTTTTCTTTGCGGAAGAAGGAATTCGAAGCCACATCGGCCGCCTTCTAGAAAAAGGAAAACAAACCTCGTATGAACCGGAAAAAATCAACCAGGCTATTGCACAGGTTGAAAATGATTTGGGGATCCACTACGATGCCATCCAAAAAGAGGCCATTCACCAAGCCATCCAAAACAAGGTCTTTATCCTCACTGGGGGACCGGGGACCGGAAAGACCACGGTTATCAATGGGATGATTAGTGTCTATGCCCAACTCCACCAGTTGGATCTTCGTAAGAAACAAGATCTGCCGATCCTACTGGCTGCCCCAACGGGACGGGCTGCCCGGCGCATGAATGAACTGACAGGACTTCCGAGTGCCACTATCCACCGTCATTTAGGGATGACAGGGGATGATGACACCAGCCACTTAGATGACTATCTGGACGCTGATTTTATTATTGTGGATGAGTTTTCTATGGTCGATACCTGGCTGGCCAATCAATTGCTCAGCAATATCGCAACCGATACCAAACTCTTGATTGTGGGAGATGCAGACCAATTACCATCGGTTAGTCCTGGTCAGGTCTTAGCTGATCTCTTGCAGATCCCTCGCATCCCTCAGACCAAACTCGAACACATTTTCCGCCAAAGTGAAGATTCGACCATCGTCTCCCTAGCAGGAGACATTCGCCAGGGTAGGCTTCCCCATGATTTCACAGACCGAAAAGCCGATCGCTCCTACTTCGAAGCTGGAAGCGAACATATCCCTAAGATGATCGAACAGATCACTTCTGCTGCCCTTCGCAGTCAGATCCCGGCTCGAGATATCCAAGTCTTGGCCCCCATGTACAAGGGCCAGGCCGGCATTGACAACATCAATACACTCATGCAAGACCTTCTCAATCCAGCTGTCAAAGATCAGGTCGTCTTTGACACGCCAGACTGCCAATACCGCGATGGAGACAAGGTTATCCATCTGGTCAATGATGCAGAAAGCAATGTCTTTAATGGAGATATTGGCTACATTACTGATCTTCTACCTAGCAAATATACCGAATCCAAGCAGGATGAATTGACCATTCAATTTGATGGCAATGAAATCGTCTACCCGCGCAATGATGGTACAAGATTCGCCTCGCCTATGCCATGAGTATTCACAAGTCTCAAGGAAGTGAGTTTCCTGTGGTGATTTTACCCATCACCAATCAAAGTCACCGGATGTTGCAACGTAATTTGATCTATACCGCCATCACGCGCGCAAAGAGCAAATTGATCCTCTTAGGAGAATACAGCGCTTTTGATTACGCTACTAAGAATACCGGTACTGCGCGTAATACCTACTTGGTCGAGCGCTTCATGGACCTGGACGGAGAAACAGAAACCAAGGACTCCCCCTCATCTCTTGCAAGTGTTTCTGCTACTGTCGAAAGTGCACAAAGCAAGGAAGTGACTGTTGAAACCAAGACCGAGACTTCTCCACCTACTATCTATCGACTAACAGAAGACAATCTCCACACCATCTCGCCTATGATCGGACTGACGGCAGAAGAGATTGCGGCCTTCTTTGATATCAAAAATACGACTAGTAAATAGACTAGTCCTTATAGAATATAGGCAAACTATTTCTTACATCAAACAATCTAATGGATACCAAAAAATTAAAATAATATATTTTTATAGTGCTCATTCAAATATAGCTGAAACTTTCCGCTGTGAGAAAAGTGCCTGAAACAATTATGTTTCAGGCACTCGAAATGATTGAGACCTTAGGCTCAATCATTAGTCATGGAACTTCGTAGAAGTTCGCTGACGTCCATACTCACCTAAGGAAAGTTTCTAAGATAACTTTGTTTTCAATCTGAGACGACTAGTGAACAGACTAGTCGTCTTTTTCTTCCTCTACTAGAGGTAGCTCCGTATGATCCACAAAGTTGGTCATAGTGACCCCCAAAAGACGAATTCCAGCATTTGTCAACTCGATCTCTTGGAAAAATGTGACGAGCTGAGCGATTGATGCGATCGGCATCCCGTGTTGGCTCCGTCAGGCTGATCCGCTTGGTCAGGGGTAGTAAAGTCTGCATCTCGCACCTTTAAGACTAAAGTCTTGCCTTGCTTCCCATGTTTTTCAAGCGATTGAGCCACCTTGCTAGACAGATTGGCAATTTCTTCAAGGACATCATCTTCTCCATAGAGGAGCTTGCGGTAGGTTCTCTCTTTTCCAATCGACTTCCGGATACGATGGCTTTTGACAGGGCTATTGTGAATCCCTCTGGCCTTTCGAAAGAGATCGTAGCCAAAAACGACCAAACCGATCGATCAAGGTCATCTCCGGAATATCCAACAGATCTGCACCTGTATAGACCCCCATCTCGTGTAGGCGCTCCACTGTCTTTTTCCCTACCCCATGAAATTTGGCAATGTCCATCTGCCCCAGAAAATCCTCAGCATCCTCAGGCAAGACCACCGTCAAACCACGGGGTTTCTGATAGTCACTCGCCATCTTGGCCAAAAACTTATTATAAGAGACCCCTGCAGAGGCTGTCAGATGTAGCTCCTCCCAGATAGCATGCTGGATCAAGCGGGCAATTTTGACAGCTGATTTGCTCTGAATTTTATTTTCCGTCACATCCAGATAGGCTTCGTCAATACTCACGGGCTCGATGAGATCCGTATACCGCCTAAAAAATCTCACGAACTTGCTCTCCCACTTCGCGGTATTTTTCATAATTCCCAGAAATAAAAGATGGCTTTTGGGCAGAGCTCCAACGCTTCTTTGGAGCTCATAGCCGAGTGGATTCCGTATTTTCGAGCCTCATAGTTGCAGGTTGACACAACCCCTCTTCCCCCTGACTGTCGAGGGTCTTGGCCAATCACAAGCGGTTGGCCTTTCAAACTAGGGATTGTCTCTTTCTTCGACAGCAGCAAAAAAAGCATCCATATCCATATGAATGATCTTACGACTGGTATCGTTCACTAATGGAAATATCAGCATTTTTCGCCCTCCTATTTCTATTATAAAAAAATAAAAATTTCAGAATTGCAAAAATCGACATTCCCACAAAAACTTGGAAATGAATGGAAACACCTTCTAGTTTTTCAAAAATATAGTACAGTATGACATATTTTTAAAACTGTATTATAAAAAGAATCTGCTTTTTCGCGATTCCTCTTTGTGTAACCGATTTCTGTATGGTATACTACTAGTGTAAATGCAACAGATACAGTTGCTAGAAAGACAAATAGAGGAAAATACAAATGGTTGTTAAAACAGTTGTTGAAGCACAAGATATTTTTGACAAAGCTTGGGAAGGCTTCAAAGGTGAAGATTGGAAAGAAAAAGCAAGCGTTTCTCGCTTCGTTCAAGCTAACTACACACCATATGATGGAGATGAAAGCTTCCTAGCTGGTCCAACTGAACGTTCTCTTCATATCAAGAAAATTGTTGAAGAAACGAAAGCTCATTATGAAGAAACTCGTTTCCCATACGATACACGTCCAACTTCTATCGCTGATATTGATGCTGGATACATCGACAAAGAAAACGAAGTCATCTTCGGTATCCAAAACGACGAGTTGTTCAAATTGAACTTCATGCCTCGTGGTGGTATCCGTATGGCGGAAACTACTTTGAAAGAAAATGGCTATGAACCAGATCCAGCTGTGCATGAAATCTTCACAAAATATGTTACAACTGTAAACGATGGTATTTTCCGTGCTTACACTACAAACATCCGTCGCGCACGTCACGCTCACACTGTAACTGGTCTTCCAGATGCTTACTCACGTGGACGTATCATCGGGGTTTATGCTCGTTTGGCTCTTTACGGTGCTGACTACTTGATGGCTGAAAAAGCAAACGACTGGAATGCGATCACTGAAATCGATGAAGAATCAATCCGTCTTCGTGAAGAAGTAAACCTTCAATACCAAGCACTTAAAGAAGTTGTTAAATTGGGTGACCTTTATGGTGTAGACGTACGTCGTCCTGCCTTCGATACAAAAGAAGCGATCCAATGGACAAACATCGCCTTCATGGCTGTCTGCCGTGTGATCAACGGTGCTGCTACTTCTCTTGGACGTGTGCCAATCGTTTTGGATATCTACGCTGAACGTGACTTGGCTCGCGGTACTTACACTGAATCAGAAATCCAAGAATTCGTTGACGATTTCGTTATGAAATTGCGTACAGTTAAATTTGCTCGTACAAAAGCATACGACGAATTGTATTCAGGTGACCCAACCTTCATCACAACTTCTATGGCTGGTATGGGGAACGACGGACGTCACCGTGTTACTAAGATGGACTACCGTTTCTTGAACACTCTCGACAACATCGGTAACTCTCCAGAACCAAACTTGACCGTTCTTTGGACTGACAAATTGCCATATAGCTTCCGTCGCTACTGTATGCACATGAGCCACAAACACTCTTCTATCCAATACGAAGGTGTAACTACAATGGCTAAAGACGGATACGGTGAAATGAGCTGTATCTCATGTTTGTGTATCTCCACTTGACCCAGAAAACGAAGAACAACGCCACAACATCCAGTACTTCGGTGCTCGTGTAAACGTGCTTAAAGCTCTTCTTACTGGTTTGAACGGTGGTTACGACGACGTTCATAAAGACTACAAAGTATTTGACATCGATCCTATCCGTGACGAAGTTCTTGACTTTGACACTGTTAAAGCAAACTTCGAAAAATCACTTGACTGGTTGACTGACACTTACGTAGATGCTTTGAACATCATCCACTACATGACTGATAAGTACAACTACGAAGCTGTTCAAATGGCCTTCTTGCCAACTCACCAACGTGCAAACATGGGATTCGGTATCTGTGGATTCGCCAACACTGTTGATACCTTGTCAGCGATTAAATACGCTACTGTTAAACCAATCCGTGACGAAGATGGCTACATCTACGATTACGAAACAATCGGTGAATACCCACGTTGGGGTGAAGATGATCCTCGTTCTAACGAATTGGCAGAATGGTTGATCGAAGCTTACACTACTCGTCTTCGCAGCCACAAACTTTACAAGAACGCTGAAGCAACTGTGTCACTTCTTACTATCACTTCTAACGTTGCTTACTCTAAACAAACTGGTAACTCACCAGTCCACAAAGGGGTATACCTCAACGAAGATGGTTCTGTGAACTTGTCTAAATTGGAATTCTTCTCACCAGGTGCTAACCCATCTAACAAAGCGAAAGGTGGATGGTTGCAAAACTTGAATTCACTTTCTAGCCTTGACTTTGGTTATGCAGCTGACGGTATCTCATTGACAACTCAAGTATCACCTCGTGCTCTTGGTAAAACTCGTGACGAACAAGTTGATAACTTGGTAACCATCCTTGACGGTTACTTCGAAAACGGTGGACAACACGTTAACTTGAACGTTATGGACTTGAACGATGTTTACGAAAAGATCATGTCTGGTGAAGATGTTATCGTTCGTATCTCTGGATACTGCGTCAACACCAAATACCTTACTCCAGAACAAAAAACTGAATTGACACAACGTGTCTTCCACGAAGTTCTTTCTATGGATGATGCATTGAGCTAAGAGTTATGCAAATCATTTAAACCAGTCGGAAACGGCTGGTTTTTTTCATTCCCATCGCAAGACTATTCTGAATTTTGAAAGAGTTTAAAAGCGCGCAGCATAGATTTTTGACAGCGCTTTCTCTAAGTGTTATAGTAGAGCTGTAAATAAAATAGAAGGGGTGGTCCTATGTTTTTAACATTTATTTTTCGCTATTATTTGGCTCTTTATTCTGATTGCACTGATCTTTTTAGCAACCCTTCTCGTCCAGGATACGACGGTGCAGCATCACCACCCGAGTTAACGAAAAAGCTAAACGAATAGCTCTCTAAAAAAAGAATTCATAAGGACAAGAAACAAACTAGAATTGTAAGGTTTTAGTTCTGTCTCTCGTCCTTTTTTGCTATAATAGAGACAGATTATTTAGTAAGAAGGAAATTATGGAAGAGTCAAAACAGATCAACCAAGTGATCGACGTCCTGATGTTGGCTGGAACCCTCCTTATTGAGAGTGGTTCTGAGATTCACCGGGTCGAAGATACCATGATCCGGATCGCCCATTCACAGGGAATCCTCGATTGCAATGTTTTAGCGATGCCAGTCGCTATTTTCTTTTCAATTGAGAATGCCAATGTGACGCGCATGAAACGGATCTTACGGACGAATTATAACATCGAAAAAGTCTGCGATGTCAATCAGATCTCTCGTCAACTGGTTTCTGGAGATGGATCTCGACCAAGCCTACCAGGCCTTGAGCGAATTGAAAAAGCAAGCGTGTTCCTTATACCAATCTCCAGTTGACCATTGCGGCAACTCTTAGTGCGCCTTTTTCTCCATTATGTTTGGCGGGAATTTTTATGATGCAATAGGAGCAGGTATTGCGACCGTCTTTGCCTTTGCTTTCTCTCTAGTAGTTGATAAATATGTTCGTATTCCTTTTGCGACAGCCTTTGCGGCAGCCTTTGTCTTTGGCTTTTTTAGCCCATATTTGGACGCGCTATAGTGGTTTTCCTTCGAATACCGATCTCATCATTGCTGGCTGTGTCATGCCCTTCGTTCCTGGAATTGCCATGACCAATGCTGTCCGCGATCTCATGAATTACCACCTAAACTCTGGGATGAGTAAGCTCTTTGAGACTCTCCTCATTACTCTTGCCCTCGGTGCCGGAACAACCGTCGCCCTTGTCCTTATGAAATAAAAATGATGAACCTAACTGAATTTTTAATCCAAGCGGTGGCCAGCCTGATTGCCATCATCACCTTTTTAATCGTCCTCAATGTCCAGCGATCCATGCTGATTCCTGGAGGTATCCTCGGCATGGGGATTTGGCTCCTCTACTATGTACTAAAAGGACCTACCAATGTCATCGTAGCAACTTTTTATCGCAGCCATTGTCGGCTCCTGCATTAGTCAGATTTTAAGTATCGTCTTAAAGACACCTGTCGTTGTCTTTATGTTGGCTATTCTTGCCCCTTGGTTCCTGGATACATTTCTTATCGAACGACTTCCTTCTTTGTCAGCGGTCAATATCGACAAGCAGTTACTAGCGTGAGTCTGGTTGTTATTCTGGCCTTGGTTATCTCCATCGGGATGGCTAGCGGATCTGTCGTCTTGAAACTCTACCATTCCTACCAACGCTATCAAAAAAAGAAAATGACCAATGCCAACTAGCATTGGTTTTTTAAAATTTTATAAGTGTAACCACTTGTATTTCTGTTTTAAAGGAGTACAATAATAGTGAAAAAACAAATCCTTTAAAGTATGTGAGGTGCTGTATGATGATAAACAAGTATATCAAGTATCTTCCTTGGATGATCCTAGGAGCCCTCCCCTCCTATCAATCAGCGACTTACTATGCCCGTAATTCATTTGACTTGTTCTATCTGACTTTGAACTTTCTGATTGTGTACATCGCTATCATCGTCTTCTACGAAAAAGTTCTAAGAGACAAATGCAAAGAACTCTTCATACGAATCATGAGCAATCCTAAGAAAGATAGCTAATCATCAGAGTTGAAAAGTCATCTGAGGATGGCTTTTTTTATAGATTCTCTATTTTTTCTTTGAAACATTGCAAAATCGGTCCCAAGAATGATTTCCTTGCTGATCTAGTTTTTTCAAGGGAGTTTTACCCTTAAATATGGTAAAATAGTAACGAAATATACTAGTAGATATCAAATAAAAAAGAGGTTAAGAATGACAATTGGGATTGATAAGATTGGTTTTGCGACGAGCCCTTATGTCTTGCGTTTAGAAGATTTGGCGGCTGCTCGTGATACTGATCCCGAAAAACTAAGCAAGGGTCTTCTCTTAAAAGAACAAAGTATTACACCAATCACTGAAGACATCGTCACATTGGCTGCAACTGCAGCAGATGGCATTTTAACAGATGAAGATAAACAAGCGATCGATATGGTGATTCTTGCGACGGAATCTGGGATTGACCAGAGTAAAGCTGCTGCTGTTTTTGTCCATGGCTTACTAGACATTCAGCCTTTTGCCCGCTCTTTTGAGATGAAAGAAGCTTGCTATGCTGCGACTGCTGCTTTGGATTATGCCAAACTCCACGTTGAAAAATTTCCACAAAGTAAAGTCTTGGTCATTGCCAGTGACATTGCTAAATACGGAATTGGAACTCCTGGAGAACCAACACAAGGGGCTGGAGCGGTTGCTATGCTGATCAGTCAAAATCCGCGTATTTTAGCTTTTAATGATGATAATGTAGCTCAAACACGTGATGTCATGGATTTTTGGCGTCCAAATTATACAACAACCCCCTTCGTGAATGGGATCTATTCAACGCAACAATATCTAGATTCTCTGAAAACAACCTGGGTGGAATACCAGAAACGGACTGGCCTTGCCTTAACAGACTTTGCTGCTGTTTGTTTCCATTTGCCTTATCCAAAATTGGCTCTTAAGGGCTTGAAAAAGATCTTGGATAAGTCTCTGTCAGAGGATCAAAAAGCCCAGTTACAATACAATTTTGATCAATCCATCTTATACAGCCAACGCATCGGAAATATCTATACTGCCTCTCTTTTCTTAGGCTTACTGTCTCTACTTGAAAATCAACCACAACTCAAAGCGGGAGATCGGATTGCCCTCTTTAGCTATGGAAGTGGAGCCGTTGCTGAAATTTTCAGCGCCAATCTTGTCGCTGGATATGAGCAGATGTTGGATTCTAAACGGATGGAAAAAAATTGGACCAACGGACCGTTCTCAGTGTTGATGACTATGAACGACTCTTTTATGAGGAAGTGGACTTAGACCCTAGTGGGAATCAAGTTTTTGAGCCTGCTACGCATCAAACTTATGCTTTGACAGAAATTAAAGAGCACCAACGCATTTACCAGAAAGTAGAAAAATAATGGCACGATTACCAGGTTTTGCAAAACTTTCTCCCACAGAACGCATAGAGGCCTTACTTAGAGAAGGTCTCTTATCTTGGGATGAAGCTCAAATATTAACAAAACAAAAGGGACTTCCCATCTCCATTGCAGATCAACTGACAGAAAATGTCTTGTCGACGTTTGACTTGCCTTTTAGCCTCGCTCCTTATTTCCGGATCAATGGTCGCGACTATGTCCTTCCAATGGTCACTGAGGAGCCCTCTGTTGTCGCTGCAGCCAGTTTTGCGGCCAAACTCATTCAACGCTCAGGCGGTTTTACTACCCAAGTGCACCAACGTCAAATGATTGGTGAGATTGCCCTATCGGATGTTGAAGACATAGAAGTTGCTAACAAGCGTATTCTCGAAGACAAGGAAACTCTCCTTCAACTCGCTAATGAGGCCTATCCTTCTATCGTCAAGCGTGGAGGTGGAGCACGGGATCTTTGGCTTGAACACAAAGGGGATTTTCTCATCGTTTACTTGGCGGTTGATCCCAAAGAAGCCATGGGGGCTAATATGCTCAACACCATGCTGGAGGCTCTGACGGATCGCGTCCAAGAACTTTCTGGTGGACAGGCCTTAATGGCGATTTTATCCAACTTGGCCACGCGCTCTTTGGTGAGTGCACGGTGTGCTATCGATTTTAAAGCACTGAGTCGAAATCCTGAGGAAGCCATTGAGATTGCCCACCGGATAGAGCTAGCTGGCCAACTGGCTCAAGTGGATCCTTACCGTGCAGCCACTCATAACAAGGGGATTTTTAACGGGATTGATGCCCTGGTCCTTGCGACAGGTAATGACTGGCGGGCCATCGAAGCAGGAGCCCATGCCTATGCCGCACAAAGCGGCTCATACAAAGGCTTGAGTCGCTGGACAAGCCAGCCAGAAGAGAAAAAACTCTATGGAGAGATCACCCTGCCAATGCCAGTTGCAACAAAAGGAGGCTCCATTGGCCTCAACCCTACGGTTCAAGTCAGCCACCGTTTACTAGGAGAACCTTCTGCTATCGAATTAGCCGGTATCATCGCGTCACTCGGTTTGGCGCAGAATTTCGCCGCCCTCAAAGCCCTTGTCACCACAGGGATCCAAGCAGGACATATGAAACTCCAAGCACGCTCCCTCGCTCTTCTAGCAGGAGCGAAGGAAGAGGAAGTACCCCATCTGGTCAGCCAACTCCTTGAAAACAAACCCTTCAATTTAGAAAAAGCACAGACACTCTTACAAGAATTGAAAAAAATAAAAGAACTAAGACCCACGTCTTAGTTCTTTTTGTGTTTTTAAAAAATTTCCTTATTGTTTTAAGAATGGCAGATCGGGCTCTTTCTTGGTATAGAGCACCACTTCGATAAAGGTTCCTACTTGGACGGCAAGAGCAGTCCGACGAGAAGATTAATCCGATGGTCTGTTTCATAAAACGGAGAATTCCATAAGAAGTGATTGGCTACTGTCGAGACAACACACCAGAGTCCAAAAAGTTTTGCCTTTTGCTGGGTCATTTGAGACAACAAGAGGAAGACACCAACGGATACAACAGCTGTATAGAGGGCGTGTGAAGCTAATCCACCAGAGATACGGTTAATAGCCTCAGTAACGGCGGCTAATTGGCTAGTTTTTGTTTGGCGGGCAACATACCCTAAATCCTCAATGATCTGAAAACCAAAACCAGAGCCCAAACCCGCAATGAGAATCGATTTCAGATCCTTTTTGCCAACCATTAAAACAACCCAGAAGGCAACCAGAGCCTTAAAGAATTCTTCTGAGAATGGGGCTGTTAAGGCATCGGTCCACTTGTTAAAGACAGTGGCATCCTTGATCACATGGCTATTTAGAATGTCAATTAAGCTATTCCCTGAAAAACTCAACCATCCTGCTACGAAAGCTCCTCCAAACATAGCAATCCATAGGATGTAGCTCGGTACGGACAACTGCTTAGCCAATCGTTTTGAGAAGAGGTAGAGCGGAATAATAATAGCAGCCAAAACAGACAAGTTTAAGACCAAGTCTCTTCCTGCAGACTGGCTAAAGTCTTGTTGAGAAAAGATGACCGAGTTCAAACTCCAAGCCAATTCCTGCAAATAGTAAAAAAGAGATAGATTGAGGCTCTTTGAATTTTTAGTCATCTTGCTTTCCTCCCTTTTGTTTCTTTGAGCGAACCAGGTAAATGACAATCGCTAGAAGGGTTGCACCAAATAGGCCCGCTGCTAGGATGTAATCATAGTCAAAATCAACAAGATCAATCTGCTCTTCGTAAGCAGCATCTTCTTCGTCATCTAAATCTTGCAGGGCGCTTTTTCCATGCTTATCTGCTACTTTTTGTTCAGCTTCTTTTCGAATTTCCTGCAAGCGTTGGAAGGTTTTCTCAGCTCTTGCCATCCCTTCTTCGGTTGCCTTCATACTAGCCTCCTCAGGCTGAGAAGCAAGAGCGATCTGTTCCTTATCGCTCAGGTCTTGTTCCACCATCCACTGAGACTCTAATCGTTCCATTTCGGTACGAATCGCCCCATCTTCAAACAAATCTGGATACTTGGCTACAAGGTCATTGATTCTTGAAATAGTCCAATACCAGGAACGCTCACTGTAATGATTGCCTAATTCTTGGTAGGCTTGATAGGTGTTGAGAATATTGCCATAGTACGGTAGGTAAGGGGCATTCCGCGGACTTCCCATTGACAACCACATGGTCCCACCACCCGCACTCGCTGGGACTTCATCTTTCAGTTGGAAAAATATGGGCTTCCATGACATTTGGATTTGAAATCGGGTATTTATAAACTGCATCAAACTCTCCTTTTTTTCGGAATGCCTTTTCCATCTAGCTCCATTTGATCCTGTGGTTTGTATTTGGTTCCTTCCAAACGATTGCGTTGGAGATTCATGGCATCGCGGAGAGTTAATTTCCGATCAGTTGTATGAAGAAGGTCAAAGGACGCATCGTCATATTTAACAGAAGAGCTTGGGTCTAGAGATTTGATCCCCGACCAAACCCGCGAGCGATCCGCTTCTTGCAAAGGCGGATTATAGGATTGTGACACGTGGAATTTTCCATCCACTTCCTTATAACTATTTGCGTTCTTGGCGACTTTTTCAAGATCTTTTGAGGCAATCGTACGCTCTGTATCCGATACATCTACATGACCTAAGAAGAAGGTGTTCGGGAATACTGCAAAGCGATCTTCTGGAAAGAGAATGGCCGCATATTGGTGACCGGATAGGATTTCCATATACCAGACGCCTTCTTTATCGGCAATGGTCACAATATTTCCTTCTGCAGCCCCTTTTTCTTCGACGATTTTAGCAATGAGTTCAACCCCTTCTCTTGCGGTTTTCACACTCGGGAGAACAATGCTGGTCAGGCCCGATTCTGCGAGGCCATCCTTGACGTAGGGATCCACTTTTTGGATCTTGTCATTTGCTGAAGCAGATACAGTGGCAGACATAGAAACCCCATATTCGTTGAATCCTGCTTCGTCAAAAATTCCCTGATCGGGGGTGACATCTGGGATCGCTGTATACTTATAGCTAATCTCTGGCAAAGGATATTGAAAACCGTTGGCGGCATCCTCAAAGATAGCCCCCTTTTTATTGTATACCCGTTCTCTGACCACAAAATTTTTATTGTGGTTCGGCTCTAAATCTTCGGTACGCCCTACCAAGGTCGAGCCATCGGCCGTCAGTTTCTTACCGATGATGAACCCTGTACAAGCCTCAACAGGTTGAGCAATCAACAAAAGCGGAAGCAAGGCTGCTACAGCTGATCGAAAATAGTGCTTCTTCATTCTAAACTCCTTTTTAAAAATGTTTTTCCTTATTTAGTATACTCTTTTACAGTTTGGTTTTGCAAGCGATTCCAGAAACCGTAAAGGATTCGTAAACTATCAGAATTTTTTTGAGGGGAACCCCTTAACAAAAAGAGAGATTGAGAAAGAACTCCGTAAAATAAAAAGTTGAAAAAGATTTTTCAAAAACCCTTTCAACTTTTTATTTTCTCTGTTGCTGTGCTTGCCACAATTTTCCATAAAGGAGATAGTCGACTTCTCGGAGCTCTTTCAGGTTCTCACAGCCGAGCGCACAAAGGATCAACTTGAGGTCTTCTTTCCACCCTTGGACAATAGTGATCACTTCTTCGATGCTCTTTGTCTCTACCATCTCTAGAAAAACGCGGGATAGGCCTACGCCACGGGCTCCAGGACCATGGCCTTGACCATATCAAGGGGATGACGAATGCCACCACTCGCAAGGATTTCAACCTGATCTATCTGATCCTGCAACTGTAAGAGACACTGCGCAGTTGATTGTCCCCAATCATCCAGATAAGCGCGATTGCCGCCACGACGATTCTCAATATAGGCAAAACTAGTACCACCACGGCCAGAAATGTCAACGGTTTTGATTCCAGCATCTAGCGCTGCCTGAACTGTTTTTGGGATCCATCCCAAAGCCCACTTCTTTCAGGACTACAGGCACAGGAAAGTCCTGTCCATAGGTCTTGAGATGGTCTTTCCAGGTATGAAACATCCGCTCCCCTTCTGGCATGAGCAACTCTTGCATCAGATTCACATGAACTTGAAGAAAGAGAGGTTGCAACTCTTTTACTGTTCTTAAGCCCAAGTCTGGCTCTTTATCGATTCCGATATTGGTTGCTAAAAAGAAGATGAGGATGGTCTGTTTTGACAGCGTACGATTGATCGTTCGGATCCTTCAGTGCTGCACTGTAAGAGCCGGTCACAAAGAGAATCCCACAGGCTTCAGCTACCGCTGCCAACTTTTGATTGATCACTTTGGCCCGTTTACTCCCTCCTGTCATGGCATTGATGTAAAAAGGAAGCTCCCAATCACGCCCTGCGAAATGGGTTGTTAGATCAATCTTCTCTAGATCCACAAGTGGGAGGGATCGGTGAATTAGCTCGATCTCATCAAAACTATTATAGGAGGAGCTATGCTCCAAGGCATAGCGAATATGCTGGTCTTTTTCGATTTTTCGCTCACGAATCTCCCATCCTTTCTTGGTAAATGACTTCAATATCCTTTTCCTTCCAGCGGTCTATCAAAATCTGAGTCTCAACTGGGTCAAAACTAAGGGCGATCCCACAATCTCCTCCTCCGGCACCACTGGACTTAGCACAGGCAGAGAGGCCCTCTGTCGCTTGCTGAAGGACTTTTAAAGCTGGGGTATAGATCAAAGGGTTCAAAGCCTTTAGGTTCTGATCTGCACGTTGGATACTGGTCTTTATGACCATTTGATTTCCTTCATGGAGGGCTTTTTCAAGATTCTCCACTGCAGTTTGACTCTCCTTGAGAAAGGGTTCCTTGATAACACCCTTGATCTGGCGGATCAAATCACTTGAAATCGCTGGTTCCTTGGTCCAACCAACCAGAAAAATCATAAGAGACTGCTGGCTGGATCACTCGGATCTGGTAGGCCCAATCCAGGTCTAACACTTGTGAAAGAGGTTGAGAACCCAAGACGTCATGCAACCAAGCCCGATCAAAGGACTGGTAATAAATCAAGTCCTCATAGGCAATACAAGCCAAATCCCCCATCGAACCATTGTCTCCCCTTCGCACCAAGACGACTGCGGCTAGTCGAAAAAGTAGATCCGGACTTAGGTCTACTTCATACAGAGCCGCCATGGCCTTGATGACGAGCAAAACCACACTTCCGCTGGAACCAATCCCATACTTTTTTCCCTCTTCTCCCAGCGTCCCCTTAAGATGCAGATCAAAAGGTTTAGGAGCTATTCCCTGATCGTTCAACCATTCTTCCATGAGCTGAACGGTTTCTTGAATCAAGGCGTAGTCCTTATTTGGGGTCAAGTCCACCTTGTAACCAAAGAGATCTGAGGCCAGCTGGTAGCTTCTAGCTTCTTGGATGGTGGCTGACAAATAAATAGGGATAAACTGAATCACTGCCCCATAGCCAGGCGTTAGCACAGCGTATTCTCCGGCTAGATAGAGCTTGCCCCCGGTCTGTACCTGATACTTAGTCTTCATCTTGAGGGTCCTTTGTCTTAGATACGATGGTCCGATAGCGGGCGTCAAATAAAGGCACCAGCTGATCCAAGTCTTCTTCTAAACAGAGGACTTTAACGTTTGGCCCTGCATCCATAGTAAAGTAACAAGCATGGCCTGCAGCGCGAAGCTCACGGACAAAGTCCATAGCTTTATGGCTTTCTTCTGTCAAGTAGCTAAAAGCTGGAGTGGCTGTTCTAGTCGTCGCATGCATAGCAAGGGCATTGCGCTCTGTCAGATGACCGACCCGTTCAAAATCATTGGCAACTAGATAGCCCAGCATGTCCTTATAATCTTGTCGAGACTCTTCGATCCATTCTTTGAAATTAGTCGAAGTCTCCATGCAGCGTTTCATCCCTTCGCGGCTGGAAACGGGCTTTTGCTTGTCATTGAGAACCAGCATGATCATCGCGAGTTTCAGGTCTGTTTTGGACCTTATAAATTTCTCCACTTTCTTTTGTCCCAGGCTGCTAAAGGGCCAAAGAAAGACCGCGAAGAAGAGCCCGAAGCAAACTTGGCTTTTTGAGCTAATTCCTCCTGGGTCAAGCCCAAATCATAGTACTGATTACAAGCCTTGACGAGAGCAGAGAGCCCGCTCGAGCTAGAGGACAAACCTGCTGCAGTTGGCATGTTGTTGCTGGTATCCACCCGAACAAATCCTGCTTCATCTGCTGGCTTCAAGCCATCAATCACAGCTCCAATTTTGGCTTGCTCAGCTGGATTTTGGAATTCCCCATCGATGTAAAATTCATGCGCAGTCGCATCTGCTGGCAAGGGAGAGAGACTGGTCTCTGTATACATATTCTCTAAGGTCAACGAAATCGAACTGGTCGAAGGGACCATCTGTTTGGCATCTTCTTTTCCCCAGTATTTGATAATCGCGATATTGGCATAGGACTTAGCCTTTACAGGTTTTCGATCCATGTATGGTGCGCTCCTTCTTTTTCTAATGCATGGGCAATGGTTTCTGCTTCACGAGAATCCTTGACGAGGGCAATCACACAGCCTCCAAGACCGCCCCCACTCATTTTAGCCCCTAAGGCCCCATTTTCAAGGGCAACGGCGACCAGGTGATCTGCTTCTTTACAGCTGACACCAACGGCTCTCAAGTGGTCATGACAAGCTGTAAGAGCCTGCCCAAGGCCAATGAGATCTTTTTCTTTCAGAGCCGCTTCTACCTGCTGGGTCAACTGACCAATCTCATGGAAATGGGACAAAACTTCCTGCCCTTTAGCTTCAACCTTTTGAATCGCCTCACGGGTATTGCCGTGAATCCCCGTATCCGCAATCACCAAACTCGCTTTTATACCCAGCTCCAGCGGGTAAAAGCCGACATTCCGGATGAATTTAATGGCTTGATCGCTCAGACAAGTCTTGGCATCCAGACCGCTTGGATTCATATGGGCAATGGTTTCTGCTCGATTGACCAGGATTTCTAAGGTCTCATCGTCCAGCTCCTCTTGATAATAGTCAAAAACTGCACGAATAGCTGCGATACTGACCGCCGCAGAGGACCCCATCCCCCGTTTTTCCGGTACCATAGACTGAATCCGACAGCGAATCCGGGCCTCACGAATCCCGAGGTGCTCAAGAGACGCAAAAACCGCCATGGACAATGTGTCATCTTCAAACAAAATCCATGGACTGTCTGCCGGGATGATCTGGCAGATCACTTCGATATGATGGAGTGGCAGGGCAATAGCCGGATAACCATAAACCACCGCATGCTCTCCAATTAAGATAATTTTACTATGCGCCTTTCCGACGCCTATCTCTTTATGCATATTCATCTCGCTCTACTAAGGTCATTACTATTTTAATATAAATCAGCCAAAAAAGCGATGCTTTGAAGGAAATCCAACCTAAGACGGAGTCCAAAAATGAATCACCCAGAAGAGCTCCTTCTTATGGACAGACAAGAAAAGGCCGGGATCCGTCATCCCAGCCATCCATTTCTATTTTTCACATTCTTGTTTGATCAAGTCCATCAAAGAGTTGCGGTCTAAGATCCATTGGGCCCGTTCGTCCTTCTCATAGGTCCGGTTAGACAAAAAGATCACAGCTTCCTGCCTCTTTCGATTGTACATGATGAAGGTTCCAGTATAGCCCGTATGATCCAACCAGTCACCCTCTAGATTCCATCCGAGAGCGCGGGTCTTGCCCTCTTCACGCGCAAAATTCTGAGACAAGTCACGCGCAAAATCATCCTTCAGATAATGCTCTAAAGAAGCGCTCTAGATCAGCAACAGTTGAAAAAAGTCCAGCACTTCCCGCATGACAGCCCAATACTCTCGCTTTGGGATCATGAACACTTCCAGAAGCAAGGCCACGGACCGTTGGCACCGCCTTTTCGACCGGTCCAAACCGTGTCTCTGTCATCTTCCAAGGTGTAAAGATCAGCTCTTCAAATAAACGATCCAAGGGCTGGTGAAACCTGTCTTCTAACCAAAAGCCCAGCAGAAGAAAATTGACGTCGGTGTAATGAAAACTCTTGTCTTCTTTCAACTGCAAATTTTCAAGAGCTGTTTTCAACTGTCTCGCATCCAATTGATCCCGGTTGGGGATAAAAGGATCCAGCCCAGAAGTATGGGTCAAGAGTTCCCGGATGGTCGTCTTCTCATGAGCAAAACGCGGGTAAAACTCTTTAAAGGGACGATCGAGCGGAAGCTCCCCTTTCGCATACAAAAAAGCACAGATGGTAGCGACTCCGACGACCTTACTGACACTGGCCAAATCATAGACCAGGTCAGCCACTACTGACTCTCCTTTTTCAGGGTCCGCAAGTCCTAGATAGTGCTCACTCCACTGACCATTGCGGTAAAGCCCAAGAGAGGCACCTGGATAGATGCCTTCTTGGATTTGTTCGGTAATTTTTTCGATGATTGCCTTCACGCTCATCACTCCATTCTTATTCTTCATAAGAAATATGGACCTGATCTTGATTGGCTTCAAACCAGAGTTCAATCTGACTTGGATCTTTGGCAATCAAGAAAGTTCCCTTACGGTGCACAAAATCGACAGTTTCTCCCAAGCGTTCTTTCACGACTTCCACATCAAAAGATGCCAATTCGACCTTGATCATGCTCAAATCCCAAGTCACCTTGTTCTCCACTTGGAGATCTTCTCCTTGAGCTTCCTGCAAATGGATAAAGTGGGCCAAAGCTGGCAAGTTGCTATAGAACTTCTCAGCCTCAGCAAAATCGGCCACATTGACCTCAAGAAAGTCCACATCAAAGCTGGTCAAACCTTTGAAATCTTCTGGCACGTCAACAAGAGGCGCTTTCTCCAACGGTTCTAGGCTTTCAAGATTTTCTTCAGCATGCACGAAAATGGTATCTCCTTGAGGAGACACAACTTCAAAGGCGCGACCATTAGCTCCTTGGTAAAGGGCGCTTGTTTCTGGCTGGCGGGCCAACAAATAATCAATTTCTTGAGCTTGTGCCACTTTCACCACAATGCGACCCAATTTCTTTGGACCTTCGACCTTACGCGAACGCATACTCGGTGACTCTTCTAAGACAATTTTCTCTACTTTTGAGGCATCCCCTAAAGATAGGAGAGCTCCTTCTTCCACTAATACTTTCATTCCCAATGTCTCTTCATAAAAGCGTTGATTGACATTTCGGTTATTCACTTTCAAGACTGGGATCACTCTTACGATCTGATTTGCTGTCATAACTTCCTCCAAGCTCTTTTTATTGTAAATAATTTTCTGGTTTTTTACAAGAAATTTTGCGCAAGAAAAGACAGATTTCTCAAAATTTAGAATCTGTCTTTCTTTTCTTAATATACTGTTCGTGTATGGACCCGCCCGTTTGGAGCTTCAAATTCATATTCTAAGTAATCCTGATAGGTCCCCGGTGCAATCACTCCACGAACATCTAATACAGCCGTTCCCGCCTGTCCCACAATTGAATCTGCTAACAGACAGCAATTAGTAGACAGAACAAAGTAAGATTTAAAACGCGAAGAAGTAAATTTATATAGCTCAGCCCCTAAATCATATTTCAATTTGTAAGCGTAGGTCGGCTGACCGTCTTCCAGTAACCTCCTAGGTGGATCCCAAGGTTCTAACAACTGATCAATTTCAGCTAGACGCTTCTCTACTGCCTGATTCTCTTCTTCGGTAAGGGATAGGCTGTAGCCAAACAGCGTCTTTTGACTCTCTTTTTTTACATAGTTCGATGTATGGTTCCTTATCCACTTTAAACAGTACGCCATCCCCAATCGTCCCAAATAGACGCTCTGAAAAGGGATCGTAACTTCCGTAAGAAATGACCTTCCCCTGATAACAAATATCTACATGCCCAATCGCTCCAAATAAGTTGCTGTCAGAAGTATGAACCAAAATTTCTAATTCCCTTGCCTCTTCTTCTTTTTTCACCAATCGATAAGGGCCTGTGTGTCCCGCCGAGCTCCCTTTTTGAAGAAACTGGTTAAACCGTTTTAACTCCTTAGCAGGGATAAAGGCTGCAAAGATAACCGGTAGGCTAATACGAAAGCGACGTTTTAACTCTTGGCCTTGTTGGTCTTTGTCAAATAAAATACCATCTCGAATATTAGAAATCCCCAACAAGACCAGATAAGCCCCCAAGAGGATAAATTGGAAGTGCCCATCTGAACCAGGTTCCAAGACAGTTGCTAGACCAATCCCACCGTTTAAAAGCGCATCCCATAAATAGAGCCAGCCTCCTTTTACCCGATTGGCCTTATAAAGCCAAAATGTGATCCCATAGACAATGGCACTCCCCAACTGATATGCCCCTAAACAAATCACAACTAAGTTTACGGGCAGACTACTCAGTCGATTCAACCAGATCAACGCAAGTGAAAGAAAAATAAACCAAATAGAGTGGCTATAGGAAATAGACTTGCTACGTAACAAAAAGCGAAGAAGAAAGCTTCCTAGTCCATCAACTAAAAAGTAAATGGCTAATAGATCCAAGGAAAATTTGGTGAAACCAACGCCGTTTCGAAAAATGAGAATCCCAAAAATGACGGCAAGAACCCCAAACAATAAGGTCCGTCTTCTTGCAACTTGTTCAAAAGATATTTTTTTCAATATTCCTTCTCCTTATAGACGAAAGGTCTTTAGACAAATACTATTTTATCAAGTATAATATAAGAAGTAAAGAAAAAAGAAACTGATAAAAGGAGCAGTCTATGAAATACAATCAATATAGCTATCTATCTGTTGACCAAAAAGACATTCTTAAGGAACTAAAAGAAATTGGGTTTGACCTTCCCACCCACCTCCCAGAAAAAGAACTGTTTGAATGGTTTGTCCGCAAGGTTTACTTCACCTATAAAGATACAGATTATCCCCTCTCTAACCTAGTGGTGGATTCTAAAACAGACTTTTTAACGTATATCCAATCTGACTGCGAATGGTCTCCGAACATTTTTACACAGTAGCCCTCCAATTACTCGGTTTCCGCTATTTTATTGATTTTGAAGATACGGATAGCTTCTTGAAAGAAGTCCAATTTCCGATTGAGTATGGAAACTTGGTAGAAAACCTCTATCACCTTCTCAATACTCGAACAGTAAAAGGAAATTTACTCATCGATCAGTTGGTCAGCGATGGCTTGATTCCTGAAGATAACCAGTATCACTATTTTAACGGCAAGAGCCTCGCAACCTTTACGAGCCATGATGCCATCCGCGAGGTCGTCTATGTGGAAAGTCGGGTCGATACCGACAAAGATGGTCTGCCAGACTTGGTCAAGGTCAGCATTATCCGTCCTCGCTATGAAGGCAAGATTCCAGCTGTTATGACCGCAAGTCCTTATCACCAAGGGACCAACGATAAGGCCAGCGACAAGGCCCTCTACAATATGAATGTCGACCTCGAGGTCAAAGAACCTCATACCATTCAAGTAGAAGTACCTCAATTAGAATTGGTGGATCCTGTCGGTTCAGCTGAGCTAGTCGATGAAGCTGAAGAAACTCTCACCCATATCAATTCCAGCTATACCCTCAACGACTACCTCCTTCCACGCGGCTACGCTAATCTCTACGTATCTGGAGTGGGGACAAAAGATTCGCAAGGCTTGATGACCAATGGAAATTACCAACAAATCGAAGCCTACAAGAACGTTATCGACTGGCTCAATGGCCGTTGCCGGGCCTTTACAGATCACACACGCAAACGCCAAGTCAAAGCTGATTGGTCTAATGGAAAGGTCGCAACCACCGGGATCTCTTACCTTGGAACCATGTCTAACGGCCTTGCGACCACAGGTGTGGACGGTCTTGAAGTCATCATTGCAGAGGCTGGGATCTCTTCTTGGTACAACTACTACCGCGAAAACGGCCTCGTGACAAGTCCTGGTGGCTATCCAGGTGAAGATTTCGATTCCCTTGCCGAATTGACCTACTCGCGCAACCTTCTAGGTGGAGACTATTTGCACCATAATGCAGCCCACCAAGCCGATCTAGACATCGTGAAAAAAGAGCTGGACCGCGCTTCTGGAGACTACAATCAATTCTGGCACGACCGCAATTATCTCTTACATGCTGATCAGGTGAAGGCTGAGGTGGTCTTCACTCATGGTTCGCAAGACTGGAACGTGAAACCTCTTCACGTCTTTAATATGTTCCAGGCTCTTCCAACAAGCATCAAGAAACACCTCTTCTATCACAATGGTGCCCATGTCTATCTCAACAACTGGCAATCCATTGACTTCCGCGAAAGCATGAACGCCCTCCTCTCTAAAAAATTGCTGGGCTACGATTCAAGCTATGAATTGCCTACTGTCATCTGGCAGGACAATACAGGAGAACAAAGTTGGACTTCCTTGGATGATTTTGGCAACCAAACAAATCAGCGGACCTTCTCCCTGGGAGACGACGAAAAAGTCATCCAAAACCGCTACGAGACAAAAGATTACGAGCGCTATGGCAAGGCTTATCCGACCTTCTTAAGCGATCTTTACCAAGACAAGGCCCAACAGGTGACCATCGATCTTCCAATCGAAGAAGACCTGCACCTCAACGGGAAAGCTCGCCTTCACCTGCGACTTCACTCCAGCACCAATAAAGGTCTTCTCTCAGCCCAACTCTTAGAGCTTGGAAGCAAGAAATACCTCCAACCCTATCCTGCGGTCTTGTCGGTCCGTACCCTGGATAACGGTCGCTACCATATGCTGGACAACTTGACCGAGTTGCCTTTCAAAGAGGCTGGCCAACGAGTGATTTACAAAGGGCTATCTCAACCTTCAAAACCGAAATGACCTCTTAGAGTCGAATCTGTAAGCCCAGGAGAGTGGATGGAATTTGACTTTGATCTCCAACCTACCATCTACAAGCTTGAAAAAGGAGCGACCCTTCGCCTGGTCCTTTACACAACGGACTTTGAAATCACTGTGCGCGATCAAACCGATTACCAACTAACCATTGATTTAGCACAATCAAGCCTCTATCTTCCTGAAATGACAGAGGCCCACTAATCGTGGTCTCAAGGCTTGCCCTTTACTCAGCTTCATTTGACAGCTTAGCCTACTTATGTTACTATCTAATAGAGTATTTCATAGAAAAAAAGATATTAGAGGAAGTTATGGCGATTGAAAAAACTGTCAGCGAAATTGCTGAAATTTTTAGGAGTCAGCCGCCAGGCGGTCAATAACCGTGTCAAGGCGCTGGCTCCAGAAGATACACAAAAAACGAAAAAAAGGGGTTACCGTTGTAACCCGTAGTGGCTTGATCAAGCTCGAAGAAATCTACAAAAAAACCATTTTTTTGAAGATGAGCCAGTCAGCGATGATGTGAAACAGCGAGAATTGATGGAGATTTTGGTGGATGAAAAAAATGCCGAAATCGTCCGTCTCTATGAGCAACTCAAAGCCAAAGACGAGCAGCTCGCTAAGAAAGATGAACAGTTGCGCGTGAAAGACGTTCAAATTGCTGAAAAAGACAAGCAATTGGACCAACAGCAACAATTGACTTTACAAGCAATGAACGATCGCGATACCTTGAAACTTGAACTCGAACAAGCCAATGAAAAAGTGCAAGAGCAAGAAAGCAAAGGTTTCTGGGCACGCGTTTTCCGTCGATAATCCGGGGCTGGATCCTACCAGTCCCTTTTCTTTTCTAGCACAGGAGATTTTCCATGAAAGCATTAGAAGATTATATCGCCTTCGATCTCGAATTTAACCAATACGAAGCTGCCTATCAGATCATCCAAGTCTCTGCCGTGCGCTTTGCAGGTGGTCAAGAAGTTAAACCTGGTGACATGATTCGTTCAACTAAAGAATGTTTGATTAACCTCTGCCAAAAAGACGGTTCAAGTAAAACTGTACGTGCCTAATGATGAGAAAAATATATGGTCTTTTGGTAGATAATGAGAGCAGGTGCCAGCATTATCACACAGAGCTTGATATTATTGCCCTAAAATGCTTCGAGTGTCTGAAGTATTATGCCTGTTATCAGTGTCATGATAGTTTGGAGGATCACCACTTTCTAACTTATCCTTGTCAGCTCAAGCAGGATAAGGTTGTTATTTGTGGTGTTTGTAGGTATGAAATGACGATTGAGGAGTATCAAGAGGCAGTAGCTTGTCCTAATTGTCACAGTGCCTTTAACCCTGCTTGTTCAAAAGCATTATGATATTTATTTTGAAAAATAAAAAGATTGAAGATTCTGTTCCCACGAACAAAGTCTTCAATCTTTTTTAGTTAAAGTAGCTATGATTTTTTAGTGCTTTTAAAACTGGCTTAGTCACCAAAGCGACAATCAGACCTTTAACGAGGTCAGGAATGATAAAGGGTGTCAAACCGACTGCCACAGCTACAGACCAACCCATCTTTCCAAGAAAGTGCAGGCTAAGAATACCACCGACAAAGACAAGTGCATCTCCCAAAACAAAAGCCAAAAAGATTTTCCAGATAGGAGTCTTAGCATGAGTCAGTGCAGATGTGACAAGGGCAAAAAATGGATAGGCAAGCAGATAGCCAGCTGAAGGACCAAAGAAGGCTTGAAGTCCACCGCCACCTCCAGCGAAAACAGGTAAACCAATAGCCCCTAGGATAAGGTAGAGGGTAGCAGCAAGAGTAGCCTCTCTTGGTTTAAGGATAGCAGCAACCAGTCCGACAGCAAAAGTCTGGAGCGTAATGGGAACTGCTCCAATCGGAATGGTAAGTTGTGCCAGTGCAGCAATAATAGCAGCACCAAAAGCTGGAAGAATAAGAGACAAAGTACGATTTTTGTTTCATTTTTAGTTAACCTTTCTTAAAACAGTCGTTAACTTATTATAACAAGCGTTTTTTTATTAGTCAACCCAATAACAAAACGAGGTTAACTAATGAACTTAATCTCTTTGTGATATGATTTTAGACGTCAGCAGGACTATTTGTTAATTATCAATAGCATGATAGATATCGTTAATAAGCTGATTTTTACATCAGGTGAATAGGTTTGCTGTGACCTGTTTCCACAAACTGATGAAGCTGATCCATTACCGCTTCTAAAAAGTTAATCATAATCATTTCCCTCATTTCTTGATAAAATAACTGTAGCATAAAAGGTGAAATGTTGTGGATAACTTTTTTCCAAATCTGAAATTTTCACAGAAAAAGCGAATAAAGAGAGTCGAGATAAGCAAATGGCAGAATTTTCATTTGAAATTGGAGAAAAACTCTTGGTCTAGTTTGAGAATGATAGGGGGTGGACTATGGAGTTTAATCGTGTGAGCTTTTAACGAAGCACCAGCCAGTACGATATCCGCGCTTGGAACCCAGACCACACCAAGATGGGTAAGGAAATTAACCTTAGCGAAGAATTCCAGGTTCTCGTTTACGCCTTCAAAAACTAAAACAAGGTCAGCATGGTTGAACTGCACCCATAAAATGAGACACAAGAAAACACTCCTGTTGAAATTGAACTGCACCCCAAAAGTTAGATTTTTCTGTCTAACTTTTTGGGGTGCAGTTCCGATAGAGGTTTTCTCTGTATGCTTAAAATGGCAATTTCCCTGCGAAAGCACCTAGTTTTTTTCTTGGTTGCCGCATCAATTTCTTCAATTGCAGCATTGATGGCTTGAACCGTCATATCCGAAAGCGTTTCTGTATCTTCTGGGATCGACCACTGCAACATTGAAATCGATGGAGACGACTTTCTTATCACCTGTAAGAGTTGCAACTACCAAGTCTTGAGCAGATTTTCCTACAAATTGAGTTGCAGCTAATTCTGCTTGGCTTTGCTCCATTTGCTTCTGCAATTTTTGAGCTTGCTTCATCATATTTTGCATATTCATCATAACAATAACATTCCTTCCAACTTCTGAAATTTACAGTTCATTATACCATTTTTTAGACGCTTGGAAAAGCCTTGGATAATTCGTCATAAAAAGTTCCCTTCTCTCTCGATTGATTTTGATCATTCTCCTACAAAATGAAAGAGACCCTTTTATAAGGCTCTCTTCGAAAATAACCAATTGTATTAGGGATAAAATCATGGAAGCGACAATTGGACTAATGAAGACATACAAAACTCCAGTGATGCCAATTGCCAAACCTGCCATAGCTCCTGCTACATGACCATACTTAAATGCTGTCCCTGTTCCTACAGCATGCCCCGTTCCACCAAGGGCTAAACCAATAGCTACTGGATCTTTTATTTTTAACAGTTTCAATATTGTTGGACCCAAGACACTTGTTAATAATCCAGTTGCTACAACTACAACAAGAGTGATAGTCGTAATCCCTTGCATTTTTCTCAGTAATTCCAACTGCCATTGCAGTCGTAACCGATTTTTGGAAAGAGCGAGATAGCCAGAAAGTACTTCATCCCAAATGCTTTGGCGATCAAGGCAGTGAAAATCGTATTCACAATAACTGCCACTGTCGAGCCAATCAGAATACTCCGTGCATGATGCTTCATCAAATGGAAACTTTTATAGAGAGGAATCCCCAAAGCGACTGTTGATGGTCCAATCAACTGATTTAACAGGGAACCACCGACATAATAATTCTTATAAGAAATTCCTGTCATCATTAAGAATAAGATAACAATTACTGTAGCCACTAAAAGTGGCGTTGTTATTGGATGGGGATACCTGCGAAAAATTAACATTCCAATCAAGTAAGCCCAAATAGATAAGACAATCCCAAATAAAGGATTACTCGCAAAATTAGCCACGCTTGCGTCCCCCTTCTGGATAATCACCCTCAAAACGATTCTTTATAAAACTAACCACGATTGCAATTAAAGCCACATTGATAACCAAGGCTCCAACTAGAATCAAAATAATCGGAAATAGATAAGGAGCAATCACATGGAATTTATCCATGATACCTACAGCAGGAGGAAGAAACAGAATCGTCATATTAGCTAATAAAAAAATTCCCTACCATATTTACGTGGCGTATACGTAATAACTTAGACTGCAATAATAAAAATAGGATCAACAGCCCTATCATACTTCCAGGAATTGGTAAATGCAACCCATCAGAAATGATTTCACCGATTAATGAAATTGTGAAGATAATTGTCAGTTGTACATATAATTTCATTTCCATCTCCCTTTTATGGATCATTTTCCAATAAAGACTCGTATCCTTTTTGCTGTCTGCCTAGAAGTAAACATCCACTTATCCTCTATCAGTTTACTCCTTTTCGGAAAATTTGCAAGTTTTTTTCTAAAAAAATAAAACTATTTACCGAAAAATGAAGCTGCTATTTTGATTCATGACATCCATTTTATGATACAATGAAACCAAAAATGTAAAAATTATCAAGAAAGGATCTACATGAACCACTTTCACACCATTATCATTGGGGGTGGCCCGGCAGGTATGATGGCTACCATTGCCAGCGCATCTTATGGCCAATCCACCCTGCTCATCGAAAAAAATAAAAAGCTGGGCAAGAAACTCGCAGGCACTGGAGGAGGTCGCTGCAATGTTACGAATAACGGAACATTAGACGATTTGATGGCAGGTATCCCTGGAAATGGACGGTTCCTGTACAGTGTGTTTTCCCAATTTGACAACCACGATATCATCCAATTTTTCACCGATAATGGCGTAAAACTAAAAGTTGAAGATCATGGCCGAGTCTTTCCTGCGAGTGATCAATCTCGCACTATTATTCAAGCCTTGGAAAATAAGATCCTTGAACTTGGTGCTAGTCTAATGACCAACTGCGAGGTGGTTTCTGTCACCAAGCTCGAGGACGTCTTTATCATCAAGTCTTCTGAGCATACGTGGACGGCTGACAAGCTGGTCGTTACGACTGGGGGCAAATCCTATCCTTCTACCGGCTCTACCGGCTACGGACATGAAATTGCTCGGCACTTTAAGCACACCATTACTGATCTGGAAGCGGCAGAGAGTCCTCTGTTGACAGATTTCCCACACAAGGCCCTCCAAGGGATCTCTCTAACAGATGTAACCCTGAGCTATGACAAACACATTATCACCCATGACCTGCTCTTTACCCATTTTGGACTTTCAGGTCCTGCAGCCCTTCGGATGTCGAGTTTTGTTAAAGGCGGGGAAATCTTGTCTCTGGATCTCCTGCCAACCACTTCTTCTCAAGATTTAAAAGACTTCCTCGAAGAGCATCGAGAAAAGGCCATTAAAAATAGCCTCAAAACCCTTCTTCCTGAGCGTCTAGCTGATTTCTTAGCCCAAGGATTCCCTGAAAAAGCCAAACAGCTGACTCCTAGTCAGACAGAAGAGCTGATCCAAAAGGATAAAAGAAATGCCCATTCCAGTCACTGGGAAGATGTCTCTAGCCAAATCCTTTGTGACCAAGGGCGGCGTCAGCCTCAAAGAAATCAATCCTAAAACCCTAGAAAGTAAGCTAGTTTCTGGACTCCACTTTGCAGGAGAAGTCCTCGATATCAATGCCCATACAGGCGGTTTTAATATCACATCCGCCCTCTGTACCGGTTGGGTAGCAGGAAGCCCTCATTACTGATAGAAATTCACTAACTTTATTCTTCATCTATTGAAATAAAATTTTTCAAAAAAATTCTTTACAAGTTAGTATTTACTTGATAGAATGGATTGGTATAAAATTTATAAAGGAGATTATTAGAATCATGGATTTTTGATTTTTAGTGTTAAACTCATGACTGAGTTTTTTTCGGGACAGCATTGCTACTTATTCTCGGAAACGGTGCTGTTGCAAACGTTGAATTAAAAGGAACTAAAAGGTCATCAAAGCGGATGGCTTGTCATTGCGATCGGGTACGGAATGGGTGTTATGATGCCAGCCTTGATGTTTGGTAATGTTTCAGGAAACCACATTAATCCAGCCTTTACTCTTGGACTTGCGGTTAGCGGACTCTTCCCATGGGCCAATGTTTTACCATACATCGCTGCTCAACTTCTTGGAGCTATGTTTGGACAATTGGTTGTCGTTGCAGCTCACCGTCCATACTATCTCCAGACTGAAAAATCCTAACAACATCTTGGGAACATTCTCAACGATTTCTAGTTTGGATAAAGGGACTCCTGAATCACGTAAGGCTGCTACCATCAATGGTTTTATCAACGAGTTTGCAGGATCTTTCGTACTTTTCTTTTTGTGCACTTGGATTAACCAAGAATTTCTTCGGTGCAGAAGTTGCAAGCCTTGCACAAAAAAGCTGCTACTGAACAAGGAGGAGTCTTCGATGCTACCTCAACAGCAGCGAAATTGGCTTTATCACAAGCACATGCCCCTGGTCTAGGAATTGCTCACTTGGCCCTTGGTTTCCTTGTTATGGCTCTTGTCACATCACTCGGTGGTCCCTACTGGACCTGGTTTGAACCCTGCACGTGACTTTGGTCCTCGTTTGGTTCACGCCTTCCTTCCAAAATCTGTCTTAGGTGAACACAAGGGAGATTCAAAATGGTGGTATGCTTGGGTACCCGTTGTAGCCCCAATTCTTGCTGCTATCTTAGCTGTACTATTGTTCAAAGTTATCTATCTTGGATAATCTAACTACTAAAAGACGAACTCGATGTCCTATCGAGTTCGTCTTTTTATTGTTCTTTGGTTAATGAAAAACGGAAATCATTGTATTTGGTGTAGTCAAATTCTGTATTGAGATCCGTTGTGAAAACAATCGGTGTATAGTGTCCTTCTTCTAAGACAAAACCAGGTTCAAATCGGAAGTTTGCTCCACCTAGCCCTGTGATCCCAGGAAGCAAGGCATCAGCTCCATCAAAGCCTTCAACATTCCAATAATAGATATTGCCTGTTGCTTGGACTGCTCTTGCTGTATAGGTCGCTGTCCGAGTCGGTTCGCTATCATTTTTGAAGCTAACCACTGTTGTCACATTTCCATTGGCATCCACTGTCATTTTAATCGCATCTGCTTGTGGGCTAGATCCTACCCAAGTTCCCACCAATTCTGCAGGGACAGTAGCTTGCGTCGTAGTAGACGCATTCTCAGTCTTACCAGAGTCTTTTGAAGCTGTCGCGCTACTTGCTTGAGTCGAAGAGCTAGCTGTATCGTTTGCCTGAGAGGAAGATGCTGCACTCTTTTTGCTATTACTTTTGGCTTTTTTCTCTACCTTGCTGGTAGATGCTTTTGCGGATGAGGTAGCTGTCTTTTTATCCTTTGCACCACAACCACCGAGAGCCAGACCAAGTGAAGCAGCCACCAGAACAGCGGCACTCCAACGGAAGATTGATTTTTTCATACGATTACCTCTTTATCTTTCTGACTCCCATTATACCTCAATTATTACAAAAAATCAAGTATTTTTGTAATAATTGTAATTTTTCTGTAACATATTTTTCCATTTAAAATGCCAATCGTAATAGGGCGATCAAGACAATCCCAAACAAAACGGTTCCCATAAGGTTTTTGTAACGAAAGGCTACAAAGAGACTGGGAATGGTCACTACTAGGTCCAACCAGTGGAGCTGCGGGGGGCTTCCAATTTTTCCATCTACTAAGCTTGATAAAACCAAGGCAAAGATAATGGAAATGGGCAGGTATTTGAGAAAGCGGGTCACAGGAGCCGGCAGTCCCTTGTATTTGACTAAGAGGAAGGGCAAGATCCGAGGAATCCAGGTAACGAGGGCTGAGGCCAGAATGGCCATGAAGATATAACTATTCACACGCATCACAGACCACCCCCACAAAACAGCCGATCAAGGTCGCAGCTAGCACAGCTAGCGGTTGCGAAACAAAAAAGAGTAAGAGAAAGAAACTCACTGCTACTGCTAACAGCACCATGAGCATGGTCTTGGTCTTTTTCTGTCAGTTGCATTCCTTGAAACTGGGCTGCAAAAAAATCCCAATAAACATAGCCACTAAAAGCAAAAATCAAGTCCCAAAAAGCCTTTGGATCAGGTAGGAGAGATCCTAGAGCTGTTCCGATAACCGTCGCACTGATCCAGGCCACATAGCCTACTAGATTGTTCCCATGCATCCAAGGAACTGTAATGGTGTCCGTCTTTAACTTCTCACTCAAGTAGACCCCATAACTCTCATCAGTCAGGAGACTGCCAATCCCAATGGTATGAGCAAGACTAGCATCCTTAAAGTCAGACGACGTATGTAGGCTCATCAACATATTACGGAGATTGATCAAACACACCGTCAAGGCCATATTCAATATCGAAGAATGAGCCGCAATCAGAGAGATCATCGCAAACTGAGCCGCCCCAGCATAGACCAAGACACTCATCAAGGCCATCTCCAAAGGAGAAAGATAGGGAGACGCCACCACACCGCAAGCTAGGCCAATACTGATATAGCCCAAAGCCGTCGGTAGCGCGTCCCTCACCCCCTGCCAAAAATCTTTTTCCACTCTCTTACTCCTTTCCAAATCATTGACCTCTATTATAACACAAGAAAAAAGGTTGAAAAAGGACCAATGAAAGAGAAAGCTTTATAATCCCTTCGCAAATCCGCTACTAGTTGGTGAGATCCCAGCAAAAAAGCCATTGGACCTTGCACATCCAATTGGCTCCTTTATCTTATTCAATTCCTTCAAAGGCTAGGCTTGGTTTGGCATTGAGGTCCCAGCCTGCGAAGTTTTCTTTGTTCCACTCACTGACACTGGCATAGGCAATCATCCCCGCATTGTCCCCACAGAGGCGCAGAGGAGGAATGATGACCTTAACATCTGTGATGTCAGAAGCCAGGCGTTCACGGAGACCTTGGTTGGCTGCGACCCCACCCGCAACGACTAGAGTCTTGACTGGATATTTCTCCAGAGCCTTCTTAGTCTTGGCCATGAGAATGTCTAAGACGGCTGCTTGGAAACTCGCTGACAGGTCTGCATTGGAGAGACTTTCTCCTTTTTGTTGCGCATTATGGTGCAGATTGATAAAGGCCGACTTAAGCCCTGAAAAAGAAAATTCCAGATTGTCTTCCTCGATCATGGCCCGTGGGAAATCGTAGATATCAGATCTTGGTGGGCCAGCTGATCAATCTCACGTCCTGCTGGATAGGTCAATCCCATCACGCGCCCTACCTTGTCATAAGCCTCTCCTACAGCGTCATCACGGGTCTCTCCGACGATCTTATAATCCCCCGCTTCACTGACATAGACCAACTCCGTATGTCCTCCACTCACCAGCAAGGCTAAGAGCGGAAATTCTAAGGGCTCGACGCTTTGAGCGGCCATCAAGTGCCCTGCCATATGATTGACAGGAATCAAAGGAAGGCCGTGCGCCCAGGCAAAGGCCTTGGCTGCAGCCAGGCCGACTAAAAGAGCCCCAACCAGGCCTGGACCGTAAGTAACGGCTACAGCGGTGACCTCATCTTCTGTGATTCCTGCTTCTTCCAGGGCTTCTTCAATACATGCCGTGATGACTTCCACATGGTGACGAGAGGCTACCTCAGGCACTACTCCACCAAAACGCTTGTGACTTTCGATTTGACTGGCAATGACATTGGACAAGAGTTGGTCGTCATTTTTCAAGACAGCCACGCTGGTCTCATCACACGATGTCTCAAAAGCCAAAATATATCTATCTTTCATTCGGGTTCCTCTTCATGATCACGGCATCCTCTATGGGATCGTGATAGTAGTTTTTCCTCCGTGCAATTTCTTCAAAGTGCATTTTTTTGTATAGGCCTTGGGCCGGTAGATTGGACACTCGCACTTCTAAGAAAATCTCTTTTTGGTCCGGCAACTGCGCAAGTAACTGCTGAGCTAGGCCTTGGCCTTGAAAGGCACACTTGACCGCAATCTGTAAGACTTCTGCTTCATAGAGAGTCTCTTGAATGGCAACAAAACCAAGGACTTGTCCTTCATCCACAGCTAGGAAATAGAAAATCGATTCCTGCTCTAAATCAGCTTCAATCTGCTCCAACTTCCAGGGACTAGCTTCATAGACATCTTCCATGACAGCGAGAATGGCAACCGCATCCTGGACGCTCCCTTTCCTGATTGTTCCTTTCATCATAGGCGCTTGATGTAAGAGGTCGTTGTTTCCGTGTGGTCTTTGAGCCAATTTTCCTCTGCTTCGACCCGTTTGAGATAATGAGGGACGAAATCATGGAGGCTAACAGGCACTTGTTTGAGACCGAGACGTCCGATTTTCACTGCATCTGGCAAGGTTTCATAGTAAGTAGCCCTTGGCAGGCTAGAGGCAATCTGCTCCTTAAAGGCCGTGACTTCTCCGACAAAGGTGACCTGCTCACTGGTCGCTGCACGCTCTAGGACTTCCTCAAATGGAAAATGCCCTTCTGGTGCGACCAGCTGATCATCTTGGTAAAAACCTGCATAAACGTTGTTCCGACGGGCATCCATGACAGGAACTACCAAACCTTCTAGATCATCTGGCACTAGGGCTAATAGGCTCGAAACCCCGACCAATTCAATCCCTAAGGTATGAGCCAAGGTCTTTGCGGTTGCGACTGCAATGCGCAGCCCAGTGTAGCTCCCAGGACCTTCTGCCACCACGACGCGGTCCAAGTCCTTGGGTGTCAAGTCGACTTGTTGCATCAAAAAATCGATGACCGGCATCAAGGTGATACTATGATTTTTTTTAATAGTTAATGTTGTTTCTGCAAGTAGAGTCTCATCTTCTAAAATCGCTACAGAAAGAGCCTTACTCGAGGTATCAAATGCTAATAATTTCATTTCCTACTCCTCTTGAACTGGATTATATTATACTACAAATTCCCTTCAAATCCCAGCGAAACTCTCCTCTAGAGCGCAGGATTTTCCTATCCAAAACCGCTCAAAAGCTTCTCTATTATAGGTCTTTGCCTCTCTGACTTTTCCAGTCTATCTTTTACTTACAGGCGAATTTATGATATAATAATAATTAATTGTATCGAATCAGGTCCACTAGTTGCGAGTAGGAAACTCTAGTGATTGCACTCCTTCGCAGCTAACAAATAGACCGAAATAATGAAAGGAAAATTACTTCATGATTTACAAAGTTTTTTATCAGGAAACAAAAGACCGCAACCCTCGTCGTGAAACCACGCATGCACTTTATCTCGATATTGATGCACCAAATGAACGCGAAGGACGCATCCAAGCTCGTCAATTGGTTGAAGCAAACACAGATTTCAACATTGAATTTATCACACCACTTTCTGAGCAACACCTTGCTTACGAGAAAGAGTCAGGTGCTTTTGAACTAACGGAGTACTAATCCATGGCTTATACCTTAAAACCTGAAGAAGTTGGTGTATTTGCCATTGGTGGACTTGGAGAGATCGGGAAAAATACCTACGGGATCGAATACCAAGATGAAATCATCATTGTCGATGCCGGGATCAAATTTCCAGAAGATGACCTCCTTGGGATCGACTATGTCATCCCAGATTACTCTTATATCGTTGACAATATCGATCGCGTCAAAGCGGTCCTCATTACCCACGGACACGAAGACCACATCGGTGGGATTCCTTTCCTTTTGAAACAAGCCAATGTCCCTATCTATGCTGGACCTTTGGCGCTTGCCTTGATCCGTGGAAAATTAGAAGAGCACGGCCTTCTTCGTGATGCCAAACTCTACGAAATCAACCAAAACACTGAGCTTCAATTTAAAAATCTTAAAGCAACCTTCTTCCGTACGACTCACTCGATTCCAGAACCTTTAGGGATTGTGATTCACACCCCTCAAGGAAAGATTGTCTGTACCGGAGACTTCAAATTTGACTTCACACCTGTTGGGGAACCGGCTGACCTCCATCGTATGGCGGCTCTTGGGGAAGAAGGCGTTCTCTGCCTGCTCTCAGACTCAACCAACGCGGAAATCCCAACCTTTACTAACTCTGAAAAAGTGGTTGGCCAATCCATCATGAAGATCATCGAAGGCATCCATGGGCGCATCATTTTTGCCTCCTTTGCTTCGAATATCTTCCGTCTCCAACAAGCTGCTGAGGCAGCTGTCAAGACAGGTCGTAAGATCGTCGTCTTTGGACGCTCAATGGAAAAAGCCATCGTCAATGGAATCGAGCTTGGCTACATCAAGGTCCCTGCTGGAACCATTATCGAGCCAAATGAGATCAAAGACTATGCGGCCAATGAAATCCTGATCATGTGTACAGGAAGTCAAGGAGAGCCAATGGCAGCCCTCTCTCGGATTGCCAACGGAACGCACCGCCAAGTGCAACTCCAACCAGGAGATACCGTGATCTTCTCTTCTAGTCCAATTCCTGGAAATACAACCAGTGTGAATAAATTGATCAATACGATTTCTGAAGCGGGTGTAGAGGTCATTCACGGGAAGATCAACAACATCCATACCTCTGGACACGGGGGGCAACAAGAACAAAAACTCATGCTCCGCTTGATCAAACCAAAATACTTCATGCCTGTCCATGGCGAATACCGGATGCAGAAGATCCACGCAGGACTTGCGCGTGATTGCGGAGTGGAAAAAGACAATATCTTCATCATGAGTAATGGTGATGTCCTCGCTCTTACAGCCAACTCTGCTCGGATTGCAGGAAGCTTCAATGCTCAAGATATCTATGTCGATGGAAACCGCATCGGTGAAATCGGGGCTGCTGTCCTTCGTGACCGGAGAGACCTTTCCGAAGACGGTGTCGTTCTTGCTGTTGCGACTGTTGACTTCAAATCGAAGATGATCCTGGCTGGACCAGACATCTTGAGCCGTGGTTTTATCTACATGCGTGAATCAGGAGATCTGATCCGTGAAAGCCAACGCATCCTCTTCAATGCTATTCGTATCGCCTTGAAGAACAAGGATGCCAATATCCAAACCGTCAATGGTGCGATTGTCAACGCCCTTCGCCCATTCTTATACGAGAGCACGGAACGTGAACCTATCATTATCCCAATGATTCTCACACCAGATGACGAAAATTAACAAAACAACCAGTTGAGACCACTGTTTCAACTGGTTTTATGATGACTTTTTGAGGATCAAAAAGAGAGGTGGGACAAAAGTCCTAGCCTCTCAATTGTTTTTGGATTGTCGAGCAAGACGCAGTGGTTGAGTGGGCTCTACTACGCTGATTTCATCAGCTTTTACAGCCCTACTCAACTGTGCGGAGGTGGGACGACGAAATCGAATTCTAACGAATTACCGATTTCTGTCCCACTCTCTTTACTCTTGTTTCTTAATAAAGATCTAAATAGTTGTCTACTTCCCATTGAGATACGAAAGTCGCATAGCTTGCCCATTCGATTCGTTTGGCTTCAAGGAAGCTGGTGTAGATGTGTTCACCCAAGGCAGCTTTCACCACTTCGTCTTCTGTCAAGGCTTTCAAAGGCATTGTGAAGGGTAGAAGGGAGATCTGTGATTCCAGCTGCTCTACGTTCTTCCGGTGTCATCACATAGATATTTTTCTTCGATCGGAGCAGGTGCTTCGATTTTATTTTTCAATCCCGTGAAGGCCGACTTCAAGCAAGACTGCCAAGGCTACATAAGGATTGGCCATTGGGTCTACGGAGCGCAATTCCAAACGAGTTCCCATACCCACGTGAGGCTGGTACACGTACCAATGGGGAACAGTTGCGACCTGCCCAAGCGATATAAACAGGGTGCTTCATATCCAGGAACCAAACGTTTATAAGAGTTGACGGTTGGGTTGGTCACGGCTGTAAAGTTGTAGGCATGCTTGATCAAACCACCTAAGAAGTGATAAGCAGTTTCTGACAATTGCATTCCACGTGGATCTTCTGGATCAAAGAAGGCATTGTTGCCATCTTGGTCAAAGAGACATATTACAGTGCATACCTGATCCGGCAATTCCAAATTTTGGTTTGGCCATAAAGGTTGCATACAAGCCGTGTTTACGGGCGATAGTTTTCACAACGAGTTTAAAGATTTGGATCTTGTCACAAGCGCGAAGCACTTCGTCATACTTAAAGTCGATTTCATGCTGACCAACGGCTACTTCGTGGTGGCTAGCTTCTACTTCAAAGCCCATCTTGGTCAAGACATTTACGATTTCACGACGAGTGTTATCTGCAAGGTCTGTTGGAGCCAAGTCAAAATAGCCACCTTTGTCATTTACTTCAAGAGTTGGATCTCCATTTTCGTCCAACTTAAAGAGGAAGAATTCTGGTTCTGGTCCAAGGTTAAAGGATTTGAACCCAAGTTTTTCCATATGACGAAGGGCACGTTTCAAGTTGCCACGTGGGTCTCCTGCAAATGGTTCTCCTTCTGTCGTATAGACATCACAGATCAAGCCAGCTACGCTACCATTTTCATCTCCCCAAGGGAAGACTGTCCATGTATCCAAATCTGGGTAAAGATACATATCTGACTCGTTGATACGGACAAATCCTTCGATAGAAGAACCATCAAACATGGCTTTGTTTGAAAGAACCTTGTCCAGTTGCTCATCGGTAGCTGGAATTTCGACGTTCTTCATGGTTCCCAAAATATCAGAGAACATCAAGCGAATAAAAAGTAACATTTTTTTCTTTTTACTTCACGGCGAATATCTGCAGCAGTAATTGACATTTTTGTCTCCTTAAAAATAGATTACAAGCTTATGAAATGATCAACGAAATTGACCATATGGCGATGGGGAAGATGTGAAGCGACTTTGCTGAAGAATGTCACGATGAAGAGCCTTACGGATCTCTTCTTGACTGACAACCTTGGTTTGCTCTTGCTCTTTTTCCGCATATTTCTTCTTAATATCCGCAATATTGAAGCCATCTGAGATATAATCTTTGATCTCCAACAGGCGGTCCATATCGTCCAACGAATACATGCGGCGATTGCCTTCTGTCCGATCAGGAGAAATCAATCCCTGATCTTCATAATAACGAATCTGGCGAGCTGTCAAGTCGGTCAGCTTCATAACACTGCCAATCGGAAAGACTGCCAGCGAGCGTCGTAATTCCTTTTTCCTTCATACCATTCCTCTTTCTATTCTATTATATCGAAAAAAATCTATGTCAAGATTAAATGTTATATAATCTTACATAGGGTTTTTTTGTGTTTCTTGAGAAAAATCGCGAATGCGATCCACATCCGAATTGACCAAAAATCGCAACGAAAAACACCAATAAAGGTCTCAAATATTCGGGCAAAAACATACAAGAAGGTTTCTCCGTTAGGAATCGAGAGAGTAATGATCAGCATTGCCGAAACTCCTCCGATAATTCCTGCTTTATTATTCATAGCGACATTTGTCATAATGGTTAACATGGTCGCAATGGGTACAAAAAAATCAGAGTCACCCAATACGCCCCATGAAAGAGCGTTTTTTTAAAAAGGAAGAACAATACAGCATAAAAAAACCTCCGATACTGTTGCCCATGACACGCGAAGCCCCGAAGTGGACACTCTTATCAAAGTCTTCCCTCAAACTAAAAAAACAGCTGTCAAAGTCCCGATCTGAAGGCCTCGCCAGCCAAATATTCAAAAAAATAAGTAGTACAATAAAAAAACGGCAATCCCTGTTTTAAAGGTTCTCATCCCCAAACGGAATTTGGACCAATCAAATTTGTGTCGTTTAAAGTAATCCATGGTCACCTATCTTTCTATTTCTATTATTCTACCATATTTTCAGAAAGGAGAGAACAGTTATCAATAGAAAGAAAAAAGAGAGTGGGACAGAAATTGGTAATTCGCTAGAATTCGATTTCGTCGTCCCACCTCCGCACAGTTGAGTAGGGATATAAAAGCTGATGAAATCAGCGTAGTAAACCCACTCAACCACTGCGTCTTGCTCGACAATCCAAAAAAATAATTGAGAGGCTAGGACTTTTGTCCCAGCCTCTTTCATTCTATTTAGATTATTTGTCTGTAAGAGCAGCCAATCCTGGAAGTTCTTTACCTTCAAGGAGTTCCATAGAAGCACCACCACCAGTAGAGATCCATGAGAATTTGTCTGCACGTCCAAGGTTGATCGCAGCAGCTGCTGAGTCACCACCACCGATGATTGATTTAACGCCTGGTTGTTTCACGATAGCGTCCATCACACCGATTGTACCAGCTTGGAAGTCAGGGGTTTTCAAATACACCCATAGGGTCCGTTCCATACAACTGTTTTTCGCACCAGTCAATTCTTGGTCGAATTTAGCGATTGATTTAGGACCGATATCAAGACCAAGGAATCCTGGATCTACTGCTTCACCTTCAGTGTCTTTTCACTTCAGTGTAGTCAGCAAATGCGTTCGCTTCTTTTTGAGTCAACTGGCAAGATCAATTTGCCGTTTGATTTTTTTCAAGAAGAGCTTTCGCCACATCAATTTGTCTTCTTCTACAAGTGAGTTACCGATTTCGATACCTTGTGCTTTGTAGAATGTGTAAGTCATCCCACCACCGATAAGAACTTTATCAGCTTTTTCAAGCAAGTTTTCGATAACACCGATCTTGTCAGATACTTTAGATCCACCAAGGATGGCTACGAATGGACGTTCTGGAGCTTCAACTGCTTCTTTGATGTAAGCAATTTCGTTTTCAAGAAGGAATCCAGCAACAGCTTTATCAACGTTTGCAGAGATACCAACGTTAGATGCGTGTGCACGGTGAGCAGTACCAAATGCATCGTTTACGAAGATACCATCTCCAAGTGATGCCCAGTATTTACCAAGTTCAGGATCGTTTTTAGATTCTTTCTTGCCATCAACATCTTCGAAACGAGTGTTTTCAACCAAGAGAACTTGTCCATCTTCAAGAGCGTTAACAGCAGCTTCCAATTCAGCACCACGTGTAACACCTGGGATAAATTTAACTTCTTGACCCAATTTAGCAGCCAAGTCAGCAGCTACAGGAGCAAGTGATTTACCTTCTTTATCTGCTTCTTCTTTTACACGTCCAAGGTGAGAGAAGAGGATTGCACGTCCACCTTGTTCAAGGATGTACTTGATAGTTGGAAGAGCTGCAGTGATACGGTTATCGTTAGTGATCACGCCATCTTTTACAGGAACGTTGAAGTCAACACGAACGAGAACTTTTTTCCCTTTCAAGTCAACGTCTTTAACAGTTAATTTTGCCATTAGATATGACTCCTTCTTTTTTTAATACATGATAATTATATCACAAAAGCTGTAAAAGAGGTAGAAAAATTCGATGATTTCACCTCTTATTGAGCTGGATTCCCTATACTTTGCATGATTTGTATCTCCATAAGTACAAAAAAAGAGGAGGTTTCCCTCCTCTCATCATACGCATGAATTATTTAGCAATTTTTGCGAAGTATTCAAGAGTACGAACAAGTTGTGCAGTGTAAGACATTTCGTTGTCATACCATGAAACAACTTTAACCAATTGTTTACCGTCAACGTCAATAACTTTAGTTTGAGTTGCGTCAAACAATGATCCGTAAGACATACCTACAACGTCTGAAGAAACGATTGGATCTTCAGTGTAACCGTATGATTCGTTTGAAGCTGCTTTCATAGCTGCGTTCACTTCATCAACAGTAACGTTCTTGTCAAGAACAACTACCAATTCAGTAACTGATCCAGTTGGAACAGGAACACGTTGTGCAGCTCCGTCCAATTTACCGTTCAATTCAGGGATAACCAAACCGATTGCTTTAGCAGCACCAGTTGAGTTAGGAACGATGTTAGCAGCACCAGCGCGTGCACGACGAAGGTCACCTTTACGGTGTGGACCGTCAAGGATCATTTGGTCACCAGTGTAAGCGTGGATAGTAGTCATCAATCCTTCAACAACACCGAAGTTATCTTGAAGAGCTTTAGCCATTGGAGCCAAGCAGTTTGTAGTACATGAAGCACCTGAGATAACTGTTTCAGTACCATCAAGAATATCGTGGTTAGTGTTAAATACGACTGTTTTAACATCTGATCCACCAGGAGCAGTGATAACAACTTTCTTAGCACCACCAGCATGCAAGTGTTTTTTTCAGCAGTGCTTTAGTAGCAAAAGAAACCAGTTGCTTCAAGAACGATTTCTACACCGTCGTTAGCCCAGTCGATTTGTTCTGGATCGCGTTCAGCAGAAACTTTAACGAATTTACCGTTAACTTCGAATCCACCTTCTTTAACTTCCACAGTACCGTCGAAACGACCTTGAGTTGTATCGTATTTCAACAAGTGTGCAAGCATAACTGGATCTGTAAGGTCGTTGATGCGTGTAACTTCAACACCTTCTACGTTTTGGATACGACGGAAAGCAAGACGTCCGATACGACCGAAACCGTTAATACCAACTTTAACTACCATTCGTGATTTCCTCCTTATGAAAATCAAAAAAATTTTTTGTGAAAAGAGTAACTTGACACAGCGCCAAACATCTTTTAACAGTCTCTATTATATACTTTATTGCATTAAAAAGCAACTATTTCCCCACGAAAAGCAAGATTTATCATAGATCACTACCTTTTTTATTAAAGTTTTTCACAAAGTCTTGCCTTCTAAGAAGGACGCTCTTTTTCTTGTATTCAACCTTTAGACTTTTTCAACAAACAAAAACTCTTCCCAAAGTGGGAAGAGTTTTTTAGCTTTGGTAAATTAAGCTTCACCTTTAGCTTTTTTAATGATTTCTTCTTGTACTGATTTGGTACATCTTCGTAGTGGTCAAATACCATCATGAAGGTACCACGTCCTTGAGTTGCAGAACGAAGGACAGTAGCGTAACCAAACATTTCAGCGAGTGGTACATAAGCACGAACGATTTGGCTTGCACCGTGTGCTTCCATACCATCTACACGTCCACGACGAGCAGTTACGTGACCCATAACATCCCCAAGGTTTTCTTCAGGAACTGTGATGGTTACAAGCATCATTGGTTCAAGAATAGCTGGTTGTGCAGTCTTAGCAGCTTCTTTAAGTGCAAGAGATGCAGCGATCTTGAAGGCAGTTTCAGATGAGTCGACATCGTGGTATGAACCATCGTAAAGTTTAGCTTTCACGTCAACCATTGGGTAACCAGCAAGAACACCGTTCGCCATAGATTCTTGAAGTCCTTTTTCTACTGCAGGGATGAATTCACGTGGAACCACACCACCGACGATCGCATTTTCGAACTCGAATCCTTTACCTTCTTCGTTTGGAGTAAATTCGATCCAAACATCACCAAACTGACCTTTACCACCAGATTGACGTTTGAAGAATCCACGTGCTTGTGTAGAAGCGCGGAATGTTTCGCGGTAAGATACTTGAGGAGCACCAACGTTAGCTTCAACCTTGAATTCACGTTTCATACGGTCAACAAGGACATCCAAGTGCAACTCACCCATACCAGAGATAACTGTTTCACCAGTTTCAGGGTTTGTTTCAACGCGGAATGTTGGATCTTCTTCAGCCAATTTTTGAAGGGCGATACCCATCTTGTCTTGGTCTGCTTTAGATTTAGGCTCAACCATCAATTGGATAACTGGTTCTGGAACTTCGATTGATTCAAGGATGATTTTTGCTTTTTCATCTGTCAATGAGTCACCAGTTGTAGTATCTTTCAAACCAACGGCAGCAGCGATATCTCCAGAGTAAACTGTTTCGATTTCTTTACGAGTGTTGGCGTGCATTTGAAGGATACGTCCGATACGTTCACGTTTACCTTTAGAAGTGTTCAATACGTATGAACCTGAGTTCAAGACACCTGAGTAAACACGGAAGAATGTCAAACGACCTACGAATGGGTCAGTCATGATCTTGAAGGCAAGAGCTGCAAATGGCTCTTCATCAGATGCTGGACGTTCTTCTTCTTCGTCTGTATCTGGGTTTACACCCTTGATTGCAGGGATATCAAGTGGGCTTGGAAGGTAGTCAAGGACTGCATCCAACATCAATTGAACCCCTTTGTTCTTGAAGGCAGAACCACAAAGTACTGGGTAGAATTCAACGTTGATTGTAGCTTTACGGATACCAGCTTTCAATTCTTCGTTAGTGATTTCTTCCCCTTCAAGGTATTTCATCATCAAGTCTTCATCAGTTTCAGCAACTGCTTCAACCAATTTTTCACGGTATTCTTGAGCTTGTTCAAGGTATTCAGCTGGAATATCTTCTTCAAGGATATCTGTACCAAGGTCGTTAGTATAGATTTCAGCTTTCATCTTGATCAAGTCAATGATTCCGCGGAAGTCATCTTCAGCACCGATTGGCAATTGAATTGGGTGAGCGTTTGCTTGAAGACGGTCATGAAGTGTGCTTACTGAGTAAAGGAAGTCAGCACCGATTTTATCCATCTTGTTAGCGAATACGATACGAGGAACTCCGTATTCAGTTGCTTGACGCCAAACTGTTTCAGTTTGAGGTTCTACACCTGATTGTGAGTCAAGAACGGTTACAGCACCGTCCAAAAACGCGGAGTGAACGTTGAACTTCGATAGTGAAGTCCACGTGTCCCTGGTGTGTCGATGATGTTTACACGAGTGTCTTTCCATTGAGCTGTTGTAGCGGCAGATGTGATAGTGATACCACGTTCTTGCTCTTGCTCCATCCAGTCCATTTGTGACGCACCTTCGTGAGTTTCACCGATTTTTGTGAATCTTACCAGTGTAGTAAAGGATACGCTCAGTTGTAGTTGTTTTACCAGCATCGACGTGAGCCATGATACCGATATTACGAGTTTTTTTCAAGTGAAAAATTCGCGTGCCATGAGGTTTGTTTCTCCTATATTTTTTTTATTTCTATATTCTATTATAACATGATTTAATAAAAAAACGGATAGGCAGGACCTACCCGTTCTCAGTGTTTTTCATGCTAAGTTTTGGTTCCAACTTGTAAGAAAGAGTTGAATTGGGTTCATGAGCTGACGAAGCGTAATTGAACCCAGGCTAAAGTTAGTTAGCCGATTTGAGCCGGAACGGGATGCTGTGTGAAAAAGATAAACTTCCTTGTATTCATCGAATACTGCGTCAGTTTCCTATTTTCACTTTGCATCCTTAGCGTTCCTAGCATCATAATCTTACCAGCGGAAGTGTGCGAATGCACGGTTAGCTTCAGCCATACGGTGAGTATCTTCACGTTTCTTAACAGCTGCACCAGTGTTGTTCGCTGCATCCAAGATTTCTTTTGCAAGACGATCAACCATTGTGTGTTCACCACGTTGACGAGCGATTGTTACCAACCAACGAAGTCCAAGTGTTGTACGACGTTCTGGACGAACTTCAACTGGGACTTGGTAGTTAGAACCACCGACACGGCGAGCACGTACTTCAAGTACAGGCATGATGTTTTCCATAGCTGTTTCGAATACTTCAAGAGCATCGTTTCCAGTAGCTTCTTTAATTTGTTCGAAAGCTCCGTAAACGATTGAAGCAGCTGTACCACGTTTACCATCAAGCATAACGCGGTTGATAAGACGAGTAACTAATTGTGAATTGTAAAGCGGATCTGGCAATACATCGCGTTTAGGCGCACGGTTTTTACGACTCATTTTTCTTTATCCCCTTTCCTTATGCTTTTGGTTTTTTAGTACCGTATTTAGAACGGCCTTGTTTACGATCGTTTACACCTGCAGTATCAAGTGCTCCACGGACGATATGGTAACGTACCCCTGGAAGGTCTTTTACACGTCCACCACGAAGAAGAACCACGCTGTGTTCTTGCAAGTTGTGTCCGATACCTGGGATATAAGCAGTCACTTCGATCAAGTTGCTCAAACGTACACGGGCAAATTTACGAAGGGCAGAGTTAGGTTTTTTAGGTGTCATTGTTCCAACACGAGTTGCAACACCACGTTTTTGTGGTGAAGAAACGTTTGTTTGAACTTTTTTATGACTGTTGTAACCAACGTTCAAAGCTGGTGATTTAGATTTTTCTACTTTTGATTTACGCGGTTTGCGAACCAATTGGTTAATTGTAGGCATCTACATTCTCCTGTGAAATTTTTTATTTTTGGTGATGGTACACTTGGTGACAGCTACCATCTGTGTGTACTTTTGCAACATTTGTCAGCACGTCCCTGTACACTCTTGAGAGACCAAAAGTAAAAAGTACCGTCTATTATTATAACATGACGGCACTTTGATTGCAAGATGTTTTTTTATTTTTTAAAGAAGTTGAAAAAGTTCACTATTGACCAGCTTGAGCAGGTTCTTCTGCCCCTGTAGCTGCAGCTGGAGCATACTGTTGTTGCTGTTGTGGTTGGACTGTCGCATTGCCTCCAGCTACTCCAGCATTGGCATTAGCATTGGCATTGGCATTAGCATTCGCGTTTGCGTTCGTGTTGGCATTAGCGTCTGTTTGAGTCTGCTGCGTTGTCACAGTATCACTCTCATAGGTCAGTCCATAATAGTTAGCAATGTATTGGATACGGGCTTCAAGCGATTGCTTTTGAGTTGCATCTTTGACTTTCTTCACAGCAGCCTGGGCAGCGTTCACAGAATCTTGACTTGGAGTTGTTTCCATTTGAACGACTGCTTTTTCAGCAGCTTCTGTATTTTTCTTTTCTTCCTTCTTTTCTTTTTCTTCCTTTGTTTCCTTTTTCACTGGAAGGGAACCTGTTTTTTTAGCAGGTTGAATTTCTGTCGTTACCTGAGCAGCTGTATTCTTTTTAACAGTATACAAGCCAGCTACCAAAATAAAGGATAAGGTAAGAACTGTCACCAAGCGAATCCACAAAGGACTATTATCAAATCGATCTAAAATTCTTTTCACTTTTTGATCCTCCTTTGTTGCTCTTAATCAAAGATATTCCCAACTTCGACACTCAATTTATTTTCTTTTACATCGATGTTGGTCACGCGCAATAAGGATTTGTGTTCGAGAACTCCCGGTCGGTTGCAGCATTATCCGCAAAGACAGCTACCCCTGCTAATTCAGAATCGAATTCAGCCAAGAGACTGACCATTCCGTTAATCGTTCCGCCACCTTTAAGGAAGTCATCGACAATCAAGACCCGGCTTCCTGCTTTTAGGCTCCGTTTTGAAAGGAACATTTTCTCAATGCGATCCCCACTTGAGCCTGAAACATAGTTGACACTAACGGTTGACCCTTCGGTGATTTTCAAATCACGACGGACAATGACGAATGGAACATTCAAGACATTAGCTACTGCATTGGCTAAAGGAACTCCCTTGGTCGCTACGGTCATGACAGCATCAATCTTCTTATTCCGGAAGGCTTTGGCAATGATGCGTCCGATCCGATTCAAAATCTTTGGATTGCTCAAAAGATCAGACAAGTAAATGTAGCCACCAGGAAGGATACGATCACTTTCAGACAGTTGCTTGCAAAGATCCTCGACGATTTCTTTGGATTCTTGATCTGAGATAGACGGTGTAAAGATCACGCCTCCTCCAGCTCCTGTAATGGTCTCAATATTTCCGATTTCCATCTCTTCAAAAGCTCGCTTAATAATCACGATATCTTCTGAGATGGAAGACTTGGCAGACTCATAATTTTCCGCAAACGTATTGAGGCTAGTCAATTCATAGGGATGGTTGATCAAGTAATTAGAAATCACGACCATCCGTTCACTTCTTCTTAATTTCATTTTCTCACCATGTAGTTTTTTCTATCATTATACCATAAGAAGCGAAAAAAACGAACATTCTGATTTACAGAAGGCCGTTTTTTTCCTAATTATTTTCATTTTTTTAGCAGAATTATTCCCGTATTTCTCGCAGTTTTTATTCATCGAGATTCGGTTTATAGAAGGAACGATTTTCCATAGCAAAGATTTTATTGGTCATTTCGCCAGGCCCAATTAAGCCAAGTGCTGTTGTCATCATCATCATTTCTGCATCCAAATTATCGATCATATGAATAATCTCTGCTTCCATGATTTTTTTGGACGAACAGGGACTACCGTATTCGAGCAAGCCATGGTGGCTCAAGATCACATGGCGAAGGACGATGACTTCTTCTTTTTGGTCATCAATCTTCAAGTCTTGCAAGACCTTGGTGATTTCTTCATCGATGAGTGCAATGTGGCCGATGAGGTTGCCCCGAACAGTGTATTCTGTGTTTTCAGGGCCTGTCAACTCGATCACTTTGGCCAAATCGTGTAACATAATCCCCGCAAAAAGCAAGCTCTTATTCAACTGAGGATAGATATCACCGATACTATCTGCCAAGCGGACCATGGTCGCCGTATGATAAGCGAGACCTGCTTCAAAGGCATGGTGGTTGGTCTTAGCAGCTGGATAACTATAAAACTCTTTCTCATATTTCCCATAGAGGGCCCGGACAATCCGTTGCCAGACTGGATTTTCAATTTTGAAAATCATGTTTGACAGGTATTCATGCAATTCCTTAGGATCTACTGGTGGTTTTTCCTTGAAGTCCGCTGGATTGTTGGGCTCTCCTGCTTGTGGTAAACGCATGTTCAATTGATTGACTTGCGGGGTATTATTGTAAACTTCTCGACGTCCAGACATATGGACCACGCGCCCAGCCATAAAACTCTCTACATTGTGAGGTTGGGCATCCCATAGTTTACCTTCGATTGTACCGGTCTCATCCTGAAAGACAAAGGCGAGGTAGTTTTTCCCGGCCCGCGTTTGACGCACTTCTGCTGACTTGATCAAATAGAATCCTTCGAACAATTCATCTTTTTTCATTTGGCTAATTTTGACCATCATCTTCTCCATCTTCTATATATACATCTAGTCCCAGCAGGTCCTCATCGCTTTCGATTTGGCGGAGTGTCCGCTCGATGGCACTGGTCCGTCTGGTTAGCAAATCATCAATATTATTGGAAGCATTCTTTAAATGGCGCTGAGTCTTGGCCAGAATCCCTCCAAACTTATGGAATTCTGATTTGACCGATCCCAACACCTTGCTAATGTCATCTGCACTCTTTTGGATGTTGAGCGTTTTAAAACCAACAGACAAGGAGTTCAAAGAGGGCTGATAAGGTACTTGGCCCAGCCACTAAAAATTTGTTCGTCTCGACGCAAAGCGATCGAAAGAAATTCTGGATTGCGAACCACTTCGGAATAGAGGCCTTCAGTTGGCAAAAAGAGAATTCCGAAATTAGTCGTCGCTGGCGGAAAGAGGTATTTTTGTTGGATATCCTTAGCAAAACGCTTGATACTAGCCAAAAGGGCCTTGCGGTAACGCTCGATCTCCTCTTTTTCCCCTGACTCATATGCCTCTTCCAGACGATAGTAGTCTTCCAGTGGGAATTTAGAGTCAATCGGCAGATAGACTGGCTCCTCTCCTTGTCCTGGAAGCTTAATGGCATACTCCACGCGCTCACTAGATTGAGGGAACGGTGACAAACTCCCGCTCATACTGGGCTGGGGTCAAGATATCTTCAATGATTTGGCCCAGTTGCAATTCGCCCATAATCCCACGCGTCTTGGTATTGGAGAGAACTTTATTAAGGGTTCCGACATCCCGCGCCACCGTCTGCATTTCTCCCAGCCCTTTGTTGACCGACTCCAATTGTTTTGAAACCGTCTCAAAGGAGGTCTGCAAACGGTGTTGCAAGGTTTTTCTCAATTTTCTCTTCTACCGTTTGGCGCATCTGTTCTAGCCGCACTTCATTGGACTCTTGGATCTGGCGCATGCGCTCATCTGTTTTGTCCCGATTTTTGGTAAAGTGCTCATTCATCTCAGCGCGCAGAGCGGTCGTCTGCTGGTGGATCTCCACTCGCATCTCGGTCAAGCGATCTGTCAGGGCGATCTCTAACTGCTGGTTGGCAATCTGACTTGCCTGTCTTTCTTTTTCAAAACGATAGTCCAACTGGTCTGTCAAATGATCTTCGTGGTCTTCTAACATCTCTCGTAGATTGGGTTGTGTAGCACCTGATCGTTGGAAAAGATAGATGAGAAGCCCCAGATTAAGCAGGCCAATCAGAAGCAGAATGATAGTCATATTAACCTCTGTCTTTACTATAAACAATGACAAGATAGCCACGATCAAGACTCACTTGAATCGCTTGATCCAAAAATTCATTGGAGCCGTACATGGCCTTCAAAAAATAATTCTCTGGATGTAAGGGGTATTTGGCCCCTGTGATCTCTAAACGACCTTCTCCAACAGGCATAAAACCAACATAGGTCATGGTTGGATCTGGCTGGATCTCATGAGTTCCCGCCGGTCTGAAAACTAACCGATTTTGCTCATCGACTAATTGAATCTGTTCCATATAGGGAGCTAAGTCTGGATCTGTCGGCAAAAAGATATTGGACAAGAAGTGATCCAAGCGACCACCAAAGGCACCGTATACAGACATACTGCATCCGGGTGAGCCTTAAAAACAGCCTTCAAGGCCAATTCCAAATCTGTATCGTTCTTTTCAGGAACAGACTGCACCACTTGCTTGGCTTGGGCTTTGATTTTTGTTCAAATCGGTCTCAGAGACCGAATCAAAGTCCCCAACGGCCATATCTAAAGGCAAGCCTTGTCCCAGTATCTTCAAACAGCCACCATCAACGCCTACATAAACGTCATGATCTCGTGGCAAGAGCGTGCTGTCTCCTCCTGCAAGTATTGCGATGTTACCCATTTACAGCATCTCGGAGGATTTGCACCCGCTCATTGACATCTCCATTAAAGACATAGGAACCGGCTACAAAGACATTAGCCCCTGCCTCTTTCGCAGCGTAAATCGTCTTGTCGTCAATTCCACCATCAACTTCGATATCAAAAATCCAAGCCTTTTTCTTCACGAAGAGCAGCTAATTGGCGAACCTTGTCCATGGTTTCTGGCAGAAAAGGCTTGTCCTCCAAATCCTGGATTGACAGTCATGACAAGTACTTGGTCCACCAAGTTCAAAATGTGTTGGATACTTTCAACAGGGGTTCCTGGATTGATCACAACACTAGCTTTCACACCCGCTTGACGGATTTTTTGGAGCGTTCCATGGATATGAGGAGTAGCTTCCACATGGATGCTGATGATATCTGCACCAGCACGGACAAATTCTTCAATATGGTTCTCTGGGTTGGTCACCATCAAGTGGCAATCAAAGACCAACTTGCTATGTGGGCGCATGCTCTCTACCACTCCAGCACCAAAGCTAATATTGGGTACAAAATGACCATCCATAACATCGATATGGGCGTAGTCTGCTCCAGCTGCTTCAAGGCGTTTCAATTCGCTTTCAAAATTGGCATAATCTGCACTCAAAATTGAGGGTGCTAATTTCATTGTTTTCATAGTTGTCTCCTATTTTGGTATTTTTTTTGAAACCTTTTTGTAGGTTTCGCGACGGTTTTCAATCTCACTTAAAAATTGCAAGTAATTTTCAAAACGAAAAGTCGCAATCTCAGCTGTTTCAACTGCTGGTTTCACTGCACATGCAGGCTCATGCGTATGCGTACAGGTACGAAACTTACAAGAGTGGCTCACGTCCGCAATCTCTGGAAAGGCCTGATTTAACTCTTCACTGGTCGTCACTTCATAATCAAGGGATGAAAAACCAGGTGTGTCTGCGATCTTGCCACCATTTAGATAGTAAAAGCTGACAGCTCGGGTCGTGTGTCGACCGCGGCCTAAACTATCTGAGATTTCACCCGTTTCAAGTTCTAAATCCGGAGCGATTTTATTGAGCAAGGTCGATTTTCCGACACCGGTCTGCCCCATAAAGACAGTGGTTTTATCTGTCAAAAGTGGCAAAAGTTCCTCAATCGACAAGACAAAGTCATAGCCAATAGCCTGGTAGATTCTTTGGTAGTAGTGAATAGTCTCCAGATCTTCTAGCAAGTCTAGTTTGGAAATGTAGACAATGGGGTGAATTCCTTATGCTCCAAAAGGACCAGAAAACGGTCTAAAAGATTGGCGTTGAAATCCGGCTCCTTAGCCGACATGATCACTACTGCCTGATCAATATTGACAATCGGAGGACGCACGAGGCTATTTTTTCGAGGTGCAATGCTCAAGATATAGCCTTCTGAATTCTCTTCAGCTGAAAATTCCACCTGATCTCCCACATAAGGAGTCTGTCCTTTTTTCCTAAAATTTCCACGAGCCCGTGTTTGGTAAATGTGCCCGTCTGACTCAACATAGTAGAAGCCAGCCAAGGCCTTGACGATTGTTCCTTGCAAATCGCACTCCTTTGAGATTAATACTCCTATTATACCAAAAATTGAGAAATAAGGCTGGAATGCTTGATAAGAAAATCTGGAAGCAGTTCCCCTATCATATTGTAGTCTCCTATTGTCTATGGTTTTCATCTTAAGGACTTTGATGGGATCCTTTTTTTCTTTGGTATTTTTCCTAAAAAGTGTATAATAGAACTATGCGGAGGTGGTGGAACGGCAGACACGCATGCTTCAGGCGCATGTGCCCATTCGGGCGTGAGGGTTCAAATCCCTTTCTCCGCATCTTGGAAAGGTGGCCCAGCTTGGTACGGCACCGGACTCGAAATCCGGCAAGTGGATCTTCTTCACGCGCGGGTTCAAATCCCGTCCTTTCCTTCCATCATTCAAAAAGACATGGGCTTTATACCCCATGTCTTTTCTATTATTTTATTCCTGCTTCTAGAAGGCCATCTGCTAGGCGGGCGAAGTCTTCTAAGCTAAGAGCTTCTCCTCGTACAGAAGGTTTCAAACCAGCTGCTTGGATCCCGGCTTCCAGTTTTGCCTTCACTTCTTCGGTCTTGCCAAAGCGACTGGTCAAGTTGTTCCAAAAGAGTTTTGCGGCGGTGGACAAAGCTAGCCTTGCTGACGGAGAAGAAGAAATCTTCGTCCTTGACTTCTACTGCCGCTTCTTCACGCCGCACCATCTTGAGGATGGCAGAATCGACGTTTGGCGCTGGTACAAAGACGGTGCGTGGCACGATAAAGGCTACCTTAGCCGTCATATAGTATTGGACCGCAATGGACAAAGACCCATAAGCCTTGGTATTTGGCTCTGCCGAAATGCGGTCTGCTACCTCTTTTTGCATCATGACTACAAATTCTTGGAAAGGAATTTTGGATTCGATCAAGTGCATGAGGATTGGAGTCGTGATGTAGTATGGAAGATTGGCCACTACCTTGATCGGAAGCTCTGGATTTTTAAACTCAGCGATATACTGGTTGAGATCCACCTTGAGGATGTCTTGGTTGACAACCGTTACATTGTCAAAATCCCGCAAGGTATCCGCTAAGATGGGAACCAAGCGGTCATCAATCTCAAAGGCCATTACTTCTGCGGCATTTTCTGCCAAAAACTCAGTCAGAGCTCCAATTCCGGGACCGATTTCGATGACATTGACTTTGTCATCAATCTCAGCCGTATCCACAATCTTTTGAAGAATGTTGGTATCGGTCAGAAAGTTCTGTCCGAAGGATTTTTTTAAAAGGTAAAGCCGTGACGCTCCAGCACTGCCTTGGTCACACTATAATCTGCAATTCTCATTTTTTCTCTTTTCTATTTCATACACACTAGAGGTTGCTCTCTAGCTAGTCGTCGTCATCTGAATAACCTGCCATAGCATCCTCTACCTCAGCCAAGCTAACCCCAAACAATTCCAAACGTTTGAGCAGTTGTTTGCCATTGCAGTAGCTAATGCGCAAGGCTTCGCCTAGATATTCCCGTCGTTTGCGACTGTCACTGCCCATCAAGAGGCCGAGACGCATCAGGTCTGACTTGGTAATATCAAAGAAATGCTCATCTTCATAAGAGCCAACCAGTCCAGATAGGGCCTTTTCTAAGTCTTCAAAGCTAGCATGCTCTACTCCCAAGGAACGCCCCTTGGTCTTGGATTTGGGTACTGCTTCGCCACGATTCAAAAAGGCATGCTTGGCCTGCGGAATTTCTCGCATGATGATCTTACGAATCCGCTCCCCATTGTAGTCTGGATCCGTAAAGACAATGACTCCACGCAACTCTTGCAATGTAGCAATTAGTTCGAGGTCATCTTGATTAATAGCCGATCCACGTGTCTCATAGGTATCTACCTCATAATAGCGTTTCAGATTGGCCGTATCGTCCTTGCCTTCAACGACAATCACTTCTGGTATTTTTTTCTTTTCTCAGTCAAGGCCAAATACCTTTCTCGCATTGTCATAGGTGGCTTGAGCCACTTCTTCTGTCGTCAAACCACGAAGCCCTGCGATAAAAATCCACCACATAACGGGTATAGGGCTGTTTTTATTTTTCTCGGCCTCGCTTAGGAACTGGTGCCAAATAAGGAGCGTCTGTCTCAACCAAAATTTTTATCTAGCGGAAGACCAGCTGCAGCTTCTTGGACATCTGTCGCCTTCTTAAACGTCACTACCCCAGAGAAAGAGATCATCATTCCCAGATCCACGAAGCGCTTCGCTTCCTCCAAGGTTCCCGAGAAGGAATGCATGATCCCACCGCGTGGACCCACTCCTTCACTCTTGATAATGTCATAAGTATCTTCTAGAGCATCACGCGTATGCACTACAAAAGGCAGATCCAAGTCCTTGGACAATTGAATCTGGCGGCGAAAGACCTTTTCTTGAATATCTTTTTGGCGCTGTCATCCAGTGGTAGTCTAAGCCGATTTCTCCTAAGGCAACGACTTTGGGATGTTTCAGCTGTTCCAATAGATAGTCCTCTACCTCAGGACTATAATCGCCTGCCTCAGTGGGATGCCACCCCAGCGTCAGATAGAGTTCTGGATACTGGTCTGCCAATTCTATTGCCCGCTCAATGGTCGGTTTGTCAAAACCAACGATATTATGAGCTACAAGGCCCATTTCCTTAGCCAAGTTGAGTTCTTCTTGTTCTTTTCCTGCGAATTCTTCCACATTGAGATGGGTGTGGGTATCAAAAATCTGCATGATCTTCCTTTTCTTCCGAGTTTTTTTCTTCTTTCTATTATAGCAGAAAGCACCTCTAAATTCACTTTCGGACAAAAACAAAAACCAGTAGTCTCGAGTTTCTACTGGTTTTTAGGTTTTTATCTGAATTAAGCAGCCAAAACTTTTCGTCCTTTACGACGACGAGCTGCCAATACGCGACGACCGTTTTTAGTTGCCATACGGTGACGGAAACCATGTTTGCGCGCACGACGAAGTTTACTTGGTTGATAAGTACGTTTCACGATGAATACCTCCTCATAGATTTTGTATTCGTTTAGCCGGCTAGTTGTGATCAGTTACTAAACATACTTTACTATTCTATCTGATTCGACTCTATTTGTCAATAGCTATGGCAAAATTGTTGCAAATATAGGCTAGACGAGACCTTCTCATTCTTGACGCGTTGCTAGATAATAAGGTTCTAGTGCTGTCATTGCCTTCTGGAGTTGATCCAAGACTTCCTCGAGAGAACCTGCCTCAACTAGGGGAATATCGTATTTGACCAGAACCTTGCGAACGACTCCATCTGCTACTGCTTGTAGAAGAGACTGGCGATTCTTTTCTGTCCCTTCGATCCTTCGACTCTCTCCATTTTCTTGAGCAAGATAATAGATTGGCTGAGAAATGGGAAGGGCGAGAACCTTGAGTTGCTTTTGAAGGCTCTGATCATCTTTTTTTCGCTCGATAAAGCTCACCTCTATGGAAACACCGAAATCAACTGGATCTCCATAAAGCCTCAAGGCAAACATGGGCTCTGCCAGAGTCCCTTCTCCTTTTAAATAGGCCCAAAAATGAGGTCGTAAGACCTGACCCTGGTTCATCCACTGGCTGGTTCGTTCCTGCTCTAAGTATGAATACCGTTTTTGAAAGGCTGAGACTAAATCCGTAAATTCCTTACGAGCCGCCTGCCCCAATGCGCGGTACTGTTCCATCTCTTGGGCTAGCACTCCCGCCTTCGCTGGTGATTGGTATTTAATTCCTTGAAGTTTTAAAAACTCTCGAATCGCTGCAAATGCCATCTGTTTCCTTTCTACTCTCAAGAAAAAGAGAGAGACTCTGTCCTGTCCCTCCCTCATGAGCAATAATAGCTAGATTATCCTTCAATGTCAACAACTACATAACGGTTGGGTTCTTCACCTTCAGAGTAGCTCGTAACCCCCTCCATCTTAGAGACAATCCGGTGAATGATTTTGCGTTCACTGTTTGACATTGGATCGGTCTGTTGGGCTTGACCATCCTCTAGGGCCCGCGTTGCTAACTTCTGAGCATAGCTTTGGAGAACTTCTGCACGATGCTCTACATAGTCATTGACATTAATCGTAATGTAAAAATTCTTTGAGTAGCGGTTATAGAGATAGTTTTGTGCCAAGAGTTGAAGAGCTTTCAAAACTTTACCGTGGTAGCCGATCACGCGCCCTGGCTCATTGGTATCAATCTGCATATTGACCGTCCGACGGTTGTGACTACTTGAAATCGTTGCATCGACATCCATCTCATCAATAACGGTTTGAACATAGGCAGTTACATCTGTGACAACTTCTTCGATATCGTGGTTTTCTTCTACTTCAATTCCAAGATTTGAGAAATCAGAGTCATTTGATTCTTTTGCGACTGGTTCTTTAACTTTTTCAAGAATATGTTCATGACCTTTTTCTTCAAGAACAGTGTCTGCTTCTTTGTCATGTTTTCAGGATTTCTGTCTTGATTTCTTCAGAGACAACTTCTCCTTCTTCTTCGACCTTTTTGATTGCTGCAACGACACGTCCTAAATCAACGGTTGCTTCGCTTACGGTCTTAACCGGTTCGTTTTTGCGCATTAATTTCTTCTGGTACACCCTTAACGGCTTGTTGATTGGCTTTTAACAACTGTTGTTTCTGCAATCGGTTCAATCTCTACTTGGGCTGGTTTTTTTGCCAAATAAACCGAGAAAAACCTTTTCTTTTCACGAGACACAACCGTAATATGTGCCTTCATACGGGGAATATCTAATTCGTTCAAGCCATTTTGGATAGCTTCTTCTACAGTTGCTCCAGTATATAGGACCATATGTCCACCTCTTTCTTATTTTCTTTTTTTCTGTGCTTTCTTTAAGGCACGACGTTTTTGTTTTTCTATTTCTCGAGTAGCTTGCTCTTTTGCTTCACGCTCTGCGATAATCTTGAATGGGTTGTTCAACAGATAGGTTTGTCCAACTTGGTAAGCATTTGAAGTTACCCAGTATAGAGCGACCCCACTGGCTGAGAACAAGGCGAAGAAGAAAATCATCACAGGCATCACATACATCATGGTTGTTGCACTCCCGTTGCGCTCTGGCAGGGCTTTATTGGTCAACCAACTGCTGAAAAATGTGAAGAGGGCAGCAAGAATAGGCAAGATATAAGTCGGGTCAATCGCTCCAAGGTCCAACCAAAGGAAGCGACCGACTTTAAGGAATTCCACACGGCTCAGCGCTTGGAATAAGGCCATCAAGACCGGCATCTGGATCAAGAGAGGAAGGAAGGCTGAAGATGTTTTTGACACCTTTTTCCTTATAAAGGGCCCGCATCTCTTCAGAAAGCTTGGTCCGACTATCTAGATCCTTGCCAGGATACTTAGCTTGCAATTCCTTGAGTAAGGGTTGAATTTCCTGCATCTTGCGGGTTGAATTCATTTGATACTGGAAGAGAGGTAAGAGGACCGTCCGGATGACAATGGTAAAGACAATAATCCCAACACCGATACTGCCTCCAAACGACAAGAAGCGGATGGCTTCTGCAAAGAAGTAGACGAAGCGTTCCCAACCACCTGTCGATTCAGCTGTCACTTGAGACGTCCCACAAGCTGTCAAGAACAATAAGGCCGCTCCTAATAATCCAGTTAACTTCAGTTTCTTTTTCACATTATTCCCTTTCTTGGTAGACATGCGCTAATTTCAAGACATGTACGAGATTTTTTTCTCTACTTGATGGAAGTCGAGCTCCTCCACTCCTTTACGTGCAATGACAACAAAATCATCAGACGTAAGGAAGGCTTGGTGTTTGATCAAAACATGACGAATCAAACGTTTGATGCGATTTCTAGTCACAGCATTTCCTAATTTCTTACTAACAGACAGGCCGACTCGAAAATGCGGTTGGTCTTTGCGCAAGCGGTAAATAACGAATTTCCGATTGGCAACATTTTGACCATTTTTAAAAATAGCATTAAAATCTTTGTCACGTTTGACGCGGTAGCTTTTTTTCAAACCCCCACTCCTCTATTAAATTTATTCTATTATACCACATTTTCAAAAACCAATCTCCCTTAGGAAATCGGTTTGCTACTGGAATACGGATAAGAGCAAAGGCCAGGTGTAATAGAGATTAAGCAAGATATGGCCTAAAATCGGAGAAAGGAGCGCCTTGCTCCGATAGTAAAGGGTCCCAAAAATCAAACTCGGTAAGAGATAAATAATGAAAGCTCCTAGCGAAAAGGGACTATGGAGAAAATGTAGGCCACTGTAGATGAGGGCAGGGAGCCAAACCTCTGCATGGATTGGCCAACCTTTAAAGTAGGCATTCACCAAGGCACCACGGAAGATCAACTCTTCTGTCACCGGCCGGACAATCACCATCGCGGCCACTAGGATGACCACTCCTGTCGGGCTGATTTCTCTAGGAAAGAGACTCAAAACAGCTGCCCGTCCTTGAACAAAACCACTGATAAAGTAGTCTAGCCAATAGACCAAACAGGCTGCAAAGACAGCTTCTAGCAAGGATTGAAGCCGGTTCTTCCTCCATGAAAACTGGGCCTTCTTGGAAAAACGGTAGACCAAAAATCCTGTAAAGGCTGCATAGAGGGTCTCCATTCCAAATAAGGTCCAATAATAACTATTTGCGCTCGCTAAGCTATTGGAAACATACTGGGCCAAGGGACGAAATTGGGAGCCGGATATAAAAAAATAAAACAAGAGTAGAAAGAGGGGATAAAAGCAGAGAGAGCTTTTCTTTAATAAATTTCATAGATACCTTTCTTAGAGCATGACAAATCGTATAGTGCATCTTACCATAATCAAGACAAGGGTTCAACGAAAAAGGATGCCGTCCTGTCCTAGTCTCTAAGATAAACCACATACCCCCCTAAGACCGCAACTAAAATCATGAGACACAAAAGAGTTTCCATCCATACGAGACATGTCAAGAAAGGCTGCTGCAGTAGACCTTGAGCCATTTTCAAAGAGGTCGCTGTGATGACGGTCGGAAAGGTCAGGGCTGAAAAAGCAGGTTGAAAACCTTCTTTCATCATTCTCGGAAGGCGCGTCAAAACAAAGAAATAAAAAGCTTGCGAGATGACTACCATGATCAGGATGACCCAGAAGGAAGGCCCGCTCCTCCCACTCGAACCAAAGCAGCTAAAAGAAGAGAAAAAGGAGCACAATAGATGCCTTCTTGTCCCAATAAGTGACTCGGCAAAGGACTCATTTTCAAATCTCGATAGATCAGCGGGTACAGACACAAGGTCAAGACAAATCCAACCCCCAGGGTAAGATAGGCTAGCTCCATCACTCCTACCACTGGGTAAGTCAAGGCCGCCACTGCAATCCCCACATAGAGAACCGTCCAACTCGGAGTAGCCTTGGCCCTTGGTCGCGCCATGACATGGGTCTTGGTAAAGTAGAGAATCAAGCACAGATCCAAAAGAAAAGCGAACCACCAGACCAACTGAGATAGACCTGCAAAGGTGGGAAAGAGACGAAGAAGATAGGTCGATAAAATCATCCCTGCCATGGGAAAAGTGGCCATCCCAGATAAAAGAGCGGCTTGTTGGAGTTCTATCTTGGTTTCTTGCCAGCGAATGATATGATAAACGATAAAGAAAAACCAGAGCAATAAACCTGTCAAACTGAAGGCATGACCCAGAAGGGGGAGCGAGTCTGCAAGAAGGTTTCCAGCACCACCCAAACCTAATAGACAACCTGAAAATGCTAAAGGAATCTTTTTCATCTTGATCTCCAATCATTTTGTCGCTTTCAGTATACCATAAAAGAGAGGGAAGCATCATCAAAAAAAGGGAGGGGGAAAGAACTCCGTAACATTAAAAAGTTGAAAAGGTTCCACCCCCGCACAGCTCCGACAGTCTGGGAGCCTGTTGGAGTTGCAGATAAAGGAACCATCGTCTCCGTCACCATCGGTCATCTTTGAGGCTTAAAAGGCTGGACAGTTTTTGCCCAGCCACATTTGTCTATTCGATTAAAGACTAGGCCTGTACGACCATCATATAAAGAAACAAGGATAAGAGAAAGACGATACTAACAACCAGGGTTGCCAGCTTTAGCCCTCGGTGGGAGCGCCAATAGCTTGGTTTTCCGAGGTTACTGGTTGCATCTGTTGACAGGGACTGTTGTTGACGCGGTTGCAGAGTAATAAGGACCACTAGGGCCAACGATAGGAAGGCGACACCAATCGCAAATACCATTTCCATATTAGGATCCTCCTAACACTCTCAAGAGGGTAAAAATAACTCCCAGCAAAATGACCAACCCAATGATCACATTAAAGATGACATTGACTTTTTCCGAACAGCGTCGTCTTTTTCTTTTCTCGGCTGGACGGCGTTTGAGAGACTCCATCCGGCCTTCTACTTCTTTGTAAAATAAATCTTTCTTCCGATCACTCACTGTGTCCACCTATCCCTTCCTGCAAGCGAGCTTTGAATTCAGCTGGCTCGATGCTACTTGATTGGGCAATTTGTTGCGCCACTGCTTCTCTATAGCGATCAACTGATTGGTAGATTTCCTTGATACGGGCCACCATATCTGCTTCTTTTCCTTGGTCAAAGATATTGGCTTGAGCTAGGAAGTGGCGGTCATGCAGAGTGTGACTAAAGGCAAGAATGACTTGTTGGTGTTCAAAGGCCTTGCGGACAATTCCTTGCACTTCTGCATAGTGATTGATATCTAGATAGATACTAGAAACTTTGAGCAATTCTTTGATCCGTTCTTGGCTGATATTTTGATACAAGACCACATTTGGATAGCGGACCATGGACAAGAGACTCGCAGACATCTCTGTCAAAGCTGCTACACGGAAGGTCACATTCGGCAAGTTCTCTACTAGGTAGGTCAAAGCTTCAATCTGATCCGAATTGGTCAAGACAAAGGCATCTTTGCGGATATCATCTTTCACCTTGAAGTCATACAGGTAGCCAAGAGGAGCAAAGTAAGAGTGCTGGTCTTGCGAGGTCAACTGCAAAGCACGATGGTAGGTCGCATTTGTGGAATCAAGATCTTCTTGGTCCGGATTTCTGGGCTATTGAGAATCAACTGCATATTGCCTGGAAGGCTGTCATGAAGAGGTTCTTGCCACACCAAGACGTCGCGCCCTTTGATCCCTTTATTGCCCAACTGAAGACTAATGCTAAAGGAGGTGGCAAGGGTATTGTAGACCAAGCCATTCAAATCAAACCCACGATGCTCTAAATAAAAGACAAAATATTCTAAGCGATTCTTGAAAATTCGCATCGGTTGATGGTCCAAGGTTAAGATCAAATCCCCTGTTTGGTGATTCTCTGTCAAGCGCTCAATATCCCCTTCAAAAATAAGTGGTCCCAATGGCTGGCCTTGATCGCCACAGGTTGTCACAGCAATCTTACGACCGTATTGGTCATAACGCTCGATCATGACCACTTGCCCCTTGTCATCCAACCACTCCAGGCGCTCAACGATGCGTTTATAGGAAGCAGCATGGTACACAATACGAGCCTTTTTCTTGACCATAGTAGGTCACTTTTGCCCGCGCTGTTATCCCCAGAAACTTCCCAAAAATCGGGAACTGGAACTTCATTAAAGTAGCGTCCGCGCTTCTCCCCTTTTGGTTGACCCAAGAAATAGATGAATGGCGATTCGACGCCGTCGGGCAAGAAACCGTTTGGTTCCCAAAACAACCGTCGGATGGTCAAAGCCAGACTCTTTCATGGAGTGGAGCAAGTCTTGGCTCTCACGAGAATAGCTATCAAATACGTTCAGCATGTGTCACCTCTTCTATCAATTGTGCCCAAGCTTCTTCTACTCGGCTGGTCAAAAAGTCTTCTGCACGCGCATAAGATGCTTGACGCATGCTGGCTAGATCATCTTTTTTGTAAAGCTGGATGATTTTTTTCAGCAAAGGCAGATGCGATATGGTCTACCACTTGGTCTGCTGATGGTGGAATGAGATAGCCATTTTTTACCTTCTGTAACAAAGGTTTGATTGCCATAAGGGACGTCAAAACCAATAATCGGAAGGCCAGAACCAATCGCCTCCATCAAGGTCAAACCGAAGCCTTCGCTGGTTGACGCTGACAGGTATACTTCATAGTTCTTATAAATTTCCTCAAGATTGGCATGCCCTTTGAGATGGATATAGTCTGCCGCCCCTAATTCATCAATCAGAGAACGCAACTTCCCTTCTTCTCCACCTTTTCCATAGATGTCAAAGGATAGAGCTGGCAATTCTTTTTTGGCACGAACCACTGCTCGCACCAACCAGTCAATATGCTTTTCTGTCGCCAAACGAGAGGCTGTGATCATAGAAAATGGCGTGCGCTTCTCGTTTTGTGGCAAGCTTGCAAGACTACCAACTGGAATGGTATAGATGGCCGGCTGATGGTTGGTGTATTTGGCAAACTGCTCGGCCAAGATTTCTTTTTGGCGGTCGGTCGCAACAATAAAGAAGTCCACCTTGTCTGCATTGGTAAATTGGTACTCGTAGTAGTTGTTCCACAGGATATACTGATCGTCGACATTATTGGCACTGAAGTGCTCTGCATGAACGACCACACCCAGGCGGGCCTTTTGCGCTTCTTCAAAGATAGGCTGACCGATGTTGGTTTCCCGATCCAAAATCACCAGATCTTGTTTGGTCAATTGAAGAGTTTGCATGAAGTAGCGGATCAATTCTTGGCGACCAACCAGATAGCGATCTGGGAAACGATAAACCTCTCGGCCATCTGCCATCTGCATGCTGTAGGCAACCGTCCCGTCTTCGTTGTAAAAACGGCGCTCAATCAAGTTAGCTTGGTTGTTCTTAGGAATGAAATACTCTGTACAATAGCGGGTATAGGAGAAATAATCCTTTCTCACCAAGATTCCTCTAGACACATACTCGCAGCGTTCGACATAGGGACTGTTTTCAGACCGCAAGTAGCAGGTCAAAAAATTGTCCTGGTCCTCATAAAAGAAGCGCTTGATCTTGCCGTCGACTTCTTCACGAGTCGGTTTCCCGGCAAATCCTGCTAAGACCTGATCAATGGTATAGGTCGTTGGCGCAATTTTAATATCTGTAAAATGGCTGTAGAGCCAGATGATTTCATCATTTTTAAAACCGATATTTTCTGTCAAATGCTGGATATTATCGGCTAGAATCATATCCATAAAAACAAATTTAGCTGGTTGATGGATATTGCGTAACAACTGGGCCCGGTAGGCTTGGGCGTACTCAACACCACTACTGGCCCAACCGATTCCAAGGTTGATATTGTATACTGTCATAATGTCCTCTTTTATGGGAAATGCAAGACAATTTCCCCTTTTTTATTGATTTCTACTCGACTCAGTAAAAGATTGCGGACCATTTGCTCTTTGGCCGCTCCTTTCATTCGATCAAAGGATTGGTAGGCTTCTTGGAAAAATTCTACCAAAGGGTTTTTCTGACTGGTGTATTGACCAGAGAGAGCGCCATCCGCAATTGTTGCAGATAGTCTACCTGCTCTACCCAGTTTTCATCGATGGCTTTTAAGATGGCCATGCGTTGGAACTGTGCGATCACCTCATCGGTGCCTAAGACCTCATACTTAGCCTCTAACTCACTTTTAGCGATTTCCCACAAGAAATTTTCTTTTGCTTTCTTGCTACGGAAGGTTTGGTGGGCTTTTTCAGGATCCACCTGGTAGCTGACATTGTCTAAAAATATAGCGATAAAAGGCTACTGGTTCCTTGTATTCTTTTTTTGTGGACTACGCTTGAAAAAGACGGAACGAAGCGCTTTTTTTCAACGATAGCATCCAAGCGGCCTTCTTGCTTGATCAAACGATCGCGCTCTTCGTAAACAATCGCACGCTGAATGTTCATGCTTTCCGCAAATTCTAGCGTCATCCGACGACTAGCCTGACCAGAACTTTCACTAGCATTTTGAGCTCGTTCCACCAAGTTTCTATACTTGCGCTTGGTCAGGGACTTAGCTGCTCCAATTCGCTCATCCACATCATAGTCTTGATAAGTATCCTGGATCCAGTCTGGCCCCCAGTTTTTCATCAAATCATCTTCTAAAGAGACAAAGAACTTGGTCAAACCAGGATCTCCTTGGCGACCTGAACGCCCTCGAATTTGAAGGTCAATCCGCTGGTTCATCATCCGCTCAGTTCCGACAACCACCAAGCCACCTAACTCAGCGACTCCTGGTCCCAACTTGATATCAGTTCCCCGACCGGCCATTGAGGGTCGCTACGGTCACGGCACCTTTTCGGCCAGACTCCTTAATGATCTGGGCCTCTCGAGGAGCATTGTTGGCATTGAGAAGATTGTGTGGAATTCCTTCACGCAAGAGAAGATTCGAATAAAGAATCGACATTTCAACCGATCCGGCAAAGACCAGAATCGGATTACCTTTTTCGTGGATTTTCTTCACATAGTCCAAAGAAGCCACGATTTTCTCTGGCAAGGTTTGATAGATTTCATCCGGCAAATCCTTACGGATCTTCTTGCGATTGGTTGGAATCTTGATCACTGACATGGCATAGGTATCGAGAAATTCTGCCTCAGCGACCTTCCCAGTCCCCGTCATGCCTCCCAACTTCCGAAACATCTTAAAGAGGTTTTGGTAAGTAATAGAAGCCATAGCCCGTGTTTCTTGGGTGAGTTTGAGACCTTCTTTGGCTTCAATCGCCTGGTGGAGTCCTCCTTGCAAGCGGGTCATTTCCATCAAGCGACCCGTCGCCTGGTCTAGCAAAACAATCTCAGGTTGTCCTTCGACATTAGGATGGATGACATAGTCCTTATCCTTAATAAAGTTTTTATTGGCCTGCAGGGCTGAGGCTGATATGGCGGACCAAGTCACGGTATTGGGGATCATAGAGATTGGGGAATGGCAAGAAAAGCTTCTGCTGCATGAGCTCCCTTTTCGAGTCAACCAAACCCGTTTCTTTTCTTCGTCAAACTTGAAGTCTTCCCCCTCTTTGAAGGTTTGGATCAGAGTGTCAATAATCCCATAAAGGTTGGACTGGACCCGAGGAGAACCAGAAATAATCAAGGGGGTCTGAGCACTATCTAGGAGCACCGAATCAATCTCATCGACAATGGCGTAATTGAAGTCAGCTAAAAATTGTCCATCTGCAGAAGCGGTCAAATTCTCTGTTAGATAGTCAAAGCCCAGACTGGTATTGGTCGTATAAATGACATCTGAGCGATAGATCTCACGTTTGACTTCTGGATCTAACTCTTCGTCTTCAGATTGTTTTTAAAGGTACGCCTACCGTCAAACCTAAGAAACGATAGACCTGTCCCATTTCTTCTGCATCCCGTGTTGCCAGATAGGTATTGGTCGTAATAACCATAACTCCTTTGCCCTCTAGAGCATTGAGATAAACTGGCATAGTTGCCGTCAAGGTCTTTCCTTCACCGGTATTCATTTCAGCGACATTGCCCTGGTGCAGGACAATCCCTCCCATGACTTGCACGTCATAAGGGAACATGCCCAAGACCCGTTTATCGGCTTCACGCGCAACAGCAAATGCTTCTGGCAAGAGATCATCCAGGTCTCACCCTCTGCTAGACGTTCCCGAAATTCTGCAGTCTTCTCCTGTAGTTGTCGATCCGTCAAGCGGGCCATGTCATCCTTCCAGCTATTGACTTCTTTTTAAGATTTTTGATGTTTCTTAATTTAACGTAATCCAATGTGATCCTCTTTTTTTGCAGTGATGTTCGTCTATTCGAGAACTTCTGCTCCCTCAGACGATATTGGTTGAATAGTAAAAATAGTGGAAGGTAAACTCTTGCAAGCCTGCACTGAGCAAGCGTACTTCATAGGCGTAGGCTTGATCTGGATAGGTAAACTGCAAGCGACCTTCTGCGGTTACTCGACGGCCAACGACCTCTCCAAAACGATCTTTGAAGACAATTTCTACCATAACGGTATGGGAGGGAGTCGCTTCCATCGTCATAAGCAGTTCATAATCCTGCTCTCTTTTAAGCAGAGGCAGACTAGGAATTTGACGCGTCGCCAAAAATTTGTCTCGCGAATGCCAGGTTTTTCAATACTTGACCAGATGGCATGAGGGGTTCTGAAAGTGAACGCTCCCTTGGGCAGTCGCTTGAATAGTTGACCCCCAAAGATAATCTGCCAGAACGGTATCGCCCCAGTAGACGCGTCTGGCTTCATTTTCTTTTATTTGTATCATTGGTTTCTTCCAAAGTCTCTTTCCATGATTTCTTTGTACTGGGTCGCAAACCATTCAATGATCGGACCACTCGCGTCGTTGTGGCGACCGGCACGGCTAGTACTAATAATACGAACCGGCAATTCATATAAGGCTTCTAAAATATCTGGATAAGCCTGCTGGTCGTAGTCATCATCTCTCATATAGGCAAGTGCCAAAATTGTATCCTTAAAATCTGCTTGTTCAAACCGATCCCAGAAGCGTTGATTGAGCTGACCAATGCCTTCTTGTGATACTTGGCCGATGATCAACTGCATCATATCTAAGGACGTTCCAAACTCATCTGGACGTTTAAATTTCAGGTTAGCAGCGACATCCCCCAGGTTGACAATGGGTTTTCCGACTAGGATGGCATGAGGGCAATAAAGGGCCCCATAATAAAGTGCACCAAAGGTCCCCATGGACAAACCTGAAAAATTCATCTCTTTGGGCTCGAAACCGAGCAGATCCAAATGCTGATCAATAAAGGCTGTAATTTGATTTTCCAGCTCTTCTGATCCCATGTAGAAAGATCCACCTTCCAGTCTTGGGTCAGAGAAGAGAATAAAGGGACTGCCCATAGCACGCAACATCCCAAATCCTTCAAATCCTTCGGCCGGACGATACCCAGAAAAGTAAATGTTTAAAGGTGGCTTCATATCGCCCGGATGGAAATAAGCAAAAATCTCTTGGCGCTTGTGGTCCCGAAGAGTCTGAGCGCCTACCGTCATCCCTCCTAAAGGACCATGGGACAAGCGTTTGTGTAAGGCTCCAATCGTAAGAGCCCCCTCTCCTTTTGCTTCCAGCGAGAAGGCTAGGTAATAAGGCTCTGCTCCATCCAATTCTAGTGGTTGCAGCATGTCTTCTTCTGAAAAGACCGCATCTTTGACCCAATCACCCAAAGCTCCATAGCGGTAAAATTGGATCCGCAATTGCAGCTGACAGCTTGGATCTTTTTCGTATTCCAACCAAAAATTGATGGGGCGGCTAGCGTCATACACATAATTGTAAACCCACTGGGCAATCGGCGTAAACTCTTCCCCGTATGCTCCATCAAGCTTGAGGAAATGTTGCCCCAAGACTGTTTGCTGACCAGCAAAATCAGGTCTCACTTGCAGATCACGAACTGTAAAGGCATCCCCATATTGATTGTCGTATAAAAAGCGGTCTAAAACATAGAGAAATTGATGCTTGTTTGAGAAATCCCAGGGTCTCGCTTGTTTAAGCGTTAAGAGATGGGCTAATTCTGCAGAAGGCACCTCTAGCTTACGCCTTTCGTCATAAAAAACGGTATAAGGCTGAAAATAGGTCAGGTCTTCTCCTAAAGCCAACAAATCTTCTGGATTCTCTAGGATCAAGGCTTTTAAATTTAGAGATTTCCTCTTCTTCCATATAGTCTTTGAGCGATGGAAGAGCGGTGGCCTGAAAAAGTGCCAGCCAAGTCCAGCAGGAAGTTCCATTTGATCCTGCCAGCTACTTGAGCCGATTTGGAGAATATGGGGTATCTGTAGTTTTTTATCCATGACGTTCTTTCATCCATCCTTCCCATTTCTCGATCAAGCGTTGACCGGTGTATTCTTGAATTTTTTCGATTGAATAGACCAAGGCCTCATTCCAGGGCTTCAATTCCAATAAAAAGTGAGTCAGGGCCTTCTCTAATTCCTTGTCTCCTTAGACAGGACATAGCCATTTTTAAATGATCCACATATTCTGTTTGAACACGATTGACCTGTGGAATCCCCGCAGAGATCCCTGCAATCTGCGTATAGAGGTTCGGTTCCTCACTCAAATCTACGATCAAGCGTGTTTTTTCCAACTCCTGAATAATGTCATTTTCATTTGAAAAATTCTTGACCACAAAACGGTAGTCCGGTGCGTCTTGTACAAACTCCTTATCAATAATCTGGTTTTCTCCAAGCCCTTCTAGCTGGGCTGGCGACTGAACAAGATTCAAGTTCTGCTCACTAGCGATCAATTCCTCTAGTTGCTGTTCTACTTCTTTGACCCGCTCTGGTGTCCCATTGTAAAATGCAAAAGACGACTTCAAATAAGGGATGTTGCCCCAAAACTTCCAAAATTTTTTTGAGCTGGTTCTTGGTTGGAAGCTCGTTCTCCTTGATATAATAATAAATCTTTGATTCCTTACGCTCCTGACTAGAACCCAAACGAAGTCGAGAGTCGAAAGAGGTAATCCGATGTGTTTTTGAGCTAAGCTAGGGGAAAAGACCGAAATCGCTTCTTTGGTTTTTCACTGTCCGTAATTAAAAGCTGGGCATCAATCATATCAAAGTAAAGGGCGAAATTTTCTGCAGACAAGGGCTGGCGATCTCCATAGAAAGAAAGAACCTTCTTAACACCACTGGCTGTGTCTTGTAAAAAAGCAAGATTGGCTGGATGAGCTGCCAAGACCAACTGATCTCGCCCTGGAATCAAAGCCATCAAGTGTTCCTTCATTTTTTTCAGAGACGACTTCCCCAATATTGGCATACCTTTCTTTTTGAAGGCATGAAAGAAAGCTTCATTGACCATGACAGAACGATTTTCTTCGGTCAACATCTCTCTTAAAATCCACTGCCCATCAAAACGCAGGTACTCCTGAAAATAAGGTTTCCCCTCATTGTAGTAGAGTCTGCTAGAGAGAAAGCCACGGTCATCCAAGTAGTCAATATAGATGATCTCCTCATCCTTATAACGGGTCAAGGAAAGGATATTCCCATCCACTCCCATATCAATCTTGGCTAGACATTTGCCTTTTCGAAAGGCTATGGCCAAAAAAGGCGTATAGGAAAAGATAGTCCCACTAGGCCATTTCATATCCTGAAGCTGGAGGGGGCGCATGGGCAAATCAGACGGGACACCTTGGATCCCATCAAAAACGGAGAGCACATCTGTCTCTAGTATATCTTGGCGGTGTAAAAAATAACGCAGTTGGGGATTATATTGAGGTAACAATAAAACCCGATCCATTTCTGCTTCTTGAAAAATACGAACTTGATTAATGGTATCGTCAAATTCAATGGACTCGCGCATCCAGTACCAAGGGGTAGCAGATTGCTGCCAGATGCGGTCCTTTCCATACCAGGCTGGTACAAAATAATACATGGTTACTCCTAGAATATTCTTGTATAACGTTGGTTGACGCGAAGGGCACGAATTTCTTCTCGGATATTGTAAATCATTCCGACAAACATGAGGAAGGTCCCTGGAATCATGGTCAAGCGCAAGAGCTCCTTATCCCATAGCAAGAGAGAAAAAGGAAGCGCCGTAAAGAGAATCAGATACAAGGTACCAAAAACTGTCAAGCGAAGGACAATACCATTGATGTAGCGGCGTGTATCTGCTCCCGGATAGACATGGTCGATATATTCCGAAGCCTTCATCATCTTATCTGCAATTTCTTCTCCATTTACATTGACAAAGGCAAAAGCAAAAGAAAGCAGGGCAATCATGAGAATGTATAGAAGAATCCAGATAGGGTCTCCCATCACCAAACGCTTGGCGAGCTGAGCAGCCCACTTGGCATTGGAATCCATTGATAAAATCAAAAGCATGGCATACTGAGGAATCGACACCAAGGTCATGGCATACATGAAGGGCATTCCCCCAGCCGGATTGAGCTTGATATCTAAAAAAGTATAGCTCTTTAGGTTATTGTGGATTCCTAATTTATTGACAGGAATTTGATACTTAGAATATTCCACCAAGACTGCAACAAAGACAAAAATCAAGAGAGCCATCACACCCAAAATATAAGCGATCTCTGGAATATTATTAATATTTGAAAGAGTCTTCGTCACGTCTTCTGGAAGGTACATGACCATCCCTGCCATCATGATCACAACAGAACTTCCAAGACCCAGAGCAGCATTTAGATCTGATAGCCAAACTAAAAAGAAAGCGCCAGCCACCATAATCATGGTATTAACTGCAATAACAAGTCCGGAGTTCAACCCTGTCTTCAAGGGGAGATACATGGCCACTGCCAAGGACTGGACAATGGCGAGTGCCAAGGTCACGTACATCTTTCGCCGCTCCACAATTTCCGAACTGGTTTTTTCGAGGTTAAAGCGTTTTGAAACGGTAAACATCCGCCACAAAATCATGGAAGACATCCAAGGAGAGAGACCGATCGAAAAGATCGACATCCCACGGAGATTTCCCCCCATCACAGCACTTGAGAGCTGTAAACCGGTTGTCGTCCCCTCATTGAGTTTCAAGGCCTTTGATATGTCAACAAAAGGCAAAGAAATTTTACTTCCAAAAACATAAATAAAGACGAAAAAAATCGTCCAACAAAATCGCTTTCCTACTTCAGATCGTTTTAACATTTCTTTTAAACTTTCTCTTAGTCATTTTGGCTCCACCATCTTGGGATTAGCCTATATACGTGCTTCTTAAGCATCTTATCTCAACTTATTTTTTACCATAATTTTGACGTTTCCAAACTCATTTGTCACTAATATTTGATAATCTTTCAATTCTGCTATTTGGTACCGTATCCAATAAAAAATTCTCCAGATCTTTGTCTGAAGAATCTTGTTTAATTAGCTGTTATTCCCCCAAAGCCATGATGGTATCGACAAATAATTTCTTTGTAAAATAGCCATTGCGAATCAAATAAGACGTATACTGAGCCTTTTGAACCATCTGACTATACTGTTCTTCCGTACAGGCTTGGACCAAACGATTGGCTTCTTCTAGGCTTGATGCCACAAAGCCGAGTCCCTTTTCTCGAATATAGTCCGCATTCGACAAATAGTCTGGCACGACTACCGGAAGACCGACTGATAGAATAGGTCGATAATTTGTAGGAAATATTTTCTTTGTAATAATCGCGCTCGTCTTCAGGATTCTCTGAATTCCCCAGACAAGTCCAAAACCACCTTTGGAAAGCTCTAAAAGCAACTCCTGCTTTGTCCGCCATCCTTCCATGTGGATCTTAGAATAATCGACTCCTTCAACTGGTTCTGCATAGACATGAAGTGGCGTATCATATTTCCAGTCAATGATATGGGGGAAACGTGAAGGATTGCCTGAAAAGATCAGTTTTTTCTTAAATTGAGGCGTATAAAGATCCAGATTGTGGGTCAAATCCCATAATTTTTGCACAACAAATTTCTTCACTGTGAGTCCTTCTGAGACTAGATGATGGTACATTTGCTCTGATGGGACGATCACCAGATCGCTCTGATTGTACATATCGATATAGTCGGGCATCAAATAATAATTACTCTCAAACATGAGCGGTGGGACATCATGGATAAACATGACTAGCTTGGTTTGGAGAAGTTTTCAATTTATCAACTAAACGGCTGATCCTCAGTTCCGTTCAAGAAGGAGATTGCACAAAGACAATATCTCCAAAAGCAACACCCACAGAATCCATCCATTCGCAGAGTTCAATTCGCCCGCTGGTTCATTGCTATGATCATAGAAATAGATTCCTAATTCATTAACCCCTAATTCACGCACGACATTCATAATATCGTTTTGGGCCATCAGAGCCACACTTTGCGAAGATTGCCCAAATAAATTAGTAAAATGGATTTTCATCTCTTTCCTCTAATTCTTCTTTTCAATTTCAAATTTCGTGAAACCATAAGGAGAAAAGGGTTTCGATCCTCTTTTGCCTGCACCCTTCTCCATCAATTTCTGCGGAAATTTCCACATTCATTATAACACATCCTTCTCTTCTTTTACATCTCCGACAATTAAAAGACCATCTCTCGGAGGTGAGAGACGGCCTTTTTAGATCACATGGACTAGCGACTATCTTTTTTACGGAAACCTAGGAGAGCCAATCCTGATAATAGGACGGAAACTCCTGTGGCAAAAATACTAGACGAAGCCCTTCCTCCTGTCTCTGGTAGAGAAGGACCAACCTTGTCTTGGCTAGAAGCCAGGCTTGCTGGGGCAGTCTCTGTCTCAGAAACTGAGTGAGACAAGCTAGAAGATACGTTAACGGTTCCAGAAGCAGACCTTTTTTAGCAGAAGTCTCTTGCACCAAGACACCTTGACAGATCTTTAGATAAGCTGTGATTCTGATTGGCTTGCAGACACTGAGGCTTGAGCTTGCGCTTCAGACTGACTTGCTGAAGTCGAAGCTTGGATCAACGACTCTGACTGGCTTGTGGAAACCGAAGCTTGAACCTGTGACTCAGACTGACTAGCTGAGATTGAAGCTTGAACCTGAGATTCCGATTGACTGGCTGAGACAGATGCTTGAATCAACGATTCTGACTGACTAGCAGAAATCGATTCTTGAACTAGAGATTCTGATTGGCTGCAGCTGAGATTGATTCTTGAACCAGCGATTCTGATTGACTGGCAGAAATCGATTCTTGAACTAGAGATTCTGATTGACTAGCCGAAATAGATGCCTGAATCAATGACTCTGACTGGCTAGCGGACACAGATGCTTGAACCAACGATTCTGATTGACTGGCAGAGACCGAATCTTGAACCAGCGATTCTGATTGACTGGCAGAAATCGATTCTTGAACTAGAGATTCTGATTGACTAGCCGAAATAGATGCCTGAATCAATGACTCTGACTGGCTAGCGGACACAGATGCTTGAACCAACGATTCTGATTGACTGGCAGAGACCGAATCTTGAACCAGCGATTCTGATTGACTGGCAGAAATCGAGTCTTGAACTAGAGATTCTGATTGACTAGCCGAAATAGATGCCTGAATCAATGACTCTGACTGGCTAGCTGATACAGATGTTTGAACCAACGATTCTGATTGGCTAATCGAAACTGATTCTTGAACTTGTGAATCGGATTGACTCGCTGTGATTGAAGCTTGGGCTTGCAATTCAGATTGACTTGTCGAAACCGAAGCTTGAACCAACGATTCTGACTGACTAGTGGAAAGCGACTCTTGAACCAACGATTCTGACTGAGCTTGTAGAAACTGAAGATTGGGCCAACGACTCCGACTGACTTGCTGAAGCTGAAGCTTGAACCTGAGATTCAGTTAGCTAGCGGAAAGTGACTCTGAACCAACGATTCTGACTGACTAGCGGAAACTGAAGCTTGGATCACAGGACTCAGACTAGCTCGCTGAGATTGATTCTTGAACCAGGACTCTGACTGACTGGCTGATACTGACGCTTGAACCAGCGATTCTGATTGACTGGCGGACACTGACTCTTGAATCAGCGCGAAGCTGATTGGCTCGTCGAAATCGAGTCTTGAACTAGAGATTCTGATTCACTGGACGATACAGACTCCTGAAGCAAGGATTCAGATTGACTAGTTGAAACCGACTCTTTTAAGCAACGATTCTGACTGACTTGCAGAAAGCGATTCTTGAGCTTGTGATTCTGACTGACTTGCGAAAGCGATTCTTGAGCTTGTGATTCTGACTGACTTGCAGATACAGATGCCTGAACTAACGACTCGGATTGACTAGCGGAAACTGAAGCTTGAACCTGCGATTCCGATTGACTAGCCGAAACTGAAGTTCGAATCTGCGACTCAGATTGACTCGCTGAAATTGATTCTTGGACTTGTGATTCGGATTGACTTGCCGAAACCGAAGCTTGAACCTGTGACTCTGACTGACTTGCCGAAACTGATTCTTTAACCTGTGACTCAGATTGACTCGCTGAAGTCGAGGCTTGGACTTGTGATTCGGATTGACTTGCCGAAACCGAAGATTGAACCTGTGACTCTGACTGACTTGCTGAAATCGAGGCTTGAACTTGCGATTCGGATTGACTCGACGAAACCGACGCTTGAACCAACGATTCTGACTGACTCGCGGAAACGGACTCTTGTACCAAGGACTCAGACTGACTTGTCGAAACTGAGGCTTGTACCAGCGAGTCTGATCGACTAGCTGAGATTGATGCTTGGATCAACGATTCAGATTTGCTAGCTGAAGCTGATTCTCGAACCTGCGATTCGGATTGACTCAACGAAACCGAAGATTGAACCAAGGATTCTGACTGACTCACTGAAATTGATTCTTGGACTTGTGACTCTGACCGACTTTCTGAAGTTGAAGCTTGAATTAACGATTCAGATTGACTCGCTGAAACGGACGCTTGTACCAACGATTCAGATTGGCTTACGGAAGTCGATTCTTTAATTAACGATTCTGACTGACTCGCAGATGTTGAAGCTGAACCTGTGATTCAGATTGGCTTGCTGAGATTGAAGCTTGGACCAACGATTCTGACTGACCTCGCAGAAGTCGATGCTTGACCAAGGACTCTGATTGACTCGCGGAAACGGACTCTTGTACCAAGGACTCTGATTGGCTCGCTGAAACCGACTCTTGTACCAAGGACTCTGATTGACTCGCTGAAATCGACGCTTGAACTTGTGACTCAGATTGACTCGCTGAAGTCGAAGCTTGAACAGCGATTCAGATTGGCTTGCAGAGATTGATGCTTGAACCTGTGACTCTGACTGACTTGCTGAAACCGACGCTTGGACCAAGGACTCTGATTGGCTCGCTGAAATCGATGCTTGAACTTGTGACTCAGATTGACTCGCTGAAGTCGAAGATTGAACCTGGGATTCAGATTGGCTTGCAGAGATTGATGCTTGAACCTGTGACTCAGACTGACTTGTCTGAAACCGACGCTTGGACCAAGGACTCTGATTGACTCTGCTGAAGTCGAGGCTTGACTTGTGATTCGGATTGACTTGTCGAAACCGAAGCTTGAACCTGCGACTCTGACTGACTTGCTGAAATCGAAGCTTGGGCTTGTAATTCAGATTGACTTGCTGAAGTTGAAGCTTGAACCAACGATTCGGATTGACTCTGCGGAAATCGAGGCTTGGACTTGTGACTCGGACTGGCTTGCTGAAACTGAAGCTTGAACCAATGACTCAGACTGGCTTTGCCAGAAACGGATTCTTGAACCTGTGATTCAGATTGACTCGCTGAAGCCGAGCTTGTACCAACGATTCAGATTGACTAAGGAAAAATTGATGTTTGAACTAAAGAAATCAGACTGGCTCGCGGAAAGTGATTCTTGAGCCAAGGACTTCTGATTGACTCGCAGAAAAACATAGCTTGAATTAAAGAATCAGACTGGCTCGCAAAACCGAGGCTTGAACCAAGGATTCTGACTGACTCGCAGATAGTGATGCTGGGGCCAAGGATTCTGACTGAGATCTTGAACAGACTCAAAGGTTGGTGACTCACTCTCAGAGATGGAAGATGAAGTTGAAAAACTTTGAGACTGTGAGGCAGAACTCAGATGCCGTCATCTTCCGATAATAGTAGTTCACACTCGTCATTGGATTAGCATAATAGTTATCTTTAATCGTATGCTTTGAAACGAGAGAGGCTATCGGCTCCTTGAGGAGTCGCATCTTCCCCTACAACCATCGTTGTATTTTTGAAAGGGACGGTGATTTTGGAACAGCTGTGAATGGTTTTTGGAACTGTGTACGCTATTCCTGTCTTTTTCATCAGTATAGGTCACTGTGTTTCATTGGCGGAAAACCAACCTGTTACGTCCAGTTCAAAGTTATGTTCATCCACACGTCTTGGAGTAACGTTTAGGAAATAATCTTTATTTTTACTTTCAATTTTTACGCGTTCCACCTAAGTCAGACAATTGGCCTGGAACGTCGTGTTTAAAAGTTTTTCATAAACAAGAGTATACTTATCAAATACTGGTTCATTTCCTGTATCCTGAGAGGTCAATGTATTTATTTTAGAAGGATCCAAGACGTAATAGCGAAAGAATGTAGTCCCTATTTTGATTCGTTGTGACAACTCTCACTTTTTGATAAAATGCTCACGCGCATTTCCGTACAATTCTACACGTCTATCTCCAACCTTACTATTATCAAAGATCCCAGTGGTCGCATTTTGAGAAGTACTTACTACTGGTACCTGAACATAACCTGCAATATCACGCGCATTTGAAGCCGTATACTGTTGTCCCTCAATCCCAGATTGCCTGTATTCAGCAAAGGATCTCTTCTTCACCAGTTGGTTTATACAGTCCATTTTGCCATTTACCCTTTGGATCCACCAAACGATACAAGGTAGACTGTTGAGACCACATGGTTGGCACTTTGACCTGGAAGAATTCATTTAACATTTGACCTTGATGTGAAGGATCCATGACATTAGATATCTCGGAGCATAACACTTCTGACTGGAACCATAATACTAGGAAAGATTGTAGGGTCACATAAGAGGTTTATTTTTGTCTCCAAAAGAATAGACAAAGTTGTTTCCTGCTGGAGAATCGGCAATCAAGACTTCTTTAGGAAGTCGCATAGGGCTATCCAATCTCACATTGGGTTGGAAGGTTTGAGAAAAGACTTCTGATCCATCCGATTTCTTCACAATTCGGAAATAAACATCTTTAGGTTCACGAATATCTGGATTGGTTTCGCTACGATCAACAGATAGTGTCGCATAGTAGCCCAAGGATTGCTCACTTTGGTCAACAAATTCCCAAATTGCAAAAAGTATAACGACTCAAATCGTGAACTTTTGAATACTGCAAAGCTCTTCTGGAGTCATCAAAGCATTTTTATCCAAGTTCGTCTTTAGCAACATCCGAAGTTGGTAGTGGCGCATCTACCACATTGGCACCATGACGATCATCCATATCTGGTGAGATGGATGGATTTTCATCATTACTTTGCCATACTTCTTCAATTGGAGCCAATTGAGCTGAGATAGCTGGTTTCCCATTTACATTGAATTTCCCACAAAAGCCTGCAGCTGTCAAGGTCGTCATCATCTCATCAACCGCTTTGCCCAAGCGATCGCGTTGCTCGGCATAAAGCTTGCGCACCAGCATTTGTATGGACCAAACGATAGCTAGTAGTTACTTCCGATTGGAGCTTGTTGATGACTGCTTCCAAAGCTGCCTTACGCTCAGCACAGGTATCTGAGTAGCGTATTTCCTGCGATTTTGTTGAGCAGCTCTGCTTCAAGCGTTTTTGTTCCAATGAGGAAGCTTCATCTGTAGCTGCTGGTTCATCTACCGCTGATTCTGAAGCTAGAACTTGTGTGGATTCACTGGAAACGCTTGCCAAACTGGTAGATTCTTGCCCACTGATGGAAATGGAAGTCGATTCACCATGTGGAGAGCGAATAGCTAGCCGTTTCCAGAAAGGCTTTGCAGAGGTTGATAGAGAAGCAGATGCAGAATCTAGCGAGGACGTCTTAGATAGAATCACGCTATCTGCTTCTGCCAATGTCTCTTGTTTGGTCTCAGAAACAGTCGGTGCAGAGATGCCACTTCTTCTGCTTGAGCCGTCGTAGCAACAACAGCTCCTCCAAATACAGTCCCACAGCAACCAAGCCTTTTTAATAACTATTGATTATCCTTATGAAGACGACTGCCGTCTTCTGGAACTTCAGCAATGATCATCTCTCTGCTTGCCCCCGAACCACACGAAAGAGTCCCAGAGCAGCAGTTGATGCCCGAAGCCAATTTTTACCTGATTTGATTTAATTTAGCGAACGACAGCGATCCGTTTCACGAAAGTTTCCTTTGTACGCTTAAATTGCATGATATATCCTCATACTCATATAATCTATTTTACTATTATTATACAAAATGCTATGTATATTCAAGTAATTTGTTACCAAAAGCAAGTATATTTCTGCATCTGCGTTTCACATTTTCTATAATGTTTTATCATTCTTTCATTTTTGCAAGGTGATTCAAAAGAGATGGGACAGAAATCGGTCATTCGTTAGAATTCGATTTCGTAGTCCCACCTCGCACAGCTGAGTAGGCTGTAAAAGCTGCTGATGAAATCAGGGTAGTAGAGCCCACTCAACCACTGCGACTTGCTCGACAATCAGATAAATAATTAGAGGCTAGGACTTTTGTCCCAGCCTCTTGCTAGACTAATTGAAGTTACTGCCCACTAGATCACTCATCTTTTTGTTTTCGTATACCTAGAAGGATAGACCAGTGGAGAAAAGGCAACTGCTCCCGTTCACAAAAGTGAGTCGTCTCTGCTGTCCCTGTTTTTGGAAGCAGGGGCTGCTGAGTGACGATGGTGCAACTTCTTCACCACTGGAATTATTGATGAAGATAGGCTCACATGAAACACTGGCATCCGAGATACGAGACACTGATTCACTAGAAGAGACAACATCGCTCAATGATTCGATCACTAATTGTGATTGGCTAAGTGACTGAATGTCATTAACTGTATCAGAGGTTGAGGTCGATTCAAATACAGGACATTGACGCTGAATGTGAAGCGAATTCAGAGATCACAATGGACTCTGAGAAGTACTCACTGGAGGCTGAGACATTGACTGAGGCAGAGGCCCGGTCAGAATCAAAACATTGACTCTGAGACAGACAAAGACTCCGAGACTCTTTCAGAAAACGATGCCTTCTAGATTCAGATGTTGAAACAATTCTAAAGTTGAGATTGAGACCGAATGTGAGACTGAATGAGCCTCCTGAACCGACGTGCACTCTGAGACTCTGAATCTAGAAATACTGGCTGATTCTGAGTAAGAGAGCGATACAGACGATGACAATGATACTGTGGTAGCAAACTTGAAAATTGACTCTGAGGTGCCCTACTAATACAGATGTGCTAACCGATTCAGATGTACGTGCAGATTCAGATAAGGATTCTGAGACGACACTAACCGAAGCAGATTCACTTACTGATTCAGATGATGAAACCGATTCAGACGTTGACGCAGATTCAAAACCGATAATGATTCAAGTAGAGACTGATGTAGAAATAGATACTGACTCGGATGTTGATACAGACTCAGACATCGAAACTGACTCAGATGTTGAAACTGATTCAGACGCAGAAACCGACTCAGACGCTGAAACTGACTCAGATGCAGAGACTGACTCAGACGCCGAAAACCGTTCAGACGTTGAAACTGACTCCAGATGTTGAAACTGATTCAGACGCGAGACCAAACTCAGACACTGAAACTGACTCAGACGCTGAATTGATTCAGATGCGAAACCGATTCAGATGTTGAAACTGATTCAGACGTTGAGACTGATTCGGACGTCGATACGGATTCAGAAGCTGATGCCGATTCAGATAGTTTGAAACTGATTCAGACGTTGACGCTGATTCAGACGTTGACACAGATTCAGATGCTGAGACCGATTCAGACGTTGATACCGATTCAGATGCTGAAACCGATTCGGACGTCGATACTGATTCAGACGCAGAAACTGATGCAGAAGTCGAGACGACTAGAACATTGAGACCGATTCAGATGTTGAAACTGATTCGGATGCAGATACTGACTCGGACGTCGATGCCGATTCAGATGTTGAAACTGATTCAGAGCGTTGACGCTGATTCAGACGTTGACACAGATTCAGATGCTGGAAAACCGATTCAGACGTTGATACCGATTCAGATACTGAAACCGATTCAGATGTTGAAACTGATTCAGACGTTGAGACTGATTCGGACGTCGATACGGATTCAGAAGCCGATGCCGATTCAGATGTTGAAAACTGATTCAGACGTTGACGCTGATTCAGACGTTGACACAGATTCAGATGCTGAGCCGATTCAGACGTGATACCGATTCAGATGCTGAAACCGATTCGAGGTCGATGCTGATTCAGACGCAGAAACTGATGCGAAGTCGAGACTGACTCAGACATTGAGACCGATTCAGATGTTGAAAACTGATTCAGACATCGAAACTGATTCAGAAGGTCGAGACTATTCTGATATTGAAACAGAGGCTGGATTCGAGAATGATCCAGATGTCGATGAAGATAACGACGCTAAAACTGAATCTGAGATTGATTCGGACATTGAAACCGACTCTGAGATTGATTGATTCTGACATCGAGGTAGATGTAGATGCAGAAACAGAGGCTGATGTTGAAACCGACAACGATTGAGACAGAATCCTTTTCCGATTCTGAGCTGCTCAATGACTCTGAGATTGATTCTGATATCGACGTAGATTGGAGGACGATGCAGATCAGAAGTTGAAATCGACGACTCGAATTAGAGACAGAACCACTTTCCGATTCTGGAGTGACTCAACGATGCTGACAATGATTCAGAACCGCTTCCGATTCGGATGTTGATATCGATTTCTGAACTTGAAACCAATTGGCTTTTCTGATACGAACTACTGAACGACTCGGACACGGATTCAGATTCGAAGGTTGAGATAGACTCTGAGATTGACTCGATGTTGAAGCTGACTCTGATCGCGATGGGGCTGGTACACTTGTTGGAAATAGACAACTCTGACTCGCTTTGCTGATTCAGAAATGAATGCTGATTCGGATTCGATATCGATTCTGACGCTCGTTCCTCTCTGAAATTGAGGTGAGACCGCTACGGACTCACTAGTGCTGGCTGATACCGAAGCTGATACAAGCGTTGCACAAAGGCGGCTCCTGATGCACTGAACAGATTCGAGATAGACTTTGTGCAGTAGACTCTGGGTCGAGTACAGATTGACGATATTCACAGCCCAGGTCCATCGTTACCGCAACCAAAGTGCTTGCATCCGAATAAACCGGATGATCACCATAGAAGATGCAGTGCTTTTGCATTTCACTCACCAGACTGCGAGAAGGGCACATCTGGGACTACTATCGTCTGATGAAGCGTCAGCTGCTGCACTTCCAACTTCTTCTTCTGTCATTGGCCTGCAAAACGACTGTCGACCCAGCTTGGCACCTGTAACTGCTACGGGTGTCGCAGTAGTCACTTTCTCCAACGGTCGCGTCGTCGCTGCTGGGTGCTGGGAGGTAGCTTTACAGGGACCGTCACATCATTTGAAGTGTTATCTTTAGCCAGTAATGCGGTCCACTCACACCTGACGCTGCGAAATGACTCACTCCTTGAAATCGCTGCAGACTTTTACAGTTTGTGGATGAGGCCAGGAAACGCTTCGATCCTATTTTTCTCAACCTCTGCTGGGTGCTCGTATCGGGCGGCGCAGATCTTCCAGTCGTTACATGGCTCTAATCGGAGTTACGGAGTGCCGTCATTTTGAGGCAAAACTTTAATTCGGAAGAGGCGATCAATGACTGATTGTTCGAATTGGTAAAACGAACTGTAATCGTATAAGTCTTTCCAGGTTCTACCGCCTCTTTGCCTCCAGCTATCGCTTCGATCAGCACAGGTGCGAACGGGATTTTTCAAAGTCGCATTGGGAACCAAAATGCCTTCAACTTTAGCACTCACTGTTTGGAGCATATCCCATATAGGTCACGAACGACCCCACCATTTCATCTCTGACAATGGTGTGCAAGCCTGCGGGTCTGAATTGCGAGCTGCGTCTCAAAGTAATGTCGCTGGATTCACTCATGGCACATGGCACGAAAACGAGGTCTCTGCATCTAACGAACTGCCCGTGCGCGGAGTCTCGTTGACTGAAGTAGCACGGGCGCCGCATTGGCTAAGCAGTTCGAAGCTTTTGCACACTATGGCAGCTCAGCAACGCTTCAATTTGGATCGCTGGATTGGACAAACCGCTACGAATCGCATCCAAGCCAAATCTCCACTTTCAATCGCAGCTTCTGTCCCAGGTATCTCAAAGCCTGGGCACGATGGGCGTATAAATCAGAGCCAAGGCTTGCAGACGTTTACATCCTCCTCTGGGTGAGTGGTTTTGAATTCTCGGTTACTTTCTCCCACTGATCTCAGGATCCTGTTCAGAAGATAATGGCCTGTCTACACTTGACTGGATAAACCACTTAAACATAGGATTCGCTCCAACAGAAGCAGCTGCGATAATGGGCTGCTTTTGAAACAGACTGATGACCTGGCTCCATATAAGTGATAGGGATGCACTGTGCTGGTTTCGTTCGACCCAAGAATCTGTGGCATGATATGCGATCCCCACAAAACTGTACTGGCCAACTACACCTGTTGTTGCTGATTTCAGATCAAGAGTCCGAACTCACCTTGCAGTCATCTCTGCTAACACAGGTGTATGGTGTAGTTGCTCCAGCAAGAGCCCCCAACACTGCAGGATCCCTTTAGAAATCGGAGCGAGGAACTGGATCAACAAATGTTTCGAAAGATCCCACCATGTTTATCCGGCCACGTCAGAGACGAGAAACACGAGCCTAGCTGCGAGATGGATGCTCTGAAGTTTTCTGATTTGATTAATTTAAATCGTGTGAATTCCGTTCCGTTCCACGAAAACTCACCCTTCGAACGTTTACACATGTCCGCTCCGCTAAAAATAAGATATCGAGTTATTATTAGACACTAATTTTCCTCTTAGAAAGTAACTTTAAAATAAGCCTTTTTATACTATTTATACCTCACTCATAAACAGAAGAAAATACAAAAAGAGAACCGAAAGTTCTCTGTGATTTCACGTACCTGTCAACGAGAAGAGCTAGAATCAGAAATGAGGGCTAGAAGGTTATTTCTTCCTTCTTTTTACGACGACCGAAGTACTAGTGCCCCAGCAAGTCCTGCAGCTGTTCCAAGAAGAGCCAGATGTTACAGATGTTGTTTGGCCCGTATTTGGTAGTGTTTCAGATTGACCGTTCTTTTGTGAGCTTGCTTGCAGTTCCGAGGGTTAATACTGCCACTGAGACACTGAAAGTTGATTGACTCTAGCAACGCCGTTGCGAGACCGTTACCAGATGGTGATTGGCTCAGCGGGTTTGAGTAAGAACTGCTATCAGATATTGATGCTGATTCAGAAGTCGAAAATTGATTCAGATGCTGATACAGAGTCGGACGTCGATACTGATTCTGAGAGTTGATACTGATTCGAGATCGACACTGATTCGGACGTTGACGCAGATTCGAGACTCTGGGAAAGCCGACTCGGACGTCGAGACTGGTCACGGGGTCGACCGAGTTCCAGACGCTGAAACTGCAGTTCGGATGTGAGACTGCTCCGGACATTTGAGACTGGTTCAAGAAACTGAGACTGTTCGGATGTTGATGCGATTCAGAAGTCGATACTGCATTTCGGAGGTTGATGCTGATGACTGCAGCTCAGAAACTGTCGAGTAGATGTACCCTCGGACGTCGACGCACTGGTCCTGCGGGTCGACGTGCTGCTCCAGATGTCGAAACTGATTTCGAGACGTTGACGCAGATTCGGGCGATGAAACCTGATTCGAAGTAGATGCCGACTCAGATGTCGACCACAGATTCTGTTGACGCTGATGCTGACTCCGGAAACTGATTCAGAAGTCGATACTGATTCAGACGCAGAAACTGATTCTGAGGGTCGATGCAGATTCAGACGCTGAAACTGTGCGAAATCGATACTGACTCAGACATTGAGACCGATTCGATGATTGAAACTGATTCGGATGTGATACTGACTCGCAGTGCTGAAACCGACTCCGGACGTCGATGCTGATTCTGTGGTTGATACTGATTCGAGATGCTGATACCGATTCCGGACGTCGATACTGACTCGAACGCTGCGACACTGATTCGAGACGTTGATACTGGCTCGAGACCGCAGAAACTGATTCGGACGCTAGAGCAGCTCAGACGCGAAATTGATTCAGATATTGAAACTGAATTCAGACGTTGGGGACAATTCGAGGTCGCGAGGCTGATTCAAAGCCGATAATGATTCGAACGTTGTGCAGCTCAGACGCTGAAACTGATTCGGACACGCTGAAACTGACTCAGACGCTGAGCTGACTCAGACGCTGCGAGGCAGCTCGAACTGAGGTGATTCGAATATTGAAACTGATTCAGACATTTAGAGACCAATTGAAGGTCGGCACAGTTGAAGCCGATAATGATTCGAACGTTGATACTGACTCAGACGCGAAACTGGTTGGACGCTGAAACTGACTCGGGCAGAGCAGCTCGAACTGAGGTGATTCAGATATTGAAACTGAGACAGACGTTGAGACCAATTCGAAGGTCGAGGCTGATTCGAAGCCAGTGTGATTCAATTGATGCCGATTCAGATACTGGGCGATTCAGATGTAGTACCGACTCAGATGTGAATATTCAGACGCTGAAACAGTTCTAGAGTCGACTACTGACTCGAACGTTGAAACCGACTCGAACCTTTAAAGGCAGCTCGGACGTGAGAAGCTGATTGGTCGAGACGGCTGAACATGAAATTGGCTTTCAGATGTTGAAACTGGTTGAGCGCAGGGGCCGACTCAGGCCTTTAAACTGGCTCAGGCGCTGGTGATTTCAGATATTTGGCTGGATTCGAACTGATAGAGACTGGTTCCCGGACGTCGATACGGATTTAAAACGTGCTGATTGAGATGTTAGAAACTGATTCAGACGCAGAATAAGCTCCAGACGCTGAAACTGACTCAGACGCTGAAATTGATTCCAGATATTGAAACTGATTTCAGACGTTGGCCGCTGATTCGGGCGTTGGCACAGATTCGAATACGCTGCGACTGATTCGGACCTTGACGCTGATTCGGTGACACAGATTCAGGTAAACCGGTTCAGATGCAGATACCGGCTCAGATGTCGACACGGTTTCTGGGTTAATCACTGACTCAGATGTAGAAACTGATTCGGACATCGAAACTGATTCAAGTCGATACTGATTTCGATGTTGATACAGACTCAGATATCGAAACTGATCCTGAGGGTTGATACCGACTCGGACAACTGATTCAGATACGGTTAGCTCAGACGTGAGGTTTGATTCGGACGTCGATACCGGATTCAAGCCGTGCCGATTCGGATGTTGAAACTGATTCAGACGTTGACGCTGATTCAGACGTGGCGATTCAGATGCAAAACCGGTTCAGTGGGCCGGTTAGATGCAAACCGGGCCCCAGATAGATACCGGCTCTGGATATGTGACACGGTTCTGAGGTTGATGCAGCTCAGATGTAGAAACTGATTCGGCGTCGATACTGATTCAGATGCTGAAACCGATTGATCGCAGATACCGACTCAGATGTAAAGGCTTGGACCAGAGTTGATACACAGCTCAGATGCGAAACTGGTTCGTGAATTGTCGAAGCGGTTCGGTGTAAACGTTCAGACGTTGAAACTTTAGTTCAGATGCTGGGGACTGATTCAGATGCTGGCTCGGTCAGATAGATACCGTTCGGAATGCACGAAACCGGTTCAGATGTGAACACGGATTCTGGGGACGATGCCCCAGCTCAGATGCCAGGAAACTGATTCGGAGAGTTGAGACCGATTCGAAGTCAATGCAGCTTGAACGAGACCGCTCAGACGCAGAAACTGATTCGGACGTTGACGCGAATTCAGACGCTGAAACCGGCTCGGACGTGATACTGGTTTAGATAAACCGATTCAGATGTTGATACAAACTCGGATTTTGTTGGTTGTTGGTGGAAACTGTGATACGGAAACGGCCCACAGATTGGCTTTCTGAGACTGAACTACTCAACGATGCGAGCAACGATTTAGAACTTGAGACCAAAGCTCGGATGTATGAAGTTGAGTTGAAATTGACTCTGAGGTTGAAACTGGATCACAGACGACCACTCAGGATCCTACGTTAATTTGACTGACTTTTGCGAGACACTAGTCTTCAAGAGGACTCCTCGAGGATGCTCGCTGAGCAGGCTTCTTGCAGACACTAGTCTTCGGGACTCACTCAAGACTTGAGACACTCTGGCAGTTCCTGCTTCCTCAAGACGCACTCGCTGAGCAGGCACTTTGGCGAAATACTAGTTTAGGGACTCACTCAAGGGCTTGGCACTCTGTGATTTCCTGCTCAGGCCTGCCTCACTTTGGAAGCAGGCTTTGTGAGAATGCTAGACAGGACTCCTCAAGGGCTTGGACACTCTGGTTCACACTACTCAAAGATGCACTCGCTGGGCAGGAAGCACTTTGTGAAATAGTCCTCGAGTTCACTCAGGAACTTGGACGCTCAGCAATTTCACGATACTCAGGACACCTCACTGAGACGACTCACTTTGAGATACGCTGGTCTTCAAGGATTCCTCAAGGCTTGAAACGCTCTGTGTTTACAGCACTCAGACACTTTTCACTGAAGATGACTCCTTTGCGATACGCGCTGTCTTGAGGATTCCTCAAAAGGGACTTGCGAGCGCTCGTGATTTCACGGTGCTCAAGGATGCCTCGCTGAAGGCAGGCTTTTGCAGGCACTAGTCTTCAGAGGTCTCAGGCCGCGGACTGATGGCACTTTGCGAGCAGGACTGGCTGTGTTCGGTATGGCAATTTCTGCTACAACATTGGTCATACTATCCTTACATAGTAATCGTTGCCGCTGCCATCACTAATAACCGTATAAGACTGTACGGTTGGCAACCTCTGGATTCAAGGCTGACACTGCCAGAAATGGTTTTTGCTTTATCCCGCGATCTGTCGACAGTCAGACTTATCACTGAATAATTATAGTTGGGGCCACTCACCGTGTACGATCCGCTGAACGTCCTGAGTATTACAGATCACCCCAAGCCATTGGACGATTCGCCTTTGACGCATTGTCAATAAGCTGCGACGTTGCGTTGCCGTAATACAGTAGGTATGGTAAGATCATCTAACAGATGAATATGGTCGTTGTGATGGTTTGGGGTTTTCGCAACTCCTGCCGTAATCTCTCCCCGTGATAGGTGCAATATCACCTGTTCATACAGCACCAAGAAATTCCCGTTCAAGGCATTGTCGTTCAAATCTGCTCGTGCAACGGCTTTCTTCTTTCAACTTGCCACTGTCATCCGTAGCTGTAAAGGTCTAGCTGCATCATCGCAGCATAAGGACCTTCCTCACCTTCAGAGGGGTTGACTTTGGTTCTACTGTTAACAGTCAGCTTCATGCGTCCTTCAGGACGTGTGATATCCGTTACAGCTACAGAATTACTTGCATCGTTACCGCATGATCACCATATGGGATGCGAGAGCTTTGGCTGTTACCACCTGTTTGTAGGGAACTGTCGGTGTCACAACCGCCTGGCTATATCTGCCACTGCTGTCAACCGTCGTCATTATACAGACAGTCGATCCAAATTTCTGCCCCCGTCACCGTTACAGGTTGTTTGAATACCAAACTCTCTGGTAAGCGGAGTCTCAACGTTGGCGCTGCTAGGCGCCTTGAAGCGGTTACATCATAGTGGTGTTATCTTTGTAAGTGTGGTTACCACACCAGACGCTGAGACGATAGTCACTTGAAGTCCTTTGGTGGCAATATTCGGATTATGACCCTTAAGCCTCCCAAACCTTGTCTTTTCCGCCCCTGAAATGATTCTTAATTGTGTTGACAAAGTTGCCGTCGTCTGGCCGTAATCTGGTTGAATACTATCGACACATGGTAAAACCTGAATCATTATGTATCGCAATTGTACAACTTATTGGGTCCTTTAGAAAATTATAAATTTTCCCAAAATTATCACTGCAATAGCCCCAACAGTTCCAAAAGATATTAAAAGCCACAGCGCTGTTTTTAGTAGTGAAGTTTGCAGATGATCATACCGTACTGATCCTTCACCAGAGTGTAATGATAGCAGCTACTATTTCATCTTCAGAATCATTTCTTCTTATATTGAGTTGATGTCAGATATGACCCAAAATCAGGCTTATTAGCGGACCCTAAATTATGCAAGGGCGCACAAGGCTGGCTCCGTGTCGATTCGATTCCCCATTGCGCGGATCATTGACACAAATGTACAGGCACTGCATTGACCAAACGATTTCGAACTGGCTTTAGCTTCGGCTTTCTGCATCGATTTGGATCGCTGGTTAGATATTGCCCTGAACGAATAGCTTCTAAAGGCGATCTCCATACTCAATAACCGGATTCTGTTCAGGGATTTCCATGGCTGAAACTTTGTCGGTATACCCGTCAAAGGCCAAGACTTGCAGGCTTCACCTGCTCTTCAGGCGCTGAGTTGATCTTCAGCTACTTTCTCATGACTCAGACCTCGTAGATAGGTTCTTTCTCTGAGACAGTGCTGTTAGCGGTTTCTGGAAGCAGACTGACTCGCTATGACCACTGGCAACAAATAATTCGCTCAAAGAAACCGATTGAGACAGAAACGCTGTCACTAACCGCGTCCAGCGAGACAGATGTACTCATGATTGACTTGCTGACAGAGAATCTGGTGAAAGTTCGTCGAAGACAAAACTATCTTGTCCAACCACACCTGATGGACTGATCTGGACAACAGTCGCATTCATCATTTTTCCTCTGCCAATACTGGTTAACGCTATAGTTGCTCCGGCAAGAAACCTAGTACAACCATCCTTCCCCGCCGCAGATCTGCGGGTATTTGAAGAATCATCATATAGCTACGATTTTTCATCCACCAGCTCGCATGACGAAAAAGCCCTAGCGAGAGACCGATGCTCTTGCCCAATTCTTTCTAGTTTGATTAATTTATAGCGGGTAACCGGTCGTTTCACAAATTCACCCAACTGAACATTTAGCATGTCCGCTCCTTAAATTTTTAGATATCAAATAATTATACATCATTTTCTAGTATGACAAAATTAAGACCATTTTCTAACACTTTATAAAGGACATAAAAGAGACCGAGGTTCTCTTCTTGATCCTTTTTCATTTCCACATACTTGAAATAAGCCGAATCAAAATTAGGATAGAAGATTATTTACCTTCTTCTTTGACGTCCAAGTCTACCTTCTGGCCTAGCCTCCGAAGAGCTGAAGCTAGATCCTGTTTCACCAGTATTGATTGTTTAAGGCTGGGCTGGTTGAGCTGGTTGCTCAGGAACTAGGTTCACTGGTGTGTTGATGTTGGATCCATTGGTTGTGGGTGTTGGATCTACAGGAGTATTTGGTGTTGGTGGTGGTACTGGTGTGTTTGGTGTTGGTGCACTGGAGTATTTGGTGACTAGTGTTGGTGGCTGGTGTGTTGGTGGAACAGTTTGAGTCTTCTACGGTTAAGCTTAATAGTAACGTTCTTATCACCCTTATTGGCATTACCTGTAGTTGAATAATCTATTGTTGCTCAAATGTCCATCGCATCAACACTTCCTGCATAGTTACCATTTTATAAATCTTTACCATCTAAGTGATGATTTAATAAACTGGACGGTTATCGATTACTGTGTCTCGTAATGTTACACCTACCGGTTGCGCATATTCATCATGCAGAATTCTTGATGTGTTGCAAATTCATCTACATAGTGAACATAGACGTTACCAGTTGGTTGTGGTTGTTCTTTGGTTTGTAGATATGAATTACGTCTGCGTCCTTCGTGCTTTTGTTGGCGTCAGATGACTCAAAATGACCATCCATCAACTTTTACAGTGTAGTTACCTGCTGGTATTAATTCATATGTCTTACCATTGTATTGGATTTCTTTTGGACAGTTGTCTCTACGACTGTATCGTAGTCTTGTCAACTGGTTGGTCTTTTTCGTCAACTACTGAAGTCTTGATGAGCACCTTCAGTATCTTTATAGTGAACGTAAACATCACCGCTACTTCTTTGTAGACATAAGTAATGATTGAACGTGGTTATCATGCCCTTTAATTGGATCTAGATGATTTCCAAGTCCATCGCCATCAACTTTACCTACTGGGTAGTCACCTTTCGGTACGATCTTGTATGTCTTACCGTACAGGTCTTGATGATTTGGGTTCACCTTCCTCAGTTGTGTTATATGATTGTGTCATATGGTGAGTTTGGTGTATCTTCAGCGAGGTTTTGGAATTTCTTTCTTTTCATCTACGTGAGTGATAACGTCACCTTCTTTAGGTTTGTTGGATATTCTTTCAATTTGTAGATATAAAGTTAAATCTTTTCGTCCTTCGCCCACTTTACCTGTTGTGGCGTCAGACTCAAGGTGACCTTGTCCATCAACTTTACCTACAATTGTAGTTACCTGGTACCAATTCATGTCTTACCATTTGTGTTGGATTTCTTTTGGACGGTTGTCTACATTTTGTATCATGAGTCTTTTATCAACCTGGTTGATCTTTTCATCCACTACTGAAGTCTTGATGGTGTTACCTTCCAGTATCTATAGTGAACGTAAACGTCACCTTTCAACTTCTTTGTAGACATAAGTAATGATTGAACGTGGTTTATCAACTTTACGCTAATTGGTTCAGACCCTGATTCTGGCTCCATCGCCATCTTTACCTACTGGGTGATCACCTTTCAGTACGATCTTGTATATCTTACCGTCTGGAGTCATGATGATGTTAGGTTTTTACCTTCCTCAATTGTGTTATATATGGACTGTGTCATATGGTGAGTTTGGTGTGTCTTGACGAGGTTTTGAATTTCTTTACTTTTTTCGTCCCCGTAAAATTGTTATTAACATCACCTTCTTTAGGTTTTATTGGATCTTCTTTCAATTTGTGAGCATAGTGACATTATATCACCTTCGATCACTTACCTGCCAGTTGTGTCATCACCTGTCCAGTGACCTTGTTCATCAACATTACTACTTTGTAGTTACCTGCTAGTACTAAATTCGTATCTTGAATTCGATTGTTTGTGGACGGTTGTCAGTACTGTATATCGTCTGTCAACTGGTTGATCTTTTTCATCTGTACAATTCCTTGATCTTGGCCCTTCCAGTATCTACATAGTGAACGTACATACCTTATGCTTTATATTGTAGTGATGGTTGATTCGGTTTATCAACTTTACGCTAGTGGATCAAGATGATTCCGTGTATCTTCATCTTAACTACCTACAGGTAGTCCTTACACCGGTACGATCTTGTATATCTTACCGTCGGAATCTTAAATGACATTGGGTTTCTCAGTTGTGTTATATGGTGTGTCCTGCGGTAGGTTGTGGTGGCATCTTGGCGGGTTTTTGAATTCTATACTACCATCTCTTCTAGGATGCAGTGATAAAAACTTCCACCTTGTTTTGTTTCGCACTGAAATTTGATGAAAGAGTTAGATGATGCTGATACTGATGTGAAAGTGAAGTCAGAGTACTCAATGATTCTGAAGGGATGCAAGTTGAGCAGTTGACATGATACAGCTCAGATGCTGTTACTAGTTCAGACGCTGATGCCCCCAATTCAGACGCGATACTGGTTCTGAGAGCGAGTGCTGAGTTCAGATGCAGATTGCGTTCTGTTTGTGCGGTTCGACTTGATGCTGATTCGGATATGATACTGATTTCGAACTGGTACTGGTTACAAACGATGCTGATTCAGATGCAGATGCTGATGCTGGGGCGGTGCGTTCGAGATGCTGATACTGGTTTGGACGCTGGCTGATGCCGACTGATGCTGATTACGAGCGCGCTGCTGATGCTGATGCAGATGTTCGGTGCTGACTCGGGTCACTGATTCTGGCGCGCTTGCACCAGTGCTGATGCGGATGATGCTGACTGGATGTGATTCTGACGCGCTTGCTGATGCTGATGCAGATGCCAGTTCAGATGCACAGTTCTGACGCGCTTGCTGATGCTGGCGCGCAGATGTTGATGCTGATTCAGATACGCCTGATTCAACTGATTGACTCAATGATGCGGCTGATGCCGGTGCAGATTTAAAGCGATGCAGACTCAGATGCAGATGTTGATGCTGATTCAAAGTGACTCTGATAGATTTAGGCTGATTCAGTATTCGATTGAGATTTGTGACAATTGTAACGTGAACTAGTTCAGACCTGTTGAGATTGCGGCTTGGAGTGGCACTTCTGACTCAGATTGCGGTAGATTGTGACTTAGAAACAGCCTCTGATTGTGATACAGATTTGCCGAGAACATTTTCTTCATTCTGATTCATTTACAGATTGTGATGACTTAGAAACGGCCTCTGATTTATGATACAGATTGTGGTTGGAGCATACCTTCTGATTGACACAATTTATGATAGACGCAACTGATTCTGATGAAGATTGATTTAGACACTACTTCTGACTCAGTTGCGAGTTTGATGCAAGTTTGAAGTTGATTGTGATTGAGATGCAGACTCAGAATCATTCATCTTCACGAAATAGTTGACATCAGTTGATGGTTTGTCATGATTGGAATTGATGAATATTTGAACGAAACCTTTCAGTCTGTATGAAACTTTACCAGTGGAATCTATTGCTGTTAACAATATCAGCATTACGTCCTGCGATCAAGTTCCAAGCGTTGTTTTCCTTCAGCAGGAGTCAATAGGGATCTGAACACCTGCAAATGGTTTGTCGATGCGCCAATGCTTGGTTTCTTCATGAGTTAGATTAATATCTCAATGTGGGCCTAGCCAGTAATAACAGGCAATTTGCTTCAGCAGTTTCAGTAACATCAATAGTGGTCACCATTTGCTGTTACTTTTGTAACTTTAGACTCATCAGCCTTCATCTTTACAGCTTTATTAAAGCTTTACTTGTGTAAATGAGTGTGTATTTCGATACATCCTCTGTACCAGCATCACTTGAAGCAAAACATACTGCGCATGATGATTGGGGTCTGTAAATTTCGTTACAGTTGAGCCATTTGTATCCGATTTCAAATACGTTTCACATAGTGGATAAACCACACTTGAGTTCAAATAGCTTTGACCAAACAACACCTTTACAAGAATACCTGATGTTTTGATTTAACGCTCTGTTGTAGCTGGGTTTTAATAACAACATCACGGTTTCCTGAGGCTATGTAATTGATGACCTGCAAGACCGTTTGCGTATAGCTTGCAAGAACTGTTCATTTTCAGTTGGTGTGTGTTTTGCTTCTGTGTACTTGCTACTGTCAACGACTTTATAGCGTGGATTGTTTGATCCAGCTTTCGCAAAGACAGAAGTTTGAACATTTGGTTTATCACCATTTCTTCTCGATAGTTTATCTTTAGATTTGATGTTTCGTACTCAGTTGCTTTACAACAGGAAGGTTCGTTACCTGGATCTATTCCAGTACTTTTCATGTGATCAAAGTATTGGTTATCAGAGTTATTGTTGGTGATGTAGCTTGGAAGAGATATTGCTTTCACCAGCATAGATAGTACAGTGTAGCTTCTGTACCATGAATTTCACATTACGCAAATAAACATCTGGGTTAGCTGAAAGGCTACCAGTGTAGAACGATCTACTGAAGAGTAGCGTAATAATCAAAGTTTGTTTTGTTAGTGGTGTGGTTTGTCTTGAATTGCCTTACCGAAAGTGAAGCGATCAGCGTTTTGGATCAGCGCCTGCTTTACTTTGTGAAGGCTGCATCTTCAATCCATTGCACCGTTATTGAATATTTGGTTAGTATCTACACTACCAGTAGTGCTTGTTGAGATTGGTGCCAACTGTGCTGAGTGCTGGAGCACCATTGACTGTTGTATTACCGAGTAAAGCCTGCGGTCAAGGTTGCCATCATGTCATGCTGACTTTTCAAGCGTTCGCGTTGAATGCGCATGCTTGCGCGATGCATTGGCGATCAATATTGTTATCTAAATTCTGTTTGGAACTTTAAGTAGCCGCATCAAGGGCTGCGCTCTTCTACAGGTTGTCCAATTTATTTGAAATGGTCGCTGATCTTGTTCAACAATTCTGCTTCTGAAGTGTTTTGTTCAAAACAGCTTTATCTCAGCTTTTGCTACGGTTGTAAGTGCTTTCTACGCTGCTTCAGAGCCTGCTGCTGCTGATTGATTCGCTTGACTGCTGAAAGTTCTGAACCTTGTTCTAACAATAATTTGAGTAAGATACAGATACGCTTATGGGGTTGGAAGCACTTGCAGATGCAAACTGCCTTGTGATTCTATTGTTGACTCGGTTGTTGGTTCTGTTTGTTGATTCAGACTGAGATTCTGTTGTTGAAGTTGTGCCAAGGACTGTACTTCCTTGTGCTACAAAACTTCAACTTAAAGCTGGATGCAACTTTTGGTCACCAACGTCTGATCCAGTTTCATCAACTTTTTGCGGTGTTCGCTACTGTGCGGCTGCTGCAGAACAGCCCCTGCTGCCTGTCCTTGAGCAAGCCTCGGCTTGTCATTTCTTTCACTGATACTGCGTCCTCCGCACTTCGGCTACAACCGTCTCTTCGACTTGACCACGAATGACTCAAAGAATAGGTTACGAAGAAGTCGCTGCGCAACCAGTTTGCACAACGGTCAATTTGAAACGAGTCCTCAGTCACGTTTCGATCACATTCACCGTAGAACCGTTTAAAAACATTTCTATCTCCTTATTGCATTTTGTTTCCCTGACATTATAGACCAATCTGTCGATTTTTGGAAGCAGTGTATGTACTGACTGCTGTATAATTTTGTTTTAGATAGTGATAATGGCGTTTTCCAGTTGTGCTTAATTTTGTCCAAACCAGGGCAATTTTTGATAAACTCCTATAATACTTTTAATTTTAGGCTAAAACAAAAGCGCTTTTATTGGGGCTTTTTCTGATAGTGTATCTGAGTTTCTTTCAACATCAGTGACAGTTGGATGGATTTCTCGCGGCCAAAGCAAAGACAGATGGTATCCTGGCAATTCCTGGACCATGCATTTCACCTGAAACAGCGATACGGATCGGCATGAAGAGATCACTTTGATCCCTGTTTCTTTTTGGACCGCTTTTGATTTGTGGGAAGATATTTTCTACCACAAACTCATCATCTGACATGGCTTCAAGTTTTGCTAGAGGAGGCTCAAGTACAGTAGGAACCGTTTCACCGCCATGACTTCTCGTTCCCGCTTCCTGTCAGTTCTGAAGTCTGAGGAAGAAAGGTCTGTCAATGGGACGATTTCGTCAACTGACTTCATTTGTGGTTTGTGAGTTCCTGATTTCTATTGTGTCATCAAACGACCTGCTTCTTCAAGGAATGGTTTGGCCTTTCAAAGATAGTTATAGTCAGCTCTCTTAATGTAGTCGTTGCTCATCCAATCTAGTTTCTTCTGGTCCGAAGGCTGCTGGAGACTTGCTAAGGCGATTTTCATCAAAGAGTTTGATCAGTTCTTCGCGAGAGAATCTCATCTTCTGAGGTTCCAGCAAGAGCGTCAAGTTAGGAACTGCTTCTGGGTAACCTTTCTTGGTAATCTTCGATAGGGTGTTGAAGGAGTAATGGTATCCCGTTGGGTGCTTCTTACCAGTTTCAGAATTGATGATCAAGGTCTGACAAACTCAGGTGCTTCATCCTAGTGCTTCATAGACCATGAGTTGTTTTGGTGTGTGGCAATGTGGTCATCTCCACGAATGACGTGAGAAGTTGCATATCGGTCATCAATGACAACAGCAAGTTATATGTTGGTGTATCTTTCTTTGGATGACCAGTCCCCACCGATACCACGCTAAATTCGATATCGCGCTGACCGTATCATGCCACTTGTAGATACCAGACTCATTAACTGCCGACGAACCGTCGGGATGATACCTGCTGCTTCGTTCTGCAATGCTCGCTTCTTTCTTCCTCTCCTTACCAAGGTATTCATTGATATGAGTGTTTCTGGCAGCTTCTTGGCGTTCACGCTCCGCTGCCAACTCTTCTTCTGTTACATAAGACTTATGGCTTTCTTCAGCCAAGTTGGTCATTCTTATTTTGATAGAGTTCAAGCATTCAGACTGACGGTAGTTTTCAGGTTTCTGGGCTTTCATCAGTCCATACCCAACAACTAAAGGTTTTCAAGCAAGACGTTCTGCGTCTTCGACGTGGCGCTTGCAGTCCTCCTCAATACGGATGATAAAGAATTCCGCCATGATGTACGTACAAGTAGTTCGCTCTAATGCTGCAGGCATTTCCGATGTGTAATGGTCAATTTGGGCTTGGTACATGCTGCGAATATCTTTTTCATGTTTCTCCTCTTGTCTTGTTCGCTATTTCTAGCTCATTTTCATCGTTCCTATTATACCACAAAGCGGAATGAAATAGATAGTGGCAATTCCTTTTCTTCTACCAAGAAAGAAATTACAGGACAATCGGTCATTCGTTAGAATTCGTTCATCCTCACTGCTTCAGAACTATTTGAGTTGGGAGGCATCAAAACTTTGTTTCCCCTCTTGGAGTCATATTTGGAGCAAAGGCGAACAAAGAAACCCTCAACCACTGCGTCTTGTCGACAATCCAAAGACAGTTGAGGAAACAGAACTTGTCTGACCTCTCTTATGATGTTCGCTACTATCTTAATAGTAGACACAGGCTGAATGCTGTGTGAAAACGTATTCTGAATAGCAATGAATTCAGACACAGTAGCTGATTGGTTCTTCTTAACCCGCTTTCAAGCTCGAATACCTAATCAACCTTGTGAGATAGGACAGCAAGCCTTCATCAATCGCCGCTATCCTACTCCCTAACGACTGAATCCGCTGCGCCCTTTGTATCTTAACTTGGTCGTTCTTCTAATTCAAAGTCGATTGGCAGGGTTTGTAAAAATACTCACTTCCATTCCCCAATAGAACCATTCGTGCTTGCCTGGGCTGTGAGTATGGGTGACATCCAAGCCCTGTTTCTTTAATTCACCAGCTTCAAAATTATTGGCTTCATAAAATCACTCTCCACCAGATCCAGAGCTTGGTCTTCTTATCTAGCTTCTTGTAGTCTAGAGTGGTAGGACTGGTCGTCCAATCCTCAATCTCAAAAATCCTTCAAAAGCTAGTTGTATTCCGATCATTTATTTCCAAGTCGATCATGGCTCAGCCCCAGAAAAAACCCCATGCATGAAAACGATTTGTCTTGGGGCAGAGCATAGAGACCATATCCATGGACAGACCTGCAATAAGGTTTTCTCTCGTTTCTTAGTCTGTGGGGAAGAAACATGAAGTCTCTGGCAATTCTCCACGTGGCCGTTAATGGTTGTACCCATACTGGGTATCCTGAAAGCCATTATTGGTATTGGGTAGGACCACGATCAAGTTGTTGTTCACAAAATACACGCTCCACATTGGTCCGCTTCAACCAGAATGATGATATTTCATCCGTACAGGAGATGAGACAGGAATACTCCGCCTCTGCTGAATCCTCTGCTGACGCATCGGGATAAAGGACAACCTTACGCCCACTCCATCTTAAAAGGCTTCTGAGATAATACCTCATCCATAACTGCTGTTGGTTCCTCTTTCTACTGTTAAAACACTCAGCTTGAAGCCCCCCGGCACTTGACATTCATTTTCTTCTTTTGGCTTTTCCTTCTATCACAACTGGTACAGGATTGCTGGACGACTTGTTTGGTTTGTTCAAATAAGAACTTGAATAGATTGTCACGAACCAGCCCTTTCAACTCACCCCAGTCAAAGCTATCTTGTGTCAAATAGTCTTCAACGCTTTGGTTGACAAGTCGCAACTTTCACGAAGAATACATCTTCTTATGGAAGTAAATCCACGGGTATGGACGCGCGCTGGAAATAATCTTCTTGTCTTTGCAGTTCACCTTAGCGATGATCCCATCTTCAATAAAGACTTTACGGTCGAAGGACGATGTGCCAACATCACCGGCATTCCATCAATCATGACATCTCAGACGAACACTTGCAGGAACAAGTCACCCTTCATATTCCATCGAACCACGTTTTGGAACGAATTTTCAGGTAGGATACCGACTGTCGCCACCCGCGGGCATCTGTCACAGTACTCACCCTGGATCGGAAGAGATACTTGGTCGAAGGAGGTTGATCATCAACTACCAAGTCTCGTGCGTTTCCGTGACCAGACACGCGCAGGTTGGTGATCAATTTGCTAATTCACCAGCTTTTGATGCAATCATATTTCCACACGCTACCACTACTTCTTTTACCGTATAGATATGGTGCTGGTGACGATGTAGACAGAGTCTATCTTTGATTTCCACATAACGGTGACGGCCGATAGACATCTTTTTGCAAACCTGATTGACCACCATCCGGCCTGTTTCCAAAATAATCAATTCATGATCTTTCAAACCGGCTCATTTCTTTCAGTTTGATCAAGGTTTTATTTGGAGAGACAATTTGTTTAAGCAAATTCTTTTCGTTTAGAACGTATTTCTCTGGGTTGGTTGGAGTTTCTGGAGAGTTACACGGTTGTTAAATTCTTTGTCCACCAATGTTGCCAGCAGTAGCCACAGAACTTTAGCTGTTCCATCGTGAGAAACAGTGACGCTGTGCATTCGCTTTTCATGTGTGTCGTATCGTAACGGTTGTCGTCATTCCTTTAACTTCTTCTGCTGATGTGAGTTGTGAACGCAGCTTGCCAGTCGCTCTTGAATTCGAGAGTCTGAAGAACTTAACGTTTACGGATGCATCCGTTGCACAGTCTCGACAACGTCTTTGCCTGTCTGAATCTTTAAGCACGGCTGAATTCGTTTCAACTCACGGCCTTCAAGCGTTTGGTGATTGATTCACGTCAACTGGTACGTTGTTTACGTTTTCAGGTTGGTTTGCTTGGTTTCAACCTTCTTAGTTGTTTGGGTTTGTAGTTCATGAGCCGCAATATTTCGATATCACACCACCAAGGTGTCAACAGCTTTCACTGTTGTTGGGATGTCGAACGCCAGTAACGTCCAAATGCAGATTGGTTGTGTCAATGATTTGGGTGTTTTTCGCATCGCCAGTGACTTGGTAGGCCATCTTTAGAGTTTATTAATCACACCGTTGTTCACAGCGATATCGAATTTATCTGTTACTTCTGCGCCTGTTACTGAATGTAGCTTTGATCTTGAGTGATCTAGGATTTGATTTAAACCATGTGGTCATCTAGATTCCTACTGATTGATGTTGTCCTTGTTGTTGGCAGTAAATTTAGTTGTATCCAACCATACTTTGGTAATCAACTTGTCTTACGTTTCTGATCTTAGTGTTCAAGTTTTGTTTTCGTTGTTTGATGCATCGTCATATGGGTTCGCATTGGTATCACCGTACTTGTCTGCCAACTCTTTATCGTCATCCAGCGAGCTTGTCACCTGTGATATCAAATTCTCTTTAAGAAATAACAATATTTCTAGTTTGAACTTGATTCTTGAGTGTTACGGTTATTAATTCTTTATCACCAATGTCGCCTACAGTCTTGATAAGAACTTTGCTGTTCTGTCGTGTTTCACTGTAACTGTTTTCGCTTTCATTGTGTCGTATGTAACGGTTGGTCTGTTCTTTGGCTTTTCTACTGTGTAGTTGTTAGCGCCTTCTTGGCCTTTCTTGAATTCAAGTTTAGAACTTAACGTTACCTGAGGCATCGTTGCTTCAGTTTCAAGGTCTT